>Ga0163153_10001732_pt1 | contig 33864 bp, 39 predicted proteins | sample OliLakLV19MP6IB1_FD_148629 | JGI IMG/M metagenome (GOLD analysis project Ga0163153, IMG submission 148629) | Freshwater microbial mat bacterial communities from Lake Vanda, McMurdo Dry Valleys, Antarctica - Oligotrophic Lake LV.19.MP6.IB-1 | ecosystem: Environmental > Aquatic > Freshwater >... | reverse complement strand
CCGATGAGCGACAATCCTTCGTTCAGGCTGCCCGCGATCGCGGCAGCCTGAACGAGGCAACCAGCGGAAAGCCCGAACTCACGCTGAAACTTCTACACCACGCCTCGGGACACGACCGTGTCCCTTGGCAATTGGGGATATCAGCCGGATCGACCCCAGCTAAACCGGCATATTGCCCAAAGCTCATGTTGATCACTTGAGCGCCAACGTTGATTGCACGGACGACTCCATTAACGCGATTCAACGTCGTCGAGTTCTCGGAGTTCGGACCTCCCGCCGTACCCGTTTCTGTTTTCTCGATGATCAATGAGCACCACCAGCAGACCCCGCCGCCTCCAACGCTCGTTGGGCTGTTTGGATAGGCAATACTCAGACTGGGATCTCTAAAGCCAGCGGCGACAATCCCTGCGACGTGCGTTCCGTGGCCAGCCACTCCGCCTTCTCCGGATTCGTAAACGCTGTTGCTCGAGCCGCCTTCGTTTTGAGAAAGGTGAAGTCGGAAGTTAAGGCGAAGATCTTCGTGGTAAAGCGCTCCCTGACTTGTGGAACTCCTGTATATGCCTTTATCAATAATTGCTACATAGCCATGGCCACGATGTCGAGCCCAGAGAGTTTCGAAGTCCAACGTTCGTAAGTGCCACTGATAGCGCGTGATGTTAGGGGCAGCGGGTGGCGCGGGGCTGACAGGATAGAGCGTATCGGAGATCTCCACGGCGGAGGATGGCATCAGCGTGTTCCGCTCAACTGAAGCGATGGTATCGTCCGTCTTTAGAAGCGACAGGGCGGCTGAAGCCTCAACCGAGCCGGGATAGATCAACACCAAATAGTCCTGGAGCCGCTTTAAGGCGGGATGGGCACGTGTTCGATCCTCGTCGCTAAGGCGGTCCGGCAATGCGGTTCGGGCTGCCAAAGGATTTCCCAGCCTTGCTCTGGCTATCTGCCGATCGGTGGCAAATGGCTCATTTAGTGTGGCGACAAGTGCTTCGACCGTCTCTAATTTCTTGTAACGAACAATTAGTTCGTGAGTCTCCGCCGCCCAAAGCGACGACGCCGATATCGATAGTAAAAACGCTGCCAGCCTGGAGCCGGAGCGCCCACCTAACAAAAAACCTGCCCAAGCATTCATCGAGCACCTCGTCGCGAAAACATGATTGTACGAACAACCTAACTATCGCAATTATCAAAGTCAAACCTTTTCTGACTCAGTCCGCAACTATCTTGCATTTGTCTTTCTCTGGCGACAGCAGACCGTCGTTAACACCAAACAAACATCAAGTTGTCTCGATGGATAAAGACAGAAACGTCGCAAAAATCATGTCCCTCGCAATGCGAGACGATGGGCTGCGGCGTTAGAATTCAGCATGTCCGAGCCGACCGTTGTTGTACCCATCTTCAACGGGGCCAAATCGCTCGAGCGCTGCCTCGCGTCTCTTGCGAATTGGCCCCACGCGCCCTTGGTGCTCGTCGACGACGCAAGCACTGACCCCGCCATAGCCACATTGCTGGCGTCAATCGCCGCGTCGCGACCGCGCGTGAAAGTGCTCAAGGCCACAGTGAACGCGGGATTCATCAAGTCGGCCAATGCAGGCGCAATGGCAGCAGGAATCGAATCGGACATCCTTCTACTCAATTCGGACACCGTTGCGACGGCAGACGCGCTTGAGGCAATGCGGGCAGCTCTTCACGCCATGCCGAATGCCTCGGTTTGTTGCCCACTCTCCAACAACGCGACATTCCTTTCCGTACCGCGATTTCAACAAGAGGCGCAACTACCGCCCGGTCTGTCTGCTGAGGACATGGCGTCAATCGTGCGCGACGCGACCGGCCCGATGGCTCCTTTGCCCATCCCGACAGCAGTGGGCTTCTGCATGTGGATCAAACGCGATGCGTGGAATTCCCACGGGCCTCTCGATGTCGCCTACGGCCGGGGCTATGGCGAGGACGACGACTTTGCGCAGCGAGTTTCCTCGGCAGGGGGTACGGTTATTTGTTCGCCGCGGGCCTTCGTTTTCCACGAAGGCCATGTTTCCTTCGGGACCAATGCAACCGTTGGTGTCCAGCGTCGCGCCAATTGGAATCTGCTTGTGTCGCGCTGGCCTGAAGTACCCAGCAAAATCGCAAGTTTCTGCAGGTCCAATCCACTGCGCCCACTTCATGAACGCATTTGGGACCGGGTGCTGTCATGGCCGCATCGCCGGGAAATGCACATGATGCATGTGGCCAGCGAATGGCCCGGCAGGTTCGGCGCGGAGATCCTTGCGCGAGTACGCACCTCGCTGGAATTCGCCAATCACACCATCGTGGTACGGGCCGCCGATACAGACGCGTTGCTTGACGCGATCGATGGCCCGGTCGAGACGGGGATGCGCATCGTAGGCCTGCCGTTCTTCGAGCAGCGATTCCCCGCTTTCCTTTCCGCGTCCCCCGCCCTGAACGTGTGCTTTTATGGCGATGGGTGGGATTCGGCCAAGAAAGTGGCACATTCTCTGGAACGCCGGGTAGAAGCGAAATGAGATTCGTCGCACCGCGTCGAATTTGCATGGTCGAGATGCCTTGGGACTCAGGCTGCAAGCCAAGGCAGCCTAGCCGCCGCGCCGCCGCATCACCAGCATGACCGTGACCAGCGTTGCGGCACCCCATGCGAAGAGAGGAATCGGCGTGGAAGACATCTGCGCCGTCAATCCACTGACGACGGCCGCCAGCCGCATGAGCGCCGCATTGGCCAGCATCGAAAAGAGAAGCCCCGTGGCGAGCCCGGTCCTATCCGGTCGCCCTGCTTCCATCGCCGCCGTGAAAGCAGCCCACAGCGTGACACCCCACGCGGCGCCAGCAAGAAGCTGGGCGATGACCAGTCCCGGCAGCGTCGGTGCCGCTGCACACGCGGCCAGCGCAACGACTCCCACGAATCCTCCCGCCGCCATCACCGGTAGTCCGCCAAAGCGCTGCGGCAACATGCAAGCGGGAATGACAGCGACGTTGAACCCGATCCAGAAGATCGGCATGTATTGCGACAACTCCTGCGGCGTCACGAAGCGCAGGTAACCGGGAGCGCTATTCACCGAGAAATGCGCCTGGAACCCTACGCCGAACAGCAGCACGGCAAGTGCGAAGAGAACGACATCGCCCAGCGAGGAACGCCTCTCGGCGGGCTGGTCTTTACCAGGAGCAGCCTCGTACCCGCGCTCGGCATGCGCCAGCAGCATCGCCAGCACCGCAAGCGCCACCGATGCCACGGCAAACGGAACGCGCGCATCGACACCCTTCAGCGCCAGGCCGAGATACGGGGCCATCGCCGCGGCCAGGCCGAAGCCCAGCAGGTAGACGCCCGCATACAGTGGCTGCTTGGGCGTAGGCGCATGACGCGAGACGAGTGCAAGGGGTGGCGCGCGCAATGCTGACGACGAAGCACTCCAGAGCGCGGTCAACGCGAGAAACGCAACCGCCCCGAACGCCGGCGCAATCCACGGCATGGCGATGAATGCCGCGCACGAGGCCAACGTCACCAGCGCCATGCGCCCACCGATTTTTCCAACCAACCGTCCCACACGGTCCGCATACACGCCTGCAGCCCAATCACAGGCGATGAAAATCAGCTGGTCCATCGCCAGGATCCAGGGAACGTAGCCCTTGTCGATGCCGGCCTGCGCTGCGAGTGCGGGGAGATAGATCACGTAGACGATCCACGTGAGGGCGAAGGAGAATTGCAGGGCGGAAAGCTTGGCGGGCACGTGGCGAGTCGATCGCTACCGCTGCAAGCGAGCCTGGTCAATCAGGCGGCACGCCTGGTCGATCGATATCTTCACCGGGTTCACCCGTCCTATGTATCCGGCGAGAGCTTCCTCGGCCCGCGACCTGAGCGCATTCGAATCGATCAGTCGCGCCTTTGCAAGCGCCCGGATGTCTTCCTGGTCCGGCTCCTCGAAGCGCGCGAGCTTGGAGACTGCCAGGTCGAGTGGCGAAAGGACGCGTACATCCAGCCGCTGCGGGTTTACCCCGGGGACATCGATCGCGATGGAGTCCCGATGTGCATCTTCGTGCAAGATCCCCAATGTGTCGTTGTACTGGGTGTCAAAGTACAAAGTACGGGGAGCGCCATCGCTCCCCTTGTAGGTTACGGCCAGGTTTTCGGGGTAAAGAAATCTTCGCAGGGAAACCGAGGCATCGATGTCGTCCGAGAACCGCGCGCCCGTATAGATGTGCGCCGCCGCTCCACCAGCGACATACGCCGGCACCGGAGGCCCTTTGTAATCTCCGAGGCCCGACTCGATCCGCGACATGAGCTTCGCAAACGCCTTCCAGTATTCCGGGTCAGCCCGGAGCTCAATCGTCGTCACGCTTGCCCCTTCAAGCGCGCGCGCAGCATCGGAAGGAATCGATACGGTTTCACGGGTGAGTTCCTGAGCCAGGCCGAATAACCTTCCATCGTGCTCATGCCGGGATGAAGGCGCTCCGCCAACGCGAACAGTTTGGGGCGGTCGAACATGTCGACGCTGGCCAGCATTGCGGCCACACCCGCAAGCAGACGCGCGTCTCCCGCGCGGCGCCAGCGCGAAGGGCGGAAATCACCTGAGGCGCAAAGGGCGAGGAGCCGCTCCTCCTGCTCGCGGGAAAGCGAACGCGCCGCGCGGATGGGACGCTCCGGGTTCGGTTTCTCGAACTCGCGAGCGGGTACCAGGTAAGCGACGACCTTCCCGTGGCGCCGGATTGCAACCCGCGTCATCGAGCCGCGTGCCAGCACCTCTCCCAGCCGCGCTTTCAGTTCCGAGGCATCAAACGTTTCCATAAATCATTATGTTCCGTTTCGGACGATTCGGAAAGACCATCAGGTGCGATAATGAGCCATGACCTCCTCCTGGATGCTGGTCGCCGCCTTCCTCTTCGCGACCATGGCGGTCTTCGTGAAGCTGGGCTCGGCATACTTCGGCGCGGCGGAGCTCGCCTTCTACCGCTCCCTCGTCACCATGTTGATGGCCTTCGGCTACATCTCCGCCACGCGGGGCACGGTGAAGAGCCCGTTCCTGACCATGCATTTCATCCGCGGTCTGGTGGGCGCCATCTCGCTGGTGGGTTATTTCTACGCCATCACCAAGCTGCCGCTGGCCACCGCGCAGACACTCAATTACACCTCGCCCCTCTTCCTCGCCATCGCCACCACCGTGGTGCTGGGCGAACGGCCCTCGACGTGGCTCATCGTTGCGGTGGCCATGGGTTTTGGTGGTGTCGCCATGCTGCTGCAACCCAACTTCGAGGAAGGCAAGGAGGGTGCCGCGCTCATCGGTCTCTTCTCCGGGGCGCTGGCCGCGTGGGCATACCTCAGCGTGCGCACACTCGGCCGCCTGGGTGAGCCGGACTGGCGCGTGGTTTTCTGGTTCGGCGCCATCGCCACGGTCGTCTGCGCGGGCTGGCAAGGTGCCACGTCCACGTTCCATGCGATCACCGCCGCCAACTGGTGGATGCTGGCCGGTGTGGGTGTGTGCGGCACCGCGGCGCAGCTCGCCATGACGCGCGCCTATCGCACCGGCAACACGCTGGTGGTGGGCGCGCTTTCCTATTCGGCGATTGTCTTCGCCACTGCCTTCACCTACATCATCTGGAATGACCGCCTGGAGGTGCTGGAATGGGGCGGCATCGCGGTTATCATCGCGTCGGGGATTCTCGCCATGCGGGTCGAGAAGAAGGAACAGGTCGAGGAGGCCGGATTTGAAAGCTGATTTGCTAGTCACCACCGAAAAATTGGCCAGGCACCTTGGCGATGCCCAGTGGGTCATCTTCGATTCGCGCCACGACCTGGTCGACGCCAACAAGGGCCGCAACGCCTACGAGGCCGGCCACATTCCCGGCGCCTACTTCATCAGCCTCGACCGAGACCTCTCTGGCCCCAAAACCGGCAAAACGGGCCGCCATCCGCTGCCTGCGCCGGAAGGTTTCGTGGCGACGATGAACCGCTTCGGCATCAATCCGGGCATGCAGATAGTGATTTACGACGACACCCAGGGCTCCTATGCCGGGCGCCTCTTCTGGATGCTGCGCTGGATCGGCCAGGACAAGGTGGCGCTACTCGATGGCGGGATTCCCAAGTGGATCAAGGAAGGCCGCGCCATTTCCAAGGACGTCCCTGCGGAACGCGTCGGCTCAATCGTTGCGCGTCCGGGCCTGGGTGCCACGGTGGACGTGCACTTCGTCGACCGCTTCAAGGAATCCGGCGAAATCACGCTCATCGATGCGCGCGCACCCAACCGCTTTGCCGGTGAAGGGGAGACGCTCGATCCTGTCGGCGGCCACATTCCCGGTGCGGTGAATCGCTTCTGGCAGAAGAACCTGAATGCCGATGGCACCTTCAAATCACCCGAGATGCTGCGCACGGAATTCCGCGAACTGCTCGGCGGGGCGGATGCGTCGAAGGTCGTGCATTCCTGCGGCTCCGGCGTGACTGCTTGCCATAACGCATTTGCGATGGAGTTGGCGGGCTTGCCCACCGGTCGTCTTTATCCGGGCTCGTGGAGCGAGTGGTGTGCAGACCCGGCCCGCGCGGTGGCCAGGTAGAACGATGAAGAGAGTCGCCGCCCTGCTCGCCTGCGTTGCCGTTTTCCCGCTGGCAGCCCAGGAGGTCGTCACCCCTCCCGCGGCGCTGACCCTCGATGGCGTGCCGCCCGTTCCGGCCGAGATCGCGCTCAAGCTCAAGCCTTACGGCGAATTTCGTCCGCATGGCCTGATGTCGTGGCACCCGGTGAGGCGCGAGATGCTGGTGCGCCGCCGCCTCAGCGCCACCAACCAGGTCCATCTCGTTACCGAACCACTCACGCCGCCGCAGCCGGTGACGGATCTGCCCAACGCCGTGAGCAGCGCCGGCTATCAGCCCGTGCACGGCAAATACTTCGTCTTCCCGGTGGGAGAAGGTGGCAACGAAGTATTCCGCCTCAACCGCTACGACCTCGAGAGCAAGACCATCACGCCGCTTTCGCCCGATGGCGAGCGCGCGAGTGGTGGCGCCTTCAATCGCAAGGGCGATCGCATCGTCTACAGCGCCGTGCAGGTCGACAAGAACAATCCTGAGCGCAACTCCAGCACGCGCCTGCACCTGGTGGATCCACTCAAGCCCCAGGGCGACAGGATCATCGCGAGGTGGGAGAAGGGCAGCTGGTTCAACTTCCGCTTCTCGGAGGACGGCAAGCGTCTCGCCTATGTCGAGTTCGTCTCCGTGAACGAGAGCCACATCTGGGTGATGGAGATCAACACCGGCAAGAAGCGCCGGGTGACGCCGCCCGCGAAGAAAGGTGAGCCCGTCTCCTACGGCTCGCCGGAGTTCTCCAAGGATGGCCGCGGGCTTTTCGCGCTGAGTGATCGTGGCTCCGAATACAAGCGCCTCACCTACATTCCACTGGGCCGCGGGCCGGAGAAGGCGCTGACTCGCAACACCTACGACGTCGAGGACTTCGCCGTCTCCAACGAGGCAAACCTCATCGCCTTCATCACCAACGAGGACGGTTCCAGCGTGCTGCGTTTCCTGGAATTGCCCTCGATGAAGGAGCTGCCGCGCCCGCCGCTTTTCAACGGCGTCATCGGCGGCCTGGAATGGCGCGGCACCTCGAGCGAGATCGGCTTCCACGTCACCTCAGCGCGTTCCGCGGGTGACGTCTTCTCGTACGACGTGAAGGGCAACCAGCTCACCCGCTGGACCAACGGCAACAACCCCGAGGTCAACACACGCGAGTTCGCCGAGCCCCGCATCATCAAGTGGCTGAGCTTCGACGGTCGCCAGATCACCGGCCTGCACTATCACCCGGGCGAGAAGTTCACCGGCAAGCGGCCGGTCATCATCAGCGTGCACGGCGGACCGGAGAGCCAGGCGCGCCCCGGCTTCATCAACCGCAACAACTATTTCGTGAGCGAGCTCGGCATCGCGGTGATCTATCCGAACATCCGCGGCTCGGCCGGCTTCGGCAAGACGTTCCTCAAGCTGGACAACGGGCGGCTGCGCGAAGACTCGGTGAAGGACATCGGCGCGCTGCTTGACTGGATCAAGCTGCAGCCCGACCTCGACGCGGACAAGGTGATGATCGTCGGCGGCAGCTACGGCGGCTATGTGACGCTCGCCTGCGCCGTGCACTTCAGCGACCGCATCGCCGGGGCCATGAGCACCGTGGGCATCTCCAACTTCGTGACTTTCCTCGAGCGCACCGAGAGTTATCGCCGTGACCTGCGCCGCGCGGAATATGGCGATGAGCGCGATCCGGAGATGCGCGCCTTCCTGGAATCCATCTCGCCGCTCGCAGGTGTGGATAAGATCACCAAGCCACTATTTATTGCCCAGGGCCGCAACGACCCGCGTGTGCCCTACACCGAGTCGGAGCAGATGGTGGCGGCGCTGAAGAAACGCGGCACGCCGGTGTGGTTCATGATGGCCGGCGACGAAGGCCATGGCTTCGCGAAGAAGCCGAACCAGGACTACCTCTTCGGCTCGATGGTGGAATTCGCGAAGCGCACGCTGCTTCAGTAAGCTGAGAATATGGACACCGCTTCGCTCGTCGGCCTCGCGGCCGGGCTGCTCACCACCCTCGCTTTCGTGCCCCAGGTCGCCAAGATCTGGAAGTCGAAGTCCGCCAGGGATATCTCACTGCGCACCTACGTCACCTTCTCCTTTGGCGTGGCGCTGTGGCTGGCCTACGGAATACTCAAGCAGGAGCCACCGATCATCATCTGGAACTCCATCACGCTGCTGCTCTCCATCGCGATCGTCGTGATGAAGCTCAAGTTCCGGTAGCTGATGTCCAACATCACCATCAGCGAGGGCCATGGGGTCCGCTTCCTGCATTTCGGCTCGCCCTGGGTGCAGGGCGCGATGCGCATCGCACGGCCCTATGCACTGGAACTCGAGTACACGCGCGACATGATGGTCCCGCTGCTGTTCCATGGCCCGGAGTGGCCGCGCAACGTATTGCAGATCGGGCTCGGTTCCGCTTCGGTGACCAAGTTCCTGCATCGCAATCGCCCCGATGCGCGCATTACGGTGGTGGAGATCCTGCCCGAGGTTGTTGCTACCGCGAAGATGTATTTCAAGTTGCCCGAGGAATCGGAGCACCTGCGCATCCTGATTGGCGACGGCTACCAGTTCGTCATGGACGCGAAGACGCGCTTCGACCTCATTCTGCTCGACGGCTTCGACGAAAAGGGCCGCCCGGGCATGCTCGACACCGCCGCGTTCTACATGAACTGCCGGGAGCGGCTGGCGCGTGGGGGAATGCTTTCGGTGAACCTGCTGACGCGGCGCAGCGGTACCGGGCCCAGCGTGACTCGCATGCGCGAGGCCTTTGGAGACCAGGTTCGGATGATCGCGCCTTCGGACGCGGGCAACACGGTAGCGCTGGCCTCGGTTTCCGCGATCGACACGCCCGCGCAGGAGTTGCGGCCAGCGGCCTTGCAGCTCAAGGCCGCGAGCGGCCTGAACCTGCTGCCCGTGCTCTCAAGGATGGAGGCGGCGCGCTGAAGAGCTCCGGTGCCTGTTTCGGCATTGGAAACAGGGTGGCGAATCGCTTCAGCACATTGCGATTACCTTCCACGTGGAAATTTCCCGTGCGGATCGCATCCGGGATTTTCATGCCGCCGTAAACCACGCCGGCCAGCGTGTTCGGATCGCTTTCCACCACCACGTCCGGCGCGAGGGCCGCGCCGGTGTCGATCTGCGCTTCGCCTTCGAAGAATTTTGCACTGTAGGTTGCCTCACCCAGGCGCAACTCCAGCTCCGCGTCGAACCCTTGCGCCCTGCCCGCATCGAACATCGTGCGCAACGACAGGATGAGGGCATCGGCATTGATCGGATTGGTCATCGGCAGCACCGGCGAGCGCGCGGCCCAGCGGCCCAGCGCCATCAGCACCGGTTCCAGCTCATGGCCCCATTCGGTGAGTTCGTACACCCACGTGGCGGCGGGCGGCGGCAATTTGCGGCGTTGCAGGATGGAGACGCGCTCCAGTTCCTCCAGCCGTTCCGTGAGGACGTTGGGGCTGATGCCCGGCAGGCCCGCGCGCAGGTCGGTGAAGCGCTTGGGTCCCAGCATCAGCTCGCGCGCCACCAGCAACGCCCAGCGCTCTCCCACGAGGTCCAGCCCATGGGATGCGGCACATCCATCCTCGTAGCTGCGTTTTGTGGCCATATAACCATTCTACGGCGCCTAGGTCCTGAAGTCAAAGCTTCTAGTTGCTTTTTAGGACTTTCGCGGTTATTGTGGGCACACATCAACCCGGAGCCACAGACATGCCAACCTTCGATCCCTACATGATCTTCAATGGCAACTGCCACCAGGCGATGGAGTTCTACAAAAAAACCCTCGGTGGCGAGATGCAGATGATGATGACGCATGGCGAATCGCCGATGAAAGACCAGTGCCCCCAGGCGTTCCGCGACCAGATCATGCACGCCTGCCTGACCATCGATGGCCGCAACCTGCTGGCCTCCGACAACATGCCCGGCCATCCGTATGAGGGCATGAAAAACGTCTCCATCGCGCTCAACTACCCCACGGCCGCCGAAGGCGCGAAAGCGTTCAATGCGCTGGCTGATGGCGGCAGCAAATTCATGGACCTCATGCCCACGTTCTGGGCCGAGACCTTCGGCATGTGCACGGACAAGTTCGGCATGTCGTGGATGGTGGTCGGTGGTCCCAAGCCGATCCAATAAGGAATCGTCATGCTGAAGATAATCGCCATCGTCATCGTGCTCATCGTCGCGGGAGTCCTCATCGCAGCCACGATGCAGCCGGCCAGCTTCGCGGTCTCGCGCACCATCGCCATCAATGCGCCCGCGGGCAAGGTTTATCCGCACATCGTCGACTTCCACGCCTGGAACGCATGGTCGCCCTGGGAGAAGATCGACCCCGACATGAAGCGCACCTTCAGCGGTGAAAACGCGGGCAAGGGCGCCATCTATGCCTGGGAAGGAAACGGGAAGGTGGGCCAGGGCCGCATGGAGATCAAGGACGCGCAAGCGCCCGGCAAGGTCGTCATCGCGCTGGACTTCATCAAGCCCATCGAAGGGCACAACACCGCGACGTTCCTTCTTGAACCCAAGGGCGACACCACGCAGCTCACCTGGACGATGACCGGGCCCAGCCGCTTCATCACCAAGGTGATCGGCGTCTTCATGAGCATGGACAGGATGATTGGCGGCGATTTCGAGAAAGGGCTTGCGGGCATCAAGGCAATTTCGGAAACGAAACCGGCCGCTTGACAGGTGCCGCGCTGGAAGGCGCCGGCCTCATCGCCCGCGGGCGGGAAGCCCAGTGGCGACCGTGCCGGCTCGAGGCCGCCCCGCTCAAGGACGCTGTTGATTGGCTCGAGCGTTACCGCCGTTTCTGGGAGGAATGACTCGATGGCCTGGGCGTTTATCTCCGTGGGCTCCAACGCAATGAGCACAAGCATGTCCGTCGGAAAAAAAAGTGGTCTCGAATTTTCGCAGCGGGACCTGGTCGTCACCCGGTACCGATTACCCGAACCACATCACCTATCTCGTGGTCGAACAACCCTCGAAGCTCGGGTACTGGCACGGGGAGCCCGCCAACCCCCGGCAGTTCCCGGCCAGCGCACGCTTCGATGAGGTCGAGGGTGGCACACACGTCACGTTGAGGCTGGTTTTCGCCACCGCCGAGCAACGCAACATCACCGCCGAGAAATCCGGCGCCATCGAAGGCGGCAAGCAGACGCTGGCGCGCATGGGCGAATACATGCCACGATCCGATGAGACGAAACACGATGAACCTACCAGCCCTCCTCCTCGCAGCCACTCTGCCCGCCGCGGCGTTTGCGGACAGTTACACGCTCGACAAGGACCACACGCAGCCCAGCTTCGAGTTCTCGCACATGGGCATCTCGGTCTGGCGCGGCAAGTTCACGCAGACCTCCGGCAAGCTGGAAATGGACCGCAAGGCTCACACCGGTGAGGTCCAGGTGCTGGTGAATACCAACAGCATCGACTTCGGGCACAAGGGCATGAACACCTTCGCCGTCACAGAAGACTGGCTCAATGTCGAGTGGCACCCCACGATGAGTTACCAGGGCAAGCTTCGCTTCGGGGGCGACGTGCCGGTGGCGGTGGAAGGAAACCTCACGCTCCTCGGGGTCAGCAAGCCGCTCACGCTGCGTATCAAGTCGTTCAAGTGCATCCCGCACCCGATCTTCAAGCGGGAAGTCTGCGGCGCCGACGCGGAAGGTGAATTCCACCGCGCGGATTTCGGCATGAAGCAATACAGCGAAGGCGAAGCCGGCCGGATCAAGTTGAAGATCCAGGTGGAGGCTTTGAAAGACTAGCTGGGGTCAGGACCAAAGCGGCGCAAGCCTTAAACCCAGGAGAGACAGATGCCCAAGTACATCGATGGTCTCGTGATTGCGTTGCCGAAGAAGAATCTGGAGAAATACCGCGTGATGGCGAAGAAATTCGCCAAGGTCGCGCTCGAAGCCGGGGCCGTCTCGGTGTGCGAGAACATCGCGGAAGACGTGAAGGTGGGCAAGCTCACCTCATTCCCGCAGGCGGTCAAGCTCAAGCAGGGCGAAGTGGTGATCTTCTCGTGGATCGAGTTCAAGTCGCGTGCCTCGCGCGACAAGGTCAACAAGAAGATCATGGAGGATCCGCGCATGATCGCGATGATGGATCCGGCGAACATGATCTTCGACGGAAAGCGGATGATTTACGGCGGGTTCGAAGTGCTGATGAGGGCCTGATCGACCCAGCGGGCCAGTGCGTCCAGCAGATCGCCCAGCACTTGCGCGTCCTTGCGCCCACTGCGGGCGGGGACGTGGAAGGAGTGGTCCGCATCTTCGAAGGCATCGAGGGTCGCGAGTCTTCCGAGCCTCTTCACGACCGGGCGCAGCAGGTCAAGGCTGGCTAGCTCGTCGCGCGCCCCCTGCAGGAACAACATCGGCACCTTCACCTCACGCAGGTGCGCCGCGCGCTCTTCCGACGGCTTGCCCGCCGCATGCAGCGGAAAGCCGAGGAACACCAGACCCTTCACCCCCGGCAACGGTTCGAGGGCCTGCGCCTGCGAGGTCATGCGCCCGCCAAACGACTTGCCCCCGGCAAAAAGCGGCACGCCCGGGACAAGCCGCGCGGCCTCGGCCACCGCCTCGCGCACCGCCGCATGCGCCACCTTCGGCACATCAGGGCGCTTCGAACCCTTCTCCATGTACGGGAAGTTGTAGCGCAGCGTGGCGATGCCGCGCACGGCCAGCTCTTCGGCCACGGCCCCCATGAATGCGTGATTCATCCCGGCGCCCGCGCCGTGGGCGAACACGTACAGCGCGCGCGGCGATTGCGGCAGGGAAAGCGCAGTCTCCATCAGCCCTTGCGCGCGTGTTGCATCAACGCGGCGGCGTAGGCGGGCGCCGTCGGTTCATGCATGAAGTAGACGTAGATCTGCTTCCAGCCGGTTGCCGCAAGGCGATCGGCCCAGCGCTTCAGGTCATCGTCGGTGTATTCCTCCAGGCGCAACCGCACATAGCCGACCGCGCCGGTCTCCACCAGCAGCGGCGGCGCGTTGTCCTCGCGCTCCGAGAGCACCAGCGAAGCGCCCGCTGCCCCGAGCGCCGCGTAGACCTCGTCGTCGAACCATTCCTCGTTGCGGAATTCGAAAGCCGCGCGATGGTCCGCCGGCAGCAGCGCCAGGAACGCCTCGAGCCGTGGCAGGTCCTTCTTGAGGTTGGGCGGCAGCTGGAAGAGCGTCGGCCCGCGCTTTTCGCCCAGCGCCTCGAGGTTCTTGTAGAGGTATTCGAGCGGCTCGGCGCAAGATTCGGCCTTGATGCGTGACATGTGGGTGATGCGCCGCGACGCCTTGATGGCGAAGCGGAAGTTGGCGGGCACGGTGTTTTTCCAGTCCTCCAGCACGGAGGCCTTTGGCATGCGGTAGAACGTGTTGTTGATCTCCACCGTCGGCAGGCGCGCGGAATAGAACGCCAGCATCTCGTCCGGCTTGCATTTCTCCGGATAGAAGACGCCTTTCCATTCCTTGAAGGAATAGCCGCTGGCGCCAGCTAGAATTCTCGAAACCTTGGACTCGGGCATGGCGAAGAATAGCCTCAGCGAATACGAAGCGAAACGGACCTTCGCGGCCACGCCCGAACCGGGTCCGAAGCTGGCCGCCGGCCGCAGCGGCCCGCTGCTCTTCGTGATCCAGCAGCACCATGCCAGCCACGTGCACTACGACCTGCGGCTGGAACTGGACGGCGTCCTGAAGAGCTGGGCGGTGCCGAGGGGCCTGTCCCTCGATCGTAGCGAAAAGCGCCTCGCCATGCAGACCGAGGACCACCCCTACGACTACGCGTCGTTCGAGGGGATCATCCCGGCCAGACAGTACGGCGCGGGCGAGGTGATCGTGTGGGATTGCGGCGTCTATTCGCCCGATGAAGGCGGCGTCACGTTCTTCGACGACCGCAAGGGCGCGGAAGATGAAGTGCGAATGGGGCTGGAGAAAGGCAAGCTCAGCTTCCAGCTGCGCGGCGAAAAGCTCAAGGGCTCCTTCGCGCTGGTGAAGACGAAAGAGAAGAACCAGTGGCTGGTGATCAAGCACAAGGACCGCTTCGTCTCCACCGATGACGTGACGCTTCGCAACCGCTCGGTGCTCTCGGGCGCAACCGTCGAGGAATTGAAGGTTGTCCCCGCGCACCGCATCCCCGCCGCAAGCCTCATCCCCACCGGCAAACCCGCGGCGCTGCCCACGAAGCTCGCGCCGATGCTGGCGGATCTCGGCGACAAGGCGTTCAACAAGGAAGGCTGGATGTGGGAGCCGAAGCTCGACGGCTACCGCGTGCTGGCGTTCATCAACAAGGACGGCGTCACCCTGCGCTCGCGCCGGGGGCTGGACTATTCGAAGACGTTCCCCAGCCTTTGCGCGGAGCTGGCCAGGCAGGCCGCCGCCCCGATGATCCTCGACGGCGAGCTGGTGGCGTTTGATGCAAATGGCGCACCCTCGTTCGGCGCCATGCAGGAACGCGCGCAACTCAAGACCGAACGCGAGATCGCCGCGGCCGACCAATCGATGCCGGTGGCGCTCTGCTGCTTCGACCTGCTCAACTTCGCCGGCATGGACCTGCGCGCATCGCCCTACCGGGACCGGCGGCGTTACCTCGCGCAATGCCTGATGCCCACCTCACTCGTCCAGCTGGTGCACGCCTCGGCGGATGGCCTTGCGTTGCAGGAAGCGGCGCTCGCGAGCGGCTTCGAGGGCGTGATCGGCAAGCGCCAGGACAGCCGCTACGAATCGGGCAAGCGCTCCAACACCTGGATCAAGGTCAAGCCCACGCGCAGCGCCGATTTCGTGATCGGCGGATACACGCAGGGCAAGGGCTCGCGCGGCGCACTCGGCTCGATCCTGGTGGGCTATTGGGATGGGGGGAAGAAGCTGCGCTTCGCCTCGCACGTGGGCTCAGGCTTCGACGACCGCACGCTTGCGAAGGTGAAGGCGTTGCTCACGAAGCTCGAACGCAAGACCATGCCGTTCGCGCAGAAGCCCGAGATGAATTCACCCACCACATGGGTCGAACCGAAGCTGGTGGCCGAGGTGAGCTACGCCAGCTGGACCGACGACGGCCATTTGCGCGCGCCGGTATTCATGCGGCTGCGCGATGATGTGGACGCAAAGAAAGTTCGTCGTCCCCGCGACGACATCGGTCATCCCCGCGAAAGCGGGGATCCCGCCAGGGCCCAACGCGGGAATGACCTGGTGTTGTCCCAGCTCGACAACCCCAAAAACGCCTTCACCCTCGCCGTCGGCCCGCATCACATCAAGCTCACGCACCTCGATCGCGTCTACTGGCCCGCCAATCCCGGCCTGCAACAACCCGGGGTCACCAAGCGCGACCTCCTGAAGTACTTCGCGCAGGTGTCCGAGTACATCCTTCCACACCTCGCCGACCGGCCACTCACCATGATCCGCATGCCCGACGGCATCGGAGGCCAGCGCTTCTTCCAGAAACACTGGGAACAGGAGCGGCCCGATTTCGTCGAGAAGATCCGCGTCTTCTCCAGCAGCAAGGACGAGAACCACGAATACCTGCTGTGCAACAACCTGCCGACGCTGTTGTGGCTGGCGCAGTCGGGCACGCTGGAATTCCACATCTGGCACTCACGCGCGAAGCTCGGGCCCGATACGAAGGTGAAAGGTGTCGACTACGACACGTCGATCGAATCGCTCGAAGCCTCGATCCTCAACTACCCCGACTACGTGTTGTTCGACATCGACCCGTACATCTACTCGGGCAAGGAGAAGAAGGGCGCGGAGCCGGAGCTCAACACCATCGCGTTCGAAAAGGGCAAGGAAGTCGCCTTCCACCTGCGCGAGCTGCTCAACGGCATGAAGCTCGAGCCGATCGTGAAGACCTCGGGCAAGACCGGGTTGCACGTCTTCGTGCCGGTCAAACGCACCCTCGACTTCGACGAGGCGCGCCATGTCTCGGAACTGGTGGGCCGCTACCTGGTCAAGCAACATCCGAAGGAAGTCACGGTTGAATGGAGCATCCCCAAGCGCACCGGCAAGATATTCATGGACTACAACATGAACGTGCGCGGCAAGACCCTCAACGTCGCCTATTCGCCGCGAGGCGAGCCGGGGGCGCCGGTCTCGATGCCACTCACGTGGAAAGAACTGGCCACGGCCCACCCACTGGATTTCCGCATCACCAACGCCGCCGAGCGCCTTGCGCAGACCGGGGATCGTTGGAGCGAAGCACTTACCAACAAGCAGGACCTGGGCAAGGTTTTGGGTGGGTAGTGACGAATAAAATATCTTCCATTACAATGGCTTCCCATCGAAATTTAACGTAGCGCGCGAAGAACCCCCTGCGGAGGCGCACATGGCGGCACGATCGATTGGAACGTTGACGATTTCCTTCGGCCTGGTTTCGATCCCGGTGAAGCTCTATTCGGCCACCGAGGCCAGCAAGGCAATCTCGTTCAACCTGCTGCACAAGACATGTGGTTCGCGCCTCAAGCAGCAATACCTCTGCATCAAGGAAGAGATCCCCGTCGCGCGCGAGGACATGGCGAAGGGTTACGAATTCGCCAAGGACCAATACGTGATGTTTTCGCCCGAGGAGCTGAAGGCCCTCGAGGAAGCGGGCACCCACATGGCCGAGATCACCGAGTTCGTGCCGATCGATTCGATCGACCCGGTGTATTTCGACAAGGCCTACTATCTCGCCCCCGACAAGGGCGGCGCCAAGCCCTATGCCCTTCTGCACAAGGCGCTGCACGGCACGGAGCGCTGCGCCCTCGGCCGCTGGGCCGCGCGCGGCAAGCAATACATCGTGATGATCCGTCCGGTCGAAGACGGCCTGGTGATGCAGCAGCTGCTCTACGCGGACGAGGTGCGTTCGATCAAGGAGATCGAGATCCCCGCAACCGAAGTCAAGCCCAACGAGCTCAAGCTCGCGCAGCAGCTGATCGAGCAGCAATCGGTCGACACCTTCGATCCGTCGCAATACACCGACGATGTCCGCGCGCGGGTCGAGAAGGCCGTGCAAGGCAAGGTCGAAGGCCAGGAGATCGTGATGTCCGAGGCGCCGGAAGGAACCGGAGCCCAGGTGATCGACCTCATGGAAGCGCTGCGTGCAAGCCTGGAGAAAAAGGGCCCGGCCCGCGCCAAGGCGGCCGTCACATCCGCGCCGGCTCCCGCGCCCGAGACGCGCAAGCCGCCCAAGCGTGCCGCCGCCGCCGAGCCGGTAGCCGCCACGCCGCGCAAAGCCGCGAAGAAGCTCTAGGCTCCGGCGGCCCCATGCATCGATACGGCGTTCGCGATGTCGAGCGCCTGCTCCACCTTCCCCCCAGCGCGATCCGCGCGCTGGTCGCCGCGGGATTCGTGGTGCCCGGGCGCGGCCCGCGCAACCAGCTGCGCTTCTCGTTCCAGGACCTGATCGTCCTGCGCACCGCGCAGGCGCTTTCCGACGCCAACGTCCCCCAGCGCCGCATCACGCGCTCCATGAAGGAGCTGCGCCGGCAGCTGCCCGAATCGATGCCGCTGTCGGGGCTCAGCATCGGGGCCGTGGCCAACCGCGTGGTGGTGCGTGAAGGCGCCACCCGCTGGCAGGCCGAGTCCGGGCAATACCTGCTGGAATTCGAAGGCGGCCCGGACGCCGGTGCGCTGAGCGTGGTGGCGCGCCATGAGCCCTATGAACGCGCGCTCTCACTGGAGCGCAACGACCTGGAGGGCGCGCTGGCGGCGTATGCACAGGCCGTCGCCGCCGACCCCACGCACCTCGACACGCGCATCAACCTCGGCAGCCTCCTGCACGAAGCCGGCCGCCTGGCGCAGGCCGAACGGGTCTATCGCGATGCGCTCGAGACCCTCGGAAGCGAACCCGTGCTGCTTTACAACCTCGGCGTGCTGCTGGAGGACCTGGGCCGAAAGGTGGAAGCGGTGGAAGCGTACGCCGCGGCGCTGCGCGGCAACCCGGATCTCGCCGACGGGCACTACAACCTCGGGCTGCTCTATCGCACGCTCGGCAAGCCGCGCGAAGCGATCCGCCACATGGCGCAATACCGGCGCCTGGCGCAGAAAGCCGGCGCCTAGGGGCGGGCTCGCGCTCAGCGCGGGGGCGGGTTCTCCGAGAGCTCCGCGCGGATCGCGCGCAGCCTGGCCTTCACCCGGGACTCGTTGCGCGTGCCCATGCGCATCATCAGCTTGCGGCCCGCCGAAAGCCCCTCGAGATCCGGGTCGGCGTATTCGTAAAGCACGTGAGGAACCGCGAGCGCGACCGGCACTTCGGCATCCGGTGCATCGAGCAGGTGGTCGATCACCTCGACCACGCGATCGTTGAAGTAGCCATTGGGATAGCCGAGCTCCACGTACGCCTGCTGGAACAACGGGTAGAGCCGGAAGTAGGTCGCGGCCAGCCGCTTCGGGTCGACGCCCTCCAGCGCGCGAACGTAGGGCTCGTAACGCGCCGCGTTCCCGGGCGCGATGGCCAGGCTGTCGCCCTTGCCCGTGATTTTCATCGGCCCGGGCACCGGACGCGCGGGATTCAGGCGGGCCGCATACGCTTCCCGGGGCAGGTTGTCGATGGTGGCCACGATGCGACGCACCAGGTCCTCCGGGAACAACAGGTTCGCGATCGGGCCGGCGCCGGCGAGGCCGACCAGGGCTTCGAGCAACGTCGCGTCGCTTTCCCGCAGCGTCGGCAGCGGTTTCGGGCCCGGGTCCACCGCGGGCACGGGATGCACGGGGCCCGTGGGCGGCGCGGGAACCGCGAAAGCGGGTGTCGCAGCCGGTGGGAGCAGTGGAGGCGATGGCCAGAAATACCACGTGGCGCCCGCAATCGCGGCGGCGATGGCGACCAGGACAGCAATGCGGATCATGACGGTAGCCTCCGGGTTGGCCGCTTGTATCATGGACCATGCCGCAAAACAGGGGTTCCCCGGAGCGCCCGCGCCATTGGGTAGGATCGCGTCATAACACGGGAGGCACCGAATGTCCGAGGCATTGAGGATCCTTTCGGTCGGCGCGGGCACGCTGCTGGCCATCGTGGTGTTCGCCGTCATCGTGTTCTGGTTCATCCAGGACGTGACCCAGAAGAAACACGCGGTGCTGCGCAACTATCCGGTGATCGGCCGGCTGCGTTATTTCTTCGAGAAACAGGGCGAATATTTCCGCCAGTACTTCTTCGCGGGAGACCGCGACGAGATGCCGTTCAACCGCGCCACACGCGCCTGGATCTACCGCGTCGCCAAACAGGAAGACGGCAGCGGCATCATCGGCTTCGGCTCGACCTACGACATGAAGGCGCCGGGGGCCATACTCTTCGTGAACGCGGGTTTCCCGGTGCAGGAATGGGAGAAGCAGGCGACACCTCCATTGATGATCGGCGAGGGCTGGTGCGAGAATCCTTTCGAGGCGCGCTCCCTCGTCAACATCAGTGGCATGAGCTTCGGGGCCATCTCCAAGCCCGCGGTGCAGGCGCTTTCGAAAGGCGCCGCCTCGGCCGGCTGCTGGCTCGACACCGGCGAGGGCGGCATGGCGCCGCACCATGTGGAAGGCGGCGCCGACGTCATCATGCAGATCGGCACCGCGAAATACGGCATCCGCGACGACGCCGGCAATTTCTCGCCCGAGCGCGCGAAGCAGCTGGCGACCCAGGTGAAGGCCTTCGAGATCAAGCTCTCGCAGGGTGCCAAGCCCGGCAAGGGCGGCGTGTTGCCCGGCGGCAAGGTGACCGAGGAGATCGCGCGCATCCGCGGCATACCGCACGGGCAGGACTCCATCAGCCCCAATCGCCATCGCGACGCGGGCAACATGGTGGAACTCCTCGACCAGGTCGCGATGATTCGCTCGCTCACCGGGCGCCCGGTGGGCATCAAGACCGCGATCGGGGGCTGGCATTTCCTCAATGCCCTGGGCGAGGACGTGCTGAAGCGGGGGCTGGAATACGCGCCCGACTTCCTGGTGGTCGATGGCGGCGAGGGCGGCAGCGGCGCCGCGCCGCAGGCGCTCTTCGACCACATGAGCCTGTCGATCGAGGAGGCGCTGCCGCGGGCCGCCGACATGCTCTACGAGACCGGCCTGAAGGAGCGCGTGCGCCTCGTGGCCTCGGGCAAGCTGGTGACCTCCGCGCGCGCCGCGTGGGCACTTTGCGCCGGCGCCGATTTCGTGAACACGGCGCGCGGCTTCATGTTCTCGCTCGGCTGCATCCAGGCGTTGCGCTGCCACACCAACACCTGCCCCACCGGGATCACCACACACAACCCGCGCCTGCAACGCGGCCTGGTGGTGGAGGAGAAATGGCAGCGCGTGGCGAACTACGCGCTGGGGATGAACAAGGACATCGAGATGATCGCGCACTCGTGCGGCGTGGCGCACGCGCGGCTGCTTCGGCGCGAACATTGCCGCATCGTGCAGGGCAGTGGCGCGACGGCGGCGCTCAACATGCTTTATCCGTATCCGAAGCTGCGTCCGATCGCCGCGATTGCGATTGCTTCGCAGGTGGCGATGGCGGCCTCCGTGGAGCGGTAGCGCCAGATCAATCGCCGATTTTCAACACAGAGGACACAGAGGCAACACAAGAGGAAAGCAAATCTGATTGCGCCTGGTGCCATTGGATACAGTACCCGGACGCCAACACCGTTCTGCTTGCCTCTTGTGTTGCCTCTGTGTCCTCTGTGTTCAAGACAAATCGCTGGAATTTCGCGTTGATGCCAGCCGCAGCCGACATCGTCCTGGTCGTCCACGCGGCTTTCGTGGCGTTCGTGGTCGGCGGCCTCATCGCCATCTGGGTGGGACTTGCAATGAACTGGCGCTATGCACGCAGCCGCTGGTTGCGCATCCTGCACCTCGCGGCCATCGCCTTCGTGGTAGCCGAATCACTGCTCGGCATCGCCTGCCCGCTCACAGAATGGGAAGCGGCACTGCGCGGCGAAACGGGCAACGAGGAATTCATCCAGCGCTGGGTGCACGCATGGCTCTTCTGGCGCGCCCCGCAATGGGTGTTCACCACGGCCTACGTCGCTTTCGGATTGCTGGTGGCGGCGACCTGGTGGCGCTGGCCGCCGCGGCGGTGAAGGCCGCTACTCCAGGCCCAGGACCGTGTTGACCGAGGAGATCAGCGCGCTGATGCGGAAGGGTTTGGTCACGTAGCCGTCGGCGCCGAGCGACAGGCCGCGCGCCACATCGGTGACTTCCGACTTGCCGGTCATCATGATCACCGGCAGCTTGGAGAGTTTTTCGTTGTGGCGGATGCGCTCCAGGATCTGGAAGCCATCGGCGTCCGGAAGCGAGACGTCGAGCAGGATGATGTCGGGCAACGGCGGGCGGTTGAATTCCGCGTTGATTTCGGAACGGTTGCGCGCGAAACGCGTCAGGAACCCGGCCTTGGCAAGCACCTCTCCCACGAGCTTGAGCAGGTCGTTGTCGTCTTCCACCACAAAAACCGTGTGGCGATCGCCCTGGTGGGGCGGCACGCGGCCCGAGCTGGCGTGGCGGGCCATCGCGACATAGAAACCGGTCTTGGCGAGCTGCGGCCCGCCGGTGCTGGCTTCCTTCCTGGCGCTGGCAACCTTTTCCGGCGTCGGCGGGGGGGCCGGCACCGCGGGCATCCCGGTGAAATCGAGCTCTTCGTCTTCCTTGCTCATGTGGCGCTTTCCTTGGCGACTTCCGGCTTCTTCTTTTCCCCGATGCGGCTTTCCTCGCCCCGGAGCAACTTTGCGATGTTGGCTTGGTGGCGCACCACCAGCAGCACACTCATGGCGGCCACCGCGGCCAGCATCGGGCCCGCGCCAAGGATAAGCCATGCGGCCACCGGTGCGAAGAGCGCCGCCACGATGGCCCCGAGCGAGGAATACCGGGACGCGGCGGCCACGGCCAGCCACGCCACGATCACGGCACACCCGAGGCGCCAATCGAAGGCGATGAGCACACCCGCGGCGGTGGCCACGCCCTTGCCGCCGTTGAAGCGCAGCCAGATCGGAAAAACGTGCCCGAGGAAGGCCGTGAATCCCACCAGGGCCACCAGTTCCACCGGCATGCCGAGCGCGATGGCAACCAGCACCGCCGCCCATCCCTTCGCGGCATCGCCGAACAGCGTGAGCAGTGCCGCGAGCCGGTTTCCCGAGCGCAATACGTTGGTGGCGCCGATGTTCTTCGAGCCATAGGTGCGCGGGTCCGGCAGCCCCATGATGCGGCTGACCAGGACGGCGAAAGGGATCGATCCGGCGAGGTAGCCGCCGAGGGCGCACAGGAGCGCGGTCATGGCCATACTTTACAATACGGGCACATGGATACGATCTTCATCCGCGAGTTCCGCATCGATGCCTGGGTGGGAATCTACGAGTGGGAAAAGCAGCGCGCCCAGACGCTCGAGATGGAGATCGAGATCGGCATTCCCGGCGGCGATGCCGGGCGCACCGACAACATCGGCGACACGGTGCATTACGGCGAGGTGATCGAACGCATCGCCGCCGACCTGAAGGAGCGGCGCTTCAAGCTGCTCGAGTCGCTGGCCGAACACGTGTGCGCAACCATCACCGGGGATTTCAAGGCCCCGTGGGTGCGTGTCTCGGTGGCCAAGCTGGGGCACATCCGCAACGTGCGCAAGGTGGGCGTGACGATCGAGCGCTCGCGCCAGGCCGCGGCATGATGCGCGCATGATGAAATGGGTGCTGGTGCTGGTGGTCGGCGTGGTGGTCATCACGCTGATGACGCCTTGGCTCGCGCGCCACGGAATGGGCCGGCTGCCCGGCGACATCACCGTGCGCTGGCGCGGGCGCCCGATCTACCTGCCCATCACCACCACCGTGCTGCTCTCCCTGGCCCTCACGCTGCTGGGCAGGCTGGTCTAGGCAAGCTCTGATTTATTCAGGGCGCCCCTGGGCATCGGGTTCGGTGAAGATCTGGCGGTACGCGGCGTAGGTCGAGGCAATCGCCAGCGGGACCCAGACCAGCATGCCAAGGCCAAAGGGGATCATCGCGATGATCGCGGCCACCAGCATCACCAGGCCGTAGACCAGGAACGGGACGAAGTTGCGCAAACACGCGAAGAAGCTCGCCTTCATCGCGGCCAGCGGCGCCATGCCGTTGAGCATCACCAGCGCGGGCGCGAACCAGTAGGCCGCCATCAACGGCACCATGAGCGCGAGGCACACCAGCGTGCCCAGGGCGAGCGCCATGGCTGAAGCGGCGATGGCGTTGACCATGGCGCCGGTATCCCCCGTCAGCACCGCCCCCAGGATCGAAAGGCCCACGAAGGATACGAACACCAGCAGGATCGCGATCCAGCCGGCCACGGTGATGAGACCGACCACCATCAGCGGCACGAAGCGCCTGGTGAATCCCGCGAGCAGGTGTTCGATCTCGAACTCGCCGTTTTTCTCCAGCGCGCGGCAGCCTGCCATGAAACCGGCGGTGAACACCGGCTGCAGCACCTGGAACGCCAGCGAACCCACAATCGGCACCAGGCTCACGGCGATGGCGGCCACGACCAGCACCACGATGGAGATGATCCACATCAGCGGCGCGCGCGTGAAGAGCCCCCAGCCTTCGACCACCCAGTCCCAGCCCGCGCCGGCGCCCGTCCCGCGCCCCGGCAGGACAAGGACCAGGCCGGATCCGGGATCCGGCGTCGCAACATCCGCGCTGTTCGTGCTCATGGTTTTCTTCCCAAGCCGCGAGGGATGCTGAAGGCTACTCTTCGAGGGCCACGTCAACAAGCACGGGCGCGAGCACTCGGGTGAGGACGTCGGGGGGCATGCCCAGCAGGTAGCCGCGGCGCCCGCCATTGATGTAGATGCGCGCCAGCGCCAGGACCGAGCGCTCCAGGTAGATCGGCATTTTCTTGCGGGTGCCGAAGGGTGAAGTGCCTCCGATGAGGTAGCCCGAATGCCGCGTGGCGACTTCGGGCTTGCAGGGTGTGATCCTCTTGACCCCGGCCTGGCGCGCGAGCTCCTTGGTCGAGACCTTGCGGTCGCCGTGGATAAGGACGATGAGCGGCTCGGCCTTCTCGTTTTCCATCACCAGCGTCTTGATGACCTGGTGCTCCGCCACACCCATCTGCGTCGACGAGTGCCCGGTGCCGCCGTGCTCGAGGTATTCGAACTCGTGTTCGGTGTACGTGATGCCGTGTTTCGCAAGCATCGCGGTGGCCGGTGTGTTCATGACAGGGCCACCCGCACCAGCAGCGACAGCCCCGTGAGCAGCACCAGCACGCCCACGGTTCGGCGCATCTGCACCTGCGTGAGGCCGACGTGGATGCGGGTGCCGATCTTCAGGCCCATCCACACGAAGGGCCCAAGCGCCGCGCCGCCGATGAATATGGTGGCGTGCAGCAGCAGTCCGCTGACGGCATAAACCACCGCGCGCGCGAACGCGGAGATGGATATCAGCGTCGAGAGGGTGGCGCGGATCTGGGCCTTGTCGCGCAGCCGGCCGGACATGTAGGTGGCGTAGATCGGGCCGCCGGCGCCGAACATCGTGGCCACGGCGCCGCCCGTGATGCCCGCCGGTATCGCCCAGAACCTCGAGATCGTCCGGCGCAGCGTGGGATTGACGATGCTGTACGCGCCGATGATGGCCGCGAAGAGGCCAAGCGCGGCGCGCAGGTACCGGTCCGGCACGCCGACCAGCACCGTCGCGCCGATCACGAAGCCGACGAACATCCAGGGCACGAGGCGCTTGAACTCCTCCTTCGACAGGTGCTCGCGGCCGGCCGACCCGATCAGCAGCGAGGACACGAGGTCGAGCAGCGCCATCAGCGGCACGAGGTACGAGACCGGCAGGAAATGCGCGAGGATCGGCACCGAGATCATGGTGGAGCCGAACCCGCTCAGCCCGAAGACCGTATACGCAACAATCACCACCAGCGGGGCGACCAGGAACAACCAGGGGGACAGGTGGGCGGTGTCGATCATCCGCGAGGGTGGTGCTTGTGGTGCAGCGCCTTCAGGCGTTCGCGCGCGACATGGGTGTAGATCTGGGTGGTCGAGATGTCCGCGTGGCCCAGCAGCATCTGCACCACGCGCAGGTCGGCGCCGTGGTTGATCAGGTGCGTGGCAAACGCATGGCGCAACGTGTGCGGCGAGATGTCGCGCGAGATCCCGGCGACCAGGGCGTGGCGCTTGACGAGCCCCCAGAACGCCTGCCGCGTCATGCCGCCGCCGCGCGTGGTGACAAAAAGCACGTCGGACTTGTGCGCGCCCAGCAGGCCCGCGCGCGCCTCGCGCTGGTAGCGATCGATCCATGCCACGGCCTCTTCGCCGAGGGGCGTCAAACGCTCCTTGGCGCCCTTGCCGAGGACACGCACCACACCCATGTCCAGGCTTACCTGGACGCTCTTGAGGCCAACCAGCTCCGAGACGCGCAGGCCGCTGGCGTAGAGGGTTTCCAGCATCGCGCGGTCACGCAGGCCCTGCGCGGTCCCCACGTCGGGTGCGCCCAGCAGAGATTCGACTTGCGCTTCCGAAAGGGATTTCGGCAGCGACCGCGGCAGCCGGGGCGATTCGAGAGCGGAGGTGGGGTCATCCGCGCGCAGGCCCTCGCGCACCGCGAACTGGAAGAAACGCCGTAGCGAGGAGACGAGCCTGCTGGTGGTGCGCGGCTTCGCGTGTTTGTCCTCGACCTGCCAGGCGAGGTGGCGCTGCAGGTCGGCGGGCGCGGCATCGATCAGCGTGCGCCCCGTCGATTCGGCGAGCCACGCGCCAAACTGCGCGACGTCGCTCCGGTAACTGTCGAGCGTATTGCGCGCGAGCCCGTCGTTGAGCCAGAGGCTGTCGGAGAATCGATCGAGCAGGGACTGGTTAGATTGCGCCTTCATGCCCCAGAAGCCAACGCTTGATGCCGAGCTCGAAGCCATCGGTGCCCGCGCCCATGAAACCGCCGAGGGTGTTGTTGGCGCCGATGATGCGGTGGCAGGGAACAATCACCGGCACCGGATTGGCGCCACACGCGCCACCCACCGCGCGCGCGGACGACCCGATCTCCCGCGCGAGCTCGCCGTAGCTGCGCACCTTGCCCGCGGGGATCCGGCACATGGCCTCCCAGACCTGCAGGCGGTGATGGGAGCCGGACAGCTTGTAGGGGACATCGAAGACGAAGCTGCCGTCCTCGAGGTAGGACTGCAGCTGCACGCAGGCCAGGTACGCGATGGTGTCCTTGGGCGGCGCCTTGCCCGGCACCGAGGGCGCGAGGAAACGCACGCCGGTCACGAACCGGTCGGTGGCGCTGATGCCCAGCGTGGCGAAGGGCGTGCGCACACACGCCTGGAACGCGTCAGCCATGGGCCTCGCCGGCAAGCAGGCGGATCTTCTGCAGCAGGTCCGCGGGGACCGCGATGCCTTCGCCGCGCGCGCGCGCGGCATTTTCCAGGCGGCGCGCGCCCGGAAGGCGCACGTCCGGCGCCTCCACCATCGCGGCAACCAGCGTCTCCACGCGCTCGAGGTAGGTTTCGTTGCCGGCCAGCGCGCGCGGGTCGATCACAAGGAACGCCTGCCCGATGCGGGTGGGCCGGCCCTCGTCGGTGAAGAAGCTGTCGGATTCGAATCCGTAGGCGGCGCCCGACAACGCGCACACCAGCAGCTCGACCACCAGCGCGAGCATCGCGCCCTTGACGCCGCCGGCGGGCAACATGCTGCCCGCAAGCGCGGCCTTGGCATCGGTCGTGGGGCGGCCGTCGGAATCGAGCGCCCAGCCCTCGGGGATGGGCTTGCCGTCGCGCGCGGCCACCATGATCTTGCCGCGCGCCACGGCCGAGAGCGAAAGGTCGATCGACAGCGGTGGCGCGCCGCGGCGCGGGAACACCGCCGCGATGGGATTGGTGCCGAAAAGCGCGCGCTTGCCGCCCCACGCCGGCATCGCCGCGGGCGAGTTGCCCATCGCGATGCCCACCATGCCGGCCGCTGCCACGTGACGCAGGTGGTACGCCGCGACGCCGAAGTGGTTGCTGTTGGTGACCGAGACAAACGCCACGCCGAATTCGCCCGCGCGCCGCACCGCCTCGCGCACCGCCAGCGCGCAGGCCTCGAACGCGAGCCCGCCCCCGGCATCAACGACACACGCAGCCTTCGAATCGCGCGTGACCGCGGGCACCGCGCCGCCGGTGGCGCGGCCGTTTTTCAGGTGCCCCGAATACTGCGGGATGCGCGAGGCGCCGTGGGAGGCGATGCCTTCCAGCTCCGCCATGACGAGGGCACGCGCCGTGGCCTGCGCCATCGCCGCCGTTGCGCCGGAACGGACCAGGGCGGCATTCATGAGCCTTTCGAGCTCGTCGGCGGCGATTCGGTCGGGGTTCATCCGGCGATGAGCGATTGTCCGGGTCTTACGCGGGTGAACTGGACTGGCCGGAACGACACATCGAACCGATCCGCGCCCGCGGCTTGCAACAGCTGCACGCGTGAAAACGCCGAAGTCGCGAGCTCTCCCGTCTGCGGGAAGTCTTCGCGGAAATGCGCGCCGCGCGAATCGGTGCGCGCCAGCGCCGCGGCACAGATCGCGCGGCTTACGCTGATGAGGCTCGCGAGGTTCAGCCAGTCGTGCCAGGTCAGATTGTAGCGGAGGTCGCCCGCGGCGACGCCGATGCCGCGCAGCTCTTCGTCGAGCGCCACCAGCTGCGAATCCGCGCGCGCAAGGCCGGCGGCATCGCGAAGGATGCCGACGTCGTCCCACATCACGCGATAGAGGCCTTCGCGAACGCCCTCGACGCTGCCGGGCGCACGCCCCACGGGGAACATCACGCGCGCACACGCTTCGTCCAGCGCGCCGGGCGCGGGTTCGCGCCATTCGCCCTCGCGCGCGGTCCACGCGGCCATCGCATCACCGGCGATGGCGCCGAATACCGTGGAGTTCGCCACGCCGTTGCCGCCGAGCCGGTTGGCGCCGTGCACACCCCCCGTATCCTCGCCGGCGGCGAAGAGCCCCTCGATGGCGGTGCGGCAATCGGCGGCGAACTCGACGCCGCCCATCATGTAGTGCGCGGTCGGCACCACCTCCACCAACCCACCGGCCAGGTCGAAGCCGCAATCGGCGCAGCGCTCCACCATGCCCTTGAACTGCGTGGCGACCTGCGCGGGCCCGAGGTGCGCCATCGAGAGATACACGCCGCCGTGCGGCGTGGCGCGCCCGGCACGCATCTCGGCGAAGATCGCCCGCGAGACCACGTCGCGCGTGGCGCGCTCGTTGCGCGAGTCGTACTTCGCCATGAACCGCTGCTTGTCGCCGTCGAGCAGGTAGCCGCCCGCGCCCCGCAGGCCCTCCTCCAGCACCGTGCCGGTCATGCGCGTGCCGGGGCCCGCCAGCAGGCCCGTGGGATGGAACTGCACCATCTCCATGTCGCGCAGGGCGAGGCCCGCCCGCAGGGCCATGGCCAGGCCATCGCAGCTCTTGTCGCCCGACGGCGTGTGGAAGCGGTACATCGTGGGCCCGCCGCCGGTGGCCAGCAGCACCGAGCGGGCCTGCACGAAGGCGAGTTCGCCCGAGCGCATGTCGATCATCAGCACGCCGGCAAGGGCGCCGTCGCGCGAGCGCACCAGCTCCACGGCGCGGTGCTCCTCCATGCGCAACGCGCCACAGGCCCACGCCTGCTCCGCGAGGCGATTGATGATCTCGATGCCGGTGAGGTCACCCTTGTGCACCGTGCGGTCGAAGGTCTGGCCGGCAAACGCCTTCTGGTGGATCGAGCCGTCGGGGTTGCGATCGAAGAAACAGCCGAGTTCGTTTTCCAGCTCGTGCACGCGTTCGATCGCCTTGGTCACGAGGGTCCAGGCGAGGTCCTGGTCCGGCAGCCACTTGCCGCCCTCGATCGTGTCCATGAAATGGCGTTCGACCGAATCCCCGGGCGCGAGGGCCACGTTGTAGCCGCCCTGGACCATGCGGGTGCAACCACACTTGCCCAGCAGTCCCTTCACAGCGATGGTCACCTCGAGGTCGGGGCGTGCATTGCGCGCGTGCAGCGCCGCGAAGAGGCCCGCCCCACCCGAGCCGAGGATGAGGATGTCTGTCCGTACGCGTTTCATGTCGCCGCGACCCGTACGCGCACTCGCGCCATGTGAACGACGAGAGCCGCCACGATCACCCCGATCCCGACCCAGTCGGCGTGCACCGGGACCACCCAGCCGCCGAAGCCGACGCGGACGATGGGTGTCACCAGCAGCAGTCCACCGCCGATCAGCAGGACACGCTCGAAGACGTTGAGCTTGCGGACGATGTAGCCCTGCAGGCCGGCGGCCAGCGCCGCGATGGCCACGAAGGAAAGCGCAATGACCATCGAAACCTGCGCCCACGTGGCGCCCGTCGGCAGCTTGAGCAGCAAGCCGGTTCCGAGCGGGTCGAGCACGAAGAAAAACGGGACCACAAACGCCGGCATGGTGTATTTCCACGCCTGCAATGTGGTCTTGTACGGATCGGCGCCGGTGATCGCGGCGGCAGCGAAACAGGAAAGCGCCGTGGGCGGCGAGACTTCCGAGAGCAATGCGTAATAGAAGATGAACATGTGCGCCGCGATCACGGCGCAGATGATGTAGGAGGCGGTCACCGGCACCGCCAGGCCCACGATCCACACGATCAGCGCGGTGTAGAGCGCGGTGAGCGGCAGGCTGCCGCCGGCGTAGGCGATCACGATCGAGGAGAACTTGAGCCCCAGCCCCGTCAACGTCACCACGCCGACGATGATGCCGGCCGACGCGCACGTGGCCGCGACGCTGATGGCGCCCGTGGTGCCCGCCTCCATCGCCTGCACGAAACGCTTCGGGCCCATGCGGCCTTCGCGCCGGAAGAAGCTCACGACGAAGGCCGTCACCGTGGCCCAGAACACACTCACCGTGGGCGAGAAACCGATCAGCATGAAGATGACGATCGAGGTGAGCGAGAGGAAGTAGTACCAGTAGCGCAACGCCAGCGCCCAGGCGCTTTCCACCTTCTCGAAAGCGGCCTGGTTCATGCCGTATTTGCGCGCGTCGAGCTCGACCATCAGGAAGAGCGAGAAGTAGTAGAGGAGCGTCGGGATCGTCGCCATCTTGATGACGTCGAGGTACGAGATCCGCAGGTACTCCGCGATCAGGAAGGCGGCCGCGCCAAGCACGGGCGGGGAAAGGATCGCGCCCAGCAGGAACGAGGCGAGCACCACGGAGCGCCCGGCGCTCAAGGTCTTGCCGCCCAGCAGCGAAAACGAGAAGTCGAGGAAGAACCTTCCCGCGCCGGAATACTGCAGGAAGGCGCCGTAGATCGTGCCGCCAGCGCCACGTCCAACCACATGAGGCGATTGCGGAAGCGCCTGTCGATCGGGAACAACATGAAACACAGGAACAGCACCATGCCCACGTGCAGTTCGCGCAGCAGGTCGGTGCGCACGATCCCGTAGGCGGCATACAGGTGGAAGGCGGAAACGCCGACGGCGGTGAGGAACGTCGCGAGCCAGCCACGATAGCGGTTCAGGCTGCCTTCTTCTTCCTCGATGAACTCCTCGAGGCGCGCGCTGGTCGTCCGTCAGCGCGGCGACCGTCTTTTCTGTTTCGGGCATGGCCCCTCCAGGGGCCATTCTAGATCAGAGGCGGCTAGGCGCGGGCGTTGAGGACCCAGAGGCGGGCGATATCGGCGGTGCCGTCGTTGCCCCTGACGTCGCGCAGGGTCTGGACCCCACGCTGCTTCTGGCCGGCGTAGAGCTGCGCTTCGCCGAGTCGCAGCTTGGCATCGTCCGGACGGCGCAGGCCGCCCTTCTTGATGCCCTGCTCGATCAACGGCATGCCCTTGGCGGCGTTGCCCTCGTAGACATAGTTGAGCCCGACCTTCACGAGGTCGTTGCCATCCTTGGCGGCCACGGCCTCGGCTTCATCCTTGGCGCGGTTCCTGAGCGATTCGTCGACCGATTTCTGGACCATGTCGCGCAGGCGCTTCTGGCGGTCGGCCTGGTCGCCCTTGCCGAGCACGCCGGCGGCGTAACCCTTGTCCACGATGACCTTGGCCTCGGCCGGGACGCCGGCCTGCAGCGCGAGCTGCGCCATTTCCATGTAGTCGGCGGCGGTGCCGGCATTGCCCGTGGCGAAGCGCAGGCGGTAGACATTGACGCCCAGGCGGTCGGAGAAACCGGGCTTCTTCTGCACGCGCGAGAGCAGGTCGGTCCAGTATTCCTTCTTCGGGTAGAAGACCACCAGCTTTTCGATCGCGTTCACGTAGCCGCCGGTGTCCTTCTGGCGCAGGTAGCAATTGGCCAGGATCTGGAGCTCTTCCTCGGTGGGCTTCTTGGTGCTGTCGGCGTCCGCGGCGGAGGCCAGCATCCTGTTCACGCTGTTGCAGTCGTTGCCCAGGAAGTGGCTCTGCAGCAGCATGTTGCGCATGGCCGAGTCGGTGCCGCCTTCCTTGAAGTAGCGCTGCGTCCACTGCGCCGCCTTGGCGTAGTCCTTCTTGTTGTACTGCGCGACCGCAATCGCCTGGACCAGCGTGAGGGACTCGCGGCCCGAGACCTTGCCCGAGTCCAGCAGCGCTTCGTTGGCCTTGATGGAGGCGTCGGGGTCGCCGGCGGTGGAAGCCGCCGCGGCCTTCATCTGCGCGATCACCTGGTTCTCGTTGGCCGTGCGGTTCGGCACCGCCTCCGCCTTGGCGACCTCCGCCAGGGCCTCGCGGCCCTTGCGCTGCTTGATCAGCGCCGAGGCCGCCTGCAGGGGCTTGCCCACCTCCGGACGCACGCCGATGCCCTGGGCCTGCGCCAGCGACGCGGTGCCCGCGAGCGCGATGAAGGCAAGGCCGGCGAGGATGGGGCGAAGGTGGGCGATCATCAGGCTTTCTCCTTAGTCGAGGAACTGTTCGGCCCCGATGAGGCCGATCTTGGTGATGCCCAGGCGCTGTGCCGTGGCCATCACCCCCGCGACGTGTTTGTACGCGACGAGTTTGTTGGGGCGCAGGTGGAATTCCGGCTGCACCGGCTGGGCCGCCGAGCCGCGAAAACGTGTTTCGAGGGCCGGGCGGTCGCCGACCGCCTCGCCGTTCCACAGCACCGTGCCGTCGAAATCCACTTCCACCGTGATCACTTCCGGCGGCGTGGTCGGCGGCGGCGGCGAGCCAACCGGCATGTTGAGCTTCACCGCGTGCGTCTGGATCGGGATCGTGATGATCAGCATGATGATGAGCACCAGCATCACGTCGATCAGCGGCGTGGTGTTGATGTCGATCATCACTTCGGGGTCGCCGTCGCCGGAGCCTACGTTCATGCCCATGGTATTTCCCCTAAAGCGCCGAGCGCGGCGGCGGCTCGGTGATGAAACCGATCTTGAGGATCGAGGCGCGCTGCAGGGTGGCGACCACGCGTCCGACGGACTCGTAGCGAGTCTCCTCGTCGGCGCGGATGTGGACCTCCGGCTGCGGCACGATCTGAGCTACGCCCTTGAGCTTCTCGAACAGCGCCTTCGAGTCCCGCATGTACTGCATGTTCCAGAAGACGTCGCCTTCCTTGTTGATGGCGATGACGATGTTCTCCGGCTTGGTCTGCGTGACCTCGTTGCGCTCCTTCGGCAGCGACACCGGGATCTGCTGGACCACGACCGGGATCGTGATCAGGAAGATGATGAGCAGCACCAGCATCACGTCGACCAGCGGCGTGGTGTTGATGGCGGCCATCACCTCCTGCTCTTCGCTGGCGTCCTGCCCGACGGTCATTGCCATGGTGTGATTACCTCGCCGCGGCGGCCGGGCGCTTGGCGGAGTTTCCGCTCATCAGCACCATGTGCAGGTCGGCCGCGAAGTTGCGCAGCTGCTCGAGGGCCACCTTGTTGCGGCGGACCAGCCAGTTGTAGCCGAGCACCGCGGGGACCGCGACCGCAAGGCCGATGGCCGTCATGATCAGCGCCTCGCCCACGGGGCCGGCGACCTTGTCGATCGACGCCTGGCCGGCGATGCCGATGGCGGTCAGCGCGTGGTAGATGCCCCACACCGTGCCGAAGAGGCCGACGAAGGGAGAGGTGGAGCCCACGGTCGCGAGGAAGGCGAGGCCGTCCTGCAGGCGGGAGGCGACGTTGTCGACGGCGCGCTGGATCGACATGGTGACCCAGGTGTTGAGGTCGATCTGCTCCAGCAGCTTGCCTTCGTGGTGCGTGCTGTTGGCCTTGATGCCGCTTTCCGCGATATAGCGGAACGGGCTGCCTTCCTTGAGGCTGTTCATGCCTTCGGTGACCGAGGCCGCCTGCCAGAAGGATTTCTGCACGTCGCGCGCCTGCCTGAAGAGCTTGGTCTGCTCGTAGACCTTCACGAACATGATGTACCAGCTGCCCATGGACATGATCACCAGGATGATCAGCGTGCCGCGGGAGACGAAGTCGCCGCCTTTCCAGAGGGCTTCGAGACCGTACGGGTTCTCGATCGTTTCCTTGCCCGGTTCGCCGGCGCCGGGGGGCGGCGTGGGCGCCGCGGGGGCGGGGACAGCCGAATCAGC
>Ga0163153_10001730_pt1 | contig 33893 bp, 28 predicted proteins | sample OliLakLV19MP6IB1_FD_148629 | JGI IMG/M metagenome (GOLD analysis project Ga0163153, IMG submission 148629) | Freshwater microbial mat bacterial communities from Lake Vanda, McMurdo Dry Valleys, Antarctica - Oligotrophic Lake LV.19.MP6.IB-1 | ecosystem: Environmental > Aquatic > Freshwater >... | reverse complement strand
CCTCCGGGCGCTCCGTGGTGAATCCTCGCCCCGGACTACGGCAGCACGAAGTCCGCGATGAATAGTTGGCTTTCGCGGTCGTCTGTGCGGTTGCTGGTCCACATGAGTTGCTTGCCGTCCGGTGAAAAGACCGGCAGCACGTCGGCCGCGGCGTTGTCGGTGATTCGGGTGATCGGGCCGGGATGAATGCCGTCCTTGGCGACTTCGTATTTCATCAGCCAGAGGTCGTAGTTGGGCCGCGCATTCGGGTCGCTATGATCGGCGCCGGTCCAGATCAGGTACGGCTCGGTCGGATGCCAGTACGGCGCCCAGTTGACGCCCACGGTATCCGTGAGCGCGCGTTCGTGCTCGCCGTCGATGCCGATCACGTAGATCTGCAGGAAGTCTTTTTGCTTGCGATCGCTGCGGAAGACGACCCATTTGCCGTCCGGCGAGATGAACGGCCCGCCGTCGTAGCCGGGTGCATTGGTGAGTTGTCGCAGGTTGCCGCCGTCGGCGTCCATGAGGTACAAGTCCGGATCGCCGTCGCGGTCACTGCAAAAGGCGATGAGTTTGCCGTCCTGGGAGTACGCGCCCTCCGCGTCGTAGCCTTGCGCGTCCGTCAGGCGGTGCAGATTTTTGCCATCCAGATCGGCGGCGAAGATTTCGGAGTACGGATCGAAGTCCCATTGGTAACGGCGACGACGTCCGCTGGCTTTGTCTTCGGCCTGTTGTTGAAGTGCGGCCGTTTCGGTTTCATCCAACTTCGGATCCAGATGGCTCGAAGCGAACAGAATCCCCTTGCCATCCGGCGAGAAGTAGCTGCACGTCGTGCGCCCTCGACCGGTGCTCAGCAACTGGGGTTCCCCGCCGGCCAGGGGCTGCGTGTAGATCTGATAAAAGGGATAGCCCGACGGCACCGCCTGGTAAATGATTTTCGATCCGTCCGGCGAAAAGTAGCCTTCGCCAGCCTTGACCATGCCCTGGGTCACTTGGCGGATGTTGGAAAGCTGCTGAGATTCAATCGAGGCAGCGTCCTGGGCGAAAGCACGGGATGTCGCCAAGCTAGCGATCAGCGAAGCAAAAACGAAACTGCAGAGGGCAAATCGGCGGGACATATTGGATACTTCCAGGTGGGAGGGCGATCAACGGCGCTGCCGCCATTGTATCGCCGCCACGTGGCATTGCCGACCGCCAGAGTTGCCCGCCGAAACACTAGCCCGTAGCGCCAGCGAGGGAGTGAAGACGCCGGTGACAAGCGAATCGACTACGCCAAGCAGACCATATAAGTGCAATCGAAAGCCGTTTGAGTGAACGGGAAGATCGGTCTGGCGTTCATGTCAAGCGATCACCGTCGTCAACTTTCCCTCGCTGGCGCTACGGGCTAGTGAATGCGGGCTCGTGTGTGCGTGCTTCACGCTGATTATTTGATAAACGGCAGTCCCGAAGTCACGCGCTTCGTCGTTGGGCGAACAAAGGCGTCCTCAACCCCGGGACCGCCGTACGCAGGGACCGCGCCTTTAGGGGCAGGCGGGCGCGATCCTCCGACGCTAAAGAAAGGGAACCTCGAAGTCGCCGCGGAAATCCGTGCGGCTGGATGATTGAAAGGGCGTCGTTGCCCAAGTGCTTCGCGGTGTGCCATGAATCGGCCGCGCTACGCGGCATGACGCCACGCGCTCGACCATCCAGAAGAGGCGAATCGAAGTGAGCGACCTCGAAGTGTGTCGCTACTTAAACCCTATGCCACGACTGGCATCTAGTCAAATGAACGACCTTTGATCGACGGAGAAAATATGCGATGAGCGCGGTGACGTCGAAATCGTCGGCGTCGGGAGACGCCTCCTACAGGCGATGGAACGATCGCGTATACTTCTCGCGTGGACGAGCTCGACCAATACGAATACACGCTTCCGAAGGACTTGATCGCGCAGCAACCAGCGTCGCGGCGCGTCGATGCGCGGTTGATGGTGGTGCGCCGGGCGCAGGGAGAAATCGAGCATCACCACATTCGCGATTTACCGCAGTTACTCCAGGCCCCCGACTGCCTGGTATTGAACGACACTCGCGTCGTGCCGGCGCGACTGATCGGCCGGCGCGCTATGACCGGCGGGCGCTGGGAGGGTTTGTTCCTGGCCGACGACGGACAAGGACTCTGGCAAATCCTCGGCAAAACGCGCGGCAAGCTCACGCCCGGCGAGTCGATCCAGTTGACCAATGCGCACGGTCTGGACGACATCGATCTGGTGCTAATCGAAAAACGCGACAACGGCATTTGGATTGCACGGCCGCGCTCGTCGGAAGCGACATTGCCGCTGTTGGAACGCGTGGGCCGCATCCCGTTGCCACACTACATCCGCGAAGGAGCGGCTCTCGACGATGACATCGAGCGCTATCAAACCGTATTCGCCAGGCACGCCGGCTCTGCCGCCGCGCCGACCGCCGGCCTACATTTCAGCCGTGAGCTGCTTGAGCAACTCGAATCGCAAGGCGTTTCATCAGTTCGCGTCACCTTGCACGTGGGCTTGGACACCTTTCGTCCGGTGACGGTGACTTCGCTGGCCGAACACAAGATGCACAGCGAATGGGGCCGTATCGAAGCCGACGCCGTGGAAAAACTCCGCGCCACGCGCGAACGCGGCGGCCGAGTCGTCGCCGTCGGCACCACCGCCACACGCGTCCTGGAAACCGCCGCCCGCTCCGGCGAACTCGCAGCCTGGACTGGCCACACAGAGCTTTTCATCCGCCCGCCGTTTGCGTTTCATGCGGTGAACGCGCTCTTAACCAACTTCCACCTGCCGCGCACCACGCTATTGGTGCTCGTCCGTACCTTCGGCGGCGATGCACTATTGAAGCGTGCTTACGAAGAAGCGATTCGCGAGCGGTATCGGTTTTACAGTTATGGGGACGCGATGCTGGTGGTGTGAGGTGTGAGGTGTGAGGAGTGAGGAGTGAGGAGTCAAGGAGGAATTCGCCAACGTCAGCGGCTATACCAGCCAAACTGCGGTCGCTCATCGACCCAGACTCCCTTGGCGCCGAAACTTGTATTGGGAAGCGTGCGGCGAAACCGCTCCAGCGATTTATTCGCTTTCGATTCCCAAGACTGCGCCGAATCGAAATCGTAGTCGACGTCCATCCAGACAACTCGCACCTCACGCATTCGCCGCAAACGTGCCAGCAGATCGTCGTCAAAGTATTTTTCGGAAAGCTCGATATCTTGAATCGCGGGAAGTTCTTCGAGGTAGTCGAGATCACGTTCAGTGAGTTGAATGCCTTGACAGTCAACGCAATCCACGTCGCGAAAAAACGGCTCTCCCAGCCAGCGCCGCCACCAGGGCCATTGATTGGAAGAGAGAGTTGTCGAAGGCGACAATTTCGGCGCATCATCGCGAGTAACTAACGCGCCGTTGCTTTGACGGATTACATACGGGGCGCCAAAAACGTCCCGTTGATACTCGCGACAAAAGTAGACCTGCGCGCCCAGTCGCTCGAAGTGGACGGCGATCTCCTGTTGTCGATGTGCCCTTTCGGCAACCCGACCGAGATACAGGCAAATAAGCGTCAGCGTGATCAGCAGCGATCGAACGCTAAACCGTCGCCAACGTCTCATCGCGTCATCCTCCCTGACGAACGAAAACGAATTCCGACTTCCTTACTCCTCTTCTCCTTTGCTCCTCTCCTCCTCCCCCCTCAAAACAACTCCATCATCGGCTCGCCGTGATACACCGAAAACGGTCGCCCGAGTTTGTCATGCCACAAGGCATCCTGAGGAATGCCTAACGCATGATAGATCGTCGCGGCCAGCGATTCCGGCGTTTGCGGCGCTTCGGCTGGGAAAGCGGCCTGGCGATCGGACGCGCCGAGGGCGTGGCCGCCTTTCACTCCGCCGCCAGCGAAGAAGACCGTCTGCACGGCGCCCCAGTGATCGCGCCCGGCGTATTTGTAGAACTGCGATAGATGGCTGATCTTCGGCGTGCGGCCGAACTCGCCGGCCATGACGACGAGCGTCGAATCGAGCAATCCGCTCGCGGCCAGATCATCGAGCAAAGCGGAGAGGGCCTGATCCGTCGGCGGGAGCAATTTGTCCTTCAGATGCGGGAAGGCGTCGCCGTGCGTATCCCAGGTTTCGTTGTTACCGAGATTGACTTGCACAAGCGATACGCCGGCCTCGACCAATCGCCGCGCCATCAACAGCGACCAGCCGAAAGAATGTCGGCCGTAGCGCTCTTGCGTTGCTTCGTCGGCTTGCGTGACGTCGAACGCCTGTCGCACGTGCGGCGCGGTCAGGAGCGACGCAGCCGCCTCGCGCTGCCGATCATACGCACCGGTGGCCGCCGTGCGATCGATGTGCTGGCATTGCTCGTCAAGCTGCGTGAGCAAACCGAAGCGGCCGGAAAGCCGCTCCATATTAATTCCCGGCGGCGGCGAGAGATGCGGAGATTGGAACGTGCGCGCGTCGGCCGCGCCGCGCTCCTGATGATCGAACGCAAATTCGGGAAACGCCCCGTACGATTGCGTATGAAACGGCGACGCCTCGATGAACCAAGGATCGCGCGACGGGCCCATCTGTCCGGCGAATTGGCCTGGAATCACGCGCCCCGTGTTATGGACCAAGCGTTCCGGCAGCACGATCGACGAAGGGAGCGGACCGCGCGCCGGGATCGCATCGCCAGCGATCGCGGCCAGCGACGGCCAATCGGTCGGCAGCGGCCGCGTGGGGTCGAAGCCCGGCGGCACTTCTGAACGTCCGGTGAGCATGATCAAATGCCCGGCCGAATGGTCGTTCGAGGTGTGCGTCAAAGAACGGCAGAGCGCCCAATGTTCGCTGCGCGCGGCGAGGCGAGGCAAATGCTCGCAGATTTGCAGGCCCGGTGTTCGCGTGGCAATGGGCTGAAACTCGCCCCGAATCGAATCCGGGGCCGCGGGCTTCAGGTCGAAGCTATCAAGCTGCGAGAGCCCGCCGGAAAGAAAGATATAGATGCAGGCCTTCGCAGGTGGCGCAGTCGCGTTGGCGGCGCGCAACTCGGCGAGGCGCGGAATGCTGAGTCCCAGCAGCCCCAACGTGCCCGCCTGCAAGGCGGCGCGGCGCGAGATCGGAGTCCGCGACAATCGTTGAATACGGTCCCGCATCGGCGTTTCCTTTCCGCCCCTACGATAACGCACGATGCGGCGGCGGTCAAAACGCCTGCGTAGGTCAGCCTTTCCAGGCTGACATTGGCTAACCGCATGTCGACAAGCACGCGAATTCGCAAACCGCGTCGATACGTCAGCCTGGAAAGGCTGACCTACAGTCCAGCATTCAGACCCTGCAAGTCGGCTGGCAAGAAGCGTCCATCCTTGCGCACCAATTCGCCATCAAAATAAATTTCTCCGCCGCCATAGGCGGGCGTTTGGATCAGCACCAGGTCCCAGTGGACGCGGCTCTTGTTGCCGTTGTCGCACTCGTCGTAGGCGTTGCCGGGCGTGAGGTGGATGGAGCCGCCGATCTTTTCGTCGAACAGCGTGTCCAGCATCGGCGCGCGGACGAAGTTGTTGCAGCCGATCGACCATTCGCCGATGTACCGGGCGCCGTCGTCGGCGTCGAGAATCTTGTTGATTTTCTCAGTCTCGTTGGCCGTGGCGCGGACGATCTTGCCGGCCTTGAACTCGAATTCGATCTGATCGAAGACCGTGCCTTGGTAGCGCGACGGCGTGTTGTAACGGATCACACCGTTCACGCTGTCGCGGATCGGCGCGGTAAAGCACTCGCCGTCCGGGATATTCCGTTGGCCCGAACAGGGGCGGACGGGAATGTCTTTGATCGAGAATGAAAGATCGGTGCCGGGGCTGACGATGCGCACCTTGTCCGCGGCTTCCATCCGCTTCACGAGCGGCTTCAGGTCCTCGGCCATCTGGGCGTAGTCGGCGGTGCAGACGTTGAAGTAAAAATCCTCGAACGCGGCGCTGCTCATGTTGGCGGATTGCGCCATGGAGTCAGTCGGGTAGCGGAGCACGACCCATTTCGTCTTCGGCACGCGGACTTCGCTGTGGACCGGGTGCCACCAGTGTTTCTGATAGAGGTCCATTTGCTCGATCGGCACATCGGCGAACTGGCTGCTGTTGGCCGCGCCGCGGATGCCGATGTAGGCCTGCATCTTTTCCATCCGCCCGCGTTCCAGTTCGCCCGCGAGGCTGATATTGGCGGCCGTGCCGGACTTGTAGAGCGAGCGGAGCACGAGGTTATTCTTGAGCGACACCAGCGGCCGCGCGCCAAGCTTCGAAGCCTTCTCGACGAGCCGGCAAACCAGCGTCGGGTCCGGCAGATCGAAAGCCTCGATCAGCACGTTCTCACCCGGCTTCAATTCGCAACTATGCGTGAGCAGAATATCCGCCAGCCGGTCAATCCGCGGGTCGAGCATGGGGATGTGCAGCCAAGAGCCAAGAGGAAAGCTAGGAGCCACTCTCCTAACCTACTTCACCTACTCACTACTTCGCCTACTCCCCCGCACTCGTCACTTTTGCCCTACGCCTCGCTCGGATTGTGCGCCGGTTGATTGGCCGCGCCGAGCTGCGAGAGGACTTGCAGCACGCCGTTCAAGTGGGCCATCCGGGGGCCGAAGCGGTCGACGAATTCGTTGAGGATGAACTCGCCGTCCAGCAGTTGGTCGGCGTTCTCCTCGACTTCGCGGGTCAGGCTTTCCAGGAACTCGCTTTGCACCTGGGTGAGCGTGTCCGCGGCCCGTTTGCAGCTTTTGGCGAGATGCGGATGGGCGGCCTTCCACGCGTTCAGCTCCTGCTGCCGCTGCCGCTGGTGCAGGCCGATCTGGCTGGCGACCGAGGTCATCTGCGTGACCAATTCTTCCATCAACTCATTTTGCCGGTCTTGCGCCGTCAAAAGTTCCCGCAACAGCCGGGCCTGTTCGAATTCAGGGCTGCCGCCACTGGCCGTCCGATCGACGGTCGATCCGGCGGAAATGTCCACTTGGGTGAACAGCGAAGTCGTCGAACGGAGATCCTTGGTCATGCGACGTCCTGGGTGTGAGTCCGGATTCCTTTCAGTATAAGCAGGCCTCCACGGGTGCGTCGAGTAGCCAGCAAAAGCGAGCGCTTAATCGCGCCAACCGGCAGAACCTCCAGCGCCGCATGGGGTTGCCCCGGTTATCAGCGCAGCCGACAATGCAGTTACGAAGATACGCGCTCTCACTCGCCCGTAGCGCAAGCGAGGGAGAATTGACGTCGCTGAGAGTTTGGGCCGAAGCTCACAGCAACGTCCTCTCTCCCTCGCTTGCGCTACGGGCTAGTGTGAGTGGCATCGTGTGAGCCGCGACGAATGCACATTTCTAGGAGCCAGCGGTGGAGATCAGACGGAACCCGACGCGGGCGGTGCGCATTGGGCGCGTCACGATTGGCGCCGGGGAGCGCGTGGCCGTGCAGAGCATGACCGCCACGCACACGCAGGACGTCGAGGCTACCGTCGCTCAGGTCGAGGCCCTGCATCAAGCCGGCGCCGACGTGGTTCGCATTGCGGTCGACAGCACCAAGGACGCCGAAGCCTTGGCTCAGATCCGCGCGCGCACCGAAGCGAATCTCTCCGTCGACTTGCAGGAAAACTTCCGTCTGGCTGAGTTGGTCGCACCGCATGTCGACAAGGTCCGCTACAACCCCGGCCATCTGTACCACCACGAACGACAGAAGCCGTGGCAGGACAAGGTCCGCTTCCTGGTCGATGTGGCAGCGCAGAACGATTGCGCGATTCGCGTCGGCGTGAACTGCGGGTCGGTCGACCCGGCCGTGGCGGAGAAATTTGGCCCCGGGGATTCCATCTCCCCAATGTTGGCCAGCGCCTTTGAGCACTGCGAACTGCTCGACTCGCTCGGCTTCACGCGCTACTGTGTCTCGCTCAAGGATTCCGATCCCAAGAAAGTCATCGAGGTCAATCGCCGCTTCGCCGACGAGCGCCCCGATGTTCCCTTGCACTTGGGCGTCACCGAGGCCGGCATGCCGCCTGACGGCGTAATTAAATCGCGAATCGCGTTCGAGCAACTGTTGAGCCGCGGGATCGGCGACACGTTGCGCGTGTCGCTGACGGTGCCGAACTCGCGCAAGCCGGAGGAAATCGAAGTCGGCCGCCAGATTCTGGCCGACATCGCTTTAGGTCGCGTGCGGAGCGTCGTGGATTACGGCCTCTCGACGCTGAACATCATCAGTTGCCCCAGTTGTTCGCGCGTGGAAAACGAAGCGTTTGTCGAATTGGCCGCACAGGTCAAGGAGATGACCCGTTACGCGTCCGATCATGCGATCACGATCGCCGTGATGGGCTGCCGCGTGAACGGTCCCGGCGAAACCGACGACGCCGACTTGGGCCTCTGGTGCGGCCCGAATCACGTGAACCTCAAGCGCGGCGGCGAACCGCTCGGCGCATTTCCCTACGACGAAATCCTGCCGAAGCTTAAGTACGAATTGGACAGCCTCATCTCCCGCCGCACCGCCGGCGCAATGGGTTAGTTGAGTTACAGGAACTGGTACGTCGGCCTTCTTTCATCATTCTGCATTCATCATTTCATGCTTCCTTCCGCCGGCCACCAAACGCTTTCGTATTTACAGCGGCGCTTCGCCGAGGCCGGTGTGCATCCCAAGGCGCGGCATGGGCAGAATTTTCTCATCGACCTGAACTTGCTGCGCGTGTTGGTGGATTCAGCGAAGGTCGGCCCAAACGACGTCGTGCTCGAAGTTGGCGCGGGAACCGGTTCACTGACGGTCCAATTGGCCAAGCAGGCCGCTTGGGTCGTGACCGTTGAGATCGATCCCGACATGCGAAGGATGGCCGAGGAGCAACTCTCCAGTTGCCGCAACATCACGCTGATCCCTTACGACGCGCTCAAGAACAAGAACACGATCAACCCGCGCGTGTTGGACGCGATCGCGGAGCAACTCGCCGTTTCGCCGGAGCGACGGTTCAAGCTGGCGGCGAATTTGCCTTACAATATTGCCACGCCGCTGATCTCCAACTTGCTGGATCTCGACCGCCCGCCGGAATCGATGACGATCACGATTCAGAAAGAACTCGCCGATCGAATGCTCGCCAAGCCGTGTACCAAGGACTACGGCGCGCTGAGCGTTTGGGTGCAAAGCCAATGCGACATTGAAGTCGCCCGCGTGTTGCCGCCGCAGTCGTTTTGGCCGCGCCCGAAGGTCACTTCCGCGATCATTACGATTTCCGTGCGCGACGATCGGCGCCGCGCGATTCCGGATCGCAAGTTTTTCCATCAGTTCGTCCGCTCCATGTTCTTTCACCGTCGTAAGCTGCTGCGCGGTGAACTGCTGAGCGCTACGAAGGGACACTTAGACAAGCCGGGCGTGGACGCGCTGCTCGCTAGTATGGACTTATTGCCGACTGCTCGCGCTGAAGAGTTGGGCGTGCCGCAGATGCTGGCCCTCTGCCAGGCGGTGCAAAGCGCCACCGGCGCGGTCTAGTACACGCGCTCCGCGTACAGCACACGCGGTTTCGCAGCGCCCGGCGTCCAGAGCACCAGCCCGCCCTCTAGGTGATCCACTTCCGCGACAGCATGCGGCCGGCTGGCGGCGGCTTCGGCCAGAATCGCTTCCATCGCTTGTACGGCGGCGACCGTGGCGCGATCGCTGGCCAGGTCGTTATAGGCGAGTTTCCGCGTAGCCGCGAGTCGTGCCGAACGCTCTTCGGTCGCGCCGCCGAATTCCACGAAGGCGACTTCGCGCGCGAATTGTTCAAGCACTTCAATTCCGTACCCGCGCTGGCTGCGCTCGCCCCAGGGCTCCAGGAACGTGCCGTTGTAGTGGTTGTTGAGCGTGATCTTGCGCTCGTGCGGGGTGCGGCCTTCGATCGTGCATTCCACGCCGCGCTTGCGGCTATGGCCGTTCCAAATACCGTTGTCGAAGCGGAATTGCACTTCCTGCTCGACGTAGCCAGGGAAATTCTCGGGCGTGACCCAACTGGTGTGGATATCGAACGCCGCCTCGCGTCCGTCGTCGTAACCGTAGATCAATCGCAGTTGCACGGAGTCCCACGTCGGGCCGTCCGCCGGGCCGACCAGCCCGCGCTGGCCGTCACAAATGACGGCTTTGAGTCGGCCGCCGAAGGTGAAATCAATCAGCTTGATGTAATGCACCGCGACGTACGTGCCGGGATTGCGACCGACGATCCACTCCGAGAACTGATTGCCGGAGATCGATTTCGGTTCCAAGAGGGAGCAGTACCCATGATTCACATGTTTCAAATCGCCGTCGGCGACGAGCGTGCGGAGTTTCTTGTGGTCGGGGTCCAGCAGCTTGTGATAGACGACCTTGGCCAGCACGTTTTGTTTGCGAGCCGCCGCGACGAGCTCATCAAGTTGCGCGAGCGTCAACACCGACGGCTTCTCGATCAGCACATGCTTACCGGCCGCGATGGCCGCGTGGGCCGCGTCGAAATGGCGATCATCCGGCGTGGCGATGCACACGACGTCTACCGGTTCGCGCAACAACTGCCCAATTGCGTCCGGCTCGGTACAGATGGCGAAGTTACCCAGCGAATTCACGAGTTGCTCGCGATGCTGATTCGCCCGGGCGCCCGTGCGGCTCGCCATCGCGGACAACTCCACGCGGCAAACGCCAAACGCGGGATCGTAAAGCGGGCGGCGCGCCACGGCCTCGAAAAACGGCCGGTAGGTTTCCTCAAAAATCATCCCCACGCCGACCATGCCGACGCGGAGAGTGGAAAGGGGGACGGTGGGGGGCATGGTTCATCTAGTGATGAGTGATGAGTGCGGAGTGATGAGTATGTAAGAAAAATCGCCACGCGAAAGGGGCGCTTTGGTCTTTCCTGTACTCATCACTCATCACTCCGCACTCATCACTTCCCCGTCACCCCACCACGCTCCGCCGGTGGTTCAGATAGTCCCAGACCACGTACCGGTCCAGGTCTTTGCCGGCGCTGAAGAAAACGCGGCCGCGGGTTGACTCGGCCAGACGATAGGCGAACTGGATGTCCTCGCGGGACTGTGACCAGTTCGAGAGCAGGAACAAGTTGATGGTGATGCCCTCGCGGCGGCAGGCCTGGCCTTCGCGCATCGTGGCTTCTTCGGTCATGCGATGAGGCGGGTAGAGCAGGTGCAGCAGGCTCCCCTCGAAATGGGCCGTCGGGAGGCCGTCGGTGATCAAGATCACCTGCCGATTGGGCGTATCCTGCGCGGCCAGGAACCGCCGAGCCAGTTGCAGCCCATGCTGCAGGTTCGTGAAGTGCGGCGGCACGTCGAACTCGCTGGCCTCTTCCCGGCTCATGTCGAACCGCAACGCGATTCGCGGATGTGACAACGTGGGAATCTTCGGCAACAGCGTGGCGATCTCGCTGGAGTGCCGCGGCTTGGCGAAAGAATAGATTTCGACGAATTGCAGGAAGTCGCCGGGATACTCGCTGCGAATCAAGCCGTCGAGCGCAAGCGCCATCCGCTTGACGTTCACATACTGGCCGCCATAGCGCATCGAACCGCTCATGTCCATCAGCACCACCGTGGCACATTTCGGCGAGTTACGCGTGCGATGGACGACGATGTCTTCCGTTTTGAGTCGAATCGGCAACTGAGCGCCGCCGCGGACCATGGCGTTCACGAGCGTTTGCGGCAGGTCGATGTTGGCAATCGAATCGCCGAATTCGTATTCCTTCACGCTCGGCAGCTCGACGGCTCCTTCGCCGATGATCGGGCCTTGATGCCGGCCGCTGCGCGCCGCCTGCAACTGGCTGAAAATCTGATCGAGCAACTTGCCCTGGAAGATGCGCGTCGCCTTGGGGGTGAGCCGATAGCCTTCCTTGGTGCGTTCCAGCCCTTGCTGTTCGGCCAGCTCGCGCATCATCGCCTCGACGCGCTGCTGCATCTCGTTCAACTCACGCATCTGCTCCGGGTCGGCGTATTCGGAGAGGTCCTGGAAGTCGATGACGGCAATTTGCGCGGTGCGCTTCGCCTCTTCGAGCTGCTTAATGAGCCGGTCGATCGTTTCCAGTTCTTCCCTGATGGCGATCGCCTGCTCGACCGACATGCCTTGGCGCCCGGTGAACGCATATTTTCCGGCCAGTTCGTCGACCCCGTACTTGTTGCCCAGGCGATCGATGAGTTGCACCATCTCGCGGGCGAACTTGGAGCTATCGTCTCCCGACGCGTACCAGAGCATTTCCAAGTCGCGGATCTGCTCTTCGCGGACGGCCTGTTGAAACAACTTAGCGAGCTTGCCGGGCGGCTTCATACGGCCCGCGACGTCGAGGTATTCCTGCTTGACTTTTTTCTGGACCGACTCGGTCTCATACTTCGCCAGGATCTTGCGCTTCCGCTCGCGCAGCATTTCCAGCAGCATGTTCAGGCTCGGACCCAGGCCAGCGATTTGACTGGGATCGATGCGGATCGCCCGGGCGAGCTCCTCGTCGGTCAGTTCGCTCAGATCGCCATACGCGAGCATGTGCTCGAAGGCGGGCGTGACCAGGTCGGGTGGGGGCTCAGTGGGGCTCGGAAACTGCTGCGGATCGTACTTTTGGTACGTATGAATAATGCCGCCAAGCGGCCGAGGTTCCGACATCGATGTTGCTCCGGGTTTGCGCCTCGGCAATTGTAGCGCGATCCAAGCGGACGCCCAGAGCATAGCTTGGGTGGCTGGGGTCGAATGTACTCATTCGCCCCCAGCAATAAAGTCTGGGAGCGAGCGAGTACGCTCGGCCCCAGCCACCCGGCGATTGGCTTTGGCAAAGTCTGTTACTTCGACGCCACGCCCCCCGCCTCGTAGACCACGACGCAGTCCGGAATCGCCTTTTTCAGCGAATCCACCGCTGCCGGCGTGACCGCCGTCTTCTTGAGCGTTAACTTCTTGAGCGCCTTGAGCGATTCCAAATGCTTGAGCCCGGCGTCGGTGATTTTGGTGCTGCTGAGGTCCAGGTCCGCCAGCTTGGACAGTCCGGCCAGGTGCTCCAGCGTGGCGTCGCCGGCCTCAGTTTCGAGCAGGCTCAAGGTCTTTAAGTTCTTCAAGTTCGCCAGCGGGGCCGTGCCGGCGTCCGTGATGCGAGTGTGCCAGAGGTTCAGCAACTCGACCGACGTCAATTTGCCGACATGGGCGAGCCCTTCGTCATTCAAGCGGGTTTCACTGAGGTCCAAGTTAATCAGCCCGGTCATGCCGCTCAGATGATTGAGACCCGTCCCACGGAGCGGAATATCACGCAGCGAGAGCCGCTTCATCTTGGTGAAGCCAGCCAGGTGCGCGATCCCCGCGTCCGTGACGCTGGAGCAGCGGAACAAGTACAACTCGTCGAGCGCCGTGTGCGGCGTCAGGCTTTCCAGCCCGCGGTTGGAAATCTGCGTGTCTTCCAGCGCCAAACCCTTGAGCTTCTTCAAGCCCTTGAGGTATTCGAGCCCCTGGTCGCTAACGGCCGGATTGCGCAGGCGAAGTCGTTCGAGGTTTTCGAGCGCTTGCAATTGTTCCAGGCCGGAGTCCGTCACCAGCACGCAGCCGCGCAGGTCCAACACGCGGAGCTTCTTCATGGTCGAGATCGTTCCGAGCGCGACATCGCCGATGTTGTTGTAGAGCAAATGCAATTGCTCCAGCGACGACATCTTCGCCACGTGTTCCATGGCGGCGTCGGTCATATTGGTGGAGCGACGCAAGTTAAGCGACTTGAGCTCCTTCAACGCCTGCAGCAGCGCGACGCCGTCGTCGGTGATCTCCGTATTCTCGAGCGTGAGGTCCTTCAGCTTCGCAAAGCCGGCGAGCTTGCCGACGCCTTCGTTGTTGATGTTCGCGCCCCAGAGTTTCAGCTTTTCCAAATTCGGAAATGCGGCCAGCAGCAGGTCGATGTCGGCATTGCCGGCCTGGCGCTCATAGAGATCCACGCCGATCACCACGCCCGCGGGGTTCTTTTCCACCGAGCCGACGAGAATCTCGATCCGCTTCAACGCCGCGTCTTCCGCCTCGGAAGCGTTCGAAACGCGAGACCCCGCGGCGAACGCGGCGGCAATTAACAACACTCCCCAAAGACGGGTTTTCATGGCGGAGGGGCTCCGTGGCAGGCGCGTGGATCGAGGCAATGTGCCTCGGCAGTCAGTGACGTGGACTCTAGATTACCAGAGCGGCTGCGCGACGAAAACTGGGGCGAATGCTCGCCACTGACCTGAATCGGAACTTGAACCGTCTTAACCGACCGCGTCCAGCATCGACTGTGGGAGGCGTCTCCGACGCCGAAGATACGGCGCTGCTCAGTCCTGCAAGTCCGAACTGCAATCACCGCCCTCTCCATCGGCGTCGGAGACGCCTCCCACAGTCTTCTCACTGTTCGACCTGCTACACCTGGGCTAGCATGTCGAGTGGCATGATTCGATCCCTCGGTCCGAGAAACGCCCGATGACTTCCGCCGCTGATTTCGCCGGTTTGCGCGTCGCTTCGTTCGAGAGTCGGAAAGCGGACGACATGCGGCGGATGATCGAGCGATTCGGCGGGCAAGCGTTCGTCAGTCCGTCGATGCGCGAGGTGCAACTCGGCGACAATCCGCCGGCGGTCGATTTCGCCCATCGCTTGATCGGCGGCGAGATCGAGATGGTCATTCTGATGACGGGCGTCGGCACGCGCTATCTGGTCAGCCAGGTGGAACGGCAGATTGGGCGCGAGCGTTTTCTCAACGCGCTGTCCGATGTCGTGACCGTCGCCCGCGGTCCGAAGCCGGTTTTGGCCATGCGGGAGTTCGGCCTGGAAGTAACGCACAAGGTCCCGGAACCGAACACCTGGCGCGACGTGCTGACCACTCTGGATCAGGTGTCGCCAGTGTTGAATCTCACCGTGGGCCTGCAAGAATACGGCCTGCCGAATCCCAGCCTGGTCGCCGGACTTGAAGCGCGCGGGGCCCGCGTGATCACCGTCAAGGTTTACGGCTGGGACTTGCCGGAAGAGATGGCGCCGCTCGAAACAAATCTCCTCGCGATCGTGGCCGGCGAACGCGACGCGATGATGTTCACGTCGGCGCATCAAGTGATCAACGTGCTGGCCGTGGCGCGGCGATTGGAAATCGCCGAACAACTGCGCGAACAGTTAGGCAAGGTCGTGGTGTGTTCCATCGGGCCGACGACGAGCGAAATGCTCAGGCATCAGGGTTGGCCGGTCGACCTGGAGCCGGAACATCCGAAGATGGGGCATCTGGTGCAAAGCGCCGCCGAACGTTGCGGTGCGCTGCTGGAACGCAAACGCCGTGTGCATTTAATTCTGTCTGCGCCGACCGCCGCGACATCGAGTGATGATCGCACCGCGCCGTGGTATGACAGCCCGTTCATGAAGGCCTGCCGCCGGGAACCGTCGAACGTCACGCCAATCTGGTTAATGCGCCAAGCGGGCCGGTACATGCCGGAATACCGCGCGGTCCGGGCGAAGACCTCGTTCCTGGAGTTGTGCAAGAATCCGCAGCTTTGCGCGGAAGTGATGCTCACGGCTGTCGAACGATTGGGAGTCGATGCGGCGATTATCTTCTCCGACCTGCTGCCCATGCTGGAGCCGATGGGCCTAGAGCTGGAATTCGCCAAGGGGGAAGGCCCGGTCATTCACAATCCAGTGCGTGAGGCCGACGACCTCGATCGCGTAGCGGAACTGGAAAGCGTCGACGCGCTCGATTTCGTGATGCAGACCGTGAAGCTGACGCGCGCGGGTCTCAAGCCGGAGATTCCGCTCATCGGCTTCGCGGGCGCGCCGTTCACGTTAGCGAGCTACACCATCGAAGGGGGCGCGAGCCGGAATTTTCTCCACACGAAGACGCTGATGTACCGCGACGAAGGCGCCTGGCACGAATTGCTGGGCCGTCTCGCGCGGAGTGTGGCGCGATACTTGAACGCGCAACTCGCGGCTGGCGCGCAGGCCGTGCAGATTTTCGATAGTTGGGTCGGGTGCCTGTCGCCCGACGACTATCGCCGCTACGTGCTGCCGCACACCAAAGCGGTCATCGACGCCGTGCGCCCCGGCGCGCCGGTGATCAACTTCGCCACCGGCAATCCGGCGCTGTTACCGGCCTTGAGCGAGGCGGGCGGCGCGGTGATCGGCGTCGATTGGCGAATCGGGCTGGACGAAGCCTGGAAAACGGTCGGTTACGATCGCGGCGTGCAAGGCAATCTCGACCCGGCGATTCTGTTCGCGCCGCGCGAGGAAATTCGCCGCGGCGCTAGCGATGTACTGAATAAGGCCGCGAATCGGCCCGGCCACATCTTCAACCTCGGCCACGGCGTCCACGAGCATACGCCGGTCGATAACGTCATCGCGCTGGTGGATATGGTCCACGAGTTGAGCCAACGCTAATCGTTCCGCGTCGCTCTGCTTGAGACGGCGTTAGCAGCGCGCCGATTTCCGTTTCCGTCCGATGCGGCCCATGGTGCGAATTTTGTCGATGTATTCCGTGGCCAGCGGGACTTTGCACGAGGTGTCCCCCATGTCGACTTCCACTGCGCCGATTTTCTTCGCTACTTTGTAGGCGTGCGCCATGAGCGGTTCGACGTAAGCCGCGACGCCAATGACGAAGCCGTTCATGGAATAGCGCGTGCGGTTTTTCGCCGTGTGAATCTCGCGCGCGACGCGGTCGAGCAGTTTTTTGAGTTCGCCGAGCGGGAGTTCGTCGTCCGGCGTGATCGAGACCCAGCCGGTGAGCGTCGCCCAACCGGCGCCGGCGATGAGCTCTAGCTTTGAGTCGATCCACTCCCAACCGAGTTCCCGAGCGTGCGGACTCTCCGCGGCTACGCCGGCGACGGCATAGTCGCTCAGCATCGACCAATGCGCCCCTTTGGCCCAACGCTTCAAGTCGGACTTTTTCATCTGCGCCGGATCGGCCGCGATGCCAGCCAGATACATGGCATCGGCATTGCCCGTTTCGAACAGCGCGAGGGCCAGCGCGTGATCGCCCTTGAAGCGTTTGTGGAGCTTCTTCAACTCTTCGATCTTGACGCCGAAGCACGGCTCACGCGCGCCGTGTTTCATCAGCGTGCGCTTCGTCGTGGGATTGCCGAGACGTTCCAGTTCCCGCATTACTTCGTCGACAGTCATGGCGCTGGCTCGCAGTAAATGGCCGGAAGATCACCGGCCCACATTTTGCGATCGCGCCTACGCCGAAGCAACAGAAATTGCCGGATGTTACAACAAGCTATCGCGGACGAGACGTATTCCGCTGGGGCTTGGCGAACATCGCCTGGGCGGCCGCGTCGCGGCGCGCGAGCTGTCCGCTCGATTCGCGCGGCGTGGTGCGGCCGACGCTCACGTTCCGGGAGCGAAAATCGCCGCCGGAGCGCTGGCTCACCGGCGGAGCGTTCGGATCGATCGTCTCGGGCGGCGCGGCTGGCGTCGGGCTGGCCGGAGCGAACACCGGACGCGTCGGCACCGGATGCAGGCGCGGTTCCGCGCCCAGCATTGCACCGCCGTCGCCATCGCCGCTCCAGCCGTCCATCGCCTGGCACTCGGCGCAATCGCAGTCGCCGGGGCACGCCTCGTAGTCGTCGTGGCGGCCGAGGAGGTGGCTCACGCGGTTCAGTTCCAGCGCCATATCGCAGCGAACGACGAAGCCTTTGCGCTCGCAGCAACCCAGAGGCGCGGCCAGCCCGATGAGCAGCATGAGCGTGGCGTAAAGCCTGGCGCCGGACATGGAATTGGCCTCCGCGGAACGTCGGCGCCCGGACGGAAGAATTGCGCGCCCGGGACACCGCATGGAAGATCGGCCGCGCAATGCCGGCAAATTGAACCTAACCGGCAGATTTTGCCTATGAGGCGCGAATTAACGCGATTCCGAATCAACGGCCGGCGGCCCGCCTAGGCTTACGTCACGACGGAGTTGCGTCCAAAGCCAGCAGCAATCGGGCCAGGCGAGCACAACGTAGCACACCACGCCGATCGCGATCTGCAGCGCCAGGGAGAAGATGGTATCGAGCGGCGCGACTTGCCTGGTTTGCCAAGTCCAACCGTAGGCCCCCAGATGCGCCGCGACTACGCAGACTCCCATCAAAAGCGATGCGAGCAAGGGTCGCAGGATCGCACTGACCCAGGCCTGGATAGGCACATTGAGCGTGCGGAGCGACCAGACCTGATACGGAATGAATAGCCCGATCGACGCCGCGGCGTACCAACCGGCGAGGATGGTGACCGTATCCGGATCGTCGCGGAACCAACTCAGAATGGCGAAGCTAAGCAAGCTCATCGTCGTGGCGAAGGCGACCGACGCGGCGAACAGCCGATCGGCGCGCCCGACGGCGGCCAAGGCGCTCGACGTGGTGTTGATGAAGCCTTGGACGAGAATCGTCGGCGCCAGGGCGCGCAACACTTCGCCCGCGCCGTGCCAGTTCCGGCCGCCGAGCAACAGCATGACGTCCGGCGCGGTGACGCACAGGCCGACGGCGACCGGAAACATTGCCGTGGAGATCAGGCGTTGAAAGCCGAGATACACCTCGCGGAACGCGACCGCGTCGGCGCGCGCTCTTGCCAACGCCGGCAACATCAGGCTGTTCAATGGCGCCGTCAGCAGATACACCGGCCGCATCATGAAGTTGAAGGCCTGCGTGTAGTAGCCGGCGGCGACGCGGCCGTCCGCTTTCAAGAGCGCGCCGAGCAGGAGCTTGTCCACGTTGCCGGCCAGAAAGAACATCAGCCCCGCCCCCGCGAAGTGACTGCCGAAACCGAGCAATTGGCGCGCATCGGGATGGCGGCGCGGCGTCCCCGGCCTCCAACCGGCGGTCCACCAACAGAGCGCCGTGGTGACGCCGACCTCGACATACTGTTGCGCCACGAGACTCCAGATGCCGGCCCCGCGCAACGCGAGCTGCACGGCGGCGAAACCTGCGCCAGCCTGCGCCGCCAGTCGCACGAGCGCCAGCGCTTTCCAATTCATCGCGCGCTCCAGCAGCGCCTGATGTTGCGTGCCGAGCGACGCCAAGAACGATGCGCCGGCGAGGTAAAATGTGATCCAGCCGGCCGACGCGTCTCCATACGCCCAGGCAACCAGCGGCGCTGCGCACGCGGTCAGCACCATCGTCGCCGCGCCGATCCAGACATTCCACCAAAAGAGCGACGTCGAGGTCTCGGCCGACATTTCCTCGCGCTGCACGGCCGTGGCGCCCAGGCCGAGCGTGGTCAGGTTGCGGACCAACATCAGCACCGGCACGACCACGCCGAAGAGCCCGTAGTCCTCCAGCGACAGCCGCCGGTAGAGGGTCGCCAGCACAAGGAGCGAGATGAGTTGCGACGCGACCTGCGCCGCCAGCGCGATCCGCGCCCCGCGACGTACCAACTGCTTGAGCCGCGTTCCGCGCGCCTCCGCCTCGCTCTCGCGATCGTGTGCAGTCAATGTGGCGGTCCGGGAAGGGATCGAAGTGACGCCGCAAGTCTAGGTTGTCGGCCGCTGAGTGTAAATTCGACACGTTGCGCACTGTCCGAGGTCCGAATATGGAATTCGACCTATGGGAGGCGTCTCCGACGCCGATGGAATGGGCTCGGGCGCCTTCGATGAATTATTCCCAGGTCTACGCTTCATCCATCGGCGTCGGAGACGCCTCTCACAGTCGCTGACGTCAAATGAAGAACCTTGTTCGCAACGGGCGAGCCCGTTAGCATGACTTCCACCTACTTTTCACTTCTCCAGCGATGCTATGACCAGTCAGCCAAGCAATTCCGTTCCGCAGGTCCTGGCCGGGCAAGTGGCGATCGTCACGGGAGCCAGTCGGGGCATCGGCCGCGGCATTGCCATCGCGCTGGCCGAGGCCGGCGCGAACGTGGGCATCAACTTTCGTTCGCATCCCGAGGAAGCCGACGAAGTGGTCGCCGAGATCGAGCGGCTAGGCCGCCAGGCGATCCCATTGCAGGCCGATGTCGCCGATCGGGAGGCCGTGTCCGCGAGCGTGCGGCGGACCGTGGAACGCTTTGGGCGACTCGATATCGCCGTCTCTAACGCCGCCTACAGCGATCGCGAACAGTTCTACGCCGCCGATCTGCAGGGCTTCGAGCGGACGGTCAACGTCACGATGTGGGGCGCGTTCAATTTGCTCTGGGCCAGCACGCGGCAGATGATCGACCAAGGGGGGGGCGGCTCGATTGTGATCGTCAGCTCGCCGCACGCCTTTGTACCTGTTCCCCGGGCGATGGCCTACAATATGTCGAAGGCGGCGATCGACCAGATGGCCCGGACCGCGGCCATCGAACTGGTCGATCATCGCATTCGCGTCAACATGATTCATCCCGGCTGGATCGACACGCCGGGCGAGCGCAAGTACGCCAGCGAGGAGGCCTTGGAACGGGGCGGCGCGAAGCTGCCTTGGAAACGGATGGGCCGCCCGGAGGAAGTCGCCCGCGGCGCAGTGTTCCTGTGCGACCCGGCCAGCGACTACATGACGGGCAGCTCGATCCTGATCGACGGCGGCATCACACTCCCCTGGTGGGCAAACCGCGGCTCGGCCGTGCCGGATTGAGAAAAAGGGTTAGTTTGAAGTTTTCAGTGTTCCGTTTTCAGTTGGGAAAGGAGCATTCCTCCTCACTGAAAACTGAACACTGAAAACTTCAAACTCTTTAATTTCGTACCGGAAGAATTGAATTCACGAACGACACTTTTTTCTCACGCCCCCTATGCCCAAGTACTTGCTTCCCTGTGCGTGCGGCAATCAGATTCCGGTGGAGCCGACCGATGCGGGCCTAAACGTGACGTGCTCCTGTGGCGCGACGATCAAGGTGCCGAACACGCGCAGCATCTTCGCCTTGCCGCGTTTGACCACCGCCGAACCGGAAGACACGGACGCGTCCGCCGCGAAGTGGGGACTGTGCTACCAGTTGCTGACCGCCGGATTGGTGTGTGTGCTCTGTAGCGGGCTGGCGTTGGGATACTTGATCTACACGAAACCTGTGAATCCCGTCGAATCGATGGCTCGGTACGAAATCCAGCGGATGCCGATCAATGTATTGGTCGGACTCTGGCAGCAGTATCAAGATGGATTCCAGCCGCTGGATACGCAACTCGTAGATGAATTCGAACTTGCTCGCGACGAGAACCAGCGCCTCACCTGGGTGGCCAGTGCAGTCATGGGAGGGGGCGCGCTCTTGCTGCTGTTGGGGCTGCTCGCCGGCTCCAAACGACGGTGAGGAGAAGTTTGAAGTTTGAGTTTGATGTGTTCAGTTTTCAGTGAGGAAAACTTGGTTTCTCCCCAACTGAAAACTGATCACGACAAATTCTCTCCGCCCTCGTCCGAGCTGCATTCGTCGTACAAATAACGTCCGCGGTGCGCTGCGTGAGAATTGAACCGTGACGCACTACGATCCGCGGCTACATATTGTGCTGCATCAGCCGGAGATTCCGCATAACACCGGAAGCGTGGGCCGAACCTGCGTTGCCGTGGGGGCGAAGCTCTGGCTTGTGCGTCCGTTGGGGTTCCGCGTCGATGACTATTACCTCCGCCGCGCGGGGCTCGACTACTGGGAGCTGTTGGAGTGGGAAGTCGTCGACGATTGGGACGCGCTCCTCGCGCGGCTGCCGGCGCGCGAACCGTACTTCTTTACCAAGATGGCGCAGCGCGAATATCTTACCCCGTGTTACGAACCTGGCGATGTCCTGGTCTTCGGCAGCGAATCGCGCGGGCTGCCGGAATCATTGCTCACGAAGTACGCGGAACGCACGCTACGGATTCCCATTCGCGATGCCGTGCGGAGTTTGAATCTTTCCAACGCGGTGGCTGTTGCGGCGTATGAAGCGCTGCGGCAATGGGTTTAACGTCACGCAACGAACAGCCCATAGAGCCGGAAGCGTGAGCGCCCGGAGCACACTGGAGAAGACGATTTTCTAGGGCGCGCTCCGGGCGCTGACGCTTCCGGCTCTATACGCATCGGTGCTTTTTGCTATTTCGCGCCCCATGAACAAGTGGGGCGTTCGCTCCGTAATAATCCCACCAAGACGCGGAGCGATCTTTTTCCCGGGACCGGAGTCGTCCCCAGAAGGCTCGCTGCGTGTCTTTTTTGTTGCGCCGCGAAAGCGCCGTCCGCACTGCGGGCATGATCGACAATCTGACGCGAGCACGGTTTTCCCAGTCGTCAAGGTTGCGCCCATTGCCAAGGTTTTTCGTAAGAATCCGCGCGCTGATTTCGCGCGAATTCCGTACCTGAGTGCTAGATTACAGCTGAGGGATGCGGGGCGTGTAACGCGACCAATCCGGCCGCGACGAACGTACCGCTTCTGCAGTTCGTAACGGCCGACCGGCGGGTCGCCGGCGCTCGGCCGCTGGCGGAAACCCCGGGGGCCGTGAGCATGACGTAGGGTTGCGTGACGAAACTTCGAGACGAGCACCGCCTTGAACGTCGCACGGTATTTTCGTAGCCCAGATCGGAGACGTGTCGCCGACACGCGCCGGGCGCTGCGAACAAGACTTCGCGACACGGCCATTGACCCTGGCCGGTTCAACCCAACCAAATTGTAAGGATCGCCGCACGATGGGTTTCTTGAAGAAGTTCTTTCGCAATGTCTTTCGCGACACGTCCGCTCCGCAAGGCACGAGCAGCTTCGAGCGGCTGAGCGAAGACGAACTCGAAGCCCATCTCGGCGTCGTCCGCTACGGTGCGTTCACGCTCACCGACGCGGTCCGCCCGTCGTACGACTTACAGGTCGTGCCTCGTCAGGGTTATCGCCATGACGTGTATCACGACGAAGCCAGCAAGACCTCGGTCCCAGTGTTAATGGGGGCCGCCACGAACGAAGCGCTGTTCGAAGTCTTCATGGACTTGCTGGAACCGCTCGGTCCGGAAGTCGACGTCGTGCTGGAGACCAGCCACAACCGCGAGAACCGTGGCCACGTGGATCTTTACCGAGAGCACATCGACATGCCGGTGCTGAAAAGCATCCTGTATGATTTCGAAGACCTATTGCTCAACGACGGTTGCACCGGCATCGCGGTGCTGAACCCAGGCATGCCGCTGGAAGTGCAGTTCGACGAGCACAAGTTGCTGATCGTCTACGGCGAACGCTTGGAGCAGTTCGAACGCGTGTTCCAAGGCCGCGACGTCTACCCGCACGATGATTTGAAATTCATCACCGAAGCGGAACACGTTCACTCGTCGAGCGACCAGTACCTTGAGCAATTCGAACAGCTCAAGACGCGCCTCGGCATGGACAGCATGTCGTAGAAGCCGAGGGCGGGCATGCCCCCAGCAGGAGCGACACTAGCCCCTCGCTTGCGCGTCGGGCTAGTGTAGAGAAGTGACCTCGGCTACAGAAGGCATCGTGCCCCAGGGCCGCTTAGGCGGCCTTCTGTTTCAGCGCCTTGATGTGGGCGGACAGCCGGGACTTGAGCCGCGAGGCGGAGTTCCTGTGAATCACGCGGTGTGCCGCGGCGCGATCCAGGAAGCGAGCACAGCTACGCAGCGCCGTGTCGGCGTCCGCGACGTTTCCGGCCGCGATCGCTTCGCGAACCTTGCGGATTTGGCTCCGCAGCAACGACCTCGAGGACCGGTTCCGCGCCCGGCGAACCAGGCTCTGACGGAGACGCTTTTTGGCACTGGCAATATTCGGCATCGCTCAAACAACCGCTATCGCAAAGGGTTTAGGGAATTCACCTTCCGGGGCCAGCGAGCCAGCCTCGGGGGACCCATCTTTATGCCAGAGCCGACGCGGAATGTCCAGACCCGTTTTCGTGGCAAAAGCGGGGACGCCGGCACTTGATTCAGAGAGCCGACGCCGACTTCGCTCAGCTCAACTTGGCTTGCAACATTTTCTCGACCGCTTCCCGGCCGGTCATCCCGAGCGTGATGCCGGCCGCCTTGGCTTGCGGCGTGGCGTCGACGATTTTCGCTTCCAGCAGGTCTTCCGGTTCCGTCAACGGTTGCGACGGCGTACCACGGGCGATGGCGATCAGTTGCCCGAATTCGCCCGGCGTTTCGATATCGTAAATGCCGCAACCGACGATGCCGGCCGCGGTGAGGATCGAGCAATACTGGCCGCGATGCCAGCGGTTGCTGATGCCAATCGCGGTGCCATGCTCGAACTGCATGGCCCGGGTCGTGGTGCGGGGCAGAAAGTCTGACATAACGGGAATTCCTGAGTGGGGATCGCGCGACTTCCCGGCATCCTAACGCGCCGAAGGACGTCCGCAAGTATTTTCCGGAGCCGTAAGTGTCTGGGCGGCAACAGGTTGGCGACCCAATCCAGGTCGCGGCCGAAGAATAGTCCCATCGGGTTGCACGAAACTCCACGTTTCCGGCCACTAACCTTCGTGTACAGCGGCCAACGGATCCGAGGGATTTCGCCATGCGACTCACGTTACGCACCATGCTCGCCTACATGGACGGGGTGCTCTCACCGGCTGACGCGGAGGAGCTGCGCCGCAAGATCGAGCAGAACGAGGGCGCCGCCGGAATCATGCATCGCGTCCGCGACGTGCAGTGCCGGCTGCGTCTCGGTGCGCCCAAGGTCGAAGGCCGCGGGCTGGGCGGCGACGCCAACACCGTCGCGGAGTATCTCGATAACACGCTGCCCACGGATCGAATTCCGGAGTTCGAGCGGATTTGCCTGGAGTCCGACGCGCATTTGGCGGAATCGGCCGCCTGCCATCACATCCTGGCGTTGGTGCTCGGTGAGAGCGCGCAGGTCGAACCGGATTTGCGCCGCAAGTTGTATGGACTGATCGATGCGCCGCAGCAACCGCCCGAGCCGGCCCCGCCGGTCGCAGCGCCGCCGGTGGCGGAGCCGGAAGTGCTTGCGCCGCTCTCGAAAACGCGACGCAAGATGAACGTTCCGGAATACCTGCGGGACAAACCGGGCTCGCGAACCCTGCTCAAGGTGGCGATCGGCCTTGCGGCGGCGCTCTTGTTGGCGGCGGTCGCGGTGATGGCAATTGGGCCGGAAAGACTACTGAGTCAACTGCGCGGCACGGGCGCAAATCCGCAAGTCGCGCAAGGCGACGGCGACGACGCAAAAGATGCGGTTACAGTCGCCGACAAGGACGAAGTGCAATCGCCTGCGACTGACGAAGAAGTAGTCGATACCGACGAAACGGTCACCGATGATGAATCGTCGACGACGTCAAATGATGAGGAGCCGGCGACTGATGATACGGCACGGACGGTGAAGTCACCGGCGCTGAAGCCGGTTGCGGCCGAGACAGCGACGGACGAAGCAGTTACGGCCGATGCGCCGTCGCCGCCCACCCCCGACGCGGACACGACCGACAATGCTCCTGACGACACGGCGGAGGCCGATGCTACGCCGACCGAAGACGGCGCCGACGCGGACAGTTCCGGTTCAGATGCCGCGCCGGCAGCGCCCGTGGCGAGTGAAGTCGGGCGTTGTTTCCTGCAGAAGGACGTGCTGTTGCGCTTCGCGACCGATGCGGGTATCTGGAAGCGGTTGGTGCAAGGAGATGCCGTTTTCGCGGGTGATCGCCTGCTGGCCTTTCCGCGATTCAGCCCCGCCGTGACGCTCTCGAACGGCGTGGCCGTGGAAATGTCCGGCGCGACGCAGGTCGTGGTCGAAGGTCCAGACAGCGACGGCACGCCTGCCTTGCGGATCCTGTATGGTCGCATGATTCTGATGCCGCTGAGCGATCCGCAATCGCCGGTGCGGTTGTTGATTGGTGACCAGGAACGGGTCGTGACGTTCCCCGATACGAAATCGATGCTCGCCGTGGAAGTGCGGCCGGAACTAGTTAACGGTAGCGACCCGGAACAAACGCCGGCGCGGTTGAACATTGAGTTTTGCCTGGTGAGCGGAAAGCTCGGCTGGCAAGGCGCGGCGGCCGAAGCCCCCGCGGAGTTGGCGTCGCCGCTGCTGTGGACGACCGACCCCGCAGCGCCGGTGGCTGGCGGTGACGTGCCCAAGTGGATCCGCGACAAGAGCAAGACCGGCGAATCGATCGCCGCGCCCGCGATCGAAGAAGGAATCGCGACCGATCGCCCGGTGATCGTCTCTCTGAAAGAAGCGGCGAATCACCGCCAACGCGAGCTGCGTTCGCTGGCCGCCAAGTGTTTGGCGCTGATCGGCGAGTACGACGACTTCGTGGCGATTCTCAGCGATCCCGCCCAATGGCCGGCCTGGGACGGGCAGATCGAAGAACTACGCGCCAGCATGGCCCGTAGCCCCGAGGACGCGGCCAAGGTCCGCGTTGCCTTGGAAAAAGCTCGCTCCAGTGACGCTCAAGGTCTCTACCGGCTACTTTGGGGTTACACCGAAGAGGAGTTCGTCAAAGGCGGCGCTGCGCAGGAACTCCTGGCCGATCTGGAACACCAGGACATCGACTACCGCGTGCTCGCCCATTGGAACCTCCGCCAATTGACCGGCATGCGCCACCCCTACGACCCCCGCGAGGAAGACGGCAAATCGCGCAAGGACCGTGTGGAACTTTGGCAGAAAAAGGTGGCGCAGATGTTGAAGGACAAGGAAGGGGCGTAGCGCCGACTCAGGGAATTCGTTCAAGTTCGTTGCGCGTTGCTGACTGACATTGCTCCAACAGCGCCTCGAATCGTCCCTTCCACGTCGCGCCGCCTAGCTCAGGGTGCAACGTGCGCGTGAGTTGAATGATCTTCGCCGCGCGGGGGTTGTCACCCAGCCGATGATGCAACTCGGCGAGTTGGTACTTCGCTTCGAACCATTCCGTTGTTCCGGCGGCCGTCGCACGTTCGACGGCGCGCCAGCATTCGAGCGCTTCGCGCAGGATGTTCGCATCCTTGGATTCCGCGAGGAGTCGTCCCAGCGTGGTGGTGACGGCGACGTCTTCTGGCGAGGCGCCGCGGAGCTTGCGAAGTTGTTGAATCGCTTCTTCCGCACGCCCGGCGGCGGCCAGCACGGTAGCGCGTCGTAGTTCCCAAGTCCGTTGCGCTGGCAAATCATCGGCCTTGAGACCAGCTTGTCGGCGCTGGATCAGTTCCAATTGAAACACGGCGAGTTGCCGTGCGCTCGCTGGATCGACCTCGACGGGCAGTGCTTCCAACGCGACGTAGATCGCTTCGAGCGTTTCGCCGGGCGTCTTCGGGAGGTTTGACAGAGCGTCGTGCGCTGCGGCAGCTTGATCGGGCTGCAATGCTTGCGCTGCGAGACGCCAGGCTTCCGCCGCTGCGCGCTCCGTGTGCTTTGCTTCCGCCGTTCGCAGCGCCGTGGCGATTGCCGCTTCCGCGGCGGCATAGGATTGTCGCTCGCAAATAAGCAACTCCGCTTCCGCAATGGCTGCGATGAGCGCTGCCGAACCGGCGGCTTCACCTGCCGCCGATGGTTGCTGATACGTTGCGAAGTGGCGCAGTGCGCTATCGACGACCTGCCGCCGTTCCACGCCGGGCGGCAATGGCGCGAGCCAACGCTGATACACGTCGCGCGCAGTTCGCACGGCCGTCGCGGCGAGCGGTTCCTGCGCGTCGACTTTTGCGAGCAGCTCGATCGCCACGCGAAAGTCAGTGTCTCGCGCGTGCGATTCCGCCAGCGCAATCCGCACTGGACTCGCCGAGGATGCGTTCGGCCAGTGTTCGAGGTGTTCTTCCAGCCAGGGAACTTGGGCCGCTTCGTCTGCGCCGCTGCTGGCGAGATTGTAAATCGCCGCATAATGCGCGTCGGCCGCGCGAGGACTCCGCGGATGTGCAATCGCCGCAACGCGAAAGCGCTCCGCCGCCTGCGCGAACCGTTCCCGGGCTTGTTCGACTGCGGCCCCTTTCATGCCGAGCAGCAGTGCGGCGTCGAGATCTCCCGCGTCACTGGATTGCTGACGTGCTTGATCGTACGCGGCGAGTGCCTGGTCCGCCTGACCTTGTTGGTAAAGTGCGTCGCCGGCCTGGGACCAGGCTTGATAATCGGCCGTCGCGTTGCCGGACGTCAGTTGGCGCGCGAGACGCGCCGCGGCGATGTCGCCCCAAAAAACGCCCCAGCGCTCGCCGATGATCCGCACGCGACGCGAGGCCTCGGCGCTGTGCCGCCGCGCGGTTTCCTGATCTTTGTCGGCTGCAGCGCGCTCGGCGGCCGCGAGTTGGACTTCTAATAACGCTAAGTCCTCCTCCAACGCCCGTTCGCGGCCTTGATCGTCCGGCTGCAGTGCAATGCGCATTGCGCCGTCGACGTCTTCGCGCGCCAGCGCCAGGCGCAATCGTTCGGCACGCAGCACGCCGCGTTCCGACGCCGGGAATGAATCCATTTCGCAACGCGCGATCGCCATCGCCGCCGCGTCCCAGTGCGACTGCAAGCGTTCACAACCGATCAACTGAACGCGGCTCGGCCAGGCGAGCGGTTCTGTGTCGGCCAGTTCGCTCAGCGCGCCGAATAACTCCGCTGCCTGGCTTGCAGCGAGCGCGCGGTCTTCGCTGCCGGCGGGATATGACTCCGCCTGCCGCCGCAATGCCCTACCTAACTCGTAGCGGAGGTTGCGATCGGTGGAACGCAGTTCAGCGAAATCCCAAGGCGCAATGGCGCCGGCGAGGACTTCGCGCCGCGCGCCGCGTGGCGATTGCCGCGTTTCGGCCTCGGTCAGTTCTCGCGCGCGACGGAATAGTTTGATCGCCTCGCGCAAAGTTACTCGCGGAGGTTCCGCCGCTTCACCGTGAATGGCCAGCAGGGTTTCCCCTTCCGCCAGATACGCCAGACCGGATTGCGCGTACAACTGCGCGCGGCGCGGATTGTTGGCGTACTGATCGGCATAGTTGCGGGCCGTCTCACGCGCAGCTTGCCACAGCGGCTCTGCATCCGCCGACGGCGTGCGCAGCGCATGTTCCAAAGCCAATTGCGCGAGCTCCAAAGTCAGCGCATGGCGCTCGGCGTTCGTGAGCGAGGTGCGCTCCAGTTGCTGACGGCAATACTGCTCAGCGGCCGCGTATTCTCCAGCGGCTCGCCAGGCAGAGAGTCGATCATCATGGGGCGTGACCAAGGGCGCGGCGCGCAAGACTGCGTGGCTCAGTAGTGCAATGGCCGCAAAAATAACGACGAGACGCGCCATGGACGTATTATAGCCACAGTTGTTGGGCAGTTACTCGGTTGACCTCAATGCGCGGCGAATTGAATCCGCTCGAATCCGGCGGCGCGGCAACTGTCGTAGATGTCGATCATGAGGCCGAGCGGTACTTCGGGCGCGACGTCCAGAATAACAGCGAGTTGATCGTCGATTTCCGCCAGCGCGCGCACGACTTCACGGACTTCGCCCGCATCGGCGCAGCGCCGTTCACTGACCTGATACTCTAGCCTGCCGGCGCTTTCGCGCAGCGTGATCACGATCTCCTCAAAGTCATCTTCCGGCCGCGGCGCGACAGGCGCTCCGCCAACGCCGGAGTCGGAAAGCCGGCTCGGCAGTTCTTCTTCCGGACGGTTGAAACCCGCGGTGCAGACGAAAAACACCAGCAGCAGAAAGACGACATCGATCATCGGCGTCATCATCACTTCGAAGCCACGGCCGGCGGGATAAGCAGTGGGGCGGCGCATGCGGCAATTATGAACGCGAAACTCGGCACGCGGAAGTAGGGCGCTTCCGCTCTCAGCGCCGCGTAGAGAAAGCGACTATTGCGCCGCGGACCGGCTGCCCTGGGGCGAGCCGCCGATTTGTTGGCCGTGCGGCATCGGGCGTCCGGCGACCGCGTAGCCGAGGCGATGGAGATCCTCTTTGAGCGCCCGATATTCTTTGAAGCTGTCTTCGTACGCCCAGAGCGTGACCGCGGTCTCGGCCGGCTTGTAGGGCGTGAGATCGGCATGGAATTGCGAGCGGCTGGCGAGCGCTTCATCCAATGTCTCGCCGAGCACCATCGAGTCCGGGATGAGCGTGTATTCGGCGAGTTGGACGACCGACATTGAGCGTCCGGCCCGCATTTGCTCTTCGACCGAGGCGTCGATCCGTTCCAGGATGTAACGCATGCGAAAGCCGCCAATCGGCCCGATCGTTTCGGTCAGTTCCGGCTGGCTGCGCAGACGATAGACCTTGGCCTGAGCATCCGACTTGAAGCGATCCAGCAGTTCCTCGATCGGGATCATCGTCACGCGTCCGCCGCGCAATTGGAATTGCAGTTCCTTGCCGTTCACCGATTTGCTCATCGGCGTCTGGTAGCTGGTCAGTTTCACCGCCGGCGCCTGATCGAGCGGCGCGGCGAGCTGCTGTTCGAGCACGGCGAGTTGTTGCGTCGCTTCGGAGACCGCGCGTCGCCGGCCGTAATCTTCCTGTGCATGCGCGTCGAGGGCTTTGCGTTTGTCTTCGAGCATCCGCTCCCCGGCGGCGACGAGCACTGCGATGGCGTCGCGTTCGCGCGACAGTGACTGCGCTTGCATCGCAACGCTGCGCATCTCGTTGGCGAGCCTCAACACCTCAGCCTCGGCGGCAGCGTGCTCGCCCTGCAGCGCGCCGAGCGCCTGTTCCGCGGCAGCCGTGTCCGGCGCCGTAACCTTCCCCGCCTGGCCGGCGCGAATCCCCACGATCACCACCAAAATAATCAACATGCCGACGACATTGCACACGATGTCCAAAAAGGAGTCGCTGCCGAAGACTTCGGTATCGTCGTTTCGTTTACGCATGGGAGGAGTTTGGCGTTTTCGGTGTTGCTCTGTTGTGGCACGGTCTCCCGACCGTGCCACAACGCGGTTTTCAGTTTTCAGCTATTCAGCCACTGGGCTCGTTTACTCCTTTACTCCTACCTTCCTCACCGCGGCTTTTTCGTCGCCCCGCGTGCCGTGCTAGCCTTCGTTTTTTCCGCGACATCGAGACCGCTGCCTTCCAGTAGGGCTTTGATTTCTTGATACCGCGGCTGGCTGTCGGGCGTGGTTTCGAACTGCAGTTGCGGTTTCCAGTACATGTTCTGGCCGGCGATGCCCCAGCGATCCATGTGATCCCAGACGCGCGAGACCAGCTCTTCCATGGAATCTTCGGTGCGCGGCCCTAGCGCCACGACGTGTTCGCTCTTCGTGCCGCCGTCGGCGAGGATGTCCAACTGCTCGGGCGTACAACGCACGCGGATCTTTCGGCTGATCGGTACCGCGCTCGGGCCTTGATCGCGGACCGCCCAATCTTTGCCGCGACGCGATGCGAGGCTTTGCTTCGGCATGTATTGCCCTTGCCGCAGCGGCTCGCCGCCCGGTGCTTGATCTTCTTGTCCATTGCTACGCGAGGCGGTGTTAGATTCCGGCTTGCCGGCTTCCGTGCCCTGCGATGCGGACTGTCCGCTTGAACCAGGCTGACCGCTGCCCGCTTCAGCGCGCTGCCCTGTGTTGCCACCGCCCTGGGCGGAATTGCCGCCTCCTTCGTTGGCGGCCATGCTATCGCCGCTGCGCTGAAAGCCGCCGCGGTTCTTGGGCCCGTCGTGGTCGCCGGGGACGGATTCATCCCCTGGGCCTGAACCACCGCCTGCGCCGCGACCGCTTCCGCTACGTCGTCCGCTGGAGGATCGGCGTGCCGAGCGTCCATCCACCATCACTCCGCCGGTGGAGGGCGAGGCGCGGAAATAGGTCCCGTCGTCTTCAGCGCCCTGAAATACTTTCGGCGCAGCAATCGCCAGTAGGCGTTGCCGTTCACGGGCGTCTTCGGCGGCGGCCTTGGTGACCGCCAGGAGTTGCGGGTCGAGTTCCTGGTATTCGAGCTTCCAATCCTGATCGACGAACTCGTAGCCGAACTCGCTTCCCCAAGAGGTCAACGCCGCCCGCGCGACGTAATACGCGCCGATGCCGTCGGGACGGATCAACAGCAGCGGATACGGTTCGCCCGCTTCTCTGCCATCGTTATTGCGATTGCGGAGCAAGTATTCGCGCGCCGCCCGCATGCTGGCAGCCAACGGATTGCCGGGACCGAGGGCCCCGAGAAAATCGTCGGCCGTCAGGACCACGCCTTCGGGCTGAAGTATGATGCCGTCGTCGGTGCATTCAATGTACATCGGCCTGCGTTGCGTGGCGTTCGGGCCCTCGTAGGGCATAATCGCATAGCCGGGGGCTTGCTGCGGAACGAGTTTCTTCGCGTCGAGGGCCTCAGTAACCTCGCGAATGCGGGCCTGAATCGCCGCCATCTCGTCGTCGAGCGCCTGGTTCGCGACCGAGGGCGCTTTCAGTGATTGTTGCAGATCCTTGGCCGCTTGTTGAAGTGCGCGGTATTGTTCGCGCAAGCGTCGGGCGTGATCTTCGATGTGACTCAAACCGGCGCGCTGCTCGGCAAGCTGCGCCGCGGTCTGATCGCGCGATGCGTGGATCATGTCGATTCGCCAGCCCAGTTCCTCGCGCTCGACTTTGAGATGTTCGCCGGCCTCGTCGGCATCACTGCGCGCGACGGCCCGGTCGTGGGTCCGCTGCGCAATGACGATCAGCAGGACGATCAACGCCCCCATCACGCACAGCAGGACCGCCAGGAACGGGAACAGCGAAAACTTGGCGGCATCGTTCGGCGCGGCGCGGCGCTTCATGCGGCGTGGCCTACCCGGGCGCTCCGCACGGCGACCGCTTCATGTCCAGCGGCGCCCGGCGCGTGGGCCAGGCGGGCGTTCAGTAGATTGATCGTGGCGGCGAGATTCAGCAGCGTTTCTTCGAAGTTCTGCGATCCGGCCAGCGCCGCGAGGTTACGATTGAGCGCGTCTTCCAACCCGGTGAGTTGCCCCATCGCGACCAGCACGTCGCGCAGCACCTGGCCTTGTTTGACCATGTCGCCTTGCACGGAGCGCAGATTCTGCACGTTCTCGCCGAGTGCTTGCTGGAATTGATTCCAGTAACGGTGATTCTGTTCGGTCTGCCATTCGGCCGACGCCGCCAGCCGCGCGGCGTGGGCTTCGAGCCCTTGCGCCATCGAAGCGGCGAGCGATTGTTGCATTTGCTGCTGTGATGCGCCGAGCGTCGACTGCCAGATCTCTGCCTGACGTTCCACCAGTTTGCCACAGGCCTCGACGACCGATTCCGTCATCCGGGCGATGGCCAACAACTGCGGGTCGCGCTGCGTGCCGCGTTGTTCGAAGCGCAGGGCCAACTCTTCGCTGGCGCGAAGGTCGACCTCATTGAGCATCTTTTCTTCGTCTTTGGCGACCTGGAACTTGGTGAACATCAGCACCATCGACAGCGCCAAAGCGAGCGCCGTCGTATCGAAAGCCACGCCGAGGCCGGCCGTTACCGCGGGAAGCGATGCTTCGAGCGCGTCCGGTGATAGGTTTCCAATGGCATTAGTAATGCCGACGACGGTGCCGAGGAAGCCGAGAATCGGGATCGCCCAGACGATGATCATCACCAAGGCGTAACCGGAGTGCGCCTTGATCGACTCGCCTTCAGAAAGGTACTTCAGCTCGTCGTCCAGCCCATCGGCGGTGCCAGTGCGGGCGATGTGCAGCAGGGCAGCGCGCAGCCGCTGGCCCAGGTAGCTGGCTTGTTTGAGCGCCGGCAGCGCGCTGATGTTGCCGAGCAGTCGCTGTGCCGACGTCGGTGGTTCCGGCGTGCTGCCCATGGCTGGGAGCAGCGGCTTTGCTGTCAATTTGGATTGTGCGCCGACTTCGAACCAGCGAATCACCAACGCCGCCATGCCGATAAAGAACAAAATGGTTTCGGCGTAGACGATCGGGTGACTGGCGCAATAGCGGTATAGGAAATCACCGCCGAAATTGATCGTGTGAATGAGCGTATAGAAGCCCAGCGCCGCGAAGCCGCCCCACAAGGCGGAGGAGCGCATCAGCGCCAGGGCCATCCGGTTCGATTTACTCACGTTTCCAGTCCTTTGCAGCTTGGCCCGCGCAGGGAACTGCCCGCGGAGTCCATTCGTTCGGTAACATCGACGCAACCGGCAGAGTTTCTGCAGGTTCGTCGCACCAGGTTTCATGGTGCGCGCGTAGCTTAGAAAGCTGTCGCGCCTCGGCGAAGAGCAGTTCTGAGGGCCTGGCAGTCCGGGTAGAATGGGGCGTTTTCAATGGAGCGAGGGGGCGTTCGTGAGTGATCCGATTCTGGTGACCGGCGCTACGGGGTTGGTCGGTAACAATGTCGTGCGTACGCTTCTGGGCGCCGGGCACCAGAATCGGAT
>Ga0163153_10001728_pt1 | contig 33937 bp, 29 predicted proteins | sample OliLakLV19MP6IB1_FD_148629 | JGI IMG/M metagenome (GOLD analysis project Ga0163153, IMG submission 148629) | Freshwater microbial mat bacterial communities from Lake Vanda, McMurdo Dry Valleys, Antarctica - Oligotrophic Lake LV.19.MP6.IB-1 | ecosystem: Environmental > Aquatic > Freshwater >... | reverse complement strand
GCCGCATCACGCCGTTGCCGGTGAACAACGTGGGGCCGCCGTAGTCGGAAGTGAACTTGAGCAGCAGCACCGTCGATTGTTGTTCGGCGGAGAATTGCAGCTCGCCATTGTCGTCGTTGATGACCGCGCCGCCGATCGTGAACAGCGTGTCGTCCGCCGTGGCCTCGAAGCGTGCGCCGGCGTCGAAGCTGATGATCGAGTTGAGCTGCGCCCCGTTCATGCCATGGATCAATCCGGCCAGGATCAGCGGCTCGTTGATGATCGCCGTGGTCAGCAAATGAAGCTCCGCGTTCTCGCCGATCATCGTGCCCACGGCGATATCGCCGAAGCGCCCGTCGCCGCGCAGCTCCACGATGCCGTTTTCGAGCGTTGTCGTGCCGGAATAGATGTTGAGCGTGGCGAGCGTGCCATCGAGCACGAGCTTGCCCGTGCCTTGCTTGCGCAATCCGCCCGCGCCGACCACGCGCCCGCCGACCGTGGCGGATGTACCAAGTAATGTGTCAATGGTCCATTCGTAGCCGACCGTATCGGTCTGGCCGGTGAAGATCAGCGCGCCGGAATCGATCCGCGCCGCGACGTTGCCGCCCAGCGTCCAGGGAATTACCACGTTGTTCGTGCCAGCGATGTTGAGCCAGGCGAGCGTATCGAGCGGGCGCACGACGATGCGATTGCCGTTCAACTGAAAGCCGCTGGCGGCAAACGTGACCGATCCATACGTGATGCCGGCCGCCAGGTCGTTTTCGTTCGTCGGGCGGACGTCGCCGGCGAAGATCAAGCGGTCGCCCGGTTGCGGCGGCGTTTGCGAGGCCCAGTTGGCGCCGGTGCTCCAATTCGCGTTACCGCCGCCGCCGTCCCAGACCGGCGCGGCGACGAATTGACCGAAGTCGCGATTCGTTTCCGGCACGCCGCTCCGTGCGACGAGCCGGTAAACCGGCGGCACGCGGTACATGCTCACGGCGTGATCGAACGACGACGCCGTGTAGAGATGGCGCTGATCCGGAGTCAACACCACGCCGCGCACGCCGATCAGTCCGTCGGAACTCTCCTGGCCGTCGACCAGGGCTTGCGCGTATGTCAATTTGCCGGTATACGTGTCGCGCCGGAACACCCCGATCGCGTTGTCGTCGCTGGCCGCGGTGTAGAGATGCGTGCCGTCGCTGCTGATCGCGATCGCGGAGACAAAATCCAAACCATTTACACCCGCCTGGCCGTCGACGTGCATTTCCACCAGCGACAACTCGCCATTCGCGTCGTTCCGATTCAACACGGTGAGCGCGTTGTCAATCACGCTCGTGGCGTACAGGAATTTTCCATCGGCGGACATGGCCAACGTAAACACCCCCCCCAGCCCCACAAGATCGTCCTGACCGTCTTTGTACGTCGTGACGTGGGTGAGCTTGCCGTCGAGCGGATTGCGCGAGAAAACAACAATGGAATGCTCGTTGGAACCGGCGACGTAGACGTTTTCGCCATCGGGGCTGACCACGACGCCGCGCGGACCGTCGAGCCCGTCCAGGTAAATGGGAGTCGGCGGTGGTTGGCCCTCACCTGGCGGGTCCTGCGGAAGCTCGTCGCCGTCCTTCTTGCGTTCCACGAACTCGAACGCGCTATTTGCATCCTCGCGGTGGAACACAGCCAGCGCATCGTCATTCGTGCCGGTTGCATACAGGTCGAGCCCGTCGGGACTCATCGTGACAGACCACACGCCGTCGAGGCCATCGACGCCTTGCAGTCCATCGCGCACCTGGCCGCTGTAAGTGAGCAAACCAGTCGCCGAATTGCGGATAAAGCCAGCCACCGCGTCGTCATTCGAGCTGGCGACCAGCACCATGTTGCCGTCGGGGCTGACAATCACGCTGCGTGCGCTGTCAAGTCCGTCGACGCCGTCGACGCCATCGGCAAGCGTTTGAATCGCGGAAAGATCGCCGGAGATCGGGTCGCGCCGGAAGACGGTCAGGGAATCGTCGCCGGATGACGCTGCGTAAATGAATAGTCCGTCGATGCTCGATGTCACCGACCAGGCGCCTCCCAGTTTGTCAGTGCCGATGGAGCCGTCGGTGCGCGAACCTGCGTAAATCAATCCTTCGCCCAAGGATGCCGGCGCGGAAGGAATCCACGACGATTGAGGCACAAGGGAAACGTTGTAAGGGCCCGGCGTCAGGTTGGCAATCACGTACGAGCCGTCGCTCGCGGACGTGGCGTGTGGTTCGCTAGCGTGGTAGCGGCCGTCGCCGTTGGTGTCGAGGTAGACCGTCCAGCCGACGAGCGGTTGTTCTTCCGGATCGCGCTTGCCGTCGCGATTGCCATCGATGTAGAGCTTGCCGCGCACTTCCGCAGCGCCGGTGGTGACTTGGACGTCGTCGACGAACCAATCATCGAACAGCACGTTTTCGCCAACATTCTTGAAGCGAAACTGAAACTGGCTGTGCAGCCCGTTGGTCGGTACGACGAACGCGGCGAGTTCGAACGTCGTCATGTTCGGGCCGCCACCGAGTTGGCGCTGGGCCTCGATCCAGTTGCCGGCCGCGTCGCGGTATTCCAGGACCAGGTCCGCGCCGGGTCCGGGCGCGTCGCCGCCGCCGGTGCGCTGATGGAAGTAACTGACCGTAGCGCTGTCCGCGCCTTGCAGATTGATCAAGCGCGAAGTGATGAGGTCCGAGCCGCTGGGGTGACGGTCGAAGCGCAGCGAGTAGGGCGCGGTCGGCTCGGCCAGGCCGGCGGTATCGGCGGTCGGCCCTTGGATGATCGACCATTTCGTGCCGTCGAGCGCGGCGTTCGGAAAATCGTCCGCGAAGGCCACCGCCATCACGCGGCGCCGCTCCAGGGACTCCAATTGGCAGCGACGTCGGCGGGTCGAATTGATGCGTTGGCGACGTTTGGCTTCCATGCCGGGAATCCTCTCACTGCCAGGGGGCCAACCGCGCAATCTCAGCGCGGCCGCGAAGAAACGGACTTTGGGGCATGCAGTGGTTATCAAAAAGCGATCCCCTGGGCCAGACCGCTTGGGAAATCTGCTGGCGTTGCTGGCGCAAAATTAGACGCCCAAGCCCAGGTAAGGTCCTCGAAGTCGTAGCTATCACCGACGACTATGGCGGCCTTCCCTGGGCTTATTGCGCCGCACTGGCTTGTCACTTAGCGCCCTTCGCTCGACTTTTTGCTTGACGGCCTCTCGGGCATACCGGATCATCGCCCTAGGGCGGTCTCGCGTGTTGCCCCGGGACTTCTCGTAGGCGATCCCCCCGGAAGGATGAGGCGCAGGCATGAGAGGCAGGTCGCGACACGGTCGCCCCGTTCGCTTGGTCGAGCGTTTGGAGACGCGCTGGTTGTTCAGCATGACCTTGCCGACGACCGGCGCCGCCAACTCCGAGTCGTCCCCCGCCGCACACGCCGGCGGCTGCGGCTGCCCACTTTGCGGCGGGCTCTCCGGCTTCGTGCAGGCCGATTCGACGGTGCTGCCACCCTTGGGAACGGATTCCGCTGGGGATTCCTCAGCGCCCGCTAACTCCAGCCATGGCGGCGGATGTGGTTGCCCGCTCTGTCAGGCGGCGCTGGAGAGTTCCGCATATGGCGCCGACGCGCTCGTGGGCGGCGCATCGACGCAGTTCGTGAAATCCAACCTGAAATGGAGTCAGCCCGGCGGCCTGGGCAATCCGGTCAATATCACGTACAGCTTGAGCAACCTACTCACCAGCGATTTAGGGGGCACGCTCTCCCCCACGGCCGTTTACGACGCGGTAGAAGAGGCCCTCGGGCTGTGGGCCAGGTACGCTCCGCTTCAATTCACAGAGGTGCTCGATTCCGGGCCCGGCGTGGTCGACGCCGGCTATAGCGGTTTCAATCGCCCGAATATTCGTTTCGGACATCACGCCATCGACGGCCGTAACAACGTCCTGGCGCATGCCTATCTGCCTGATGGCTCCGGTCTGGCCGGCGACGTGCATCTCGATTCCGGCGACACTTGGTCGACGCAAGGCTCATTCAATTCGATCGACATCATCGAAGTCCTCACGCATGAGTTGGGCCATTCGCTCGGCCTCAATCACGAGGAAGACAACGACGCAATCATGAATGCGTTCTACGGCTCGCGATATGACGGGCCGGGAACCGGTTTCTTGTTGCCGGACGATATCAACGGCATCCGCGCGATTTATGGCATGGGCATCGGTTTTGTGACGCCGCTGCCGCGCGAGCCCGCGGGCGTCGCGGATGCATTCTCGCTGGATGAAGACGTTTCGCTGGCGGCCGCCGCGTCGGTGCTCGCCAATGATTCCGATCCCAATGGTCTCAATTTGGTCGCCGTGCTCGCGACGGGTCCCGTGCATGGCGCGTTGGCGCTCAACGCGGATGGAACCTTCACGTACGCGCCTGACGACGATTTCTTCGGCGAAGATACGTTCACGTACCGCGCCAGCAACGGGACATTCGAATCATCGGTAATTCAGGTCACGCTCACCGTGCGGCCGATCTTGGATTTACCTGTCGCCCTACCGGATGCCTATACGGTGCGGACGGGCGATGCGCTGCGGACGGGGATTCCCGCCGAAAGCGTCGTGGAAACCGGCTCGTCCTGGCGGTTCTTGGACGATGGCACGAATCAAGACCTGGCCTGGCGCGATCCGGACTTCGACGACAGTTCCTGGAGCGCCGGTAACGCCCAATTGGGCTACGGCGACGGCGACGAGCAATCGTTGGTCGGTTTCGGCGGGAACTCGGCGCAAAAATTCATCACGACGTATTTCCGCCACGAGTTCGAACTCAAGGACGTGGCCCGCGTCGACGAACTGCGACTCGCGCTGTTGCGTGACGACGGCGCGGCGGTCTACTTGAATGGCACGCTGTTGCTGCGATCGAATATGCCGGTCGCCTACGACTATCTGACTCCGGCCACCACCAGCATTTCGGGCTCTGCGGAAACCCGGTTTGTCAATTCCACGATCAACGCCGCGAATCTGAACGCGGGCACGCTGCGCGAAGGTCGGAATGTGCTCGCCGTCGAGATGCATCAGGCGAACGGCACGAGCGAGGATCTGAGCTTCGATCTCTCCCTTTCCGTCACGCGCGACGTGACGCCGAATCCGAATGCCAACGATCGAGACTCGGACCGTACTGGGCTCGACATTAACGTGCTCGTCGAACCGGCACATGGCACGTTGACGCTCGACGACTATGGCGCCATCGAATACGTGCCGCTGCCGGGATTCGTCGGCGAGGATACGTTCATCTATCGCGCCACGTCGCGCACCGCGGCGACGTTCGTGGCGCCAGGCTCAAGTTGGAGCTACCTCGACACGGGTACGGACTTGGGCACGACCTGGTTCGAGCCGACGTTTGTCGAAGAGGGTTGGAAACTCGGTCGCGCCCAATTGGGTTATGGCGACGACGACGAAGGGACGACCGTCGAATCCGGCGAAGCGGAAGCGCGCATCGCCACGACGTATTTCCGCAAGACGTTCACCTTGGAAGATTCCGCCAGTGTCTTGAGCCTGGCGGCGGAAGTGCTACGCGACGACGCGGCGGCCATCTACTTGAACGGTGTGGAGATTTATCGCGACGACAACCTGCAGAACGACGCCGCCCACGATGACTACGCCGCGGCCCAAGTCGACGATGAAAACGCGTTCGTCGTGTTCACGATCCCGGTGGAGTTGCTGGAGTCCGGCGAAAACGTATTGGCAGTGGAGATTCATCAGGCGTCCGCCACGGACGACGACTTGAGTTTCGATTTGCTGCTCGCTGGACATTTGGCATCGCAGTCGACTACGGTGACGATCGATGTGACGCCGACCCTCTCCGGCGACGTGAACTTTGACGGCAGCGTGGATGTCAGCGATCTCAACCTCGTGCGCAACAACTTCGGCGGCGACGCGACTATCTTGCTGGGCGACTCGAACGGTGATGGGTCGATTGGCATCGCCGATCTCAACGCGGTGCGCAACAACTTTGGCGCATCCGCGCCGGCGCCGATGGCGGCGCGTTTGGCGTCATCGTCGGTGACACCGGGAACGATGGCCCGCGGCAGTGCGGTTTGGGATTTGGCGCTCGTCGAGTGGCTCGACGCCGCCGATCTGCCGTTGGCTCAGAGCACGCTTGTGGCGAAGAAGAAGCTCTTGGCGGTGCGGCTTTAAGTATCTCCGCATCAAACTCTATGCGGGTGTACTTAGCGGCGAAGAGTAGACGCAGCCGCTAAGCTGGCGTTCATCTCCCTACCTCATCCTCTCCCCTAAGCTCGCGCTTCGGGTTAGGATGGCGGGCATGTCGATGCCACGGCCTGAGAAACTCGAACTTGTCGGTCCGCAGTTGTTGCGGATTACCTGGAACGACGGGCACGCGCGCACTTATAGCGTGCGTGAATTACGCGACGCCTGCCCGTGCGCCACGTGCCGCGAAAAGCGGCTGCAAGCGCCGGCGGCGGCGCCCCTGTTTCCGGTGCTCACGGCCGCCGAGACGCAGCCCTTGCGATTGCTCGGCATGGACCCGGTCGGCGACTATGCGTACTCGCTGCAATTCAGCGATGGCCACGATACGGGCATCTTCACGCTCGAGCATCTGCGCGAACTTGGCGTGGAAGTCTCCGCCTGATCGCGGCCGTATGTTCCGCGTGACCGGCTCACAGGGCGGGTGGCAACGATTGTGCCGCGCGTGCGTTGCGCCGAACCGAAGAGAAATGCCAAGTCCTGCGCTGGCATATGCTATGGTTTCCCACGTGCTTCGCGCGACTGCCTTGCCCCCAGTTTAGTTACGTGCTGGCGTGCCTCGGTCAATGGCGGACGATCGGGTCCACGCCGTGCCTTCTAAGCCAGTCTCGCAAAGTGCTCGCACCATCCTTGATGAACATCTATTTGCCGAGTCGGTCCGAGGCGTCGCGCGGCGACGATCGGGTTGTGTCGCAGGGAGTCCGCCACGATGCCCCATCAAATCACGCCGGCACACTTGTTGATCGCGCTCGGTTGCGCGGCCAGCGTCGTGTTACTGCAGTTCGCTTTGAACCTGGCGCAACAGCAATTCGCTCGGCGGCGAGGTAAAGTCCGCGACGCGGAGCAGGCTTTGGACGTGATCATGCGGCGGCTGAAGTTGCCATCGGAGGACGACGCTTCGCTGCAGTCGGCCCTGCGCGGCGCGCAAGTGGAAAACGGTCGCATGGTGGCCGATTACAACCGCGTGTTGCGCCGCGTCGAGTCGGAGATTCACTCGCGCGAGCAAGCGATCGTCGCCCTCCGCGAAGCAGAGCGGAAATACCGGCGAATCTTCGAGAACGCCGTAGAAGGCATCTTTCAGACGACGCCCGACGGCCGCTATCTGGCGGCGAATCCAGCCTTGGCGCGACTCTATGGCTATGACTCGTCGGAGCAGTTGATTCAGGAGATGAACGATATCGGCCGGCGGTTGTACGTCGATCCCGAATGCCGGCGGCGATTCATCGCGCAGATCGCGGAACATGGCATCGTCCGCGGCTTCGAGGCGCAGGTCTACGCGCGCGACGGCGGCGTGGTGTGGATTTCCGAAAACGCGCGGGCCGTCTACGACGAGTGTGGAAAACTATCGCACTATGAGGGCATGGTCGAGGACATTACGCAACGCAAGGAAGTCGAAGACCTGCAGCGCCGCGCCACGCATGCCTTGGCGGCCAGCGAAGCGAAAAGCGAATTCCTGGCCAAGATGAGCCACGAGATTCGCACACCGCTCAACGGCGTGATCGGCATGCTGGAATTGCTGGCGGCGACGAACCTTGATACGCGCCAGACCCGCTATGCTCGCGTGGGGCGATCGTCCGCCGAAGCGCTGTTGAGCGTGGTGAACGACATCCTCGATTTCTCCAAGATTGAAGCCGGCAAGATCGAACTGGCGCATTTGGACTTCAATCTCGTTAGCTTAATCGAGGACGTGGCGGAGATGTTTGCCGATCGCGCCGGCGCGAAAGGCTTGGAACTCGTCTGTTCCGTAGCACCGGACGTGCCGAGCGCCGTGCGAGGCGATCCCGACCGGCTGCGACAAGTGCTGGTCAACCTGATGAACAACGCCATCAAGTTCACGCAGCAAGGCGAAATCGTTTTGCAGGCCAACCTGGGCACATTGCGCGATGGCCGCGAAGCGGTCCGCTTCGCGGTCCGCGATACCGGCATCGGCATCCCGCCCGATCGTATGCACCGGCTGTTCAATGCCTTCACGCAGGTTGATGCCTCGACGACTCGGACTTATGGCGGCACTGGTCTGGGATTGGCGATCTGCCGAGATCTGATGGCGCTCATGCGAGGCGAAGTCGGCGTCGAGAGTCGCGTTGGCGAAGGGTCGACGTTCTGGTGCCTGGCGCCTTTCGAAGCGTCTCCCGCGCATGCGGAGCGCCGCACGATGCCGGTAGAACTTGCCGAGTTGCGCATCTTGGCTGTCGACGACAATCCGACCAATCTGGAAGTGCTGCGCGAGCAGTGCCAGGCGTGGGGCTTGGACGTCGAGTGCATTCAGTACCCGTTCGAGGCCCTGGGACGGCTCGATGTCGCCGACCGCTCCAATCGCCCGTACGGGATGATCGTCCTCGATCACAACATGCCAGGCATGGACGGCTGTACGCTCGCCCGAGAGATTCGCCGCCGCGAAAGTTACCGGCAGACCCCGCTACTGATGCTCAGTTCGTCCGCGGTCCCGGAGGAAATGCATGAGGACGACGACGCGCCGATTTCGTTATGCCTGACGAAGCCGGTGCGGCAATCGCGGCTGTTCGACGCGTTCGTGATGCTGGCCGCCGGGGGGCGCGCCGAGACGCCGCAACCCGCGGCGCCGGCATTTTTTGTTCCGCGTCTGGTGACCAAGGCCGGACAGCCGCCACGCGTGCTGGTGGTCGAAGACAACGAAATCAATCAGATGGTGGTCCGCGAAATTCTCAATCGCTCCGGCTGTCGATGCGATGTCGCGGCCGATGGCGAAGCCGCGTTCAATCGACTCTTGGCGGGTGGCTACGACGTCGTCTTGATGGACTGCCAGATCCCAATCCGCGACGGGTTTGACACGACCCGTGCGTGGCGCGCGCACGAGCAGGAACACGGAATCTCACGACAACCGATCATCGCGCTGACTGCGAATGCGGTGGAAGGAGATCGACAACGTTGCCTGGACGCGGGCATGGATGACTACTTGACCAAGCCAGTCGATCCGCTGGCGCTTTCACGTGCCATCGAAATTGCCTTGGAGACAGCGCCGATGGACCCGGCGCCACGCGTGGAATGCGTGCCAACCCCGTCAGCGCAATCGCCGGTCGATCCCATCGGATTGAACCCGATCGACTGGCAGGCCTTGATCGCACGCTGCTTGGGGAACGAGGTACTCGCGCGGGCGACGATCGAACGGTTTATCGCGCGCGCTCCTGAAGTCGTGAATCAAGCCCGGGAAGCGGTGGCGATGAACGACCGCAATCAACTCCGGCCGCTGTTGCATCACTTGAAAGGGATGGCGAGCAACGTCTCGGCCACGGAAATCGCGCGGGCGGCGGCGCTCTTGGAATCCGGCGCATTGACGGACACGCGAGAAGACCTCGCGGCCGGCATCGACGCCGTCGCAGTTCAACTGGAACGCGTCGGCCATTCCGCCGAGCGTTCGGTGAACGAATTGACGCCGTTTCAAGCGAGCCGTTAGTTTGGACTGTGGTGTACGTTTCACCCGGACGAAACCACGCTGGCCGCGTTTCTCGGCCAATGTCGTCGCCTCGACGAGCACGGCGTCCGTTACAGCGTGGGTTGCGTCGGCTTACGGGAACATCGCGCTGCGATCGAGCAGCTTCGCGCCGCTTTGCCTAGACACATTTATCTTTGGATCAACGCCTACAAATCGCAGGGGGACAACTATGACGAGGCGCTGGTCGACGCCTTCCGGCAAATCGACCCGCTATTCCCGATCAACAACACGCGGCACGCGAGCCGGGGGCGCACCTGCCGCACGGGGCGCGACGTGTTTACTGTCGATGGCGACGGCTGGATTCGCCGCTGCCACTTCGTCGATCGGGTCCTTGACAATCTGTACGCCGCCAATTTCGAACAGCACCTCGTCCCAGCGCCTTGCCCAAACGAGACGTGCGGGTGCCACATCGGGCATGTGCATCTCGAGCACTTAAAGCTGTACCAGACCTTCGGCGACGGCGTGTTGGAACGCGTGCCGGCAGGTTACACCACCGCGGACGTTTGACGGCAGACGGCGAACCAATATTTTCCCAGTGATTTCATCATCGCCACCAGCGATTCGAAGGTCACCGGTTTGGCGATGAAGTGGTTCGCGCCGAGCGCGTAGCACGCCGCCCGGGTTTCGTCGGAACAGTTGCCGGTCAGCACGACGACCGGAATCCGCGCCAGTTCTGAGTGCTGCTTGATCTCAGCGAGCGCCGCCAGGCCGTCCATTCCGGGCATTTTCAGGTCCAGGAGGATGAGTCCCGGACGGGGCGCCTGGAAGAAATCGGTGTAGGCCCCGCGGTGGAGGAGAAAATCGAGGAGCTCCTCGCCATGGGAGACACAGAAGATGTCGTTTTGGAGCCTGGCGTCGGCCAGTGCGGCCTGCGTCAAGTCTCGATCCCCTTGGTCGTCGTCGGCAATGAGGATGGAGATCGGTCGCCCGAACTCGTTCATCACCTGCATGCCAGTGTTGCGTCGCGCCACGAGTCTGCCCCCGCTCAAAAGTGTGCCGCTCTGCCTCAACGGTCATCCATGACTCTGCTTTCATTCTGGTCGGATGCCGCGAAGTGTCAAGCAATCGGCCCACTATGTTTCGGCGATTACTCGTTTCTTAACCCCCAACGGGTGGATAGTTTACGGCAACAGTGTGGAGGTGACGGCCGCACCAACGGCCGCCGCGGCGCGCGAGGCCCAGGGAAGGCCCTCGGAGATTTCTCCATTGGCAAAGCCGATGGTGGCCTTCCCTGGGCTTGGACACGTCCTGATTTCGATGGCGTCGTGGCTCACACGTTCGCCAGACTTCCGTTGGAAACGGGCTTGGCCACGTGGTATCCTACCCGTCTTCCCGAATCGTAACCGACTCACTTGCCGACCGGAGCCACGAGATTCCATGCGTCTTTTTTCCACCCTGCTGATTCTGTTCGGCGTCGCGCTCTCGATGTGCGGCGCACAACCGTTACAGGCCGCCCCGCCGCAGGTCGTCTGTGCGCGGGCGTTTCCCAATCTGGACTTTGTCCGCCCGATCGTGTTGACCCACGCCGGCGACGGCACCAACCGCGTGTTCGTGGCTTCGCAATTGGGCAAGGTCTACGTGTTCGAGAACGACCAGCAGGCCAAGGCGCCGAAGGTTTATCTCGATATCGAATCGCGCGTGGTCTACAAGAACAACGAGAACGAGGAAGGCCTCCTCGGCATGGCGTTTCATCCGAAGTACAAGGAGAACGGCCAGGTCATCGTCTATTACACCACGACCGATGCGCCGCACACCTCGGTGATCTCCCGGTTCACGGTTTCCAAGGACGACCCGAACCAGGCGGACGCCGCGTCGGAGGAAGAAATCCTCCGCATCGAGCAGCCTTACTGGAATCACAACGGCGGCACGATCGTCTTCGGTCCGGACGGCTATCTCTACATCGGCATGGGCGACGGCGGCGCCGGCGGCGATCCGCACGGCAACGGCCAGAGCCTGGCGACGGTACTTGGCAAAGTGCTGCGGATCGACGTCGATCACAAGGACGAAGGGCTCAACTACGCGATTCCGAAGGACAATCCCTTTGTCAACAAGCCCGACGCCCGTGGTGAGATTTGGGCCTACGGCATCCGCAACATCTGGCGGATGGCGTTCGATCCCGAAACCAACGCCCTTTGGGCGGCCGACGTGGGCCAGGACATCTGGGAAGAAATCGACATCATCGTCGGCGGCGGCAACTACGGATGGAGCGTGCGCGAAGGCCAGCATCCGTTCGGCAAGAAGGGCGTCGAAGCCCGGCCGGACTTGATCGACCCGATCTACGAGTACCACCACGATCACGGCAAATCGATCACCGGCGGCAACGTCTATCGCGGCAAACTGGTTCCGGACCTGGTCGGCAAATACCTGTTTGCGGATTACGTCACCGGCAAGGTCTACGCGTTGGACTACGATCTGGCGGCCAACAAGTTGAACGGCAACCACGAAATCCCCGGCAATGTCTCTCCGGTGATGTCGTTCGGCGAAGACGAGCAAGGCGAAACGTACTACATGACCGTCCTGCCGGACAACCGCGGCGAGTTGTACTGGTTCGAGCAGGCGACGACGAAGTAGTTCGACTGCGTTGTAAACTGTGCTTACTCCAAGCCCAGGGAAGGCCTCAGCGAGTCGTACCATTACCGACGACTGCGCCGGCCTTCCCTGGGCTTATCTACGCGTGCCGTCGCCATCTGCGGCCGTTCCGGGCGCGAAAAAGCTTGCTATTCCCTCCCGACGGGTGTTAGACTCACGCCCCAGAGAGGCGTTCGTTTCCCGGCCTAGGTTTGTTTGGTCCCTGGGCGGTTCTCGCCCGGGGCGAATCTAGGCGCACAGCTTGGAACACTGGAGGGAAGTGATGATGGCACGCTCGTGGTATGGCTGCGCGCTCGTCGCGGCGATTTGTGTATCGACCGCTGGTCGATCATCCTTGGCTCAACAGCGCGGCGCTCCTCCGGCCGCGGAAGCGCCCCCCACCGCGGCGGCGCTCGAAGCGCGGATCGAAACGGCGTTGGGCGAAGTGACGAGCCTGGAGTTCACGGAATCGCCGCTGAGCGAAATCGTGGAATTCCTCAAAGAGCGGCACAAGCTGGCGATTCAACTCGACACCGCGGCCCTCGACACGGCCGGCGTCACGACGGACACGCCGGTCACGATTGACGTGGAAGGGGTGACGCTGCGCTCCGCGCTGAACCTGATGCTTAAAAACATCGAGCTGACGTACTGCCTTCAGGACGGCGTGTTGTTGATTACGACGCCGGAGGAGGTGGATAGTCGCCTGGTGCGAGAAGTCTATGACGCGCGGCATTTCATTTACGTCACCGACGGCTTTGGAAAACGCAGTCGTGACGCAGACGGCCTTGTGGAATTGGTGGTTACGCATGTCCAACCCACGACCTGGACTGACGTGGGCGGGATGGGAGCGATTCAAATTCTCGATGAGGGCATGATCGTCGCCCAATCGTGGAGCATCCAGCAGGAAGTCGGCCAATTCATGCAGTCGTTGGAGACCGCATACGCGAACCATCGCCAAGGCAAGTTTCAATCGCCGATCGACGTCGGCACGAACGAAACAAGTTCGACTAAGGCCGTCCGTCGGGCTCTTGCCGAAGCGACGTCGTTGCAATTCACGGAATCACCATTGTCCGACATCGTGGCCTATCTCAAGGAAAGCCACAAGCTGCCGGTGTTGCTCGACACGGCATCGCTCGATTCCGCTGGAGTAACGCACGACTCGCCGGTGACGATCGACGTCGAAGGCGTGCCGCTGACGAACGCGCTTAATCTCATGTTGAAAAGCATCGAGTTGACGTACGTCGTCCGCGACGAAGTGCTGCTGATCACGACGCCCGAGGAAGTGGACAGTCAACTCATCACGCGGATCTATCCGGTGAAAGATCTGGTCGAAGCCGAGGAACGCGCGGCGGGACTGCAGGCGAAGAAAGGACAAATTGCATCGGGCGTCGTGACAACGGCCACGGCTGTTGCCGGTACGACCTCGTTCCTTGGCTCCCCGGAGTCTATCGCCGGCAACAAATCGCCGCGCACCGACGAGCGGCCGGCTGATGACGCAAGTAAGAAGGAAACGCCGAAGTCGCGAGGCGGAGCGAACGGAAAGCCAACGGCGGGAGGCGGCTATTTTCCGCCCACTCCAACGGAGGAAATCGTCGAGACCGTCACCTCGACCGTTGAATCTACAACTTGGGTCGACGTCGGCGGTACCGGATCAATCAGCTACGCTCCTGAGTTCCAGGGCCTCGTGATTTCCCAGACAGAAGCGGTTCACGCCAAGATCGACGACCTATTCGCACGCCTGCGGAACGTCAGCGCCGCGCAGAAAGCATCGCCTGAGGATCAGCCATTGGGCGACGCCGCCGTGGAGCTGAGCCTACGACCCTACGAACTCACACTCAGCAACGGTGATCGAGTCAAAGATGTCCAAGTGGTAGCACAACTGCTACAACGCGTTGTCGAGCCAACGTCTTGGCAACGAAAGGACGGCCGCAACTTTGTCCAAGTTGTGGACAACGTTCTAATGATTCAAACGACAAACGCGATCCACGACCAAATCGAAGCGCTCTTGCAACAACTGGAGATCAAACGCCCCGGCGGAATCGCCCAGGGCGGCGGCTTTTCCGGCGGTGCCCCGGCTGAATCGAAGCCAGTGCCGAAACCGCCTGTGAGCGAAGCAAAGTAACGAGCGATATCCTAGCGATAGAGCCGGGGGCGCAAGCGACCGGAGTGCGCGAGATTAGACGTCGTCTACCGCGAGCTCTAGGCGCGAACGCTTCCGGCTCCAAGGTTGATGCGCTACCGCGCCCCGCCGTTATCCATCCCCGCGTTGTGCAGATTCCCTTTGCGGAACGCGTCGGCCATGGCCATGGGGATGCCGGCTTCGGCCTCCACCAGGATGGCGCGGTTTTCCAGCACCTTCGCCTTCATTTCCTGCTCCGACGCAATCGCGTTGGCGCGGCGAACTTCCGCCCTGGCGCGGGCGACCCGCATGTCGGCCTCCGCCTGATCGGCTTGCAGCCGGGCGCCGATGTTTTCGCCGACGTCAATATCGGCGATGTCGATCGAGACGATCTGAAACGCCGTCTGTGCGTCCAGTCCGCGGGCTAGCACCGCCTTGGAGATCACTTCCGGGCCTTCCATCACGTCGAGATGGCTCGTCGATGAGCCGATCGACGTGATGATTCCTTCGCCGACGCGAGCGATGACCGTTTCCTCGGTCGCTCCGCCGATGAGTTGCTGCAAGTTGGTGCGGACGGTGACGCGCGCCCGGACTTTCAATTCCACGCCGTTCTTGGCGATGGCGCTCAGCGTACTTTTGCCGGAGCGGGGATCGGGGCAATCGATGACCTTCGGATTGACACTGGTCTGCACGGCTTCAAGCACGTCGCGGCCGGCCAGGTCGATCGCTGCGGCGCGGTCGAAATCAAGGTCCAAGTCCGCGCGGTGCGCGCCGATGAGCGCCCGGATCACGCCCATCACGTTGCCGCCTGCCAGGTAGTGAGCCTCCAACCGCCGTGTGGTGATGCCGGTGTCGGGATCACCCGCGATGCCGGCCTGCATGGCCATGATCTTCGTTTGCACGATCAGCCGGGCGTTCACCTGCCGCAGGCTCATGCCGATCAAGCTGAGGAAGCTGATCCGGGCGTTCGACATATAGGCCTGAAACCAGATGCCGCCGTAAATCAGCAGCAGCAGGCAGAGGACAAACAACAAGAACGCGAGGATCGCCCCGCCCAGCAGATACCACAAGAAATTGCTGCCTTCCGCGACGGGAGCGTCCTGAGCCAACAGCACCAGCGAAACCTGTTGAGCGGCGGCGAGCATGAAAGTAGTCCTGCAATTGAATTTGATGTAACTATCGAGAGCGCGCCGAAATGCGTCACACCAGCCCGTAGCGCAAGCGAGGGGGAGAGAACGTTGGTGATCGCCTAATCGAATACGCCAAGCGGACCGCACGCTAACGATCGAGCGCGATCCTGGCGAAACGGAAGGCTGGCTTGGCGTTCACGTCAAGCGATTACCGACGTCAATTCTCCCTCGCTGGCGCTACGGGCAAGTGTGGTAACGCCGCGAACGTCGTCAGCATAGCGGTTTTTTCGCCACGGTTGGAGTAGGTCTCCGCCGTGAACCAGCGGATCGCATCCGAAAACGGTGGCAGGGAAGCTCAGTACGCGAATCTGCGCTACTTCGCCGTCGCGGAACGCACGCACCGAAAACCCACATGGGACATGCCCGTATCCGGCGCGCCGCCATGCCGCGCGCTGGGGCGATACCGCGAGCAGTATTGATCGCAGCAAAGAAACGAACCTCCCCGCTGGACACGTTGCGGGGCAAATGCCTGTGGGTTTGCCGGATCGGTCGGCGGCACAGCGGGCCCTTGAGGATTGTCGACGAGGCCGGATGCGGCGCGCTGCGAATACAGTTTTCGATCATACCAATCGGCACACCATTCCCAGACGTTACCCGCCATGTCATGCAATCCGTATCCATTGGCGGGAAAGGACTTCACCGGCGCCGTGCGATAGTAGCCGTCAGCTTCGGCATTGGTGAACGGAAACTCGCCTTGCCAGATGTTCGCGTGGCGGGGAGTCAACAGCTCGTCGCCCCAGGTGAAGCGCTTCTTGCTTAACCCGCCGCGTGCTGCAAACTCCCATTCCGCTTCGGTCGGCAATCGCTTGCCAGCCCAATCGGCGTAAGCTTTCGCGTCGTCCCACGAGACTTGCACCACGGGATGAATTTCACGGCCCTTGAGATCGCTGCCCGGCCCTTCCGGCTGTCGCCAATTCGCGCCCGGCGTCCAGTTCCACCACTGCGTGTAGTCATCGAGAGGCACCGCGATTGCCGTCGGATGAAACACCAGCGAGCCCGGTACGAGCGTCTCGGGCGGCGGCGGCGGGACGCCGGGCGGCACCTGTTTCATGATTTCTTCCAGCACCGGCGCTCGTTCCGCGACGGTGACATAACTAGTCGCGTCGACGAACTTGGCGAACTCCGCATTTGTCACCTCCGTCAGGTCCATCCAAAATCCGCCGACGCGTACGCGATGTTCCGGCCGCTCCTCGGGCCAAGCGTCCGCCCAATTCGTCCCCATCGCGAACTCCCCGCCGGGCACCCAGACCATCCCCGGTGGCGCATCACCCGACGGCGTTCCGTCGCCCTCGAAGGATCGGACCGGCTCATCGTCGGCGCGTGGCGAACCTTGATCGCTCGGCGCACTCCAATTGGAATAGCCATACACCACGGCGAACGCGGAGAAAAACAGCGCGAGTAGCCCAATTCGTTGTCGCACGGGTCGCCTAGCGAGGTTGGAAACGAACTGCGTCAAGAAAATGCAAAACCGTTGGCAGCCATGATTTTGGCCGATATCCGTGCAAGTTGCTAGGCAATCGCTTCCGCGATCCGATTTCCGGCATGGCAGCCGAGCTCGCGGGATTTCGGCCGCGAGGCCCGTGCGATCGGCAGTCGCTCCGCCAGGGTCGGTCGCCCGCCGTCGGAGCCTCCCAACCGATTTTGGCCCGACCTTGCCGACGAGTAAATGAGGAGCTAAGATGTTGAATCTCTTTTGATCCCCTGTAGCTCAGTTGGTAGAGCAAGCGGCTGTTAACCGCTTTGTCGTAGGTTCGAGTCCTACCGGGGGAGCTGGACGTAAGTCCTGCCGAAACAAGCGTTTGTGTTACCTGCCGACGTAGGCAGTGCGGCTCTGAAAGACTTTGATTGACGGTACATGTACCGTCGAACGGTCAATCGAGGTTCCGCACCATGCCGAAAGCCAAGTCTGTTCCGGCGTACCGTCGTCACAAGGCTCGCAATTGCGCCGTCGTGACCATTCACGGGCGCAATTTCTACCTGGGGCCATTCAATTCGCCCGAGTCTCGCGAAGTCTATGCCCGGCTTATTGCCGAGCACTTCGGCACCAGCCAACCGGACAGCGCGCCGTCGTCCAGCTTCATCGTTGGGCGCTCCGTAACAATCACGGAGTTAATTGCCACCTATTACGACCACGTACGGGGTTACTACCGGCGTGCGGATGGCAGCCCAACGGACGAAGTCAGCAACATCCGCCTGGCGTTGCGCCCAGTGCGCGAACTCTACGGCAGCACGTTGGCGGCAGAGTTTGGCCCATTGCGCTTGCAAGCGGTACGCCAAAGTCTGATTGACGGCCGCCCGCCTGCTGCGCCGGGTGATAACGGCCGTCGCCCATGGTGCCGAACCAGCGTCAATCGCGCCGTCGCCCGCATCAAGCAGCTATTCAAGTGGGGCGTGGCTCAGGAGTTGGTTCCGGCGGGCGTGTTTCACGGCCTGCAATCGGTCGCGGGACTTCGATTGGGCCGGAGCGGTGCGAGGGAAAGCGACCCGGTGAAGCCTGTGCCCCAAGCATTCGTCACGGCCGTACTTTCAATCGTGCGTCCGCACGTGGCCGCCATGATTCGGCTGCAACAACTCACGGGTGCGCGTCCCGGTGAGATTATCGCCATGCGTGGTCGCGACCTCGACGTGAGCGGTAAGGTCTGGGCGTATCGTCCGACTATGCACAAGACAGCGCACCGTGGGCATCGACGAGAAATCTTTATCGGACCCGCTGGGCAGGACGTGGTGCGGCCGTATCTGAAAACGGACTTGCAAGCCTACCTGTTTTCGCCGCGTGAAGCGGAAGCACTGCGGGACGCTGAGCGAGTAGCCAAACGTCGGCCCTCGACGCCGAAGCGAGTGAGAACTTGCAAGGCCAACCCGCAACGCGCACCACGGGACCACTATTCGGTGCATTCATATTGCCGAGCAATCGCGCGGGCGTGCATCAAAGCTGGCGTACCGGCGTGGCATCCGCACCAATTGCGGCACAGTCGCGCCACCGAGTTGCGGCGAGACCATGGCGTGGAGTTGGCTCGAATCGTCCTGGGCCACGCTACGGCATTCACAACCGAGATCTATGCGGAAGCGGATCGACAGCAGGCTGTCGAGGTCATGGGACAAATTGGTTGAGCCGAATATTTGACTTTTGCACGGCGGAGGAGCATAACATTTCCGGCTTTCCTCGGTTGACCGTGTTTCAACGGTCAGGGCAAGCGTTTGGGGCTGAAGGGAGACTCAGATGGGTGACAAGAAGAAGATTGAAAAGTTCGAGAATGACATCAAGGCAAAGGAAACGCAAATCGAGTTGGCAGAGGATCTGCTGGCGAAATGGAAAAACAACAACGCCAAGTCGCCCCTGACATCGGCCGACGAGCGAATCTTGGCAAGTGGAGCACACGGCGTTCATGGCAAAGCGAGTTACGGAGATGCATTCGCCACGCTGAAGGCAAACATCAAGCAAGCAAATAAGGAACTCGTGCAACTGAGAAAAGAATTGAAGGAAGAGCAAGACAGACCGAAAGCGGAAAAGAAGCCTTCGAGAGTCGAGCAAAAAGCGAACATGGGCAAGGGAAAGCACAAGTAGCGATGTCGAGAATCGCGTCCTTGATCCCTGCCAATTGCCAATGAATCGAATCTTGCCGTGCTAGGGGAAGTCATGATCCCCGTGGCCGATCGGCGCTGCGGAAACATCATCCGCCGTGGTGCCGATCGGTCGGCCGGTCCAACAAAGGGATGATGAACGATGGGTTGGTATCGAAGCGACGAATGGAAAGAACTTCTTCGCGAACTTGGCGAATGGGATGAAATAGCCCGTGATTTCGCATGGTCACCTGAGGAACACTCTCGCCCGCAACGATTCAGTTGGATTACCTTCAAGGCAATTGAGCTAGCGGCAAGGCTGGCCCCAGAAATCGATACTTCAGAACTGCATGTCTTCAGTGAACTCTGGCATGCAAGAGACGATGCTTTTTTGACTCCGCCGACAGAACGCCTTTGGCCGCTCACTTCCGATAATTCATTGAAGATTCGACTTTTGCGATGCAAGGGCCTTATTCTGCGATTAGAGGCCATCGGGACAGTTTCAGAGAAGCCCAATGACGCCCCCAAGGAAAGGCCCGAGTGGAAAAAAGGCAAATCGATCGGAGAGCTGACATTTCGTGGCGATGTCATTCGCAAGGTTAAGATCAGTGCGGCCAAACTGGTGCCCATTCTCGATGGCTTCCAAGAACTTGGATGGCCAGACACAGCGCTAAGCCCGCTGTCCGACGACACCGACGGGGAACGGTTGCGAAGTGCCTTGAAACAACTCAACAACGGACTAACGCTAATCAAGTTTCACGCGACGGGCGACAAACGTGGTGCCGGTTGGTATCCGCTCTAGGCTACCCATACTTACCCAGCAACATACCCGTGCTTACTTAGACATTCCGAGAAATACTCGCACAATCGCATGTGTTGGCTCTTACTGTCATCCACTTGCGAGCGTGCGACATGGCAATCGACTTTTCCGCCGAGACCCCTCTCTCCATCGCCGAAGCGGCGGCGATTATCCCCGGCCGACCCTCTCTGGCGTCGGTCTGGCGCTGGGTGCTCAAAGGCGTCCGTGGCAATCAGCTTGAATCGCTGATGATCGCCGGTCGCCGATTCACCAGCCATGAAGCGATTGACCGCTTCATCCAGCGCAGCAACTCCACTCCCTCTTTGCCGGCCATCGTTACGGCAACCCGTCGCCGCGAGATCGCGGCTGCAACCAGTTACTGCGAAGCGGCTGGCATCTAGTCGGCGCTCAACAAAAAACCCCGGCGGCTAACCGGGGCGTCACGATCCGTGTGTTTGCTTGAGAACTGGAGAACGAACCGTGCAAACAAAGTTTACCGAAACATACCCGCCCGAGCAACCAACGCGCTGTGTCATTCCCGCCGAACTGCGCATCACGCGCATCCTTTGGTTCCCCGGTGGCGGCATCATCACCGGCACCGTGGGCGACGTGGAGTTTTGTCTCGATCTGCCGACGGCTGTGATTCTTGACCGCCGCAAGCTCGTTCAAAACGTCTGGCGATTCCGTCAACTGTTGGGCATCGTGCCGACCATCGAGGCTTGGAATTCGATGCTGGCGACGGCAGAGGAGGCGGGCCGGGCATGATTGCAGCCACGAACGGACACACGACGAACGGCGCGACGCCGGACTGGCTTAAGGTCAACGGGGATTCCATCCCCGCCGAGTTGAAGCAACGCGAGCAATGGGTGGGCTGGCGGGCGCTGCCAGGCAAGAACGGCGCGAAGCCTCGCAAGATGCCATATGACCCAGTGAACCGGCGCAATGCAAGTTGTGACGATCCCGCCACGTGGCATCGCTTTGAAGAATGCTGGTATCCCTATCTTGCGGACCCGCAACGTTTCGCTGGTATCGGATTCGAGTTTTCGGCCGACGATGAATACGCCGGCATCGACTTGGACAAGTGTCGCGACGCAGACACCGGAGAATTGCACCCGACGGCGCTGCAAATCTTGGCGACGATCAAGAGCTACGCCGAGATTTCGCCATCCGGCACCGGCGTCAAGTTGATCGTCAAAGGCAAACTGCCCGAGGGCATCAAACACAAGGCCGCCGTCGATGGAATCGAAATTGAAACCTACGATCAGGGGCGATACTTCGCCCTGACAGGCCACGTCGTTGACGCCGAGCACGCCGAGATTATCGAGGCTCAGCAGCAACTCGACGCAATCGTTCAACAGATTCAGCACGCCCATAGTGCTAAAGCTCAGCCGCAACAAAGCCCCAAGCCCGGCACCGGTAGCGATGATCGCTTTCGCCGAGCGCTCAAACGGGCAATCAGCATCAAGACGGGCGAAGAAAACGACGGCAGCCGGCGTCTGCTGAAGGTCTGCATCATTGCCGTGGAAATGGACCTGCCCGACGGCGACGCGTTCCGTCTTGTGGCAGAAGTTCATCGGTTGGTGCCGTTCCCGAGTGAGTTCACCGAAGCGGAGATTCTGTTAAGGCTGCGTGATGCCGAGCAGAAAACAATTCGCGGCAAGTCGCTTAATGATGCGCCGCAACAGCAAACGTCGACGGGCAGTTCAGACATCAAATTATCCCTCCACTTCGTCGATGCCCGCACGGAACTTGCGAACGCGAGACGATTCATCGCCAAATACGGAATGCGAGTCGTGTACTGTGATCCATGGAAAAGTTGGCTGGTATTCAATGGACGGCATTGGGAAACGGACGAACGCCGCGTCATCGAGTCGCTGGCGAAGACGGAAGCCGCCGAGCAATGGGATGAAGTCGCCAAGATCAATAAGACGGAAGGTGCCGCCGAGCAACTCAAGCAGGCCGTCACGGCGTTCGCCAGAGCTAGCAATTCCGCGAACGGCATCCGCAACGCGCTGGCGCTTGCGAAGAGTGAGCCGGGCGTGCCAGTGCTCCCCAAGCAACTGGACGCGCAGCCGTGGTTGCTGAATGTCGAAAACGGCACCCTCGATTTGCGATCCGGAAAGCTACAGCCGCATCGTCGGGATGACCTGCTCACCAAGCTGGCCCCGGTGGTTTATGACCCGGCGGCCGAGTGTCCGCAATGGCTGCGGTTTCTTGATCGGATCATGGACAACAAGCAGTCTCTGGTGAGTTTCCTTCAGCGCTCCGTCGGCATGTCGATTACCGGCATCGTGCGGGATCACTGCTTGTTGTTTTGCTACGGCGTCGGTGCCAACGGCAAAAGCGTGTTTCTCAACACCATCAAGCGGTTGATGGGCGACGATTACGGACTGAACGCGCCGCCGGAGTTACTGCTCGTTAAACCGCAAGGCGGAGGGCATCCGGTGGAAACGGCTAGCTTATTCGGCAAGCGATTCGTGTCCGCCATCGAGGTAGACGACGGCCGACGCTTCGCCGAGGCCACGATCAAGATGCTCACCGGCGGCGACCCAATCACGACCCGCCGCATGTATGAGAACTTTTGGACATTCTGGCCCCAGCACCACATCTGGGTGGCGGGCAATCATCGGCCCGTCATCCGTGGAAACGATGTCGGCGTCTGGCGGCGCATCAAGTTGATTCCGTTCTCGGTCACGATCCCGCCAGAGGAACAAGACCAGGAGTTGCCGGAGAAGTTGCTCGGTGAGTTGAGCGGCATCCTCAATTGGGCGCTGCAAGGCGTTCGGGACTGGTTGGACTACGGCTTGCATGAGCCGGCGGAAGTGTTGGCGGCGACCAGCGAGTACCGGGCGGATATGGACGTGTTTGGGGATTACCTCGCTGAGCGGTGCGATCTAAACGCAACAAGCACGATCAAGGCCAGCGATTTGTACGCGGACTATAGGGCGTGGGGGGACGCATCTGGCGAGTATGTGATGAGTCAGCGCGGATTCGGCCGGAAGCTTACCGAACGCGGCATCGAGCGATACACGAACAACGGCACCCACTACCGAGGCGTCGACCTGCGGAGCCGGCTGGAATTCTGAGTGAACGGAACCTTACGGAACCAGCGGAACCTTCTGACCCTATTTCTGAAAACTATTCCACACACACGCACATGGAACACTTTTCAAAAACACAATCAAAAGGTTCCGTTCCCTCCGTGACGGCACCGAAGCGGAACCGGAAGCCGCCGGACCCTCGACGCCATGCAGTATGGCAGCCGTTGAGCGACCACGAAGTGGCGCTGGCGGCAGCGCTGGAAGCGGAAGCTCAGGCGCAGCATGTGAAGATGGGTAAAGGACGTTCAATCTCTACAGCCTGACGGCCTACATACGTCGGGGGAGGCGAGCGCATTTCACAGCCGCCCCGGTTCAAAAGGGAACTGATTAATGACCAGACCAAGCAAAACAGCCGATCCGCCGGCCCACCTGAGCCCCGAGGCGGCAGCCTGGTGGCGGAAGGTACTCGGCGACTTCGTATTTGAGGCGCATCACCTGAAGCTCTTGCAAGCCGCCTGTGAGGCATGGGACCGGTGCCAGCAAGCGCGGGAACAAATCGCCACCGAGGGGTTGACCTTCAACGACAAACACGGCCAACCCCGCGCACACCCTTGCGTCGGCATCGAGCGCGACGCCCGGATTGCGTTTGCCCGACTGGTTCGCGAATTGGTACTCGACTGCGAACCGCCGACGGAAGCCAGACCGCCACGACTTGCAGGAGCGAGGGCCTAATGCCATCCATTCGACGTCGCAACAAGCATCGCTCGCAGTACACGCAACTCGAATACTACGCGGTCGCCAGCGGCCACGACTTCTTCGGTTCGTTCAAGACTGAAGACGACTGGCGCGAGGCGTGGCAGGCAATGAAAGACGAATTATTGCCGGCATTCATTCAGCAATGCCCGGGGCAACGGCCGTGGGCGTGGTGGAAGTTTGAAGCGACGGAGCGCAGGCAACCGGCAGACGGCAAGCCACACCCATTCGACGACCCCGAGCGGCAAGCCCACTTGGACCGCATCGCAGCCAGCATGCCAGTGGAAGATCGTGAAGCGTACTACGCAAGTTGCAATGAGCTTTACTTCGGGCTGCCGAGATGCCTGTGCATCAAGGCGGACTTTGGCCGGCTGTACGAAGACCAGGCCACGTACCTCGAACGCTTGGGGCTGCTGACGGACGCCGAACGCGAGTTCATCGCAGCGCTGCCCGCTGACTGGCAGGAACGGGAATTCGACGAAAAGAAGTTTGACGCCAAAGCGTGGGCGCGATCAACGAACGCACCGCTCTAACAAACCTTCAATCAATCAGGAGATAAACGCAATGCTCAATTCGCTTCGCTCATGGTTCCGCCGACCGCCGGCCGTCGAGGAACGCAGCACACACGCCTTGAGATTGGGCGGCGGGAGTTGGTTTTACAACTTGCTGGGCGACTATTCCCGAGCAGCGAGCGGTGAGACGGTCACAACTTCTACGGCGCTGCAAACAAGCGCGGTTTACGCGGCCGTGAAGGTCATCAGCGAATCGGTCGCGTCGATGCCGTTGCACGTATTTGAACGTCGCCCCGACGGCAGCCGGCAGCGCGTCTATGCTCCGACGTTGCGAGCCATCACCGAACAACCGAACAGCCGTCAAACATTGTTTGAATGCATCGAACAATTGACCGCCCACGCCTTGCTACGGGGCGACGGGATTGCGGCGGTGCTTCGTGACCAGTTTGGCAATGCGGCCGCCATCGTGCCGATGCATCCAGACCATGTGACCATCGAGCAAGTGAATGGCGAGTCCGTGTACACGTTCCGCGACGCCCGCCAAAAGGTACACCGCTTCACATCGGACGAGGTCTTGCACTTGCGGGGCATGACCTGGGACGGCATTCGCGGCATGTCACTGGTGGCCATGGCCCGGGAAGCAATCGGCGCGAACATCGCTCTCGACAAGTACGCTGGCAAGTTCTTTGCCAACAACGCGCGACCGAGCGGCATTCTGAGTTGCGACGGCCCCTTGAAGCCCGAGGCCGCCAGCCAAATGCGCACCAGTTGGAATGAAGTTCACGCCGGCGCAGACAGCGCCCATAAGGTGGCCGTGCTGACGGACGGGATGAAGTGGTCGCCGATCAGTCTTTCGAATGAAGACTCGCAGTTCATTGAGTCCCGCCGCTTTGGCGTGGAGGAAATCTGCCGTGTGACGCGGATTCCGCCGCACCTGCTGGGCGACTTGTCGCACGCCACATTCTCGAACGTCGAAAACTTGGGACTGCAATTCGTGACATTCACGCTTCTGCCGTGGATTCGCCGCTGGGAAGAAGTAATTCAACGCGACTTGATTGCGGACCCGGACTTGTACTGCGAATTCAAGCAAGAAGTGCTGTTGCGCGGCGACATCAACTCACGCTACGCCGCGTACATGACGGGACGACAGGGCGGCTGGTTGAGCGCCAACGACATTCGCACCCTTGAAAACATGGATGGTATCGGCACGCAAGGCGACGTGTATCTCACCCCCATGAACATGGAAGCAGCGGACGAAAGCAAGAAACCCAAAGTGATCGACAAACCGACTCGCCAGAATGGCCATTCGCATGGTGCGAACGGTCACGCGGCGAGCGCCATTTCCTGGAGGTCCTAATGAGTCCCGCAACGAAGTCGACCGAAGCCGTCACGCAAGCCGTGCAATCGCGCCGTCAAGCACAACGACGTGAAGCCCTCGAAGCCTATCGGAAATTTATTCAGCAAAGCCACGACGGCAAGAAGCTGAGCGAAGCCGACACGGCAAAAGTGGTCGACGCGATGAACCTGCTCGAAATTCCCACCGAGGCGATCGACGCCGACGTGGAGGCGTGGGGACGTCAGCGCTCGTATCGCCAGTCGTTGGCGGACGTGGCCGACCGCCGCAAGAAGCATCAAGCAGATTGCGAACGACTGACTACGCAGATCAACGAAACGCGGGACAAGTTGAGGGCGCTGGAGCGCGAACACCGGGTGACGGCGCACGAGGGGCAAATGATTGCTGCTTTGGAAGGCCAAGCCAACCAACATTCGGCCGCGAACCCGAGACTGTTTGCCGACGACATCGACCGGGCGTTGTCCCCTCCGCGCCCAGTACCGCAATTCTCTCGCGTGCCGCCGGACCCGGGTCAACCCGTCGTGCCCTACTTCCACATCACTTAGGAGACGCCCGTGGAAAAACTGTACTACAACTCCGCTCCGGAGACTCGCGGCATTTCCCCGAAGGCTCGCCCCGCTGGCGAGCCGGAGGGGGAGTTGCGGCCGATGACCCTCGACGGTCTGGCGACCTGCTATGACGTGATGATTCCCCGTACCAAGCACCAACTTCTCTTCCGCAAAGGCGCGTTCGCCGAATGCCTGCGCTCGAAGCGCTGCGACGCCGTGGCACTTCTGCAGCACGAAAGCGATAAGCTTCTCGGGCGGCAGAGTGCCGAGACGCTCAAGTTGTGGGAATCCAGTCAGGGATTGTGTTGCTCCATCAAGCTGCCTAACACAGCGATCGGGCGTGATACCTGGACGAGCGTCGAACGTGGCGACTTACGACAAATGTCCATCGGATTCGACTTCCTGGAAGACAGTTGGGAAGTCGTCAACGGCAAATCGACGCGCGTCATCAGCCGGGCCTGGATTGATGAGGTGTCGCTCGTGACGTGGCCAGCATGTCGCGAAACCTACGTTCGCCCCGCCAGGCGCACCACGCTCGCCATGGCGCGGGCGACAATTGCCAAACTCACGGGAAAGGTATATGCCCCAAGCAAGCCAACAAACACTGCAAAGTCTCAAGCGATCTATCGACGCGCGCCTGTCTCGGTTCCGTTCTTTGGCTGAACGGGCAGAGGCCGAGTATCGCGATTTGACCGATGCGGAATTCGCCAACGCTCGCCACCTACTCGACGAAGCGGAGGCGCTTCGGGTCACACTTCAGGAACTGATGCAATGATCGCCTTCTTGAAAGAGAGCGCAACGATGCCTCCGGAAAACCAGCGCGCCCGCAATTTACTCTTGATTGCTCGTGCGCGGCTATTGGAAGCGGAAGAATGGCTGCGCAAGCAAGATGAAATGTCCGACAAGCACCTGAGCGAAGACTACCACCGGGTGGCGCTCAATGAAACGCGCGGCGCTATCCAACTTGCCATTGACGCAGGACGAATGTTGATGAAGCGTTGACCTCCGTTGGGCTAAGTACATGCCACTCCCTGTCGATACTAAGCATCTTCCGCATCGATCGGCAAAGGTGAAATGCCAAACTTACGAAAGTACTTTTTGGTGAGCAGTTTGTCCAGGTCGAGTTCATTCTTTAGATTACGAAGAACATATTGATAGAAAGTACCCGTGAAATTATCCGCTTCGGCCACCAGGTGCAATGAATAGTCCCAAAGCAGAGACTCGATTGGCCGTGCATGCGATATCATCGTCAACAGTTCCAGATCGCCAATCGTCAACACAATCAGTTGTTGGATTCGGTGATCCGACGCATATTCTCCCATCGCCTCCGAAAATTTACTCTGTAGCCACCGTCGAACTGCGTTTGGCGACAATCTCTCTTCGAGACAAACGAGCACTGGAAAGATGCGCTGCACGGCCGTCAAATCGTACCCATCGTTTTGGACTTGGATGAAATGCTCACCATCAAGAAGCCTACGGATATTTGCTGCAATCTGGACGACGCCCTTCTTGTCGGAACTCGATGTTCCAGCACCGATGGAGCCAATGCCCTGCAGCACTTCGGCTGTTGAGTTTGCCATACGTTGCCGAGTTGTCAGAAGCGACGCCTTGTATTCCATCACCGCGACTGAATGATGCCAAAGCAGCATTCCGTCAGCTGCTTCATCCTTTGAACCTTGAAAGCGCGGACGACGCAAAAACGTTCGTAGAGGCCCATCGCAGGGCAAGAACTCAGCGAGGACACGCTCGACGTACGACTCAAAGATTACGCCGATGAACGCGCCAAACTGCTTTCCGTAGGCACGCTGCAGCAGGTAATAGACACGGTCGATGCATGCGTGGGCGAGTAGGTTTAAGTCCGGACAACAATACTTACCTGCCTCAACCTCGATCAGAGGACGTTCAGAAAGCGGTGTAACATCGTACGACCACGACTGCCTGCTTCGAAGCAGTTGAAGTGCAAGGTCGTCCGGGGTTTGCGATAACATCCCCAGGCTCTTGATCCATTCATCCTCCGATATGCCGGCGTCGCTCTCGTACTTGAACTCAAAGAGAATTGGCGAAGCTACTTTAGTCGCATGGTGCCCAGCAAACTTCGTGAAGACTGCGACAAGTGAACGAAGCAGAGCCGCCAATGAAAATGAAAACTCCTTTTGGAATACGTCATGCGCACTTGGCACTCCGAGTCGCTTGGCTCGCCGCATGAAGGCAGTATCGTTCAGGACTTCGTCCCAAAGCAGGCAGGCTCTGCCAACTACCTCAACATTGATGCGAGTACTCGAAAAATCAAGTAGCGGAACTACGACAGCAATCATCCATTCCAATGGAGGGACATCGATCAGCGACCTTTGAAAGCTTGCGTTAAGCTCATTCAACAGGTCGCTCGCCATGAACATAGCCTTCGCTACTTGCCGTTCTGCATCCGCTTTGTTTGGGAAGTCAGCGCCGTCGTCGCCGCAAAGGACGGACAGTTGCAAAACGAGCCACAACGCACGTCGATGAAAAATGATTGCATTCGACCGTGCCCCGCTTTCACGAAGCTTTATGATTTGATTTGCCCAGTCGGGCGGCAGCAGTTGGCGCGCCCAGCCAATTTGCTGATCAGCATCACTGGCTGCTGGCGAGTATAGGTAGCGTGACATCACGCAGATAGCGCGAAGCAATTCACGACGAGGAACGGAACGAACGGTGCTTACGACGTCTCTCGTCGTTGCGCTTGTCTTGAATACTTCCGCATACGAAAGATATGGAGCAATTCGAAGATCAAGGTTGTTCATGGCAGATTGCACATTTGAGGGCCGGGTGGCGTAGTTGGCATTCGCCGATCGCGACTGCAAGTTAGTTGTGCTGCGAGTAGTTCCAGCTGGTATTGCGCAACAGCATGTTGTGAGGTCATTCGGTTCTGCTATATTGACGAATGAAGTAGCACTCTCCATTCGGTCAGCGCACCGCGAGACTTTCAGTCGCCGCGCAGTGGAACCAAGGGCATTATGTATTCGCTCGATAGCTGGCCCTCCACTTCCAGATATGCGAGGCCCCAATCGGGACGGCCGCAGTCATTTACTCGCATGTCGTGCCAGAATTGGCTGTAGAACGGATGCCCATCAACGAAGCCAGTGCCTTCCCATACCACACGAGTCGTGAAATCTCCATTCGCACTGCCGCGCATTGCGACTGTTGTCAGGGCGAGCGCCGTACGGCCCTCTGCGGCAAAAACCGGTTTCAACAGCATACGGCAAGCGGTGACTGCCTCAACTTGCCGCGCAGTGAGTTCGTCGAGCGAGAGGTGGCTGATGGGTGGACTGATATTAATCTCGTCTGTTGGCACCGTCACAGGCGGCGGATTGCTCCTGTTGTCAGTGCATCCGGCCAGGCAGCACGCAACCAACATGGCGGCCGTCAGCTGCCGGAGCATTAGCGATAGCGACTTGTGAGTGCAGCGGATGAGGCGGGTCATTTGTCGGCCTTTGCTGGCTCGATTGGTTTTACAACGAAGACCGTGCTAGTTCCACCGATTGCCGTGTCATACGTCTCGGTGCCCTCGACTCGATACGCGCCCCGAATCGGCTTGATTCTGTCGCCGTCGGTCCATTCATCAGTGTCAATTCCGCGCAACATGAATGGTTTGCCAACTACTTCTTTTTGGCGTGTAACGAAGTTTCCTTGCTGGGCTGGACCGGAGCCAATCACGTCAGCGTAAGTTTGCGTGCTAATGGGCGACAGCAGAGCCGATTGCTCGTCGATGACCTGCTGCACTACAAGCGACAGATTAAGCACTCCCATTTTGCCCTTTTTGAGTGGTTTGTCATTCCACAAACTGGGCTCAACGTAGAAACTCTTGCGGGAGACTGCTTTAACTCGGCGTTTGAGTACTCTGAGTCGCTCGGCATATTCCTTGCTGCCTCGATTGCGCAGTGCTTCCGACGTCACGTCTTTGAGCTTCTGCTTTTCGCCCGCAACATACGCTTGCGTGTGAGCTTCGACACACTCGCGGTAGTCGTCCGGCCATTCGGACGGCTTCATCGACTGAGGCGATATGAGCAACATTGCGCAGGCCACTACGGCTAACATGGCTTCTCCGTTCCGATAAGAGTTCCGAACATTCTGCGCTAATTCGCTGGCTGCGGCAAGGGAACGGTGAGAAACTAAAGTGTCTTAATCAATCATTCGGCCGCCGCAATGTCGGTGCCGTCAATCCAACGTCGCCATTGATTGTCCTGAGGAAACTCTGCGCCGCATGCCTCAACGCAAAGGCCAACTACTTCTTCGCCAGGAAGCGTGCGCAATCCGTCACTATTTGGACGTGATTCGAGCAGCGCGTCCTTTACAGCATCAATGGCAGATGCAATTCCATCAGTCTGAACAACTTCAGACGTCTTCTTACGTGCTTCTTGAACGAGTCTATTCACGTCTGGCATATGTGGTACGCTCCAGCGATCCTTTGGGTTCCATGAACTTGTGGTTAACCCAAGATGGACTCGCGCCGCGAACAGAATTTCAATCCAATCGTCACGAAACTCGGCATTGTCGGTGCTGTAACGAATGTCGGACACTACGGCTCCTGCAAAGAGAACCAAGAGTCGACTTTTCACCACGGACGACTGTAGTAGTTCCGCACTTGTTGGAGGCGTCGCAAACATCCGAGGGTCTGACCCGAGTCCGCCAACGATCCTAATCTGAATCTTTTCGAGTAGCGGTCCCCAACCCACGAACCATTGCATTGCACTGTGCCCCGCCTCATGGGTTGCTAGCCGTTCCGGATTGTCGTTCACTTGAATCGCTGTCATAAGGAACGCCTGAATCCTGGTTTAGTTTGCTTGCCGACCACAATTGCACCGCAATATGCTCTCTGCACCGCCCAAAACCAAAGACTTATAACATGGTGGAAGAATGTTTGCAAACATTGGTCAGATGCCAATAGATTCCTCTCAGAATGGCTTTGGAAAAAACCAGGGGAGCACAAAACATGCAATTGCGAAAGGAGGACGAGCATCGGCTCGCATTACTCGCGGCATTGCTGCACATTGGTGGCAGTGGCACGAAGAAGGAAGTGCTCGACGCGGTTGCGGATCTTGAACTCATGAAGTTGACCAACCGACAGAAAGAACTAAAGCACAATCGCCCAGAAGTCGTATGGCGCAATGAACTTGCGTACACAAAGCATCACCTTTCGCTGGAAGGATGTTGTGCAAAGGGAACGCGGAACCTATGGGCTATCACTGACAGTGGCCGCGAGTATGCAATGCATCTTGCAGCTGGCGCGATCAACAGCAGCGACGGTCGGCATGTGCGGTTGAAAGATGCGGCGGCCGTCGTTCAAGTGAATCTTTACTCGTCAGCCAATATTGAGAAGATGCCGCTGAGTTCCGTTGCGATCGAGGGCGAACACAAGTTGGTGTGGACGGTCACTTACGAGCGCAATCAGCAATTACGCGCCGCTGCAATTCGAATTCATGGCGTGAATTGCATGGCATGTGGTTTTTCTTTCAGCGTTGCGTATGGCCAACTCGGAGAAGGGTATATCGAAGTTCATCATTTGAACCCGATTAGCCAGCTTGAATCCCCCAGACAGGTTGACGCAGCGACTGATTTGGTCGTGCTTTGTGCGAATTGTCATTCAATGGCACACCGGCGAAAGGGAAGACCGTATTCATTGGACGAGCTTCGAGAGTCCTTGGCTCAAAGCAGATTGGCCGAATGACTGGCTATAATCGCAAATCTTCATAGAGCCTCAATCGCCGCACCGCCTCGCGATACATCCGCGCAAGGTCGGCTCGATCAAACTCGCCGCGTAGCTGCGTCAGTTGCTCTACCAGTAGCGCCGGAGGATCTGACGATTCTTGGCATCGGGCGATGATGGCTTCGAGCGGGTCGCGTACGTCGCGGTTGCGTTGGTCAACAGTCAAACTCATAAGCCCAGTTGCCGCTGATCGTCACTCTGTTTTAGCTCCACTTCAATTTCTTGCTTGAAGTTTTGCAACAGTCGAACGAGATCGTCGATCGCCGTGTAGTGGACAAGCAACCGTTGAGGACCGGAATCGGGCATGGTCTGGAGCATCACGACGTATTCGGGCCGCGTCGGATCGAGCCGCGACTCGATGTTCATTTGCTGCTTTCGAAGCGATTCGTCGTCCATTGGGCCATGCTCCAGGAATGTACCGCGGTACGCCCTCCGTACCGCTATCGAATAAGGACTTATAACACGGTGCGAGCTGGTTTGCAAAAGGCGCTGATGTTGATAAAATGCTTGAAATCAAGGTTCTTTCAGAGTTTTCGGCGCTCGTCAGAGTCTCCCTGTTAACCGCTTTGTCGTAGGTTCGAGTCCTACCGGGGGAGCTGGACGTAAGTCCTGCCGAAACAAGCTTTTGTGTTACCTGCCGACGTAGGCAGTGCGGCTCAAAACGACCGTGAATCAGTAGTACATGTACTACTTTGCGGTCCGACGGAGTATGCACCCATGCCGAAATCGTTCTCGCCGCCGAAATATCGGCACTTCAAGCCCCGCAATCTCGCGGTGGTCCGCATCAATGGGCGCGACCACTACCTGGGGATGTACGACTCTCCCGAATCTTGGGAGCGTTACCACCGATTGCTGGCCGATCGAGCGCGCATCGGTACAGCGGTTCCATGCTCAGCGGACAAGCCTGACGAAGTGACCGTTACCGAGCTGGCGGCGCGGTTTTTCCGCCATGCCGAGACCTATTATCGCCGCTCGGATGGATCACCAACCCACGAAGTCAACAACATCCGTCAGGCTCTCCGAGTCCTGCGCGAGCTTTTTGGCTCGACGAACGCCAACGACTTCGGGCCGCTCAAGCTGCAAGCCGTCCGACAGGCGATGATTGAGCGCGGCTGGAGCCGGGGGAATATCAATCGAGCGGTGCGACGCGTCGTGCTCTGTTTTCAATGGGCGTGCCAGCACGAATTCGTCAAACCCAACATCTATCACGGACTAAAGTGCGTGAAAGGACTTCAAAAGGGACGTTCGGACGCAAAGGAAACGGGTGATGTAAAGCCCGTACCCGACGTCGACGTCGACGCCGTGTTGCCGCTCGTGCGCCCGCAAGTGGCAGCGATGATTCGTTTACAACGACTCACCGGCGCACGTCCTGGGGAAGTGCTGGCAATGCGCGGTACGGAGTTGGACCGTTCGGGGACGGTCTGGGTCTTTCGACCAGTTCAGCATAAGAATGCCTGGCGTGGGCACGCACGGGAAATTTATCTCGGTCCTCAGGCGCAAGAGATCGTTCGTGCGTTTCTTAAAGGGGACGCCAATACCTATTTGTTTTCCCCGGCCGAAGCCGAAGTGCAGCGTGACGCGGAACGCCGAGCGGCCAGAGACGCCAGGCAGCGCGGCCGGACACCAAGTCAATTGGCGCGGAAACCAAAGGCGAATCCTAAGCGGCAGCCCGCGGACCACTACACAGTTCCGAGCTACGCTAAAGCGATTGCTCGGGCGTGTAAGAAAGCAACAGTTCCGCACTGGCATCCGCACCAACTTCGACATGCCGCGGCGACGGAGTACAAGCGGCTTTTCGGCACTGAGGTCGCCCGGGTGATCTTGGGACATCGATCGGTGTCAATGACGGAGCATTACGCAGAAACTGATGCCGCTCGCGCAATCAAGGTTGTCATGACAATCGGCTAGAATCACCAGAAGGGAGTGCAAACTCATGGAACGATACCAACAACTAATGCTTGAAGCGAAACGGTGCATTTGGTTGGCAAGGCAGAATTGTAAACGGCGCTCGAAGAGTGCAGCGCTTGGCGGGTTACCGATGGTCGGTCGAAAAGTGTAGTGCTCATGTTCCCTTCCGCGGATTCGTGAC
>Ga0163153_10001726_pt1 | contig 33970 bp, 29 predicted proteins | sample OliLakLV19MP6IB1_FD_148629 | JGI IMG/M metagenome (GOLD analysis project Ga0163153, IMG submission 148629) | Freshwater microbial mat bacterial communities from Lake Vanda, McMurdo Dry Valleys, Antarctica - Oligotrophic Lake LV.19.MP6.IB-1 | ecosystem: Environmental > Aquatic > Freshwater >... | reverse complement strand
GTCCTTCGCCATGGCTCGGTGGTCTATCGCCTCTTCGTCGCCGTGGCTCAAGCGCCCTACATCGTGCCGGCGCTTCATGACGTTGCGCGGGGCGCGGGGCAACGGCATATCGCTCTGATGCCAACAGCAGAGGAAGTCGAGGCGCAGCTGCTCGGGCCGGGGGGCATGTTCGAGGTCGGCGAGGAGGTGGTCCTCGGCGAGCGCATGGGCGTGTTCAAGCAGCGCGTGCCATCGCTGCGGACGCTGCTCGAGCGCTCGGCTGGCTTCGGCGACGCCGAGTACATGATCTTCGGCGAGCGCCGCATCACCTTCGCGCAGCACGAGCGCGCGGTCGCGTCGGTGGCACGCGCGCTGCGCGAGCGCTTCGACGTACGACCCGGCGATCGCGTCGCGATCCTGGCCGCGAACTGCCCCGAGTGGATCGTCGCCTTCTGGGCGACCGTCAGCCTGGGTGCGATCGCGGTCGGCCTGAACGGCTGGTGGACGGCCGACGAGATCCTCTACGGGATCGGCGACTGCCAGCCGAAGCTGCTGGTCGCGGACCGCAAGCGTCTCGAGCGGCTCGGCGGTACGTCACCAGGCGTGCCGGTGGTCGAGATCGAGTCTCAGTTCGACGAGCTGATGACCTGCGACCCGAGCGCCGCTCTGCCAGACACGCCGATCGCCGAGGACGACCCCGCGATCATCCTCTACACCAGCGGCACCACCGGACGCCCGAAGGGCGCGATGCAGAGCCAGCGCAACGTGATCGCGCTGATCAGCATCACGATGTACTCCGGGCTGCGCGGCATCATGCTGGCACCCCCACCGCCGGAAGGTACGCCACCCGCGCCGTCGACCTGCATCTTCGTCACCAACCCGCTGTTTCACGTCTCCGGACTGCACACCGCGGCGATCACCTGCCTCGCGTCGGGCGTGCGCTCGGTGTGGAACGTCGGCCGCTACGATCCCGCGATCGCGATGGCGACCATCGCGCGCGAGAAGGTCACCAGCTGGGGTGCGATGAACACGGTGGTGCACCGCATGTTGAACCACCCCGAGTTCGGCAAGCACGACCTGTCGTCGCTGCGCCAGATCGGCGGCGGCGGTGCGCCGACCGCACCCGAGCTGCAGCGCCGCATGCGCGACGGCTTCCCGTCGATCAAGAACGGCGGCACGCTCGGCCACGGCTACGGCAGCACCGAGACCACGGCGCTGGCGACGATCATCAGCGGCGAGGAGTGGGCGCGCTACCCCGAGTCGGTGGGCCGCCCGCTGCCCACCACCGAGATCCAGATCCGCGATGCCGGAGGTCGGGCGCTGCCCGAGGGCGCGGAGGGCGAGATCTTCGTACGCAGCCCGCTGGTCATGCTCGGCTACTGGAACCGGCCGAAGGAGACGGCGGAAACCATCGCGCCCGGCCGCTGGCTGCGCACCGGCGACGTCGGCCGCATGGTCGACGGCCGCCTTTACCTCGCGTCGCGCAAGCGCGACATGATCATCCGCGCCGGCGAGAACGTCTACCCGGTCGAGATCGAGAACCGGCTCGTCGAGCACCCGGATGTGGCCGAGGCGGCGGTGATCGGCGTGCCGCACGAGGAGCTCGGGCAGGAGGTGAAGGCCGTGCTGGTGCTACGGCCCGGCGCGACCATCGATACCAAGGCGCTCGGTGCGTTCGTCGCCGAGAAGCTCGCGTACTACAAGGTGCCGGCGCACTGGGAGGTCCGCGACGAGCTGCCGCGCAACGCGACCGGCAAGGTCCTGAAGCACGTGCTGACGGGGGACGCGGAGAGCACGTTCGTCGAGGAGTAGGCATCTTCTCTTCCGCGGGCGCACGCAATCCGACCGGACACGTCTCGTCCCTGCTCAGCCTTCTTGATCAGGCTCGGCAGCTGGCATTGGCCCTGAGCGATCGAATACGTGGGAATCCCTGGCGCCACGCCGCCGCGTGCAGCACCACGACCGGGATCCGCCGCTCCGTGATCTGCTCGTAGTTGGCGTAGAACGGGTTCACCGCCTTCAGCGCCGGCCACAGCAGGGAGTGCTCCTCGGGCGTCGCCTCGCGCGCGGCGACCTCGAGCTTGCGGCTGCCGACCTCGACCGTCGCGTGCGGGTCGTGGCGCAGGTTCAGCCACCATGCCGGGTGGCGGTCGGCGCCGCCGTTCGAGGCGACGATGACGAAGTCCTCGCCGTCGGCCATGTAGGCGAGCGCGACGGTACGGGCCTCGCCCGACTTCCGGCCCTTGGTCGTCAAGAGCAGGTTGGTGATCTTGCCGGCGGTGTGGCCGATCCTCCCGCCGGTCGTCCGATAGAGAAAGGTGTGGACCTTGCCCGTGACCTTCCACATCGGGCTCTCGCCGATGGCCTTCAGCACGCGGTGTTGCAGAGACATGCACTCTGTCTCGCGTACGCCGCGATGTCGCGCAACCACACCCCCGAGAGGCGCGCGCCGCCGTCATTCCCCCTCGGGGCGACAGAGTTTCGTTGACAGCGGCGGCGCCCGCTGCGTAGCCTCAGCCCGGCCGCTCGATCCACGATGCGGCATGCTGGACAGCCAGCCAAGGAGGCCCAGTTGCCACGCGGCCGATTCGTCCTGCCAGCGCTCTTGCTGCTGTCGTCGTCCTTCGTGCGGACGGCAGCGGCCGACAGCTTCCTCGGCGACGGCATCGTCGTCACCGACGTCGGCGACGTGCAGGATCACCTCCATGCGATCGCGGTCGCCGGCGACGCCCTCTACCTGGCAGGGATGGATTCGGTCCCGCACGTCGGGCGCTGGCGGGTCGAGAAGCGGCGGCTGTCGGACGGTGCACTGGTACCGGAGTTCGGCGACGCAGGCGTGCTGGCGATCGACCCCACCGCGGACTGGGACCGGATCACCGCGATCGCCGTCGACGGTCGCCACCTCTTCCTCGTCGGCGAGGCGGCGGCGACCTTGCGCATCGAGAAGCGCGTCGCCTACGACGGCCGCCTGAGGACGACGTTCGGCAGCGGCGGCGTCCTCGCCATGCCGAACGAGACCGTGGCCTGGCAGAGCGCCAACACCGCGCTCGTCGTCGAGGACCATCTGTACGTCGCGACCGGCACCGGGCGCGTGCTCAAGCTGCGCACGCGTGACGGCGGCGCCGTGGCACGGTTCAAGCCAGCCGACACACCACCAGCCGCGTCGACGAGGGTCACCGCGCTCGCGGCGAGCAACCGCGCGCTCTACATCGGTGCGGCGACGGACCAGGGATTCCGCTTCGAGAAGCGCGGCCTGCAGGCGGGACGGTTGTTCTGGACGGTCGACGAGAGCTTCTCTCGCGTCGGCTGCGGAATCGAAGCTCCGCAGGCGCTCGTCGTCGCGAACGGCACGCTCGTCGCGGGCGGCATGCACGGCGGGCGATGGCACCTCGAGCGCCGGCGCGAGCGCGACGGCGCGCTCCTGTGGACGGTCGACCTTCCCGGCACGGGCGACTGCGACGTCGTGAACGACGTGGTGGTGGTCGGCGACGAGCTCTTCGCGGTGGGATCGCGAGGCTCTCGCCGGCGCATCGAGAAGCGCCGCCTCGCCGACGGCGCGCTGGTCAGCGGGTTCGGGGTTGGCGGAGCGCTCGTCGCCGGCCGGCGGCTATTCGAGGCGTCGTCGGCCGCGATCACGTGCGGCGACCTCATCGTCGGCGGGACCTCCTACGGCGAAGGCGATCGGCTGACGAAGGAGTCCTGGGTGACCGCGCGCGTCGCTGCTCGCGACGGCCTACCGGTCGTCGCGAGCGTGCCCCCCTGCGGCGGGACCGCGCGCTAGCGAGGAGAGGCCCGCACCCGCGGCGATGCGGATCCTTCGACGTGCTCGCGTTCACCAGCCCAGCGCGAACAGGAGTGCTGCGCGAATCTCGGTCATGCGCTGGGGTTCGAGAAGGGTGATCAAGCTCCCTACGCGCGCCTTCGCTACGGTCTGCACATGGTCGAGGTTGACGGCGCAGACGCGTTGCATTCCATCCGTCGGACCGAGCACGACCTCGGTGGGAATGTCGCGAACGGTCGAGGTGATCGGCGCCACGGTGACCTCGCCCAGGTGGTCGAGGATCGCGTCCCGAGTGAGAATCACGACCGGGCGTCGCTTGTCCGGAGCCTCGAAGCGGTACCAGCGGACCTCGCCGCGCTTCATTCGTCAGGCCAGGCCTGCTCGGATTCCCACCCCGTGAGCTCACCCGGACGGGCCGGCTTCGCGGCGTAACCGCGGCGGTGACGCTCCTCCTGCTCCGCGACCTCCAACCGGCTCAGGGTCTCGCGAAGCGCGCGGCGGGTGAAGGCCGAGCGCGTCGTACCGAGACGCTTGGCGACAAGATCGACCTTCTTGACGAGCGCGTCTTCAAGGGTCATCTGCACCGTCCGCATGCCCGACAGACTATAGTGATGATGATCCACATACAACTACACATCCGAGCGGTTGCCGTTCTGCTTCGGTCCTGAAGATCCACCCACGACGCCGCCGCACAGCACCAGGAACACGAACGTCATGCCGAGGCTCAGTGCGACGCCAACGTCCGAGACGCCTTAGAAGCTCCAGCGAAACCCGCTGATCAGGTAGACGACCGGATTAAACAGCGTCACCGTCCGCCAGCCCGGGGGCAGCATGTTGATCGAGTAGAATCGCGCCGATCATGATCGACTCCGTCGCCGCCGCGCCGACGTAGCCGATGACGAGCTCGAGGATGACCGGCGCGACGATGCTCTGCACGAGCGTGCGGAAGGTGCGCGACATCTCGAAGGTGTAGACCAGACCCGCGCCACCGCCGGCGAGCTCGAGCGGAAGTCCACGCAGCGCCTCGGGCACCCGATCGAGCTTATCCTGCAGCTGCAGGGTGAGCTGCTTGCGGCCGAGCTTCTTCATCAGCGCGGCCTTGTCCTCGACCAGGATCAGCTCACCGCGGTTGATGACGCCGATCCGGTCGGCCATCTCCTCGGCCTCCTCGATGTAGTGCGTGGTCAGGATGACGGTCACGCCGTCGTCGCGCAGCCCGCGCACCATCTCCCACATGTCGCGCCGCAGCTCCACGTCCACACCGGCGCTGGGCTCGTCGAGGAAGAGGATCTCCGGCTCGTGCGACAGCGCCTTGGCGATCATCGCGCGCCGCTTCATGCCGCCCGACAGCGTCATGATCTTGTCGTTGCACGGTGCCCGCGCTCGGGTTGACCAGCCCGCACACGATGCCGATGAGCGTCGTCTTGCCGGCACCGTTGGGCCCGAGCAGCGCGAAGATCTCGCCGCGCCGGATCTCCAGCGAGACGTCCTTCAACGCCTGGAAGCCCGCGGCGTAGGTCTTGGAAAGGTGCGCAACCTGGATCACTGCCTGCATGGCGCCATCTCTGCGGAGACGCGCCGTGCGCATCCTCGCAGCACGATCCAATACCGGTCGGAAGACCCCATTCAATCCTGCCCCCTTCGCGACCGCTCGAGCAGCATCCTGCCTGCGCCGTAGGCAGCAGGTGCCGTCAGCAGCACCACCCGACCGCTCGCAGGCGCGGCGAACGCGCCGAAGCACCGGGCAGGGCGTCACCGCCGCACGGCACATCGGTTGCATTGATCGGATCGGTGAAAGGGGGACCCGTGCGCCACGCGAACGCCGATCCATCCCTGGCAACGCTTCACGAGCAGATCCTGAGCACGGCTGGCAGCCCGCTCGACCAGGCGCGCGCCCTGCCCTCCGCCGTCTATACCGACACCTCCCACTACTCGTGGGAGGTCGATCACGTGCTGCGCGACCAGTGGCTCTGCGTCGGACACGTGTCGCAGGTCCCGGCGCCGGGCGACTTCCGGAACGTCGATCTGCTCGGCGAGCCGCTGCTGCTGACGCGTGCCCGCGACGGCGTCGTCCGTGTCCTGTCGCGCATCTGTGCACACCGCGGCATGGACATGAACCCGACCGAGTTCGGCCGGCCCGCGGCCGGCAACGCGCGCGTGCTGCGCTGCCCGTACCACTTCTGGACCTACGCCCTCGACGGCCGCTGCACCGGCGCGCCGGAGATGCAGCAGTCGAAGGCGTTCTGTCGCGACGAGGTGCGTCTCACGGAGTTCCGCAGCGCGCTCTGGCACGGCTTCGTGTTCGTGAACCTGTCCGGCACCGCCGAGCCGCTCGAGTCGCTGTACGACGTCATGGGCGCGCAGCTCGCGCCGTGGCGGATGGATCAGCTCGAGATGGTCTCGGAGCTGTCCTGGGACTGCTCCTTCAACTGGAAGATCCTGGTCGAGAACTTCGCCGAGTGCTACCACCACATCGGCGCGCACGTGAAGGTGTTCGAGCCGCTCTTCCCGGGCAAGACCTGCTGGACGGAGGACGAGCACCCGGCGTTCACCGTCGCCCACCTGCCGCTGATCCCGAGTCTCGCCGACGAGGTCCGTGCCGGCGCGAGCTCGCTCGAGCAGTTCGTCGACATCGACACCGTGCCCGTCGAGCGGCGCGCCGAGTGGTACGTCTACGTCGGCTTTCCGACCTTCCTGCTGTTCGCCGCGCCGGATCGGGTGTTCTGGTACCAGGTGTTGCCCGAGGGGCCCGACCGCATGAAGCTCGTCACCACGCTGCTCGTCCTTCCCGAAGCGCGCCGTCTGCCCGACTTCGAACGCCGCCTCGAAGGCGAGCTCGAGATGCTGCGCACCTTCCACATGGAGGACATGGAGATGTGCACCGCCGTGCAGCGGGGAATGCACTCCACGGCCTATCGGCCCGGACCGCTGAGCCACCTGGAGAAGCCGCTGTGGCACATCCAGCGCTACCTCGCGCGACGGATCGCCGCGGCACGGTGAACACTCCCGTGCGGCTACGCGCGCGGCACCTGATCGTCGCCGCGGCGCTCGTCACCGCCGGCTACGGCGCCACGCACACCGCGGAGCCCGCCAACTACGTGCTGTGGGCGCTGATCTTCCTGTCGCTGCTCTGCGACTGAGGCCGCCGCGGCGCTACGCCATGCGCAGCGCCGCGAGCGCGAGCCCTTCGTACAGCAGGTGCGCCGCGAGGTGGCTCGTCAGATCCGCATGATCGAGCGACGGCGCGACCTCGACCAGGTCCATGCCGACCAGGTTGATGCCCGCGAGGCCGCGCAGCAGCGCGATCGCCTCGCGCGAGGTGAGCCCGCCCGGCACCGGCGTACCCGTGCCCGGCGCGAACGCTGGGTCGATCGCGTCGACGTCGAACGTCAAGTACACGTTGCGCAGCCCGACCGCGCGCCGCACCTCGGCGGCCACCCAGTCGACGCTCTGCGATGCCACCTCGTCCATGGGGTAGACGTGCGCGCCGTGCTCGAGCCCGAATCTCGCGTCGTCGGCCGAGCCCATGCTCGCGCGGATGCCGATCTGGTGCAGCTGCCCGCGCTCGATCAGCCCCTCGGCGAGCGCGTGGCGGAGCGGCGTGCCGTGGTGGAAGTCCTCGCCCCAGACCTCGCCGTCGCTGGTGTCGAGGTGCGCGTCGACGTGCACCACCGCGACCGGCCCGTGCCGCGACGCGATCGCGCGCAGCGCCGGCAGGACGATCGAGTGGTCGCCGCCGAGCAGGAACGGCACCGCGCCCGCGGCGAGGATGCGCGCCACCTCGGTCTGCACCAGGTCGCGCACCAGGCGCGAATCGAAGGGCGGGAACGCCACGTTGCCGCCGTCGAGCGCCGCCAGCGTGCCGAAGACGTCGATCTCGTGGAATGCGTGGAAGGTCTGCACCAGCGCGCTGACCCGCCGCACGTGGTAGGGCGCGAGCCGCGCGCCGGGCTGGTACGTCACGCCGCCGTCGTAGGGAACACCCAGCAGGACGGCGTCGGCGCCGACGTAGGGCGCCGATCCGGGGCGCTCGAAGTTCGCCATGGGCAGGCGGAAGAACGGCGTCTGGCCGTGGCGGAGATAGGCCGCTGCGGGCTGCTGCGCGACGCGCGGCGCCGGCACCCGGAGAGCTATTGATGTGTCATTCATGTGGTCTCCGATCATCCTTCGCCGAGCAGGTGCTCGACGACCGTCTGCGCCTCGTGCGCCAGGTCCGCCGCACTGCCGTAGCGGCGCGCCGTCATGGCGCAGCCGAACCGCACGCGGATCGTGAACTCGCGTCGCGAGAGGGTCCGCACGAGGTGGGGCAAGAGCAGGTCGTCACCCGTCCAGGCGAGCGTGTCGTCGTCGAACGACAGCGCCGCCGGCACGACCGGCACGCCGGCGATGCGTGCGAGCCCGAAGATACCGCGGCGGAACGGTAGCACGCCCTGGCCACACGTCGTCGTACCCTCGGGAAAGTTCAGCACCGAGACCGAGGCCGCGAGCGCGCGCCGCCCTGCCCGGAGCACGCTGGCGCCACTCGCCGCATTGCCGCGCGCGACGAACAGCACGCCGTGCGCCTGCCCGACCGGCCCGAACAGCGGCCAGCGCGCGAGCTCGCGCTTCGCCACCGGCAGGCACGGTACGATGCTCGCGAGGACCAGCGGGTCGAGGTAGCCGACGTGGTTCGCCACCAGCACCACCGGACCGCGTGGGATCGGTCCGGTGACGGCGATCCGCACGCCGTTCTCCGAGCACAGCGCACCCGAGAGCCGGGACAAGCCGAAGGCCTGCGCCCGTATGCGCGACGTCGCGTCGAGCGACGCGACGTTCTGCTCGAGTGCTCGACGTGCCGAAGTCATGCTCCGCCGCATCGCCAGCAGCCGGCGCCAGGCGCGCAGGGCGGCGGCCGGCCGCTCGGGGAGCTCCGGCCAGGCGACACCACGCGGCGTGCCGACGGTCGTTCCAGCGTTGCCGGCGAGCATCAGGCGGCACTCCCGAGCATCGGCGCATTCGCCTCGGCGAGACCGAAGCGCGCGTAGCGCTTGCGCAGCGCGCGCAGCGCCGCGCGGTCGATGCGCGACACGATGCGCAGGTCACCCGGGCCGTAGAAGTCGGGCCGCTGCCCGACCTCGGTGGCGCCGAGCCCCGCGTGCAGGTTTCGCGCGGCCAGGTTGTCCGGCTTGACCGTGAACCAGCAGCTCTCGACCCGTGGCGCGAGCCCGCGGACCAGCGCCCCGAGCAGCAGGAGCAGCACCCGCGAGCGCTGGTAGCGCGGCAGCACCGCGAGCGTCGTGCAGTAGGCTTCGCGGTCCTGGACGAAGCTCAGCACGTAGCCGACCGGTACGCCGTCATCGAGCGCGACGAAGCAGGTGTCGGCGAAGAACTCGCAGCACAGGCGCACGTAGTACGGTCCGAGCACCGACTCGCCGTCGCGCGCGAAGATCTCCTCCTCGAGCTGCATCAGGGCGGCGAAGTCGTCACGCCGCAAGGATCGAATCTCGTAATTTCTCATCTTGCTCCTCGTTTCCCTCCCGGCCACCCCACGCACCACCGCCCCACCGCCGGGAGTTCGTCGTTTTCCTTCCTTTTCGTTGCTCCGTTGTACGCCCCGGATGTGGCGGGGACGTTTCAACGAGGGGAACGTTCAGCGACGAATCAGCCCGGGAAGGGGTGACTGGACAGCCGTCGCCGACCCGACATAGAAAGGCCGATGGCAGGACCGCCGGGTGCCCTCGGCCGGCTTCCGTCCACGCCGGAAAGTCCCACCAGCACGGTCCAGGAGGAGCTCCCGATGTCGTTCAATCTCGGCTTGATCAACGAGGCCATCGCCGACGCGGTACCCGACCGCGAAGCCATGGTGACGTCGACGCACCGCTTCACATGGCGCGACGTACAGCTACGCAGCCGTAAGCTCGCCAATTTGCTGCGCGACGCGGGCCTCGGCTGCCATCACGAGCGCGCCGGGCTCGCGGCCTGGGAGTCGGGCCAGGACCACCTGGCGCTCTACCTCTACAACGGCCACGAGTACATGGAGGGCATGCTCGGCGCGTTCAAGGCGCGCGTCGCGCCGTTCAACGTCAACTACCGCTACGTCGCGGAAGAGCTGCTGTACGTGCTACGCGACGCCAGCACCACGGCGATCGTGTTCCACGCGACGTTCGCGCCGCTGCTGCGCGAGGTGCTGCCGAAGCTGCCCGGGATGAAGCTTCTGTTGCAGGTCGATGACGGCAGCGGTGAGCCGCTGCTGCCGGGCGCCCTCGACTACGAGACCGCGATCGCCGGTGCGAGCGACGCGCTGCCCGACGTGCAGCCCAGCCCCGAGGACCTCTACATCCTCTACACCGGCGGCACGACCGGCATGCCGAAGGGCGTGCTGTGGCGTCAGGAGGACATCTTCTTCGCGGCGCTGGGCGGCAGGATCCTGGGCGGACCCGAGGTCGCGAGCATCCCGGAGCTCATCGAACGCTGCACGGCCGGTGGCGCCCTGCGCGCGCTGCCGGCACCACCGTTCATGCACGGGGCCGCGCACTGGGCGGGCTTCATCATGTGGCACTCGGGCGGCACCATCTGCCTGCAGCAGAACACGCGCACCCTGGATCCACACGACGTCTGGAGCACCATCGAACGCGAGAAGGTGGTCACGCTCTCGATCGTCGGCGACGCGTTCGCGCGACCGCTGCTCGATCAGCTGGCGAAGGGAACGTACGATCTCTCGAGCCTGAAGGTGCTCGGCTCGGGCGGCGCCATCCTGTCGGCACCGCTCAAGAGCGCGCTCCTCGAGGCCATTCCCGGCCTGATGATCTTCGACGGCTTCGGCTCGTCGGAGACCGGCGCGCAGGGCTCGACGGTGTCGATGAAGGGCATGGAGGCGGCCCAGGGCTCGTTCAAGATGGACGAGCACACCTGCGTGCTCGACGAGGCGCTGACGCGACGGCTCGACACCGGCGAGGACGCGATGGGCTGGCTCGCGCGCGCCGGCCGGGTGCCGCTCGGCTATCTCGGCGACGAGGCGAAGACCAGGAAGACCTACCCGATGGTCGCCGGCACGCGCTACGCCGTACCGGGCGACCGCGCGCAGGTCTTGACCGACGGCCAGATCCGCGTCTTCGGACGCGACTCGGTGTGCATCAACTCGGGTGGTGAGAAGATCTTCGCGGAAGAGGTCGAGCAGGCGCTCAAGCACCATCCCGCGGTCTACGACGTGATCGTGACCGGCACGCCGAACGAGCGCTGGGGCGAGCAGGTGACGGCGCTGATCCAGCTCCGGCCCGGCAGCAAGGCGGCGGACGACGAGCTGCGCGACGCCGCGGCGAGCCAGATCGCGCGCTACAAGCTGCCCAAGGCGTTCATCTTCGTCGATGCGCTGGTGCGCGCCCCGAGCGGCAAGCCGGACTACCGCTGGGCGAAGGACACCGCGACCAGGGCGCTGCGGGCAACCGCGTAGAACGATGTGCGTACGGGGGAGGCGTGCCCTGCCTCCCCCGTACGCGATCTACTCGCGCTCGAAGGCGGCGACCGCGTTGCTGGTCGCCGACGTCACGTAGGCGTGCTTCGCGTTGCGCGTCAGCACGACGCCGCGCGCCTCGATGAGCGCGACGCCGTCGGCGCAGGTGCCCGCGGTGCCGCTCTCGCTCACGCAGCCGTCGCTGCCCGCGAGCTGGGTCAACGCGCCGGTCTTGGTGTCGCGCGCGAACGCGGTCACCGCGTTGCTGTTCTCCGCCGCGACGTAGACGCTCTTGCGGTTGCGCGTCACGGTCAGCGACTGCGCACCCACGAGCGCGTTGCCGTCGGCGCACTGGCCAGCCGTGCCGTCCTCGCTCACACATCCGGCGATGCCCGCGAGCTGCGTCAGCGCGCCGGTCTTGAAGTCGCGCGCGAACACCGCGACCGCGTTCGAGTCGCGCGACGCGACGTAGACGCTCTTGCCGTTCTGGCTCACCGCGACCGCGAACGGCGCCAGCAGCGCCTTGCCGTCGGCGCACAGGCCACCGGTGCCGTCCTCGCTCACGCATCCGGCCGTGCCGGCGAGCTGGGTCAGCGCGCCGGTCTTCACGTCGCGCGCGAACGCGCTGATCGCGTTGCTGCCCGACGCCGTCACGTAGACGTTCTTGCCGTTCGGGCTCACCGCCACGCCGGTCGGGAAGTCGAGTGCGACGCCGTTTGCGCAGGCGCCGGCGGTGCCGGTCTCGCTCACGCAACCAGCGGTGCCCGCGAGCTGGGTCAGCGCACCGGTCTTGGTGTCACGCGTGAAGGCCACCACGGCGTCGCCGTCGCGGGCGGCCGCATAGAGGCTCTTGCCGTTCGCCGACAGCGCGAGCTGGCGCGCGCCGCCGAGCGCGACGCCGTCCGCACACGCGCCGCCGCTGCCGGTCTCGGTCACGCAGCCGGCGGTGCCGGCGAGCTGGGTCAGGACGCCGGTCTTGTCGTCGCGCACGAACGCCGCGACGCCGTCGCTGGTGGTCGAGGCGACGTAGAGGTGCTTGCTGTCGGGGCTCACGGCGAGGCCACGCGGCTCGTCGAGGGCCCTGCCGTCGGTGCACGCGCCGCCGGTGCCGGTCTCGCTCACGCAGGCGCTGGTCCCGGTGAGCTGAAGCAGCGCACCGGTCGACGGCACGCGGAGAAACGCGGCCACCGCGTCGCTGCCCGACGCTGCGACGTAGACGTGCAGCCCGCTCTTGCTGACGGTGACCGCGGCAGCGCCGTCGAGGGCCAGGCCGTCCGTGCAGTTGCCACCGCTGCCGGTCTCGCTCACGCAGGCGCTCGAGCCCGGGAGCTGGACCAGGTTGCCGAGCGTGGTGCCACGGGCGCCGGTCGGTGCCGCTATCAGGGCGGACAGCGCGGCCAAGGTGGTCAGCGTGGTGGTGTCGAACGAGGCAAAGAGCCGGCGGCGATCCATGGGCGAGTTCCTTCGTTTTGTCGGAGCGTGAAACGTTCGGCCACGCGGGCCGTATGAGCAGGAGAAGCCGGTAGGGCGGAATTATCCCGACTCGGGCACATACGGGCAACCATGGATCTCGCCATGCGCCGGCCCCTGAAACCCGCGTCTACCGTGGTACTCTAAGCCCGAACAGCGCCGCGTCACCCTCCCGGTGGGCGGCCCCGGAGGCCCCATGATCTTCCGACCGACGATTTCCACCAGCCTTCTGGCGAGCGTGCTCGTGGCCTGCCTCGGGGCGAACGCGGCGGCTCAGAGCGCCGCAGCGCCCGCGCCCGCCGCCGCGAAGACCGCCACCGCGACCTTCGCCGGCGGCTGCTTCTGGTGCATGGAGCCGCCGTTCGACAAGCTCGACGGCGTCGTCTCGACGACGTCCGGCTACATCGGCGGCAGCAAGAAGGATCCGACCTACGAGGAGGTCTCCAACGGCGCCACCGGCCACGCCGAAGCGGTCGCGATCGTCTACGACCCGAGCAAGATCTCCTACCAGAAGCTGCTCGACGTGTTCTGGCACAACGTCGACCCGACGACGGCGAACCGGCAGTTCTGCGATCGCGGCAGCCAGTACCGCACCGCGATCTTCTACCACGACGACGAGCAGAAGAAGCTCGCCGAAAAGTCGAAGGAGGAGATCGAGGCGTCAGGGAAGCTCGGCAAGCCGATCGTCACCGAGATCGTCGCCGCGACCCGGTTCTACCCCGCCGAGGACTACCACCAGGACTACTACGAGAAGAATCCGATCCGCTACAAATACTACCGCTACCAGTGCGGCCGCGATCAGCGCCTCGAGGAGCTCTGGGGCACGAAGAAGTAGGTCATATCTTGCCGTTCTGGAAGATCGCGCCGTCGATCGAGGTCAGCGCGCGGCCGCTCGATCCGACGACGAAGAAGTTGCCGTTGCCGTACGCCGCGCCATAGAGGAACTGACCGGTGTTGGCTACGCTGGAGCCGTAGTTCAGACCGTCCGGCGAGGTCAGGATGTTGCCGTCGTCGCCCACGACCATGAAGAGCCCCTGCGTGAAGACGACGTCGTTCAGATTGGGCAGGATGTCGTCCGCCACGACCTCCCAGTCGACCGGCGTCGGGCCCTGCAGGATGATCCCGTCCTGCCCGACCGCCACCCAGCCGCTGGCGCCGTAGGCGGTCGCGAACAGGTCGTTGGTCAGCCCGGCGAAGGTCGCCTGCCAGGTCACGCCGAGGTCGCTCGACACCACCACCGTTCCGCCCGCGCCGACGGCGACGATCAAGCCGTCGCCGAACTCGACCCCGTACAGGGTCGCCTCCGTGCCGCTGCTGCGCTGCGCCCAGTTGATCCCGTCGAGCGACGCGAGGATGGTGCCGCCATCGCCGACCGCGAGCACCAGGTCGAACCCGGCGGCGACGCCGTACAGGTTCAGCGGCGTGGGTGACCCTTGCTGCGTCCAGGCGACGCCGTCGGTCGAGGTGACGATCGCGCCACCGTCGCCGACCGCGACGAACAGCCCCTCGGCGGGCGCGTAGGCGACGTCCTCGAGCGAGGCCACTCCGGTGGAAAACGGCGTCCAGCCGGTACCGGGGTTGGCATACGCATCACCGGTCTCGCCGACCGTGATGAAGAGACCGTCGCCGAACGCGACCGCGTTGAGCTGCAGGCCGCTCTCTTCCCCGCCGCCACCACAGCCCAGCGTGAGGACCGTCGCCGTGACCGCGAGGCCGACGACCCAAGCTGCAATCCGACTCCTCCGCATCGCGCACCTTCTTCCGGTCCCACGGCTCGCATGCGGGACCGCGGACTTGTAGCTAAGACCCGGCGACGAGGACAACCCCATGGACTTCAATCTCGCCGAGATCCACGAAGCGATCGCCGCCGCGGTCCCCGAGCGCGAGTGCATCGTGCACGGCACGCGCCGCCTGACCTGGGCCGAGGTCAACGACCGCAGCCGGCGGCTCGGCAACCTGCTGCGAACGCGCGGTCTCGGCACGATCCGCGAGCGCGCCGGCCTCGCCGGCTGGGAGTCCGGCCAGGACCACCTGGCGCTCTACCTCTACAACGGCTGCGAGTACCTCGAGGGCATGCTGGGCTCGTTCAAGGCGCGCGTGGCCCCCTTCAACGTGAACTACCGCTACGTCGAAGAAGAGCTGCTCTATCTGATGCGCGACGCCCGGCCGCGCGCGATCCTCTACCACGCGGCGTTCGCACCGCTGCTGGCGAAGATCCTGCCCCAGATCGAGGGCCTCGACGTGCTGCTGCAGGTGGCCGACGAGTCCGGCAACGCGCTGTTGCCCGGCGCGCTCGACTACGAGCAGGCGCTCGCCGCCGCAGCGCCCGAGCGCCCGCCCGGTCCGTGGTCGCCCGACGATCTCTACGTGATCTACACCGGTGGCACGACGGGCATGCCTAAGGGCGTGCTGTGGCGCCAGGCCGACATCTTCGTCACGGCACTCGGCGGCCGGCGCGGCGACGGCCCCGAATTCGCGTCGCTCGACGCGATCGTCGAGCACGCGCGGCGCGGCAAGGCGCGCTCGTTGCCCGCGCCGCCCTTCATGCACGGCGCGGCGAGCTGGAACGCCTTCACGACCTTCCACACCGGCGGCACGGTGATCGTGCTGGACCAGGTGCAACGCCTCGATCCGGACGACGTGTGGCGCACGATCGAGCGCGAGCGCGTGACCTCGATGCTGATCGTCGGCGACGCGTTCGCCCGTCCACTGGTCGACCAGCTGCGTCAGGGCGGCTACGACGCGAGCTCGCTGCGCCTGATCGTCTCGGGCGGCGCGCCGCTCAACACGACGCTCAAGCGCGCGCTGCACGAGCTACTGCCCACGGTGACCCTGCTCGATGCCGTCGGCTCGTCCGAGACCGGGCGCCAGGGTCAGAGCCTGAGTGCGAACGCGAGCGAGGTCGCCGCGGGCTCGTTCCAGCCGGTGCCCGACAACTGCGTGCTCAGCGAAGACCACGCCCGCATCCTCGCGGTCGGCGACGTCGAGATCGGCTGGCTCGCGAAGAGCGGCCGCGTGCCGCTCGGATATCTGGGCGACGCGGCCAAGACGCAGCGCACCTTCCCCGAGCTCGGCGGCGTGCGCTACTCGCTTCCCGGCGACCGGGCCCGCGTCGGTGCGACCGGCGCGATCGAGCTGCTCGGCCGCGACTCGGTGACCATCAACTCGGGCGGCGAGAAGATCTTCGCGGAGGAGGTCGAGCACGCGCTCAAGTGCCACCCCGCGGTGTACGACACCGTCGTCGTCGGACGTCCGAGCGAGCGCTGGGGCCAGGAGGTGGTCGCGCTGGTACAGCTGCGCGGCGACAGCGCCGGCGACGACGTCACGCGCGCGGCGTTGCTCGAGGAGTGCGCGCGCCACGTCGCCCGCTACAAGCTGCCCAAGGCGGTGATCTTTCTCGGGCAGATCGTGCGCAGCCCGAGCGGCAAGGCGGACTACCGGTGGGCGCAAGCGGAGGCGCTGGCGCACCCGCAGCCAGCCTGAGCGACGGGATGGCGGTCGCCATCGAGGTCCCCGCGAGCCGCGCCGAGCTCGCGGCGCTGATCGCTTTGCACGATACGGTCTACGCCGGCCGGCGCGCGCGCTGGGCGCCCGAGCCGAGCATCGAGCTACCGCTGCTGACCGGCGAGAGCCCGTTCGCCGCCGAGCGCCGCCTGCGGCCGTTCGTCGCGCGCGAGCGCGGGCGCATGGTCGCGCGCGCGGTCGCGGTGATCGACGAGCGCTACAACCGCCACTGGAGCGATGCGCTCGGCCACATCATCCTGTTCGAAGCCCTGCCCGACGCGGGCGCTGCCGTCTGCAAGCTGCTCGACACCGCCTGCGGCTGGCTCGCGAGCGAGGGTGCGCGCGCCGCGCGCGCGGGCTTCGGCGTGTTCGACTTCCCGTTCGTCATGGACGCCTACGAAGCGCTGCCGCCGAGCGTCCTGCGCCACAATCCCCCCGGCTACCACACCATGCTGAAGGACGCCGGCTTCGCGAGCGAGCAGGGTTTCGTCGACTACAAGCTCGAGGTCACCCCGCAGCTGGTGAAGGGCTGGGAGAGTGCCGTCGAGGCCGGACGACGCGCCGGCTTCGACATCCTCCGCTTTCGCGACGTTCCCCTCGAGCGCCGCGCGCCCGACCTGCACCAGGTGTGGGACGACGCGTTCCGCGCGCACTGGGGCTACACCCCGTTCTCCGAGGACGAGCTGTCCATGGTGATCGCGAGCCTCACCCCGGCCGGCATGCTCGATTGTTCGCTGCTCGCCTACCGCGACGGCGAGCCGGTCGGCGCGCTCTGGCTGATGCCGGAGACCTCGGACCAGGCGGTGCTCGCCCGCGGGCACGCGCTGTCCGCCGCCGAGATGCTGAACGTGCTCGCGATCGCCGTGCGCGAGCCGGCGCGGCGCCAGGGCCTGAACATGGCACTGGCCGGACGCGGCTACCTGGAGCTGGTCCGCCGCGGCGCGCGCTTCCTGAGCTACACGCTGGTGCTCGACGACAACTGGCCCTCCCGTCGTACCGCCGAGAAGCTCGGCGCGGCGGTGTGCGCGAGCTACGTCGCCTACCGCCGCGACCTGCGCCGGTAGCGGTCTCGTCCGCGCTCAGTCGCCACGGCCGCGCGAGCGCAGCGCGCGGCTCAGCGTGCGCAGCGGTGACGTCACGCGCCACGACAGCGAGCGCTCGACGTCGCCGATCACCTGCCGGGCCGCCACCGTCTCGGCGCACTGCGCGGCCAGCTCGGCGCGGAGTCGGGCGACGTCGCGCTGCCGCGCCGTCACGTCGGCGGCGCGCGCCGCCAGCGCATCCTCGCCGGCCGCGATGCGTTGCTCCAGAGCGCCGCGCTCGGACGCCCAGCGGGCGGTGCCCTCGGCGAGCTCGCACTGCGCGAGCGCGAGCTCGCGGTCGCGCAGTGCGACCAGCTCGTGCGCCAGGATCGCCTCGCGCCGAGCGCGGTCGAGCTCGCGCGTGCGCGCCGAGCGCCCGCCCTCGTCGCGTTCGTCGTCGCCACAGGCGCGCAGCGCGGCAATCTCCTGCTCGAGCTCGGCGACCACTGGGCCGAGGGCGACGTCGGCCAGCGCGAGCGTGCCGCGGATGCGGTCGAGCTCGGCCCGTCGCGACGGCGTGTCGCCGTCGCGCAGCGCGAGCAGGCCCGCATACGCGTCGTGCGCCAGGCCTGCGAGCCCCGCGTCCGCGGCAGGCGCGGCCGCAGCCACGTGGTGGCGCAGGCTGGGATCGAGGAACGCATCGAGTGCCGCGGCCGCGTGGTCGAACGGTACCGGCCACGTGACGGCGAGCTCCCGTGCCGTGCGCGCGAGCTCGCCGCGCCAGTCGCGCAGCAGCGCGTCGAAGCAGACGAAGGCGCGCCTGTGGCCGCGCGTGTGCAGCTCGGCTTCGAGGTTGTAGCGCAGCCACAGCACCTGCGAGCGCGCGGGCGAGAGTCGCTCGCGACGCTCGAGCGAGGTAGCGACCTCGGCCGGGTCGCGCAGCGCGATCAGGAACACCGGCGTCACGCCGAGCTGCTCGAACAGCGGCAGCCACAGCGGCAGCAGACGGCTGATGCGTGGGTCCTTGACCCCGCAGAGCGTGCTCCGGCCGGCGAGCGACGCCAGCGTCTCGAGCAGGCGTGCGCGCACCTCCTCGGCGCCGAAGCCGTCACGCCAGGGCTCCGGCAGCGGGCGCACGTCGTCCCACAGCAGACCGTGCGCGGCAAGGGCGAGATCGTCCACGTCCTTCACGCCGGCGTCCTCCCAGAAGCCGGCCTCGTTGTCGGGACGCGCCGGGATGAAGCGCGAGCCCAGGTCGACCCCGAGCAGATTGCAGGAGCGTGCCAGCGCGGACGTGCCGCTACGGTGCATGCCCGCGATGACCAGCATCGTGCTCGCGCGCGCAGCGCGCTCGCTGTCCGCCGTCCGGGCGGGGATCACCGTGGCCATGACCGCTGAGGATATCGACGTCGGCAACGCGCGACAAACCCACGCGCGCCGCGCGCGCGCCGCAGGGATTGCCGCCGGGTCGCCGCTCGTGCTCTGTCGTCGGGCGTGCCGGCGCCCCCTCGCCCGTCGAGTCGCTCGATCCTCTCGGCTCTCCCCTTCCTGGTGGTCTTCGCCTGCGGCTGCGCGCTGCGTCTCCATCACCTGGGCACGTTCAGCCTGTGGTGGGACGAGATCGTGCATGTGTGGACGTCGCAGAGCGGCGACCTCGCGGACGTTCTGCGCGAGGTCAAGCAAGGCATCCCGCCCGGTTCGGGCAACGCCGGAGCCGTGCCGCTCGACTACGTGCTCCTGCACCTCTTCCTGCGTCTCACCCCGACGCCGGCGCCCGAGTGGCTGGAGATCTACTACCGGTTTCCGGCCTTCCTCTGTAGCTGCCTCGCGATGCCGCTGCTGTACGCATTCGGCCGCCGCTTCCTCGACCGCCAGGTGGCACTACTCGCGATACTGCTGCTGGCGCTGTCGACACCGCACATCCTCTACGCGGCCGAGGCGCGCTTCTATTCGCTGTTCGTCCTGATGACGGTCGCGAACCTGTACGCCTTCGCGGCGCTGGCGGAGCAGCCCGGCCGGCTCGCGGCGTGGGCTGCCTATGCCGCGGTCAACGTGCTGTTCTTCTTCTCCGGGCTGTTCAGCTTGCTGGTCCTCGCGCTGCAGTACGCGATCCTCGGCGCGCTCGTCGTCGCGCCGGCCGTCGCTCGCCGTACAGGTCCCGTCGACCGCGGCAGCACGCCGGCGAGCGGCCCGTCGTACCGCGAGATCGGCGCCTTCCTCGTGACCGGGGCGGTGCTCGCGGGGTGCGTCGCCGCCTACCTCGCCGGCACGTCGATCGGACACAAGTACGGCCGCAACCCGGCCCGGATCCCCGATGCGCTGCGCCTCACCTGGGATACGTACTTGACGTTCTCGTCGAACAATCGCCTGCTGTTCGCGTGTCTCTTGCTGCTGCCGCTGCCGCTCGCCTACGCCTGGCGGCGCGGACGCGCGCTGCTCTCGGTCGTGCTCTCGCTCGAGCTCGCGCTGCTCGCGATCCCGCTGATCGTCGAGCTGGCGCGCTGGAAGCACTACTACTTCCACCCCCGGCACGCGCTCTTCCTGCTACCGGCGGTCGTGATCCTGACCGCGCTCGCGCTGCTCTCGGTCGTGCGCACGCTCGATCCGTCGCGCTGGCTCGGCGTGGCCGTTCGGCGCCGCGCGGCGTGCAACCTGGCACTCGCCTGCCTGCTGGTGCTCGCGACACAGCTCTCGACGGTGCGCAGCTACCTGACGCATCCCGAGCGCTCGTTCGCGCACAGCAAGAAGACCTACGATCTCCGCGGCGTCACCCAGGCCGTGCGCGACGCGGTCGCGACCTACGGTCCGGGCGACAAGTACCTGCTGATCACGCAGCGCAACATCATGGCCAACGTGACGCTCGCGCAATACCTCCGGTGGTACGGCCTCGAGGATCGCGTCGTGCTGCGCGGCACGCGCGAGCCGCCGGAGATGCTGCAGCGCGTGCTCGACCTCTGTGCCACAGGGTGTCTCGGCCAGCGCGGCGGGTTGGTCGACCGTGCGCTCGAGTCGACCGCGCCGTTCGGCCTGCCGCCCGACTTCAAGCGCCTGCTCGGCCTGCTGCAGCCGATCGGTCGCTGGCCCGGAATCGTGCGCGACATCGGCATCGTCGCGTACAGCCCTCTCCCGGCGCCAACGCCGGGAGAGGGCTACGTCGTGCACCAGAGGCGCGGCGTGCAGCTCGTGGAGGTAGCGGGCGAAGCCCGCCGGGGCTCCACACTCCCCGGTCGCTGACGCCTAGTACTTGACCGAGCAGCCGTACGGCGTGCTGCTCGCGACCGTGACCGGCTTGCCGGCGAGCGCTTCGCTCAACGCCTGGTCGACGTGGTTGCGGGCGCCGGCGATGTCGGCCGCGTCGGTCGACGGCTTGTCATCGATGCCACCCGCGTAGACCAGCGTGCCCTTGGGATCGATCACGTACATGTGCGGCGTGGTCTTGGCGCCGTAGGCCTTGCCGACCGTGCCGTCGGGGTCGAGCAGCAGCGCCGTCGGCGACGCCTTCTTCTCCTTGGTGAGTGCGTCGGCTTCCGCGGGTGGGAAGTTGCCCTGCTTGCCGGGAGCCGACGAGTTGATCGACAGCCAGACGACCCCCTCGGCGGTGTACTTCTTCTGCAGCTTCTGCATGTTGCCGCTGCCGTAGTGCTTCTTGACGAACGGGCAGTCGTGGTTGACCCACTCGAGAACGACGTACTTGCCCTGGAACTCGCTCAGCGAGTGCGCCTTGCCGTCGGTGCCCGTCAGGGTGAACGCCGGCGCCGCCTGCCCGACCACCGCGTCCGCGGCCGCCGTACGCGCAGACGCGAGCAGAGCGACGGCCGCCAGGGCCGCGCCGAGTACCGTCATCAGACGGGTGGATCCTCCGTGATTGGCCTTCATTCCTCGTAGTCTCCTTTCTCTCAACCGATCTTCGCCAGCGCATCGAGCACGATGCCGCGGGTCAGGACCGACGGCAGCACCTGCGGCCGATCACCGGCACCGCCATACAGCACGTAGAGCGGCACGCCACTGCGGCCGAAGGACGCGAGCGCGCGCGTGATCTCGTCGTCGCGCGACGTCCAGTCCGCGCGTAGCATCGCGACGTCGCGGATCGCGAACGCGGCGCGGATCTCCGCCGAGCTGAACACCACATGCTCGTTCACCTTGCACGTCAAGCACCAGGCCGCGGTGAAGTCGACGAACACCGGCGTGCCCACGGCGCGCAGCTCGGCGAGGGTCGCGGCCGAGTAGTCCCGCCACGCGATTCCGTAGAGGTCGCGCTCGCCGGCCGCGTTCGCGACCCCGGCCGCGTCGCCGGACGTGCCGCGCGCGAGCAGCCCGGTCGCGAGGCCGAGCAGCGCCAGGACCAGGGCCACCCCGTGCGCCAGGCTCCGCGTGCGCGGCGGGCGCTCGTAGGCGGCAAAGCGCGCGCGCAGCCAGAGCCCGAGCGCAAGCAGGAGGAGCCCCGCCAGCGTCCCCAGGATCGCATCGACACCCGCCTGCTGGCCCAGCACCCAGATCAGCCACACCGCGGTCGCGAGCAGCGGGAACGCCATCGTCTGCTTGAAGGTCTCGAGCCACGCGCCCGGACGCGGCAACAGCCGGAGCCAGCCGGGGACCAGACAGAGCGCCACGTAGGGGAGCGCCATGCCGGCACCGAGGGCGGTGAACACCAGCAGCGCGCTCGCTGCCGGCAGGGTCAGCGCGAAGCCGAGCGCCGGGCCCATGAACGGCGCCGTGCACGGCGTCGCGACGACCGTGGCGAGCACGCCGGTCGCGAACGATCCGGCGAGCCCGTCGCCCTGCGGAACCCGTCCGGCGAGCGCCGTCATCCCGAGACCTACGTCGAACAGGCCGAGCAGGCTCAGCGCGAGCCCGAACAGCAGGAAGATCATCACCACGACGAAGGCCGGCGACTGCAGCTGGAAACCCCAGCCGAGCCCCTCGCCGCCGGCGCGCAGCGCGAGCAGGATCCCCGCCAGCACCCAGAACGAGATCAGCACACCCGCCGCGTAGACGTAGCCGTGACGGCGCAGCGTCGCCGGCTCCCCGCTTGCTTGACGGACGAAGTCGAAGATCTTGATCGACAGCACCGGGAAGACGCACGGCATGAAGTTGAGCAGCAAGCCGCCCAGTGCCGCGAGCACGAGCGCCAGCCCGAGCGACGTCGTCGCTCCGGCAGCCGCGGCCGGCTCCGACTCGGGCGCCGTCGTTGCCACGAGATCACCTGCCGTACCACCCGGCGGCAAGGCGTCGCGCACCGCGACGTCGATCGCGATCGCGGGCGCCGCATCGGGTGCGAAGCCTGGCCACGCGACCAGGGTGCCGCGCAGGCGCTCGACCGGCTCGCGCCGCTGGCGTGACTTCTCGAGCGACAGCGTGACCCCGTCGGGACCGATCGACTGCGGCTGCTCGGCCGCGTTCTCGATGTGGTCCGGATCGGCCGGGAAGAACGACAGCGTGCCCGGCTGTACCCCGGCGAGAACGGGAGTACCGTCGACACCCGTCAAGCGCAGCTCGAGGCGCTCCTCGTGGCGGAAGGCCGCGACCTGAAGAGCTGGCGCGCTGCGCGGCAGCAGCGCGCGCATGGCGTCGAAGAGCGGCGCCCAGCGCGAGCGCGGCGGCGGGCTGGCATCGCTCACCGGCAGCGCGAGCGTCAGCTCGGCTTCGCCCGGGATGCAATCCTCCTTGCAGACCAGCCAGTCGGCGCGCGCCGCGAGCCGCAGCGTCTCGCCGGGCCGCAGCGCCGGCGGCGGGGTGATCCGCACCGGCAGGATGATCTCGCCCTCGTAGCCGTAGTTCACCAGCGGACCGATCGCGATGCGATGCGGGTGCGGCCAGGCGATCGCGCCGACCGTGGTGCCGTCGGGAACGGTCCAGCGCAGCCGCGGCGCGAGGCCCGAATCGCCCGGGTTGCTCCAGTAGACGTGCCAGTCCTTCTCGAGCGTGAAGCGGATGCCGGCGTCGAACGGCTCGCCGGGCCGGATCGAATCCAGGTCCGCGACCAGCTCTACCTCGACGTGCGGCGCGTCGACAGGCCCCGCGGCCGGAGCGCGCCCGGGCGCAAGAAACAGCGCAAAGGCGAGGATGACGAAGAGGACCCGCACGGCTCCCGCGATGGTGCCCCGAGCCGCGGCCGCTGCCAAGGGGCAACGCCGCGCACGTGGGCCGGCATTGAGGGGTCTCGTCGCGGGCATAGTCCAGACGCGGAGCCGGCTGCGTCCGCTGCCGCCTTCGACGCCCGCGGCGCCCGGATCTTCGATCGATTCTCGGGTAGAGTGGCGCCCCGAGCGATGAACCTGCACCAGACCACCGGACGCGTCCGCCTCGGCGCGACCCTCGCCGCCACCACCATGCTGGTCTGGGGCATCCTGCCGCTCGCGCTCAAGGTCGTCCTGCGCGCGCTCGACTCGGTGACGATCATCTGGTTCCGCATGGGCGTTGCGGCACTGGTGATCGGCAGCGTGCTCGCGGCGCGCCGCCGCCTGCCCGCGCTGCGCAGCCTCGCCAGGCACGGCCTGGCACTCCTCGCCGTCGCCGTGCTCGGCATCGCCGCCAACTTCTGGACCTTCATGATCGGGCTCGACCTGACCAGCCCCGGCAACGCGCAGGTGCTGCTCCAGCTCGGACCGGTGCTGCTGGCACTCGGCAGCCTCGTGATCTTCAAGGAGCGCTATCGCCCCTTGCAGTGGATCGGGCTCGCGGTGCTGGTCGTCGGCCTGGGCGTGTTCTTCTCCAATCAGCTCCGGCTGCTGGTGTCCGAGATCGATCGCTACCTGCTCGGATCGGCGATGCTGGTGCTCGCGTCGGTGACCTGGGCCGCGTACGGGCTGGCGCAGAAGCAGCTCCTGCGCACGCTGTCCGCCGAAGGCGTCATGTTGTGCATCTACGCCGGTTGCTTCGTGTTCTTCTCGTTCGGCGCCGCACCGGCGAGGATCGCGCAGATGCCGGCCCTCGAGCTCGGCCTGCTGCTGTTCTGCTCGGCCAACACGTTGATCGGCTACGGCGCGTTCTCGAACGCGCTGCACCACTGGGAGGCGTCGCGCGTCACCGCCGTGCTGTCCTTGACGCCGCTGGCGACGCTCGGCTTCACCGTGCTCGGCGCGACATTGGTACCGGAGATGATCCAGACCGAGCCGGTGTCGGCGTGGACCATCGCCGGGGCGGCGACGGTGGTCGGTGGGTCGTTGCTGGTCGCGCTCGGCGGACGGCGCTAGAACGCGCGCCACACGGCCGATCCACTGGCACCACCTGGCGGCGGAAGCGGAACGGTCGATCAATCCCTACGACGGTCACGTCGAGTACCGGTTGTATCTCCAGCGAAGCTCGTGGCATCCAACACCACGTGACATCACATGGCTTCGCCTGGAATGAGCTCGCGCGCGCAAGTGGTCGATCAGCGCTCCGCCCCACCGGTTGGCTCCTCGTGCTGCTCGTGCTCGCGACGAGCGCGCCGGCAGCGGCGCAGAGCGGCGTCCAGCTCACGCCCGACGGCAAGCAGACGCTGGTCAGCAAGGACGTCGGCGACCAGCGCTGGGCGATCTCGTACGACCCGCTGGACGGCACGGTCACCGGCAACGTTTTCTTCCCGAACGGCGGCGCGGCCTCGTTCGTGTGGTGCGAGCGCGCCGACGGCCAGGGGGCCGTCACGGAGGGGGAGATCGCCTTCTCCTGCTACGGCGCCGATCCGTGCACGGCGTCGCCCTGCACGGCGGAGCAGTGGCAGTTCATCGCATCGGTCAGCCTGCCGGCCACGTTCTTCGAGCCCCCGTCGAGCGGCGGCTCGGACCTCGTCCCGACCAGCAGCGCCGAGCTGTTCGCCTATCTGCAGCGCGGCGCGTACCGCGGCTTTGCGCACGAGTCGGGCGTGCACGCTTCCGCCGGCCCGCACGGCGGCAGCGTCCTGACGTTCGTGAACGGCGCGCTCGAGCGCTCGCTCGCCGCTGGCAACGCCGCTCATCCCGCTGGTGCGGCAGCCGTGAAGGAGTTCTACGCCGCGGATCGCACGACGCTCACCGGCTGGGCCGTCGAGGTGAAGGTTCAGGCTGACAGCGCCGGCGGCGACGGCTGGTACTGGTACGAGGTGTTCAGCACCAGCGACGGCGAACGGCCGATCGAGGGGCTCGGCAATCCCGTGTGCACGGGCTGCCACGCGCTCGGCAGCGACTACGTTCGCACCACGTTCCCGTTGCAATGAGGCCGCTCCACGATGGCGGGCACCAGCACCGCACGAGAGTCCCTGCGGTACCAGATGCTCTCCGCCGTGAACAGCCTCATCGGCTCCGGGCGCGCGACCGCCGTACGCCTGCCGAAGTTCGAAGTTCTGTGACGGCGCCGGGCAGCGCGCGGATCAGGCGTGGCGCGCCACGACCTCCGGATCACACGCCGCGCGCTGCACGCGGCTCGGCCCGAGCTTGACGCCGAGGAGGCCGCCCAGCGTCTCGTCGAACGCGACCCTGAGCCAGGCACCGACCGCGCCGGCGATCCCGACGTCGAGGCGCGACGCGTAGCGCGCGAACCCGCGGATGTCCTTGAACTGGTCCATGCCGATCATCAGGTCGGGCTCGTCGACCAGGCCGGCCGGGATCGGGCGCGGCGTCTCGTGCGGGTCGGCCGCGAACGCCGCGATGTCGCGCAGCAAGCGCTCGTGGCACGAGCCGTCCTCCATGAGCGAGGTCAGCGCACGCTGGTGCAGGTGGGTGCTGTCCGCGATCTGCCTCGCCTGCACGGCCATCGCGTCGACGCCGCCCTCGTGCGCGCGGAGCAGCACGAGATCGTAGAGCGCATGGCGATGGAACGTCTGCAGCACATGATTCACGATCGCGTCGCGCGGCGCGAACAGGCCGACCGGATCGAGCAACGTCGCCGGGCCGGAGAGGAAGCGGCGCAGGTTGTGGAACACCCACGGGATCCCCTGGCTGCGATAGAAGATCCTGGTTTCCTCGACGGCGCTCACCATCATCTGATCGCGGCCGGCGACGAGGAGCTGCGGCACGGTCGGCAGCGCGTCCACGTGGCCGAGGTCGCGCAGGCGCTCGAGCCGCTCGCGAACCAGCGCGGGCTGGAAGAATGCCGCTCCGAGCGCGGCGAGCTGGCGCAGCTTGTCCAGGTTCTGCCGCGCACCGCCGACGGCGTCGGCGAGCAGGCTCCAGCGCGACCTTCCGAGCCAGGTCGGCGGCGTGGCCCCCTGGGTCTCGGCCATCGATCGGCCGTCGGTGATGGCATGTGCCTCGTTCATCGTCGCCTCACGAAGTAGCCGTGGATCGCGTCAGCGGTCAAGCTGCCGCTTGCCTGCGTTCACGACCGGGTCGTGCGCACGCCGAACGACCACAGGTCCGTGTCCGAGCGGGCGACCATCGCCGTGAGCCGCGCGTCCCACTCGCGCACGGAGCCGAATTCCATCCGCCACGCGAGCACAGGCTTGGTGAACTCGTGCAGCCGGTGCTCGAGCGTCGTGCCGATGGCGCCGTGCACCTGATGCGCGTTCCGGACGGCGACCGAGCCTGCGTGGCCCACGACGGACCTGGCGATCGCCACCGACAGCTCGAGGCGATCGAGGTCGCCGTGCGCCGCTGCCATCTCGACGACCGCCGCGTCGACCGCGGCGTTCGCGAGCGCGGTCTCGCTCGCGATGTCCGCGACCAGATGCTGGATCGCTTGAAAGCGCGCGAGCGGACGTCCGAACTGCTCGCGCTCGGTCGCGTACTGCACCGACATCGCGAGCAGGCGGTCCATCGCTCCGGCGCACTGCACCGCGCGCGCGAGCGCGCCGCGCAGGTCGTATTCCCTGACGCTCTCGGCGGAGATGGGCGCGGACGCGCACCGGGACAGGTCGATCTTCACACCGTCGGTCGGCCGACCTGCGAGATCACGGCCGCGCGTGACGTCGGCGTCGGCGACCTGCACGTCCGCGATGCGCCAGCCGTCGCCGGACTCCCAGAGGACGGCGATGCGATCGACCTCGGCCGCCCAGGGGACTTCCGATGCAGCCCCCGACGCGTCGGCGATGCACGACGTGCGGACGACCGACGCATCGTCCGGCAGGCCAGCCTGCTCGACGAGCCAGCCCGCGAGGACGTCGTTCTCGGCGACGGGGACCGCGGCTGCGTGCCGGGCTGCGGCGCGCAGCAGTCCGGCTGCTTCGATCCAGCCGGCGCCGCTCCCCGCTGCCGTCAAGCGCGCGAGACCGGACTCCTCGAGCTTCGCCCACAGTGCACGGTCGAAGTGCAGGCCCGTCGAGCCGGAGTGCAGTCCGGCTGCGTTCGCAAAGACCTGCTCCAGCAGCTGCTCGAGCTGGGCGTCCAGGCGCGCGATCGAGCGCATCACCTGAGCCCCAGTCCGCGCGCGATGACACCGCGCAGGATCTCGTTCGTTCCGCCGCGCAGGGTGAAGCCGGGGCGGCTCAGCAGCGCGGTCGCCGTCATCTCGCGCAGCCGTCCCAGGCCGTCCGCCGACCTTCCGTTGCCGGTCGTCAACCCGGCGAGCTCGGCGACGTCACCCTCGGTCGCGGTGCCGAGCACCTTGACGATCGCGGCTTCCTGGTCGGTCGGCCGTCCGTTCGAGAGCGCGTCGGCAACGGAGATCGACATCTGGTGCAGCGCCATGATCCGCGCGAACATGCGCCCGAGATCGGGGTCGGGGGCTAGATCGCCCCGCTGCGTCGCGGCGGCCATCTCCGCGAGCACCACCACCGTCGACAGAAAGCGCTCGGGGCCGCTGCGCTCGTAGCTCAGCTCCGAGGTCACCTGCTTCCAGCCGTCCCCCTCGCGTCCGAACAGCATCGCGTCCGGTACGAGCACGCTGTCGAGGAAGACCTGGTTGAAGTGGTGCTGCCCGTTCATCGAGACGATCGGCCGGATGTCGATCCCGGGCGCATCGAGTGCGACGATGAACTGGCTGAGCCCGGCGTGGCGATGCTCCGCATCCAGCGGCGCGGAGCGGGCGAGGACGATGAAGTAGTGCGACAGGTGCGCGCCCGAAGTCCAGATCTTCGACCCCGTGAGCTGCCAGCCGCCGTCGACCTTGACGGCCTTCGTGCGCACGCTCGCCAGGTCCGACCCCGAGTCCGGCTCGCTCATGCCGATGGCGAAGAAGATCTCGCCCCTGGCGACGCCCGGCAGCAGCAAGCGCCGCTGCTCCTCCGTGCCGAACTTCATCAGCGCGGGGCCGATCTGCCGGTCGGAGATCCAGTGCGCGGCGAGCGGCGCGCCCGCGGCGAGCAGCTCCTCGGTCACCACGAAGCGCTCGAGGAACGTGGCACCGTGGCCGCCGTACTCGACCGGGATCGTCATTCCCAGCCAGCCGCGCGCGGCGAGCTTGCGGCTGAAGGCCGCGTCCCAGCTGCTCAGCCAGCAGTCGACGGCGGGCACGAAGCCGCCGGCCGCGAGCTCGTCGCGGACGAAGGCCCGTACGGCGTCCCGCAGGGCGCGGAGCTGCGCGCTTTCCTGGACGTGATGGGCAGCCGGTGCGAGCGACATCGCGTCAGGCGGCGGCCGCCGTCGTCGGCCGGTACTTCGTTGCGTCCGTCGTGAACCGGGCGTGCCCGTAGCTCGCGATCAGCTGCTCCACGCGCTTGGTGAGGATCCAGGAGGCGACGTCGCGCACGCCCGGGATCCACTCGGCGACGTCGAACGCCTTCATCTGCAGCAGGATCCCCACGCCGACCAGCCCGCCGACCACCACGTCGTCGGTCCCGATCTCGATCCCGATCTTTCTCGCCAGCTCGCGGTCGCCGCCCAGGAAGTGCTTGACGAAGATGAGCTTCGCGAAGCGGCGCTCGAGCTGATCGTGCAGCTGGCTGGCGTAGCTCCGGTCCTGCGGCAGGTAGGCGGACAGCGTGGCGCGAATGAGCGTGCCACAGGTCTCGTCGTCGAAGCTCTCGCGCAAGGTCGTGTTGCGCGCGGTCATCATGCGCACGATGCCTTCCGGGGTGTCGGCGAGCAGATCCTCGGGCAATCCGAGCAGGAAGCAGCGATAGCGCGCCAGCTCGACCTTCGCGCGCTCGCCCGGCGTGAACTCGCGCCGTCCCTCGCGCAGCATCTGGAAGGCAAGCAGAAAGATCGGAATCAGTCCGGCCGGCATCTGATCGACCTGCGGGATCGGCACGCCGTAGACGGACGGGTCCCAGCGCCCGGAGCGCAGCACGTTGACGCGCACCATCGAGTGCATCAGCCGCACCATCGCCGCCGCCTTGAAGCCCTCGCCGAAGCGCTCGAGCGCGCCGGGCAGCACGGTGCAGGCGAAGAAGTGCGCCGTCTCGCGGACGCGCCGTGCGGCGGTCTCGCTGCTCAGGGTGCCGGTGAGCGCCATCGGCAGCGCCGAGTACTTGTTCAGAAACGTCGCGATGAACGCGCCGCGGATCGCGAACGGCGCGACGTTGGCGGTGGCGTTCAAGTCCAGCCGCGCACCTTCGCGCACGAGATCCATGTCGACCCAGTCCGGAATCCGCTCCATGTCGCGGATGAACGCGACCAGCTCCGGTGGCGCCCCTTCGACCTGCTCGACGCCGCGGTCGCAGGCCTCGCGCAGCATGTCGATCAGGCCGCGGTGGCCGAGGGTCGGAGCCAGTGCGGCGTAGGCGTCGGCGACGATGTCGCCGAGCATGGTGTAGGCGCGGACCAGCTCGAGCTCGTGGTCGGTCATCGCGACACCCATCGGCGCGCGGTCCTTCACGATCGCCTGGGACGCGTCCTCGGTGAAGCGCTCCGGCATGCGGTCGAAGTCGATCTGACCGTAGAGCGACGGCAGCAGCGTCTTCTGCGACGCGATCCGGTTGCGAACCTGTTCGAGAGCTGCGGACATGGACCTTCCTCGGACGCAGAGTGCCCCCTGCGGGCGACGCGTCGACAGCCACTTTAATAGGCGATCATGGCTCCGCTTCCTAATCGCATTCGCCCGGGCCGGGAAACGTGGTTCGCGACGACCTTGCCGCCGTAGGTGTTCGCACCCGTGTCGGCACCGATTCGACGAGCCTCTCGGCAGGCTGGGCGCCGAGGACCACCGATCGCCGCGCGCGAGATCCGGATCGACTCGGCCCGAGGAGCGACGCTCAGCCCTTCGCGGAAGCGCGAGCGTCCTGTCTGGTGAGGGTCGACGGGCCTCGCTCCGGGAGGTCGAATCGATCCAGGTTCATCACCTTGCTCCAGGCCGCCACGAAGTCCTTCACGAACTTCTCCCGCGCGTCGTCGGCCCCGTAGACCTCGACGAGCGCCCGGACCTGCGAGTTGGAGCCAAACACGAGATCGACGGACGTGCCCGTCCAGACGAGCTCGTTCGTCGCGCGGCTGCGCGCCTCGTAGAGGTCCTCCTCGCCCGGCGCCTTCTTCCACTCCACGCCCATATCGGTGAGGTTGACGAAGAAGTCGTTGGTGAGGGTGCCCGGCCGCTTGGTGAAGACGCCGTTCTTCGAGCCCCCGTGGTTTGCACCGAGGACGCGCAGTCCGGCGACGAGCACCGTCATCTCCGGCGCCGTCAGCGTCAGCATGTCCGCGCGATCGACGAGCTTCTGGGCCGCGTCCTTGCCCTGCGCCTTGCCGAAGTTGCGGAAGCCGTCCGAGCTCGGCTCGAGGTACGCGAAGGACTCGACGTCGGTCATCTCCTGCGTCGCGTCGGTGCGTCCGGGAGTGAAGGGAACCTTCACCTCCACGCCGCCGCGCTTCGCGGCGTCCTCCACCCCGACGGCGCCGCCGAGCACGATCAGGTCGGCGAGCGAGACCTTCTTGCCGGACGGACCGGCGTTGAACTTCATCTGGATCGTCGCCAGCGTCGCGAGGACCTTCGCGAGGTCGGCCGGCTGGTTCACCGCCCAGTCCTTCTGCGGCGCGAGACGGATGCGCGCGCCGTTGGCGCCACCACGCTTGTCGGTGTCGCGGTAGGACGACGCCGATGCCCAGGCGGTCGAGACGAGCTGCGGGACGGTGAGCCCCGACTCGCGGATCATGCCCTCGAGCGTGACGATGTCGGCCTGCCCGACGAGCGGCTGATCGGCGGCGGGCACGGGGTCCTGCCAGATCTGCGCCACCGGAACCTCCGCGCCGAGCAGCCGGGTCCGCGGACCCATGTCACGGTGCGTGAGCTTGTACCACGCGCGCGCGAACGCGGCCTCGAACTCCTGCGGGTTCTCGTAGAAGCGCTTCGAGATCGGCCCGTAGATCGGGTCCATCTTCAGCGACAGATCGGTCGTCAGCATGATGGGCAGGTGCTTCTTGTTCGGGTCGAACGCGTCCGGGACCTGCGGCCCTTTGGCGTTCGTCGGCGTCCACTGCTGTGCGCCGGCCGGGCTCTTGGTCAGTGCCCACTCGTACTCGAACAGGTGCTTGAAGTAGTCGTGCGACCACTTGACCGGCGTGTTGGTCCAGGCGCCCTCGAGGCCGCTCGTGATCGTGTCGCCGGCGTTGCCCTTGCCGTACTTGTTCTTCCAGCCGAGACCCTGCTCCTGGAGGGGTGCGGCCTCGGGCTCGGCGCCGACGTACTTGCGGGGATCGGCGGCGCCGTGCGTCTTGCCGAGCGAGTGGCCACCGGCGATCAGCGCTACGGTCTCTTCGTCGTTCATTCCCATGCGGCCGAAGGTCACCCGGATGTCGTGCGCCGCGGCGATGGGATCGGGCTTTCCGTTGGGGCCCTCCGGGTTCACGTAGATCAGGCCCATCTGCGAGGCGGCGAGCGGCCTGTCGAGCTTCCGCTCCTTGTCGAAGCGCTGGTCGGCGAGCCACTCGGTCTCCGGACCCCAGTTGACGTCGGTCGGCTCGTAGACGTCCTCGCGACCGCCGCCGTAGCCGAAGGTCTTGAAGCCCATCGACTCGAACGAGACGTTGCCCGTGAGGATCATCAGGTCGGCCCAGGACAGGCTGCGGCCGTACTTCTTCTTGACGGGCCACAGCACGCGTCGGGCCTTGTCGAGGTTCGCGTTGTCGGGCCAGCTGTTCAGCGGCGCGAAGCGGATCGTGCCCGAAGCCGAGCCGCCGCGGCCGTCGACGACGCGATACGTGCCGGCGCTGTGCCACGCGAGCCGGATCATCAGCCCGCCGTAGTGGCCGTAGTCGGCGGGCCACCAGTCCTGCGACGACGTGAGCGCCTGCTCGATGTCCTTCTTGACCGCGTTCAGGTCGAGCTTCGCGAACTCGGCGGCGTAGTCGAAGCTCGGATCGACCGGGTCGCTGGTCGGAGCGTTCTCGCGCAAGACCCGCAGGTCGAGCCGGTTCGGCCACCAGTCGTCGTTGGAGTACGGCTTGCCCGGCGGTGGAGCTGCCGGTGGCTTGTCCACCGCATCCACGACGGACGGCTGCGCTTCCGCAGCCCCCGCGGGACCGCCGAGCGCGATCGCCGCGGCACAGAGGACCATTGCGAGCGCCGAGCGGCAACCCGCTCGACCGAAGTACCCGAATTTCATCAGCACGAGATCCCCTCCTTTGTTCAGAGGCCTCATCCGAGAAGCCCGCGAGTGAACTCTGCCGGTGAATCACTTAGAGGTCCAAGACATCGTTCGGATGATTGTGATAGGGACAGCCTATGCAGCTCGTACCTCATCCGTTCTCCGTTCGACAGCTGCAGTACGCGGTGGCCGTGGCCGATGCGCGCAGCTTCAGCGAGGCCGCCGCGCGGTGTCGGGTCTCACAGCCGTCGTTGAGCGCTCAGATCGCTCAGCTCGAAGACGGTCTCGGGACGCGCCTCTTCGAGCGCGACCGCCGCAAGGTCCTCCTCACGAGGGCGGGCGAGCAGATTCTCGAGCGAGCACGCGTCGTGCTGCGCGAGGTCGACGACCTCGTTGACCTCGCCCAGAGGTCGACCGATCCGCTCGCGAGCACGATCCGGCTCGGCGTCATCCCGACGCTCTCTCCCTACCTCATCCCCTGCATCCGCCCGGCGCTTCGACGGGCCTATCCGAAGCTCACCCTGCTCTGGGTCGAGGACAAGACGGAGGTGCTCGTCGGGAAGCTCGGCGCAGGCGAGCTCGACGGAGCGCTGGTCGCCCTCGAAGCGGAGATCGGTGACGTCGAGCGGGAGATCGTCGGCTACGATCCGTTCGTCCTGGCAGCACCCGCCGGGCACCCGCTCATGGTCAGGAAGAGCCCGGTGAAGCTCTCGGAGCTCGAGAGCGAGAACGTTCTCCTGCTGGATGACGGTCACTGCTTTCGCGACCAGGCGCTGGCCGTCTGCTCCAGCGCCAAGGCGCAGGAGCTCGAGTTTCGCGCCACGAGTCTGGCGACCCTCGCGCAGATGGTGGCGGATGGCAACGGGGTCACGTTGTTGCCGCAGCTCACCGTTGCGACGGAGGCGAAGCGGGCAGGTCTGTCCGTACGACCGTTCGCCGAGCCCGTGCCGGGGAGGACGATCGCGCTGGTCTGGCGCCGTCGGTCTCCCCTCGGGACGGCGCTGAAGCAGCTCGCGGCCACGGCCCGCGAGGCGTTCGCGATTCTGCACCCGGCCCCGGCGAAGCACGCGAGAAGGGGGCCAGCGCCGATCCGCGCGTGAACCCGAACGAGCGGCCGTCGCGAGTTGCCCGAGCAGGCGGCGGGTGGTGGACGAGAACGAGCTCGTCACCGCGGCGGAGAAGAACACGCCATCGATCGCGCTCAGAAGGTCGATCCGGTGCGGTGGGCGGCCGAACTGCACGACCACCGTGGGCAACGCACGCCGCTCGGATTCGCGAACGTCCGGAGCATGCTCACCGTTACACCCGACGGCGGAGCGTCTCGGCGATGCGCAGGCGCTCGTCGAGCGACAGGGCGGCCGCCTGCTCGCGGTCCCACGCCTCCGCGAGCCTCGACGGCAGCCTGCGAACCAGCGCCGCACCCGCGGCCCCGCTGCCCG
>Ga0163153_10001725_pt1 | contig 33978 bp, 28 predicted proteins | sample OliLakLV19MP6IB1_FD_148629 | JGI IMG/M metagenome (GOLD analysis project Ga0163153, IMG submission 148629) | Freshwater microbial mat bacterial communities from Lake Vanda, McMurdo Dry Valleys, Antarctica - Oligotrophic Lake LV.19.MP6.IB-1 | ecosystem: Environmental > Aquatic > Freshwater >... | reverse complement strand
ACCAAGGCGGCGGTCACCAAGGCGGCGGTCACCAAGGCGGCGGTCACCAAGGCGGCGGCGGTCAGCAAAGCCAGCAGGGTGGCCAGCAAGGCAGACGTAGAGGCCGAAGACGCCCTACGCATCGTCCTCATCGTCAGGATGCATCGCAGTTGCACAATGCGACTGTCTCTGTAGTGATTCCACTGTTAAACGAAGAAGAGTCGCTGCCTGAATTGGCAAGACGACTAGAACAGATTCTCGAAAGAGCTTCGCCCAAAGGTTACGACGTAATCTTTATTGATGACGGATCGACCGACCATTCGTACGATGTTCTTCGCGACATTCATGCTCGAAATCATCGCTTCAAGGCTATTCGGTTTCGGCGTAATTATGGAAAGTCTGCTGCCCTAGCCGTTGGGTTCGCAGAAGCCAAGGGCGACATCATTATAACGATGGATGCAGATCTGCAAGACGACCCAAGCGAGATTCCTTCGCTGATTGCAAAGCTCTCTGAAGGCTTTGATTTGGTGTCGGGGTGGAAACGTAAGCGACACGACCCTTGGCATAAGACCCTTCCCTCGAAACTCTTTAATACAGTGACATCGATGATGTCGGGGATTAAGTTGCACGACTTCAATTGTGGACTCAAAGCGTATCGCAGAGAAGTTGTTGAGAATGTACAGGTGTACGGTGAGATGCACAGGTATATACCTGCGCTTGCCCACTGGGAAGGCTTTCGCGTGACCGAGATACCCGTACTGCATCACGCCCGTAAATACGGCGTTTCGAAGTTCGGCATTAGTCGGTTCCTGAAAGGTTTTCTCGACCTGCTTACAGTAATGTTTACAACGCGATACGTGAAACGTCCGTTGCACTTTTTTGGATCTGTCGGTGCTTTGATTGCACTCATCGGCTTCGTAACCGATCTGTATCTTGCTATTGAGTGGTACTTACAACGAACCGCACTCTCTCAGCGTCCGTTAGCGCTGTTCGGTGTTGCCATGATTATCGTTGGGGTTCAACTAATTAGCATTGGCCTTATTGGTGAGCTGATCGTTAAGAATAATCTCGAGGGTCAGAGGTACAGTATCAAGGACCGTCTTACATAGACCTAGGCAGGTCGCGTCATACGTAACCTACATGAGGTCACGTCCTACGTAACCTTCTAAGAGTTCGGCTGTTGTTCATGTCAGAGGAAATGCATGCATCGTCACGTGTGGTACATAGGCATACTTGCCGCCTTACTTGTAAGCTCAGCAATCAGCGCTGATGCTCAAATACGTTATCGTGTTGCTGGGGGCTTGTCTACAGACTGGATTACATCAGATAATCCGGCTGTATACCGATTTGCCAGTTCCGACACGACAACGAATCCAGAAAATGAGTTTGGTGGAGCGCTTGATGGCATGCAAGTAGGATTTGGTATTCGCATGTACGCAGATCTAGATAAACAGAAAACGTTTCGTATTCCTCTTGGCCTCGATATCTACACCTTCTCTGGTGTACAGGCGCTAAATGCCAATACGCTAACAGGTACATACAAATTGCGGATTCGTCATGACGTGAATGTATTTACTGGAATAGTTGGCTTTGAATATTCGTTTATTGAGTTTCCGTTAGCATACGCACGCGCTTTCGTAGGCGCTGAGATAAGACCTCTGTATGTTGCACCGAATGCCATTATTCGTGACGAATACACTCTTGACAGTGGCGGGGTTGCATTTTCAAGACACGAAGAGCTTAGAGGCAAGGAAGGTGCATTTCGACTCGGAGGCATGGTGCGTCTTGGGATAGAGGGCGAGATCTATTACCCTGTTTTCCTTAATACAAGCATAGGTTACGGCGTGATGAATGTTATTGGACGTGACACACGCTCGACGCAAGATGGTGGACGTGGTGAGCTTCTCACTCCGTTTCCATCGAACGAACGCACAGAACAAATGCTCTCACACGTTAACTTCACCTTCATGGTGCAAGTGCGATTGTGAGCGGTAGCGAAAGCGTTGTTGATAAGGTGCGACTGTGAGCGAAGACAATCGTCTGTTCTATGCAAGTGATTGCTTACATTTCCGCGGTGATATACCGTGTAAGCCTCATAAGCAGTTTGGTGTGCATTGCTCGGGATGCGAGCACTACCTGAAGAGTGCCGGACGAATTCTGATTATAAAGCTCGGTGCAGCAGGCGACGTCCTTCGGACAACACCAATACTTGGTCCGTTAGCCGAACAATACCCCAACCACGAAATCTGGTGGTTAACCGATTCTCCCGACCTAGTTCCGTCGCAGGTGCATAAACGTCTGCTCAGCACGTGGCAGAATTTTTCTGTTATTGAGAACACGTCGTTCGATGTTGTGTACTGTCTCGACAAAGACCCCCACGCATGTGCACTCGCATCACGTGTAGATGCTGCCGAGCGATTCGGATATACGTGGGGCAACGGACGTCCCGCTCCAGCAAATTCACTCGCCGAACACAAATTCGTAACGGGATTGTTCGACGACATCAGCCAGGAAGTACGCAAGTCGTATCCACAAGAATTACTAGAACTGTGCGGGTTTGAATGGAAAGGTCAGGAGTACATTATTGATGCTCCAGACGCACCTTCCGTATCGATTCCCGAGAGTTGTCATAAGGGCGGCGTAGGACCCGTAATTGGCTTGAACACTGGCTGTGGCGATAGGTGGCGAGCTCGCGAATGGCCTCTTCAGTACTGGCAAACGCTCATCACCGATCTGCATACGCAGGGTTATAGAGTGCTCCTACTCGGAGGTCCGGCAGAGCATGATAAGAACACGCAAATCGCACGCGAAACCGGAGCTATCTACTTCGGCACCTTCCCGCTACGTGAATTCATTGGTGTCGTAAATCTTTGCGACGTAGTAGTAACACAGGTTACAATGGCATTGCACATTGCATTGGCTCTGCGCAAGCGCATTGTGTTGTTCAACAACATCTTCAATCCGTTCGAGTTTGAGTTGTACGGACGTGGCATCTTGTTGCAACCCGATAAGCCTTGCAGGTGTTACTTCAACCAAGTTTGTACGAATAGCGAATACACATGCATGGAGCACTTACTGCCCGTTACCGTCCTCGAGGCAATTAACAATAGTGCGTCTATTACGAATAGTGCGTCTATTACGAATAGTGCGTCTGTTACGAATAGTACGTCTGCTCAAACGCATGAGCTTCTGGCCGACCAAGCACCACCCGTCTAGCGATACCGATAGTAAAGCCAAGTCCGTAGCCTACGAGCTGTATAACCGACGCTGCAACAGCTAACACGATGAGTGGCACAGAGCGAAACCGACGGCCTGCATCCACTGCAAGTACGGCTAGATAGAGGACCAGAGGCAGCAGAGACACTTCGCCCAAGTAAACAAAGCTCGTATAAAGTAGAGCCGCTACGAGGTACGATAGAAATGCGGCGGGAAAAAAGTGCGTGATCTTTAACGTCCCGGGATGCCGCAAAGACAAGTCTATTCGTGCTGCACCTGAATTATACACTTGTTTAAAGAATTTTTTAAAGTTGGAACGCCGCTTGTGATACACCCAAGCATCGGCAATAAGTCCGACGTTAAAACCAGCCTCGATAATGCGAATACTAAAGTCGATGTCCTCGCCAAAACGCATACGCGAGAAGCCATCGGTACGGTTAAGCACCTCGCGCGAAATTCCCATGTTGAACGAACGGGGATGAAAAGACCCACCAACCCGGACTTTGCCACCACGAATTCCACCTGTAGTAAACACAGATGTCATTGAATAGCTGATGGCTTTTTGAATCGACGAAAAATTCTCGTGTTCACGATCGGGTCCACCAAACGCATCGAGTCCGCGCTTTAAAATGTCAGCATGGATTGTTGCGAGCCACTTGGGTGGCGCAGTGCAATCGGAATCGAGGAAGATGAACCAGTCACCAGATGCACGGCGGCATCCGAAGTTGCGAGAGGGTCCGGGACCCGAGTTGTCCTTCGTGAAATATCGCAACCGGAGTGAACTCGAGAACGAGTCGCACACTTCTTTGGAAGTAATACTAGAGCCATCTTCGACAATGATGAGTTCAAAGTCGGTATACGTCTGCAGGGTTAGGCTCTCGAGGAGCTCCCGCAGTTCGTCCGGACGGTTATAGACAGCAACGATGATCGAATATGTCATGCGATGGGCGCAAAGATACGTCGCGCCTTCCTGCGTAGCTTTGCCCCCTGATGGCCCCCTCACAGCTAACACCAGATTTTGCCGATCGCATCGAAGCGATGCCGGACTATATCCAACGTACGAAGCGGAATTTCCGCATGCAGTATCGCCTTGCGAAACACACGCTAATTCCGTGGCTCGAGGCTCGTGGTGTGTTGCCAAAACCTGCAAACGTAATTGAGATTGGCTGCGCCGAAGGTGGCGTAGTTGCAGCCTTCGTCGAGCGTGGCACAACGGTGGCGGCTGGCACCGATATAGCAGGACGTTTGCTTACCGACATTTCAGAACCCATTGCAAAACGCCTTGGCATAAGCGTAACGTTTAGCGAACACGATGTTATTGGCGAAGAGCCGTTGCCCGAATGGCGTGGCATGTTCGATGTGGTGCTCTTGCGCGACGTAATTGAACACCTCGACGACACAGCAGCCGCGATTAAAAACATTGCAAAGCTTCTTAAACCTGGTGGTGTTGTGTTGCTGACGTTTCCGCCGTATACGTCGGCGTTTGGCGGACACCAACAATTGCTTGGTACGGGGCTGGGTTCGCTACCGTGGGTACACATGTTACCTGCTTCGTGGTTTAAAGCAATCGTGCGACGCGGCGATCCGCTCAATGCCGAAGAGGTCCTGCGCTTGCACAAGATTCGCCTTTCGGCAGATGATGTTATGCAGTCGGCGGCGAAAGCCGGACTCGATGTAATCGACCAGCGTTACTTCATGCTACGTCCCGTATTTCGATGGAAGTACCAGAAGCCAATTCCAACCATCGAAATGACGGGCCTGAAGGGCGTGAAGCTTGCACGCAAACTCGCTATGGAAGTCGCAATCCTTCTGCAGAAGAAATCGGCATGAGGTCCTACGTCCGAGCACGATGCATGAAACCCTACGTCCGAGCACGATGCATGAAACCCTACGTCCGAGCACGATGCATGAAACCCTACGTCCGAGCACGCAGCACGAGGACATCGTCCAAATGAAGACCGTTCTTGTTGTTGCGTATCACTTTCCACCAGGGGGCGGACCCGGTGTGCAGCGTGTGCTCAAACACATCACGTACTTGCACGAAGCCGGATGGCGTCCGATCGTCCTCACCGTCAAAGACGGCGACTTCCCCGCACGCGACGAATCGCTGCTTGCTAAAATTCCGTCGTCAGTGAAAGTTGTCCGTGTGCCCATCTTCGAACCGTACAAATATTACCGACGCTTCATGGGCAGCAGCGGTGGTGCTATCGATGTCAACGTAAATAAGTCAGGGGCTCAGAGAAGGGGCTTTAAGGCCCGCTTGGCAGAGCTTGTGCGTGCAACAATGTTCATTCCCGATGCTCGCATTGGTTGGCTGCGCAGCGCTGTACGCGAAGGCGTGCGCCTTGTACGCGAAGAACACGTCGACGCTATCTACACATCGTCGCCGCCGTACACCTGTGCGTTAATCGGACGCAACATTAAACGTCGCACGGGACTTCGGTGGGTGGCCGGGTTTCGCGACCCATGGACGGGCTTCCTAACTACTCCAGACCGATGGTGGCTGCCATCTAAGATCGACAAGGCATTAGAGCGTAGTGTGTTCTCCGAAGCCGACGCAGTCGAGTGTGCGTGGGAAGGCATCATCGACGATGCCATGAATAAATTCCCCAGCCTCGACAGATCGAAGTTTCATCATGTACCTAATGGCTACGACTCTTCCGATTTTCCGTCCGCTGGAGCACACCCGAGAACACATGCCGACCGATTTACGATTACGTACACGGGGTCGATGTACGGACGTCGCAATCCGGCAACGTTTCTTGCGGCGCTCGATCTTCTTGCAGAGCAAGCACGCCTAACACCCGATGATGTGCACCTTAGGTTCGTTGGTAGGTTTGGCGACGAGGTTCATGAGATGCTCTCGGCCTCGCAGTTTGCACAGTCGATGGAGATCGTAAGCTACGTACCACACGAAACCAGCATTGCCATGCTTATGGCCTCTGATGCATCGCTACTAATTGTAGACGATGCCAAGGAGAGCGCCGAGATCGTACCAGGCAAGGTCTACGAATATCTTGGAGTCGGAAAGCCCATAATTGCGCTAACACCACGGAACAGCGCCATAGAGAGACTCGTCGGGGAAACCCGTGCAGGTATGTGTGCACCACAAGACGACATAGCTGCTATTGCAGAGATAGTCGGCACGTATGTTGCTCGCTGGAAGCAGGGAGTGGCAATTGTTAACCCTGACGCTCATGAAATTGCGAAGTATGAAAGGCGCGAGGCAGCGCTTCAACTTGGTTCAATACTTTCGGACTTAGTAGCATGAAAAAAATCATTGCAATTGTTATCGCAATCGTTGTTGCGTTTTTCCTCATCAAGATTGCTTGGTGGGTATTAAAGGGTGTGTTTTTCTTGACACTGAACCTCGTCGGCATCATTCTCGTGCTTGCCGTTGCTGTTCCTGTGTACTTTCTCATTCGAAAGGCACTAACACGATGAAGCCGCATACCAAAACACAGACATTAACTGTTTATATAACAGTATTCATAACCTGTATCTTGTTCATATGTGCACCAGCAGGAGTGCGGGCGCAAGCACCACTGTGGAATCCTCTAGCTGTCGATGTAACACGAAACCTGTTAAAAGATTTGTTCGAAACAAATGCAGTTCCGTATATCCAGCCAATGATTACAACGGTAAACGCAACGTCGAACGCAGCGTTCTACAACACCGCATACATTCCCGACACAAATGCACCGTACGTGAAAATCAGTTTACGCGGTATGGTGGGTTTCATACGCGACGATCAGAAATCATATTCGCCGACCCTTGATCTCGGAGCCCCTTCGCAGAATCTCGTGACGGACGTAACGCGCTTCGGAACCATTGACGTCATCAACAGAAAGTTTGTGATAAAACCCACGTACGAGGACACGCTTGGTCTGACGATGTTCTTGCTTCGCGAGATTCTCATTGATGCGCAGAAGCAGGGGAAATTCAACCTACCGCCCGTAGCTCCGACGCTGTTTGGCAATCAGCCAGATACACGCGTGTATTTGCCGCCCTCTGACACGTTACTGGCGGTGCTGCGGTCACGACAAGACTACCAGGCATTGCTTGCGTTGTCGGGTCCGGGACTCGACTCCTCTCTTAGCGCCCTCGTCGGTCAGCTCTCCCTCCCAGACTACCTTACGCTACCTCCTGGCGCAAACATGAGCACGCTAGTTGCAGCAGTACCGCAGATAGAAATTGGCGCACTGTACGGAACAGAATTGCTTCTACGATTTATACCACCCGTGCAGTTCGACAAGAACATCGGAAAATTCGCGTTCTGGGGTGTGGGCCTAAAGCATTCTATCTCGCAGTATTTCCCAGAGCGTTACTTCGATCTTGCAGTACAGGGTGTGTATCAGGGAACAACGCTAACAAACACTGTTGGCTTTACGGGGTCTGAGCTAAATGCTACAGCACACATTGCCAGTATTAACGTGCATGCAAGCAAACGTTTGGCGAACATTCTCGACGTGTATTCGGGCTTTGCTTACGAGAACATAGACGTAACGTCAACCTACATCTACATCATGCCACAAGAAGTGCAGGTAAAGCTCGGACTGTTACCAACACCTCCTCTAGGTCAGGCAGCAGTGCCAACACCCGAGCAGCCAGGTGACACGAAACCACAGACCAGCATAATTGAGGCTGGCGATACAAACGTGAAGTGGACCGTAGGTTTCTCTTTACTCGCCGGACCTGTTCGTCTGTTTGCCGACTACTCTATAAGCAGTTTTAACATCTTCAGCGGTGGCATTGAAGTCGTCATCGGACAGTAGCAAACAGTGTCGGTTATGTGTACGGTCTGAAACGAGCATAAGGGTAAGGGTCGAAAGGGGCTATGAAGAGAGAGATGTTGGCATGGTATAGAGAAAGCGCCCGGGACTATCCATGGCGCGGTGCTGCTATCGATGCCTACACCGTGCTCGTCTCTGAGTTTATGCTGCAACAGACGCAAGCGCGCACTGTAGCCAAGAGGCTGCCGGAATTTCTTGAGCAGTTTCCGAGCATCGCAGCATTGGCTAATGCAACAAATGGCATTATGCTTAAAGCATGGCAAGGACTCGGCTATAATAGCCGCGCACTTCGTCTTCGTGATGCTGCAATTGTTGTTCGCGACAATCATGCAAGCCGCGTACCAGAAGACCCCGCAGCGTTAATTAAACTATCGGGTATAGGTACGTATGCATCGGCCTCGATAGTATGCTTTGCATATAATAAACCAGTTGTAGTTATCGATGTAAATATCCGTCGGGTGTATTCGCGCTACATGCGCAGACAACCAACTACGGCCACGGTAGAACCGGAGTCAGTCGTTCGTGTTTTTGCCGAAAAGATTTTGCCCCGAACCAACGCTGCTGAGTGGTATCACGCTGTAATGGACCTCGGCGCCCATATATGCACTGCACGCAAGCCCCTTTGCGAAGCGTGCCCCCTACAAGCATCGTGTCCGTCTGCCGGCGTCATGCTCGAGGCCACCCGCAGTAAACGTCCAGAACCCACCTTCTACGGACATCCCAACCGCATCTGGCGCGGACGCATCGTCAAACTGCTAAACGGCACCGCGACAGCCGCTGCTATCACCCCGCGCCGATTGTTCAAAGAACTAACGAGCACCACCGCCACCAGCGCCGATATCGCGTGGCTCGACGGCGTGTTGAAATCGTTGCAAGCAGATGGAATGCTTGCGCGGAAGGGATCGGCGATTAGCTCGGTGCGATAATTCTCTCGCATATTGTACCAACGTTAATTACGGAGGGTGGCATGCGTAGAATCCTGATTTACCTCATCGCCTTTGTTGGCTTCGCTGTTACGAATGCTCAATCGACATGGAAGCCTGCCATCGTGTTCTCGCGTCTGCTCGGCGAGGCTCATTATCTGCCAAATTTGGGAGAGTGTGGGTACGTGCAGTTCAGGACCGGCCCCGACGGTGTAGAGTGGGGTATCTACGATATGAAGACGCTGTCAGATACTTCGACCGCGCGATGGCAATTGAGTGGTCCTGTTGACGAACGTAGAATCGGTGTAGTCCTTGATATCGACGGTAACGGTACCACAGATGTCAGTGCGGGGTATTTGGTATATCTGGATGTTTGCCTACCAACGCAAAAGATATTACCTCGAAACATTGGATTTAATGGGATCGCAGACATTGACGGCAATGGTACACAGGAAGGGATGTCCTTTGGGCCTGACTTTCCCAATGTTTCTACGCTTACCCCTGACCGCACAGCTTTTCGCAGGGTGGAACTCCCAATTAGGCCGTTACATTTAGGTACGCTGTCCGCTAGTGCTCGATTCCTCAGTACGTCCAAGACAGAGAATCTGCCTATCAGAAGGAATCTGTCGCTGTTGCGCATGGATCCCGGGCAGCTTCATCAAGATAGCGCGGTGGCGCAGCTTAGTACAGTCACGAACACAGGACCTGTGTATGAAAATTCCAACTATGAACCCGAAAGGTTGTTCATGTTTCCTGACGTATGGTACCTGCCCAGAGGGGATTCGATGTGGGTGATTCCGTCGAGCGACATGGTAACATCATGTACACACGTGTTTATGAGCAAACGTTTCAGCCTGCGCATACGCACCATGTACCTAAGAGCGCTCTTCTTCACTACGTGACATGGACATTCCCGCCTTCGGACACTCTCGTACCATTTGATAACGGTCAGATCTATCGGATATCTCAGACAGCGACTGGCGTATCCAGCATGTACCCAACTGTGGTGCGTGGAGGAAAGCTCGATGGTCCCTGGCCAGACAGTAATATTCTTGCATCGAAACTTCACCTTTTCAATGTGGCGGGATGTGACTCCACGGCAGATACTACCATGGATTTTGAATATGAATACCTTGCATGGCAGGAAACGTTGTCCGGTGCAGCGCATTCGCGTGTGAGACGTAGATATTTCCTTATGGACCGTGAGGCTGGTGCACAAGGCCCAGGAGACACGATGCGGATCTGGTCGATGAACACAGTGTCACATGCATATCAGAGTTGCTCTGTGCCGGTGGTGTCCTTAGCTGCGATGCGTGTCGATTCGCAGTTATTCAAGCTTACCGGAGTAGATACGCTTTTATATGCGGACCCTAAGTATTGCCGAATGCAGATTACAGGCAACATCAGTGATACGTCCATTTTCTGTGCGTTCGGACTCTTCAACAATGCTGTCAATGGCCCAGGTATTCGTGGCGCGGTGTATTGGACTGCATTCCATAGTGGCTGGCCTTCGACGGGTCCCATGGTTGTGCAGCATCCCCATCGGTTCGCTCCCTTCACGGGAGACACGAACAACTTCATGCGTATGAATAATTTTAGTCCAGGAGGTGCAGAAATAAGCCGCGATCCTGGCCAATGGCCGCATATAGCTCATCGTGCATTCGGAGTTCCATTGCGAAGAGAAGAACTTAGGCGTGTGCAGGAAATCGACAATACAGCGCACATCATGTTCTCCAGTGAGTTCTTCCTAAAACCTCCGATAGAGGAAACGATTATCGATCATCATTACGCTGGTTTCATCCATAATGGCGAAGAGATTGCTGTTCGTTGTGAAGATGCAAAGGGAAATACGCTTCAGTTTCGCTTGGATCGTGATGATCGATTTACGGGAGCAGGAGAAGTACTTCGTCAGCTTTCGCGACCAACCGTAACCTTGGTTAGTGATCCCATCGAGGTAGGCGAAGATGTAGAACTCACTCTGGATAACATAGGCATGCTTCGTGAAGGAGTAGAACTTCGATGCGAAGATGTATCGCTTAAGACTTACCGTGCCGGAAGGCTCGATCATGAATGAGATTACGATTCTTGACGCGGAGTCGAAATCGCAGGGTAAAACAACTCGCTATGTGAACATGCAAGTGGTCGATCTTGCTTCAGGTCGCGTACGATCGCGCACCGACGCGGTAAAGCCTCTTGTGTATCCGAATCCAGCATCGACTGAGATCCGGGTAATTCCACCTGTACGAAGTATGGGATCGTCTACCCTCCGAGTGGATATGGTCGATGGGCTTGGTCGTATTGTGGCTACGTGGTCCGGAGACTATACCTCCGTTGTTGTCATCGCCGTTGAGCAGATACCATCCGGTATGTACTCTGTTCGAACAACGTGGGCTTCGGGAGAGCAAGCGAGTGTGACCGTTGCTATTCAACGTTAAGTAGCCGTGGGAAAAGTTTAAATCACATTGTGAAGTGAGGTATTTTTAACTTCCGCAATGTCACTTCCCTTTTGTGTGCAACGTGCGTGTGATGAGCAAGCCTCGCTTATTAAGCGAGTGGCTGCGTTGTGGATGTACCGCGAGCTGTGTGCAACGGACGTTGTGTTAACGCATGCTCGATGTGACGAGCTTTTGCAACAACACTCGCACGAGCTGCTTGCCTTTGCGCAGACAGTAGACATGGCGTATTCGCTTGCGGTAAATGTCCGGCTAAATGCTCACGCACCGTACTCGAAATTTCTCGTTGGATGCGCTGTAATCGACGAAGCAGGCAGCATACACGTTGGGTGCAACGTAGAGAACGCAAGCCTTGGCCTTACGCAATGCGCAGAGCGCGCTGCAATTACGACTTCTGTTGCATCGGGTAATGTGAACATTGTGGCAGTTGTGATTGTGGCGGACACAACAACACCCGTAGCGCCATGTGGAGCGTGCAGGCAGGTGATGGTGGAGTTCGGAACTGACATTATTGTGTGTTCGCGCACAACGAGCAACGATCAGACGTTGTATGTTGTCGACGAACTTCTTCCATTAGCCTTTACCTCATGGTAACAGCTATAGCCTTCACCTCATGGTAACACCTACGATCGGCACGACGTCGCTCTCACCACGTGTGTGGTTCACCGTAATTATTTGCGGTCTAGGATACTTCGTTGATGTCTATGACCTGATTCTCTTCAGCATCGTAAAGAACACGTCCCTAACCGACATTGGCGTATCCGCTGCACACTTGCAAGACGCAAGCGAGCTGATTCTCGGTGCGCAGATGGTTGGGATGTTAGTGGGTGGAATAATCTTTGGTGTGCTGGCCGATAAACGCGGACGTCTTAGTATTCTGATGACGTCTATTCTGCTCTACTCGCTCATGAACATTGCGAATGCGTTTGTAGGAAGCGTAGAGGTCTACGCACTCTTTCGCTTTCTGAGCGGCGTTGGCCTTGCAGGCGAGCTTGGTGTCGCAATTACACTCGTAGCAGAAATTATGCCTAGCGACAAACGCGGATACGGCACTACCGTAGTCGCCACACTCGGAATTCTTGGCGCAGTAGCCGCATACCTTGTGCACGAACTATTTAATTGGCAGACGGCGTTTGTGATAGGGGGCCTAATGGGGCTTGCCCTGCTTGCCGCGCGCGTACGTGTGTTTGAGTCGGGTATGTTTAAGACAGCAGCAGAGAAGACCGTCACCAAGGGCAATCTGCTCATGCTGCTTACGAAGCAGCGGATTGGACGTTATCTGAGCTGTGTGGCAATCGGACTTCCGGTGTGGTACGTGATAGGCATTCTCGTGACATTCTCTGCGGGCTTTACAGCGGAGTCGGGCTCTATTGCCACCGTGGTAGACGGACAGTCTGTGATGTGGGCATACGTAGGCCTTGCTGCGGGCGATTTGTTGAGTGGTCTGCTAAGTCAGCTCCTTCGCAGCCGTAAACGCGCAATTCTGCTGTTCCTACTTCTTACGCTGGCCTCTGCCGCGTGGTACCTGCTTACGCCCGACAAATCGGCAACGATGACGTACCTTCAGTGCGCTGTACTCGGCTTCGGCGTTGGATACTGGGCCGTCTTTGTAACCACAGCGGCCGAACAGTTCGGTACCAACCTTCGAGCGACAGTTGCAACAACGGTTCCGAACCTTGTTCGTGGGTCGCTCTTTCCAGCGCTTGCCTTGTTCGGTTACCTGCGGAAGTATTATTCCGAAACACAAACAACGCCGCGCGTCTCTAGCGCAATAATTGTTGGCGGAATAACATTCTTTCTGGCCTTCGTAGGATGGTACTTTCTTAAAGAAACGTATGGCAAAGACCTCGACTACGTCGAACGGTGATATTTTTGCCAATGGATCACGCAGAACGTATTGTCATTCTCGATTTTGGCTCCCAGTACACACAGCTCATTGCGCGCAAAGTCCGCGAACAGGGCGTCTACGCCGAGATCCACCCGTACTCCATTTCAGTCGATGCACTTAAGGGGCTGAGGCCCAAGGGGCTCATCCTCTCTGGAGGTCCGTCGTCGGTCTACACAGAAGGCGCCCCCTTACCATCGTTCGATGTGTTTGCACTGCATATTCCGGTGCTGGGTATTTGCTACGGACTCCAACTGATGGCGTTTCAGCTTGGTGGGTCGGTAGACAAGGCAGCGCGACGGGAATTCGGACGTGCTACACTAACTGTTGACGACGATTCAGACCTGTTCAAAGGCGTTGCGAAATCCTCGCAAGTTTGGATGAGCCACGGCGACTCGTTAACTGGACTCCCAACAGATTTCGAAGGCATAGCCCACACCGACAACGCTCCTATTTGTGGTGTACGCAGCCTTGAGCGCAGAATTTGGGGAATCCAGTTTCACCCCGAAGTATACCACAGCACCGAAGGCAATCGCATCCTTCGAAACTTTGTAATCGATATCTGTGGATGTTCTGCGACATGGAATGCCGAGTCGTTTATCGAAGCAGCTATCGCTGACATTAAAAATCGTGTTGGAGATGGTGGCGTAATCTGCGCTCTAAGTGGTGGTGTCGACAGTACGGTTGCTGCTGTGCTCATACATCGTGCAATAGGCGATAAGGTACACTGCATTCACATCGACAGTGGTTTGATGCGCAAAGGTGAAAGCGCACAGATTATAGAATTGTTTAAGAATAACTTTTCGATGACGGTTGACCTTGTCGATGGCTCGCATGTATTTCTAAGCAAGCTCGATGGTGTTTCAGACCCAGAGCAAAAACGAAAAGCCATTGGCAATGCATTTATCGAACTGTTCGAAGTCGAAGCCGAGAAGTTTTCAGATGCGCAGTTCCTTGCACAAGGCACGTTGTATCCCGACGTTATCGAATCGTCGAGTGTAAAGGGTCCGTCGCAAACCATCAAGACCCACCACAACGTCGGCGGCTTGCCCGACACAATGCGCCTAAAGCTCATCGAACCATTCCGAGAGTTGTTTAAAGACGAAGTGCGTGCGGTTGGACGTAATCTGGGCATCCCTGCGTGGTTCATAGACAGGCACCCATTCCCGGGTCCGGGACTCGCCATTCGCATCCCCGGTGAGATCACGCCAGAAAAGCTCGAAACACTGCGCCTTGCCGATGAGATTTACCTCGAAGAACTACACAACGCCGGACTCTACAATCAGATCTGGCAGGCCTTTGCCGTGTTGCTACCTGTGCGTACTGTAGGCGTGATGGGCGACGAACGCACGTATGAACATGTGTGCGGACTTCGTGCTGTAACAAGTACCGATGGTATGACAGCCGACTGGTTCCACATGCCGTACGACGTGTTGGCGCTCATCAGCAATCGCATCATCAATGAAGTCCGTGGAATAAACCGCGTCGTCTACGACATTTCTTCAAAGCCCCCTGCCACCATCGAATGGGAATGACCGGAATGTTTTTCCTGAATCAATTGAGAATCTTGTAAACGACTGTCCTAAATAAATTGAGAATCTTGTAAATGACTGTCCTTGTTCCTATTGCAAACGGCACCGAAGAGATGGAAGCTGTGATTGTTATTGACATGTTACGACGTGCGGGCATCGATGTCGACGTGGCCGGAGCAGGCGACGTAGTAACGTGTTCGCGTGGCGTCCGCATCATACCCGACATGGCATTGCACGAAGTGTCAGAAGATGATGTGTTCGGCGCTATTGTTCTACCTGGCGGATCTGAAGGCGTAGAAGAGCTCATTAGAAATCCGTACCTCGAGAACATTTTGCGTCGGCATAGAGAACGCAAGGGACTCGTTGCGGCTATTTGCGCAGCTCCAACAATCCTGCATGAATTCCGCATGCTTGCTGCAGGTGCGACACTTACAAGTCACCCGTCGGTTGCCGATCAGCTTCAGCAGTACAATTACACAATCGATCGTGTTGCCGAAGACGGACTCCTCATTACCAGTCGTGGTGCGGGCACTGCGTTCGAGTTTGCCCTAAGTCTAATTACTCGTCTTGCCGATGCAACCACTGCATCGCGCGTTGCAAGTGATATTGTGTTGTACGAATAATGCAAAACCCTCAACGATATCTTGTTACGTCGGCGCTTCCTTACGCAAGCGGCATAACGCATTTTGGAAATGTTGTTGGGTCGACGTTGCCTGCAGACCTTTACGCACGTTACTGCCGCTTACGTGGACGCGACACGTTGTACGTGTGTGGCTCCGATGAACACGGCGTCGCAATTACCATTGCAGCCGAAAAAGAAGGCATCACACCGCGCGAAATCATCGACCGCTATCATGGCCTCAACAAACAGGCATTGGCAAACGCGGGCATTGCGTTCGATGTCTACGATCGCACGTCGAATCCCGTTCACTACGACACAGCACAAGAATTCTTTCGTTACTGGTTGGGTAAGGGGCTCCTCGTCGAACGCGAAGAGGATCAGTTTTTTGATGCCGATGCAAACATGTTCTTGCCCGACCGCTACGTCGAAGGGATATGTCCGAACTGCGGCTACGACAAAGCCCGCGGCGACCAATGCGACAACTGCGGCGCGTATTACAACCAGCTCGACCTAAAGCATCCGCGCTCACTCGTCAGTGGCAAAGCACCTATTGTTCGAAAGACAAAACACTGGTACTTCAAGCTCGACGAGTTTCAGAAATGGACAGAGCAGTACGTCGAGTCGCACGCAACAGATTGGAAGAGCAACGTCCTTCAGCAAAGCCGCTCCTGGCTTAAGCAGGGCCTTGCCCAGCGTGCTGCCACGCGTGACATGAAGTGGGGCATTCCGGTGCCAGCTCCAGATGCCGATGGTAAAGTTATTTACGTATGGTTCGAAGCAGTGCTTGGGTACATCAGTGCTACAAAGCAGTGGGCCAAGGACAATGGCATCGACGCTGCATGGCAGCGCTGGTGGTGCGATGCAGGCACGGAATACATTGCGTTTCTTGGTAAGGACAACATTGTCTTTCATACCATCATTTTTCCAATTCTGCTGCATACGCGCGAAGACGAAGGCTACATCCTGCCAAAGCAAGTCCCTGCAAACGAGTTCATGAATCTCGAAGGTCAGAAGTTTTCGAAGAGTCGCAACTGGGCCATCGATCTTGTTCAATACCAACAGGACTTTCCAGAGCCGCAGCACAGCGATGTGTTGCGCTATGTTTTAACAGTCAACATGCCAGAGTCGAAAGACAGCGACTTTACGTGGAAAGACTTTCAGGCTCGCACAAACAACGAACTCGCTGCAATTCTTGGCAACTACATTAATCGTGTAATGCAGTTCGTTCAAAAGAATTACGATTTGTGTGTGCCCACTATTCCCGCCGAGGCAATTCGCACAGAACACGAAACGGCTCTTGCATCTGCAATCGAGTCGGGCATTGCAATTATCGCCGACAACTACGACGCATTCCGATTCCGCGATGCAGCAACAGAAACCATGAACGTTGCTCGTGCTGCCAACAAGTACTTCAACGACAAAGCGCCGTGGAAAACGCTCAAGGCCGACCCCGCAGATTGTGCACTAACGCTTAACACATGCCTGCAAACAGCGCGTACGTTATCGGTGCTCATAGCGCCAATTCTACCGAACGCAGCAGAAACAATTCAGCGCATGCTTAATGTCAGCGTGCATACAGGCGCACCATTTAAACCCCAGACAGCTGACGAGTCAGGAACAACTGACAAACCCGATGCTGCATCGCAAAATGTCTGGTTTGCAGCAGCGGAGGCTGTATTGAAAGCCAGCGCGCCCCTTAACGAGCCCCATATCCTGTTCACAAAAATCGAAGATGATGTTGTGGAACGTCAGGTGGCAAAGCTCGGACCTTCTGAAAAAGGCAATGCGAGTGCTTCTGGCGCCGCAACTATAGCGGGTGCAGCGGGTGCTGGGGGCGCCGCAACTGTAACTGTTGATGGCGGACGTATTTCTATCGACCAGTTCAAGAATGTGCAGTTGCGTACGGCACGTGTGCTCGAAGCCGAGCGTGTGTCGAAGAGTGAGAAACTGCTGAAGCTAAAAGTCGACATTGGCACAGAGCACAGGCAGATTCTTGCAGGCATTGCGAAGCATTACACGCCTGAAGAACTAATCGGACGTCTCGTTGTAGTGGTTTCAAATCTGCAACCTGCAAAGCTCATGGGAATGGAATCGCAAGGAATGGTGTTGGCTGCGTCGAATGCCGACGGAACGCTAACACTAGTTACGCCGATGAACGACGTTGTTGGTGCGGGTGCCGAAGTACGATAACACAATGTGTTGATGCACATACGCAGTAGAAGCAAATGAGCGATCCATACGTTGACGAAGAAGACGTTCCGCAAAGACCGGTCAAGGAGTCGCCGACACTGGTACGTCAGCGGCGTCTACTGAACAGGTGGAGCATTTTTGCATTGGTGTTTGTGAGTGCACTTGCAACAGTCTTGTATGTAAATAATGTTATTACCGTTAATAGACTGCTTCGCGATTCAGAAGCAATGAGGAAGTCTGTCGACTCTCTGCGCGACGTAAACCGCAGTCTGCAAACCGAGGTCTTTCGTTTGCAGAGTGCCGAACGTGTTACACGCATTGCAACCGAGCGGTTGGGGATGACGCCGCCGCCGCAAGCGCCAACGGTCTTTACGGCTGATGGCGAGGAGGGAGCAGAGCATGGAAGAAAACGACGTTGACCCTATCCGGTGGAAAGCCGGAGTACTGATTCTGTTGTTCGCTTCGGCGTTCATGCTTGTGCTTGGACGTCTCTTCTGGGTGCAGGTTGTTGATAGCAGCAAGTACCGCGAATTGGCTAAAAAGCAATACGAGTCGAAGGTCGCACTGCGCGCCGAGCGTGGCAAAATATTCGACCGCAACATGCGAGACGTTGCAAACACGATTCGCACAACATCGTTTGCCGCCGACCCGACGATGATAGAACGCATCGGTTTTCTCGGCGCGCTGTTGTCTGTGGCAGACGGGAAACCAGCGGCTTCGTATGCAGAAAAGATTAAGGCGTCGACGGGACGTTTTGTGTGGCTTGCACGCGGTGTGAACACCGTACTGTATCCCATGCTCGATACCATTCATGATAAGGGGCTGATAAGGCTCAAAGAACCTAAACGTAATTTTGTTTATGGTCCGATTGCATCGCAAGTAATCGGAACCACCGATGTCGACAACAACGGGTTAACCGGACTCGAGCTGCATTACGACGGAATCCTTCGTGGTCGCAGCGGCTTTGTTGTGATGCAGCGTGATGGTCGCGGACGATTACGTCCGAGTGTAAACCCCGAGCGTGAAGCCCCCGAGAACGGACGTGGACTTCAACTCACCCTCGACATCGAAATGCAGCGCGTAGCAGAACAAGAGCTGGCCCGTGGTGTGCGCGAGAGTGGAGCAGTAAGTGGCACCATCGTAGCCATAGAGCCCTCTACGGGCGACATTCTAGCGATGGCGTCGTTCCCAACGTTCGATCCGAATAAACTAGATGTGGCGTCGAACGATGCAATTCGCATTCGTGCCATCACCGACCAGTACGAGCCAGGTTCGACACTTAAGCTTGTTACTGCAGCGGCACTCCTCGAAGAACAGAAGCTTGCTCCGAACGAACGCGTCGATGGTGGCAATGGTACGTTGCAACTCAACGGTCATGTTGTGCGCGACGATCATCCTGTTGGCGTAACAACATTCAAGGGTGCACTCGAGCAATCGAGCAATGTTGTGTTTGCCATGAGCTCGCGATTGCTCGATGACCGCGTTTTCTACAAATACATGCGCGACTTCGGCTTCGGCATTCCGACCGGTATCGACCTACCGGGCGAAGTGCGTGGAAGACTAAAACGTCCGAACGAATTCGACGCTACAACCAAAACCTTCATGGCCTTCGGTTACGAGATAAGTGCAACAGCCTTACAGATGGTGAATGCATACGCCGCCATTGCAAACAAGGGCATTCTTATGCAACCGCGATGTGTAAAAGCAATTATGGATCTCGACGGCGACGTCGAAACAGAATTCAAACCGCAAACAATTCGTCGTGTAGTAAGTGAAAAAACTGCGACGCTCCTTACAGACATGCTTGTTGGGGTTGTCGAAAACGGCACGGGCAAACTCGCCAAAATTCCGGGTGTGCGCATTGCCGGAAAAACAGGCACAGCACAACAGCTCGAAAACGGTTCGTACAGTCGCAAGTCGTACACAGCATCGTTCGTTGGGTTCTATCCCGCAGACAACCCGCGTGTGGCCATGATCGTTATGCTCGACCGTCCGTCTACGAGCATCTACGGCGGCTCGACTGCCGCACCCATCTTCCGCCGAATTGTGCAGAAGACCATGACCATGCTGGCTCTCGATGATCAGGTAATGAAGAAGATTGCTGCAAGTGCCGAGGCGGATAGCGTGGTGGTGCCGGATATACGCGGACTCGATGTGCTTACGGCTGATACGGTGGTGCGACGGCTTGGCCTGCGCATGCAGGATAGTCTGCCAGACTCGGCCATGATAATGCGCCAGGAGCCCCTTCCTGGGACCCGTGTCGAAAGGGCTGCCACCGTACATGTCGAGCTTCAGACCTCTCCCACACGTCCCGACGTCGTTGGCCTAAGCCTGCGTCGTGCCATCACCGTCCTGCATTCTGCTGGCTTCGAGGTGCGCGTAAAAGGCACCGGTCGTGTTACGGCCCAAGAATGGACGGGCAACACGTGTACGCTCATTGCACAGAGTCGATAGCGCTAAGAGCTGGGCCATTTACCACTTTAGTAGACTCTGTTTCCTACTTTAGTGGCCCCTGTAACTCTCACCCCGCGATTGGGTTCTTCGTGACCACCGTATGACCCAAAGAACTTCTCCATATCTCTATCTTTTTGTCGGGCTTCTGATCTGCTGCGCTCCTATGCGCGCATCTGAAAAGTCGGGCGAAGATGTGCAGCGTGTAAGCATGCAGACGATTGCCATGCCTATCACGCAAGTGGATATGAAGTCTGAGCGCGAAGTTAAAATTGCAGGCTTCACCGGAGTAGCGTTCAGGGTCGATAAGATGCCTAAAGCGCCCTTTGCACTTTTTAGCAAAGCGAACATTTCTCTTGCCTTTGGTCAGTCTGTTTCGATAGAACGAGACACCATAGCCGTGCGGATTACTTTTCAGCCAATAACGCCCGGCTTCTACAGAGACACAGTTATTCTTCGACGCAAACCACCTTTTCCTCAACAGGTCGATGAAATCATTATCATCGTCGAGGGCATTGCATTCGTTCCGAAACGGACAATGCATGTCGACTTTCAAAGCGTTCTTGTCGGCGATTCGACGAGAAGAATAGTTCGAGTCCCCTCTGAATTCATAGCAACCAGTCAGTGGACTATCATCCACCCAGACCCTCCATACACTGTGATCAATAAGGCTCCAACGTCTGAACCAGATCCAGATGTGCCAGGGAAATTTGTTTATGCTTTTGTTCTGCAGTTCGAACCCTTGGTTACGGGGCTTAAGAAAGGGTCCGTAACGTTCATTCGGCTCCGAGCCGACAACACAACACGCATTCTCGATACGCTCGTAGTTGAAATGACAGGTACTGGAGAAGAGTTCACTCGTCGCGCAGACATTCAGTTCGGACGTATGATGACTGGCGATAGTAGTGTAAAAGAAGCGGCAATTCAGTTGCCCGATATTGGTAAAACATTTTACAAAATTGCGTACCAGCCTCCTGCTACTAGCCCCTTTCAATACATCGAGAATTACGTCAGGAATGGTAAGCTCGTTGTACGTGCCTCATTTGCACCCTACATTGTGCCACAGCTCTCCGACAACGACGTTGTAGTGTTGTATCGTGTACGAGATGGCGGACAGTTTCAGTTTCCACTCGATTCTGTCGTAGTCTCGTTGTACGGCACATCGGGTCCGATGCAGCGCGACACCGAAGTCGTGTTTCAGAACCAGTTTATTGGTGAGCTCGACTCAGTCGATATAGACCTTGGCATACCAGTACCATATAAACTCAGAAGCTTTTCGTACGACGTCGTGTCCAGCGTTTCAACCTCCTCTAGGGTGTGGGCAATAGTTATTGATCCGAATGTGGAAAGTCCGGACACCGTTAGAGTGCGTGTATACAGTAAACCGGACAGTCTTGGGAAATTTTCCGACGTGCTCTATTTGCGCCGCTTGTTCGAATCGACAGAAGTGATTGATACTACTACCGTTGCCGTACGTACTGAAGTACGACCTCGGAGTATTAACCTGCGTACGTCGATTGCGCGGCAGACTTCGAAGACTAACGAGCAGCCTGTATTCGACGAGAGTAGTGTTATGTCGGCACGTATCGGCGACACCATCGTCGTTGCCATTCTTGCCCAGACATCAGACCCAATCGACCTTGCGCTTCAATTCAACACGTTGCGGTGTTCACTCGCATACAACCCTACGGTTCTCGTGCCAGTTGTGAATGCAGGTGAACAGACTGTGGTCTTAGACGATGATGCTCTTTTTGTTTTTGGAGATGCTTCTGTAACAGCAAATGCACCGTTAGATAGAGACGGATATGTGTTAGCGCGCGCATCGTTTGTTGCCGTAATGGGTGACGCAGACAACAGCATGCTTGCATTGAGCGGTGTTACGCTTGAGCCACGCGATCTGCTTGTGAACGATGTCGGACTCGATTCTGCTACCGTGCAGCTGACCAATGTGTGGAATTACCAGGACGGACGCTCGAGGTTTATCAATTCTTTGCAGAAGAATTTGCAACTCGACATCTCACCTAACCCACTAACCCCTGACTCGAAGATTACCTGGTTGAATGTAACAGCCGGAGATGGCAAACTTCAGATAGTGAATTCGCAGGGCGTAGTTGTGGCCGACCTTACCAATCAGTTGCGCGCTCCAAATGCGAATCAGATATCTTTCCCCTCTGGATTGCCAACAGGTATTTACTACGTAAGACTTACAGCATTAGCCGATAATTCTGCCGTCATCAGCAGCGTTGTGCGTCTGGTGATCGTCAACAATTGACAGCGGTAGTCCGCTTCGTCATCGTCGAGTAGGCTCTATCTTTGAGCGTGATCAAAGCCTTTCTATTTGCGTTCATCTTGATCGCGCCATCACTACAAGCGCAGCTCGACCTAGACGTGTCTGTCTCGTTGGGCGGTGCGTTGACGTCCGTCTCGAGCACCTTTCGCCCCCTACCAGGAATTCCGGCACCTTCTGATACACTCACGTTTAGAGGCCAGAACTCGGGCATGCTGAGTGTCTACAGTGCCGTAGGCTTTGACGTGAAGTTGTTCGATGTTGGCATTTCGCAATGGCGTGTCGGTGCACGAGGGTCTGTCTACGGATATACACCAGAGTACGATGCAAGCGAGGTGATACCGATTGCGCGTAATGGCGAGGTGTACCGCGCAACGCTCGGACACCGCCTATCTACGCCAATACAGGTGGTGAATCTAGAGCCGTATGTACGCGTTGAATTTTGGAAACGCATTGGAATTGATGTTGGCTTTCCATTCACACTTCCGTTGTCTGCGTCATACACGCAAACTCAACGATTTATCGATCCTGCAGGTACGACGTTTATCGATGGCTCTGTTGAGCAGCTCACAGCACGTGGTGACGTCGGCGGAATGAAGCAATTTGCATACGGGTTAGATGTGCGTGCTGAAGTGCTGTTTCCGATATCAACTCTGGGAACGGCAGTAGTGTTTGGTACAGGCAGTACTGCATTGCAATCCACCCACGATGTTGCCGATTGGCGGCCAGTTACGTTTGGTGGCGGTGTCGGGGTTAGACTAAAACTGCTTGGTGGAGCAACGCCAGCAGTAGACCTTATACAACCGGTGCGTAGCGACACAACACGCGACACCGTAGTGGTGTTAAGTACGGTTGTAGAAATGCCACGTACCGAACTCGTTTTGCGCACGATTGACAGCACCAAACGTAACGATACACTTTTTTATAATGTTGTAGAACAATACCGAACACTTACAAGAAAACCTCCGGCGCTCTTGCGTGTTTCTGTGAAAGTTGGATTCGAGCAACCCGATGGTTCGGTAAGCGAAGATGCCAGGTTACTTAGTACTCGTACAGAACTCACACGTTCGGTGCCGCTGCTACCTGTTGTGATGTTTGACTCTGGTACGTCGACTATTCCGCTGCGTTATAAAATGCTTAAGCAGCGCGATGCACAACGATGGAGCGAACAGCGACTTGCAAGCGACACTTCTGCGCACTGGCAATACCATGTACTGAATGTAATCGGCTCGCGCATGAGGCGTGCAACAGCATCTACAGTCGAAGTGCTGGCATACGACGATGGTTCGCCATCAGGTACGCAGCAGGCACGGTCGCGTGCAGAAATTGTGCAGCAATACCTCGTTGATGTATTTAGAATACCGATACAGCGACTTCCGGTTATTGTCAGCACATCGCCCCTACCAACACCACCGGACACGGGTACACAGGTAGTAACTCCGGCAGCGTTCACACAACCATGGGTGTATCTGCGCGATCGTAGTGCATTGGTGTCGGGTCCGATAAACATGCACGACACCATCACCGAATCGCAACTACCTCTCGTTCGGATAATTCCGGAGATCGTATCAGAGGCCGGACTTGCCTCGTGGAGCGTTCAGATGCAGCATCGTGGGCGTACACTTCGAACGTTTAGCGAGAATACGCCAGCACCATCGGTTATTTCGTGGGACATGCGTGAAGACATCACCATGGATGCTGTACTTGTAGCACCCGTCGTCGTTGATGTTACCGCAGTTGATGTTGAGGGTACGTCGGTGCGTGGTGAGCCCGGACGTATTTCGTTGCAAGGCAACGCAATTACCGATGCATCTGCTCGCCTCGGATTCCGCGAAGAAGTGCTGATTGTGCAGGCACTCGACAACCTGCGTACTCCAGATGCTGACATGTTGCCGGTGCCAGGGGAGTTTCGGAGGATGGTTGCGCAGCGTGAGGGCGGGTGGTTCCGCCAGGGGCTCATCGAGCCCGAGCTTGGGTTATATAGATCGACGGCGCTCTATATAAATGAAGAACGGCGACCTTGAAAATTTCGCAGTCGCCGTTCTTCCACACACCATATAAGGCACATTTTCTAACGCAGATCTTTTAGTTTTTGTGTCCACACCGACACATCTATCCCCGTTTGCGATCCGCGCTGAATGGCTTGGTTCAATAACAACCGAGCGCGCGTTTCGTTACCAAGAGAAAACGTTGTTACGGCCTGTTCACCCAGAGCCTTTACTTCCTGCTCTGCCAACTTTGCCTTGCGGGCATGTTCTACGGCCATTGCGAAGTAATCTTCGCTCCGAGCCAAGTTGTTGTTCTTCCTGAATGCCAAGCCTAGCGTCATCGCTTGAAGCGTTGCTTTTACGTGATCACCAGATGCCACAACAGCATCGAAGTCTTTCTCAGCTAGAACTAGGGCAGAGAGACTGCCTTCTGAGTTCATATTGATGGTATTTGAGTTAGGGGTCGCGTCCGCATTGCGTCCGCGAGGGGTCTGATTTGGCTGAGCGTCGGTTCCTGATGGCTGAACCGCGTTAACTTCTGCTGCAGGAGCAGGAAGCACAACTTCAGGTTCTGCAACCGCAGGAGTTTCGCTAGCTGTAGGTGTAATAGCGGCAACGGGCTGTGGGGCCGGCTGTGTGTAGTAGTAGACAGCGCCTGCTGTTACTAGAGCAAGCGCGGCACCACCAAACCATGACCATGCTGACGACAGGCCACTTAAAAAGCCCCCTGAGGTCGCGCCCCCTACAAGAACCTTAGCAGCCACAGAGTTTTCTACGGCGTTAAGGAAGTGTGCGGGAACAGCAATGCTCGGTGCGGCCTTTGCGAGCATGCCCTCTAGCGTCAGCATGTTGCTGAACTGGTGGGCGAACTCTGGCGATGAGGCTTTGCGTGCTTCGAGTTCGAGGAGCTGGTCCTCGCTCAGGGAGCGGTCTAGAAAGCCTGCGAGTAGGGTGTCGTCATTTGTCATCGTAGTTCATCTAATATCGGGGACAACGTGAGCTGGATCATTTTCTTCGCCCTGAACACCCGCACCTTGGCTAACGAAACCGTAATGCTAAGTGCGTGGGCAATGTCTTCGTAGGGCAGGTCATCGAAATACTTCATTTCAAGTGCTTCTCTGAATTCTGCCGGTAGTTTTTCAATGGCGTCGTGTAGGGCCTTTCGGAGAAGAAAATCGTGTTTTGTGTACGATTCATCTTCATCCGGTGGCATCACCTCGTCTGTAATCTCGGTTGTGTGTCGCCGATTACGCAAGGCTTTTAGACAGGAATTCCGAGCGATGGTAAACATCCAGGCGGCAAAGCTGCCCTCAGAAAACGACTGTCGCTTGTCAAATACCGTCATCGAGATTGTCTGAAACACATCCTGGGCGTCTTCATGGCTCCCAAGTGCCCTCAAACAGTAGCCATACACACGCTTGTCGTACCGCCTGAAAAGGGTCCTAAAAGCCTGTTCATCGCGATTATCGCGCACCTGCGCGAACAAGTCTTCGTCTGTCATTAGTGTGTGTGTCATGCTCTCGCAGTTGAGTACAGGGCAAGAACCCGGCTTAGCCCGGGGGGTTACAGCTAGAGCGGTTACGGACGTCAATTGCCGTAAATTCGCTGGTCACGGTTCCTACAAGTTGGTCACGGTTCCTACAAGTTGGCCACTGTTCAACAAAATAGCAGGGGTTTCTATGCGCGGCACGTTCGCGGTGGTGTGCGTTTTCATGGCAGCCTTGGGGATGAGTGCGCAGACCGACATGACGGCACCTCCATCGATGAGTATGGATGGACAGGCGTATAAAATCCAGATCGGACCGTCTCTGGCGTTTTTTGGCGGCGCGATGAATACGATTTCGGCCGAGGGACGCAAAACGCGTCCCGATTTCTTTGCGCTCCCCGCATACGGCATTGCCGTTTACGCACCCTTTGGTACCGGCGTAAAGATGGGCGGCAGGCTCGACCTCGGAATCATCTCTACAGGTACACGCACGCGTCCGTACGAATTCTTCGATGGCAATACTTCCTGGGAAGGATACATTAGAGAACGTTATCAATACTTCACAATCGCGCCTTCGATTAACCTGGCAGGTGTGAACCTTGGCGCAGGCTTTAATATTCCGATGAGCGGTCAGATGTGGCACCCCGACAGGTCTTCAGAAGCATTCGATGTCGATCGCTCAACAATGAAGCTCGCTATTGATGTCCGACTAGGTACAATGATCGAAGTGTATTCGCATAGTCTCGGCACGCTCTATGTAGAGCTTCAGGCGAAGTATTATGTGACCGGACTCTACAATGATGACAAGTACACCATGGGTAACACGGTGAACCAAAGAGGCGATCCGAGCCAGGACTTCCGCACATACGATATGCTCGACAACGTGCCTGCTGGTGCGCAGTTGGGTGTGAGTTACTTGTTCGATCTTACGTTTTAAGAGTTTTTATTCGAGCACGTCGAAAACAAAACACGAGCACGTTGACAACAACACACCAAACACTACTCAGAAAACAAAACATCATGAAGACTATTCCACTCGTTGCAGCAGCCCTTATCGTATTAGCGTTTGTACCGTCATGCAAAGAAGGTCCAACCGGCGCCCACCCAGGCCACGAACTGGTTGTGAAATACAACGATGGAATTCTCAAGGACCTTACCACAATCAAGAGCGCCGAAGTAATGGTAAGTGGCGACAGCATTGTTATGCAAACGCTTCCATTACGCAGCGATACCATTGTTCAAGGTAAAATGCTGTTCGAGGTGCTCGAATCGGGTGTTGGAATAAGCAGCGCAGAGCTAATTGTAAACTTTGCAACTATGCCTTCCACGCCGGGCAGTTATGCCTTTACTGCTGCTAAAGCCACAGCGCAGGGAAGCGCAACAGTCGCAACAGGTGTTATTCTGAATATTGAGAACGGCACGTTCTATGCAACCGAAGGTACGATCGTCATCACCGAAGCTCGCGTAGAGAACGGCCTTGTTAAAGGGTACAGCGGCTATATCAATGGCAAACTGAAAAGTGTCTGGCCTAAAGGCTTCAACCCAGGCATCGGAGGCTTAGTACCACCCGGCTTCGATATCTCTAACCCCTCGCTCATTGGCGAAGAACTCACACTCCATAGCTGTCCGTTCAAAACCCGCAGCAACAGCAGCGTTCCGGTTATCGCACCCATCGACTAATGATCGAGACATCCTGTGATTGAGACATCCTATGATCGAGACATGCAATGATTGAGTCATCGCCGTGGGAAGATGTCTTCCTTACGTATGATGTCGTTATTGTTGGTGCAGGAATTATTGGCCTTTCCTCGGCCATCGAGATTGCCGAACGCAATCCCACCCTACGTATCACAGTGCTCGAACGCGGACTCATTCCCACAGGTGCAAGCACACGCAATGCAGGTTTTGCATGTTTCGGCTCGCTCGGCGAAATACATGCCGACATACTGGGTATGGGGCAAGAAGGGGCTTTGAGCGTAGTAGCGAAGCGTGTTGCCGGACTCCGTAAGCTCACAGATCGTTGTGCAAAGAGTGAGATAGGGTATGAAGCCCTAGGCGGACACGAACTGTTCTTCGAAGAACACGATGGACTCGCGCGTCTGCCCGAAATAAATGCATTGTTAGAACCATTGCTGGGCAAGGATGTCTTCACACGCCGCGACGACTTAATAAAAACTTTTATGTTCGGTCCGCGCGTTCATGCACTCGTGCACATCAAACACGAAGCAACCGTACACAGCGGACTCCTTATCAACGCTCTCTGGAAAATCGCCGAGCAGCATGGCATTCGTATTCTTACTGGCGCACTTGTTACTGCCATAGACGATCGTGTTACTGCCATAGACGATCGTGGTCAACAGAACCATGCGCTCACAATCAGCACCATCTCGGGTGAGCACACAATTCATGCTGGCATTGCGGTGCTGGCCACGAACGGCAACATGTCGCAGATAACCGTTTCAGCAACACGGCAGAACCCAGAACCGATGCAGACTCTTGCAATGCAGACTCTCGCAACACCGACTCTAACGCCCACAGCGGCCCCAACATTCTACCCTGCACGAGGTCAGGTACTCTTAACTGCTTCCATCGAAGGTCTGCCCTTTAAAGGGTCGTTCCATTTCAATGACGGATATTACTACTTTAGGAATCTTGGAAATCGTATTCTGTTTGGTGGCGGACGTAACACCGATTTCGAAGGCGAGCGCACGCGCGACATGAGCACAACCGAGCCCCTTCAAAAAAATCTCGACGAATTGCTGCGCACCGTTATCGCTCCGGGACGTGAAATCGTTGTCGAAAAGCGATGGTCGGGCACCATGGCATTTGCGGCCGATAAGCAGCCGTGTGTCGTCCAGATTGCACCAAATGTCATACTCGCCTTCGGATGTAACGGCATGGGTGTAGCGCTCGGCAGCAACATTGCGACCGAGGTCGCCTCGCTGGTGGGTAATTTGCAGTATGGCCAAGGCAAAACGTGACATCGTAAAGGGTCCGCAAGAGCTCAAGGGTCTGCCTCTTGCAGATCTCGAGCGACTGCTGCTCTCAATGGACGAAAAGAAATACCGAGCAAAGCAGATCTACGATGCGTTGTACATACAACGCGTAGATGATGTGCAAGAGATGACGTTGCTGCCACATGCGCTTCGTGATGCGCTTGCTGCAACTACACGCACATCGAGTGTTACGCTGCAAACAATGCAAGAGTCGGCAGACGGAACGAAGAAGTTTCTGTTCGACCTGCTCGACGGACGTTCTATCGAGAGTGTGTTAATACCAAGCGAAATGGTCGAAGAAGACGGACATCCACGGCGTCGCACATTATGTGTTAGCACGCAGGTCGGATGTAATCTTGGTTGCGAATTCTGTGCAACAGCATCGCTGAATCTTGCGCGCAATCTCACTTCGGGCGAAATAGTAGACCAGTTCCTGCAGGCGCAGAAGCACAGTGTGCGTCCGATTACCAACGTCGTCTTTATGGGCATGGGCGAACCCATGAACAACTACGACGAGGTTATGAGGTCCGTCGAAATCCTCAACGACCAACGCACCAACATGATTGCAGCACGTCGCACAACCATTTCAACGGCAGGTGTGATTCCGGGAATTATTCGCATGGCAGACGAAGGCAAGATTATAAAGCTGGCAGTTTCGCTGCACGCGACTACGCAAGAAGTGCGCGAACAACTCATGCCCATTGCAAAGAAGTATCCGCTGAAAGAGTTGCTCGAAGCAATCGATTACTACTACCGCAAGACACACAAAACCGTTACGTACGAATACATTTTGTTCGACGGACTCAACGATGGTGCCGATGATGTTGCGCGTCTAGCAAAGATTGCGCGCCGCATTCCAACGAAGGTGAACGTCATACCCTTTCACGAAATAGACTTCACACACCCCGAAGGATTCGCTGCCACTCTAAAACCAACGCCTCCTTCACATCTGCAATGGTTTATTGACAGGTTGCGCGAAGAAGGCGTTCAAGTGTTGATTCGGTCGTCGAGCGGACTCGACATCGATGCGGCATGTGGTCAGCTAGCTCTCTCTGCTAACCCAGAACCTTAGTGCTCACGCAGAACCGTAGTCGATATGCGTCGAATCTTGGTCGTTAGTTGTTAAACTTTAGTCGATTGACGTCTCTAAAAAAAGCCCCTTTCGCGGCTACAGATCTGATTCTGTAGAGGGCAAAAGGGGCGTGTATTTGTCCTAACACACTTTATGTTTTCGAGGCCAATCTCGAGAAGGGTCTCGACTCTTAAGGTATTACGGCAAAGAATCCAGCTGTTACGGCAAAGAATCCAGCTATTACGGCAAAGAATCCAGCTGTTACGGCAAAGAATCCAGCTGTTACGGCAAAGAATCCAGCTGTTACGGCAAAGAATCCAGCTGTTACGGCAAAGGGTAAATCCAGAAGTTGTACTGAACTGAGAGGCCAATGCGGAAGGCGTTCATCGTCCACGACTCAGAGCTTTGTAGGCTCGTAAGTGAGTAGGTATAGAACACCTCAGGTGCAATTGAGAGGTCTCTGTCCATGACCGGTATCTCGTAGCGGATGCCGCTGGTAATGCCGAATGCAAATGTTTTCGTTTCCGGAATCTTGCCGCTATAGATAGCGCGCGAGGTGCTATCGTTGTTGAATAGAGCATCGCTTGGTTGAAGGATGGTTTCTTTTTGCGAGAACGATGAGCTTAGAAGTACGCCGAAGGATGGACCCAGCATAAACTGCAGGTGTTCGTTTACTGTATATGCAAACAGCGGTTCTACGGTTAGCCAGAAGTGCTTCGATGTAATCGTGTGTTCGAAAACACCTTGTTGTTCTACACCATCGGTGTTAACCGTCTCGTTTTCGAGTGCACGCAGTAAACCGCCACCGTTATGAATACCGACCCGTGCTTGCGCACCGATAGATTCGGTAAAGAGCACGTCGAAAAGAAGTCCGAGAATGAAGCCATTGCCCGTACCGGTGCCGTAAACCGGACAGCACGATGGGATTGTTGGCAGACCCTGCATTCCGGTAGAGTGCTGGTTGAAGTTATACGAGCCGTAGATGCCCACGCTATAGTCGCGATAAGGTACAATCAAGGTGTCGTCGTCCCATGATTGCTGGGCCGAAGCAAGTGTTGCCGATGCGGTTAAGCATATACAAACGCAGAGAAATAAGCGCGTGTGTTTCATCGGTTACTTCCTGATGATCACAGAAGCGGTTTGCATAAACTCAGAGGTCTGAAGCACGAGATAATACGAGCCGCTGATTAGATCGCTGACCTCAAAGGTCGACTTATGCTTGCCAGCTTTTGCATCGGGTACGTACAACTGAGCAGACACTGTTGCGCCAGTCAGGTCGATTAAGTGCAGACTCATTGGTCCGTCGGCACCTAGCATCACCTCGACGTTAATATGATCGACAGCAGGTTGTGGAGCGACACTCGTAATGGCCGTTGTGCTCTTGCGATGAATAAGGCGTATGGTGTTACCCTCCTTACAAACTCCGAGAGCCTGGAAGGAACCATTAACGCGTGTCGTTATGTGCGAGGGAGCCCCTTGCCATTCAACCGTATCAATAACGATGTCGGTGCGTTCTGCATTACCAAGAGTTACGAGGAAGTTGAGCTGAGCCAGGATTCCAACTGTATCGGACGTCGAGCCCGTGACAGTTAGCACATTCTCACCACCACTTTGCGTAACCGTGAAGGGTCCCTTGTAGACCAGCACAGTACGATTGTAACGCAGTTTAATAATGAAATTGCGAGGTCCGCTCGACACCGTCTTCGTAGTCTTCGTTAGAAGAACTGGAATGGTTACGTGCGATCCGATTTCACCTTCGGTTGCAGGAATAACTACAACGCTACCAGAACTCTTTTCGGGACGGTACCAGAATCCAACGCCTTGAATTGTGTTGGTGTTGGGGATTTTGACGCGACCAATAAATGCCTGCCCAAGACTGCCTCGAATCTTGTTATCAGGGGACGTTGCATTAATAATGCTCGCCGACACCGGTGTAGGGTGCTGCAAACGCTGAGCCCGCACAAGCGAGCACGCGCAGACAGCGACAACGATGATAAGGAGGGTGGTTCGCATTATTGGATCACCGTAACCGAAAATGTCATGGCAGCAGGGTTCTCGTCAGCAAGGTCATTGTAAACTCGTACGCGTACGTTGCCCGCGACATTTACATACGACTGGACGACAAAGACTCCGTGTGGCAATTCTCCGTTCGGAGTAACGATAACACTCGAACCAAGCGCAGCATTCGCCACTGCGATGTCGAGATTATACGTTGTGTTGCCACCGATTTCTGGGAGATCAATATTGGCAGTTGTGATCTTGATCATGTTGGTGATGGTAGTTCCGTTCACACCGAATCGAACGTCTCCGTTTACATCGAGTTTGCGCGTTGGTGTGGCATCATTTATACCAAGGCGGCTGTTTGTGTTATCCCACCACAGGTTGTTGCTTCCGCTAACGGCAGATGACCCAGTCCAGAACGAGACCTGAGACGCAGAGCCTGTCCCTGTCGGAACGGGCTGCCAAGCGGCAGTCGTGCCGTCACTCACAAGTCCTTTGCCTGCTTGTGAAGCCTGCGACGGAAGAAGATTCGTCAATGCTTGTGTTGCAGTTGTAGCTGCCGTACCGCCTCTTGCAATCGGCACTGTACCGGTCGCACCTACATTGTTGATTGCAGCGAGGACGTTTGTTCCTGCCGCTCCCGTATTGGCAATCGTTGGATTCGGATATGAACCTGCAAGGTCGCCACCTGCAACACCACCTGGTGTGACACCGGTGATCGTTACGTTCGACGCTGTTGTGATACGACCAGCTGCATCAACTGCAATAACTGGTACTGTCGTTGCGCTGCCGTATGTAGCAGCTGCAACACCTGTGTTCGACATCTTCGCTGATGTAACAGCGTTGTTTGTGATTTTGTTTGTCGTTACCGCATTGTCGGCCATACCTGGGCTAGGATACGTTCCAGAAAGAACGCCGCCTGCAGCACCTGTTGGAGGAAGAGCAGTAATTGGAATGCTCAGCGCAGTCGTTACACGACCTGCTGCATCGACTGTTACTTGTGAGACGTTCAAAGCATCGCCATACGTGCCAGCAATAACGCCTGTATTCGACATTTTACCAGATGTAATTGCGTTATTCTGGACCTTCAGAGTAGTCACAGCGTTGTCGATGATTTTCGCAGTCGTCACAGCGTTGTCTGCAAGCCCTGGATTAGGATACGTGCCGGACAGAACGCCACCTGCGTTGCCACTCGGTGGAACTCCTGTCAATTGAACGTTCACGGCATTTGTGACACGACCAGCTGCATCGATTGTTACTTGAGGAACCAACACGCCCGAACCGTAGGTGCCGGCTACAACACCTGTGTTCGACATCTTCGCTGAGGTTACGTTAAGGTCTACAAGCTTTGCTGTAGAAACAGCACCATCAGAAAGTTTGGGTCCAGTCACCACACCAGATGCAATTACCGGATTAGGATACGTACCTGTTAGATCGCCGCCTGCACCACCGCCTGGTGTAACACCAGTGATTGTCACGTTCGTTGCACTCGTTACACGTCCAGCTACATCAACCGTTACCTGCGACACTTGCGTAGCGTTACCGTATGTACCGGCAACAACGCCTGTGTTCGACATCTTGCCAGAGGTAATAGCGCCGTTAAGAACCTTCGTTGTAGTAACAGCATCAGCCGCAAGCTTCACATCTGTGATAGCTCCGTCTGCGATCTTAAGGTGTGTAACTGAGTTGTCCGCAATCTTTGTATTTGTAACTGCGTTGTCTGCTAGTCCCGGGTTTGGATAGTTGCCCGAAAGCACGCCACCAGCAGCACCTGTTGGTGCAGCACCGGTGATCGTAACATTCGATGCACTTGTAACGCGACCCGCCGCATCTACCGTTACTTGAGAGACTTGTGTTGCATTACCATACGTGCCGGCAACAACACCTGTGTTCGACATCTTACCAGAGGTAATAGCGCCGTTAAGAACCTTCGTCGTTGTGACAGCATCAGCCGCCAGCTTAACGTTTGTTACAGCACCGTCAATAATCTTCGTGTTCGTTACTGCGTTATCCGAAAGTCCTGGGTTAGGATAGTTGCCTGACAACACACCACCAGCAGCACCTGTTGGAGCAGCACCAGTGATTGTAACGTTGGCTGCTGCAG
>Ga0163153_10001713_pt1 | contig 34145 bp, 33 predicted proteins | sample OliLakLV19MP6IB1_FD_148629 | JGI IMG/M metagenome (GOLD analysis project Ga0163153, IMG submission 148629) | Freshwater microbial mat bacterial communities from Lake Vanda, McMurdo Dry Valleys, Antarctica - Oligotrophic Lake LV.19.MP6.IB-1 | ecosystem: Environmental > Aquatic > Freshwater >... | reverse complement strand
GTTACCATCCCCGCATCGCCGTCACAGTGGACATGATCGCCACCGGCACCGACATCAAGCCGGTCGAGATCGTCGTCTTCATGCGCGCGGTCAAATCCCGCACCTTCTTCGAACAGATGAAGGGCCGGGGCGTCCGCGTCATCAAGCCGGATGATCTGAAGGCCGTCACGCCCGATGCCACGAGCAAAGACCACTTCGTCATCGTCGATACCGTCGGCGTCTGCGAGCAAGACAAGACCGACGCGCGACCGATGGAGAAGAAGCCCAGCGTCGCCTTTGAGAAGCTTCTCCAAGCCGTGGCGCTGGGGAACACGGAAGAAGACGTGCTCACCAGCATCGCCGGACGGCTGGCGCGCATGGAGCACCGCATCACGAAGGAGGATGAACAGGCCATCAGCAAAGCCAGCCTGTCTGCGTGCGGACACGCACAGGCAGGCGGGGGCCTGACTCTTGGAGACCTCAGTCGGAGTCTTGTTGAAGCGGTAAATCCAGATCGTCACCTGGAACATGCAAGGCAATTGCATAAAACAGAGTCACCGACCGATGAACAGGTCCAAGCAGCAGCGATCAAGCTCATCAAAGCCGCCGTCACCCCGTTTCAGGATCCGAAATTCCGCGAACTCCTGATCGAGATCAAAAAGAAGAACGAACTGACGATTGACCACGTCAGCCAGGATCAAGTCATCGAAGCAGGCTTCAGCGTCGAGGCATTGGCGCGCGCTCGTACCATCGTGCAATCCTTTGAGCAGTTCATCTCACAGCACAAAGACGAGATCACCGCCCTGCAAGTCCTCTATAGCAAGCCCTACAAAAAGCGGCTCAAGTTCGAGGACATCAAGGATCTGGCCGCTGCCATCGAAAAGCCGCCCTACCTCTGGAACGAGTCTCAACTCTGGCAGGCTTACGCCGCGTTGGAGAAATCGAAGGTCAAAGGCGCGAGCGGCAAACGCATCCTCACCGACCTCGTCTCCCTCGTTCGCTTCGCCATCCACCAGGACAACGAGCTGGTTCCCTTTCCCGAACGAGTCAGCGCGAATTTCAAAGCATGGTTTGGGGAGCAGGAGAGCCGAGGCAAGAAGTTCACCAATGAGCAGCGTCACTGGTTGGAGATGATCCGCGACCACATCGCGGCGAATCTGGGTATCGAAACAGACGACTTCGAGTATGTGCCCTTTGCGCAAGAAGGTGGGTTAGGCAAAGTACATCGGTTGTTTCCAGAGGGCCTTCAGAACGTAATAGAATCCTTGAATATGGCCTTGGTGGCCTAAAAGGGAAGGCACGATGTCGATAGCTGAACGAATCTTCATGGAAGCGCAGAAGCTTCCAGACACACTCGCGCAGGAAGTGTTGGATTTCATCGAGTACATCGAAATCAAGCATGGCCTGAGAGACTGGCTCACTGAAGAATTGAAACAGGCGCAGGAACCGGCCATGCGCCATGTGTGGGACAACCAGGAGGACGAGGTCTGGAATGGCCTGTCGATGTCTAGCGTGAAGGAGGAACGCGGACATGAAAGCTGATGCGAAAAAGATTCTGGAAGAGGCCATGCACTTGGAGCCGAGTACCCGTGCCCTTATTGCCGAGACACTCTTGGAAAGCCTCGATTTCGAGGAGGACTTTGAGCTCTCACCGGCGTGGCAGGATGAGATTCAGCGCCGTTGCGGGCAGATCGATCGTGGGGAGGTCGAGCTGATTGATTCCGATACCGTGATGATTGAACTTCGGAAGAAGCAGGCCTGATACACGCCCGGTAGACCCCAGCTTGAACACACTGTGGGCTTCCTTTTCCAAGAGAAAGGACCTAAACTTCAGCTATGGTCGAAACAACTCGGTTTCCGAATGCGCCCATCACTGAAGCTCTTCTCGACATTCGGGTGAAACTTCCTGCGCAAACCGATTTGGCGCAGTTAGCCACCTTCCACGATGCCATAAAGCAACAATACCCATCTAAACAAGAACGGTTGGCGTGGCGTGGGCATGTTGAAATCAAGGCAAGCTCGGTTCCTGAAGTGTCCCAATCGGCTACGGGTGGACCCGACGGATATTTATTCACTTCGGTTGATGGCAGGCAAGTTGTCCAAGCGCGTTTGGACGGTTTTACCTTAAGCCGGCTGAAACCTTACGACAAATGGGAATCCCTTCGGGATGAGGCCAAGGAGCTTTGGCAGCATTATGTCAAGATTGCCTCACCCGAAACCGTCACTCGGGTAGCCCTCCGTTACATTAATCGCATTGAGCTTCCCCTCCCGATGCGAGATTTCAAAGACTATATTCTTACAACGCCCGAGATAGCCCCTGATTTGCCACAGGGATTAGACAGCTTTTTCATGAGGCTGGTCATCCCCGATCCGAAGGCCCAAGCAGTTGCGATCGTGACCGAGACTATGGAGCCTATTGACGAATCGAGGAATCGACTCCCATTGATATTTGACATTGATGTGTTTCGCATGGCGGCTTTCAGCGTCCAGGACAAGACTTTGTGGGAGACATTCGAGCACCTTCACAATCTGAAAAATGATATCTTCTTCAAAAGCATCACACCTAAAGCAAAGGAGCTGTTCCTATGAGCGCTGCGACGGTGCCAGCCCCCATGGCGCTGGACTATGCCTCCATTTCCAGAGCGAGCTCTGAACATGATGTGCTTATGGACCCATGGATCGAGGCCGAAGAGCATTATAGGTATCCTGTCACTAGAAGGCCTCTAAGTGACGCCGAGAAGTTCTATTCCTTGGCAGAAGCATGGCGGCTGGATGTTCGCTTTACATCCTCCCTCACCCAAATGATCCTCCATCCGACGTACCAGAGGATCATTGGGATGGGCGTTGCAGCAGTTCCCTTCCTTCTTCGTGAGCTTGAACGGAAACCGGACCACTGGTTTTGGGCATTACATGCGATTACCGGGGCCGATCCAGTCAAGCCCGAAGACCGAGGCAAGCTGAGGAAGATGGCCGAGGCTTGGCTCACGTGGGGCAAGGAGCAGGGGCTGGCCTGGTGAGCAATGAGCTTGAAAGCATTTTCCCTCACCTAACACCATTCAATCATTCGATCACAAGTCCTGTTTCACCTGATTACAACTGTATTGCCTGGGCAGCAGGCGAGACGGATAGATGGTGGTGGCCCCTTGCGGGCTCCTTTGCCTACTGGCCGTCAAACGTTCCTGTCCAGGAAACCCTTGATGCCTTCATCAAAGCGTTCGGTTCGATCGGATTCACTCCATGCGGAAACGCGGTCATTGAGCAGGGGCATGAGAAAGTCGCACTCTACGTGGATGAAAACGGGAAGCCAACCCATGCGGCTCGCCAACGCCCAAACGGTCGATGGACCAGCAAACTTGGGCAAGGCCAAGATATCGAACATGAGCTTGATGGGTTAACCGGTGCGGTGTATGGAGTGGTAGCGCAAGTTCTCAAACGACCAATCGACGAATAACTCCCTACGAAGTCTCTCAGCGCGTCGGCAACGACGCTGAACAAACTTATTGAAGAACTGAACGGGGCGTTAGCGGCGTAGCTATGCTGAACAACACCGACGCTGGTTGGCCTCAGAAGCCATTGTCCGAAGTCGTGGACCTCAATCCACGCTTAGATAAGTCCGCCTATCGAGACGACCTCGAAGTATCTTTTGTGCCCATGGCCGCAGTCGAAGCGGGCAGTGGGCGGATGGAAGTGTCACAGACAAAATACTTTGCTACGGTCAAGAAAGGCTACACACCGTTCCGTGAGAGCGATGTCCTTTTGGCCAAAATCACGCCCTGCATGGAGAACGGCAAAATGGCCGTTGTGCCAAAGCTGACGAATGGCCTGGGGTTTGGCTCTACCGAGTTTCATGTTTTACGCCCACGTCCAGATATTGAGCCCCGCTATGTCTATCACTTCGTCTCCAGCCTCAGCTTTCGCAGAGAGGCAGCGCATTACATGTCTGGTGCGGTCGGCCAAAAGCGCGTGCCAACGTCTTTCCTTGAGAATGCTCTGATTCCGGTTCCGCCCTTCGGTCAGCAAAAACTTATCGTCGCAGAGATCGAAAAGCAATTCTCCCGCCTCGACGAGGCCGTTGCCAACCTTAAGTGCGTCAAAGCCAACCTCAAACGCTACAAAGCTTCCGTCCTTAAAGCCGCCGTCGAAGGCAAGCTCACAGAAGACTGGCGCAAGCAGCATCCCAACACCGAACCAGCCAGCAAACTCCTCGAACGTATCCTTGCCGAACGTCGCGCCAAGTGGAATGGCAGGGGGAAATACAAAGAGCCAGCCAAGCCAGATACGAACAACCTCCCATCTCTGCCGGAGAAGTGGATCTGGGCGACGGTTGACCAACTTACTGCGATGGTGACGAGCGGCTCAAGAGGTTGGGGAGAGTATTACTCGCACACCGGCCCACTTTTTATTCGAGCTCAAGATATCAAGACCGACTCGCTCACTCTGCAGACCATTGCTCGTGTAAGTATTCCCAATAATGCGGAGGGAACGCGAACTGCAGTGACGAAGGGGGACATTCTCATCACTATCACCGGCGCGAACGTCACGAAGTCAGCTCTTGTCAAACAACTAGGGGAGCAAGCATTCGTCAGTCAACACGTCGCCTTGCTCAAGCCCTCTTTAGCCTCCGTGTCAACTTATCTATTCACTTGGGTAGTATCACCAGAGCATGGGCGAAAAATGTTGGAACGGTGGGCCTACGGGGCGGGGAAGCCAGGTTTGAGCCTAAATCAAGTTCGCGGCCTCCCAGTTGCACTTCCGCCGCTCGCTGAGCAAAATCAAATCACTGCCGAAGTCGAGCGCCGCCTGTCCGTCATCGAGGAACTCGAAGCCACCGTCGAAGCCAACCTCACCCGCGCCGATCACCTGAGACAGGCGATCCTTCAACGGGCGTTTTCCGGTAGACTGCTCAGTGAGAAGGGCCATGCCGGCTTTTCAGATTCGCATATGCCGCTACTTGCTGCGGAATCGGTGTCACCCTATGGAGTGCGATCGTGAGTCCTGACGAGATTCTCAGACAACTCGATCTTGGCGAAGACCAAGACGTCGAATTTAAGGCGGCTGAGGCGGGGTTGCCGCGATCACTCTGGGAAACGCTGTCGGCGTTTGCCAATACGGAGGGTGGCACGCTGGTTCTTGGGGTGTCTGAAGTTGATCAGGACTTGGAAGTCACCGGTCTTCGGCGGCCCGAATCCCTCCTCAAGATCTTCTGGGATACGCATAACAACTCGCAGAAGTTGAGTGGGCCGATCTGTAGCCCCTCCGATGTCCGCATTGCTGTGGTCAACGGTCGCAAGGTGATTGTGATCTCTGTGCCTCGCGCAACGAGGATGCAGCGTCCGGTCTTTTTGTATGGCAATCCGCTGACGGGGACGTATAAACGCAACTTTGAGGGCGACTATCGCTGCACGGAGTCTGAAGTGCGGCAGATGTTGCGGGATGCGTCCGATGATCCTCAAGACGCTCAGATCCTGGAGGGCTTCGACCTTGACGATCTTGACCGCGAGACGCTGTCTGCCTACCGGAACCGGTTTGGGTCGCGGGACCCCGATCATCCGTTTCTTGCCCTGAGCGAGTGGGACTTTCTGGAGCGTCTAGGTGCGCTGCGTCGTGATCGGAAATCTGGGGCTGAGGGGCTGACGCTCGCGGGGTTGCTGATGTTTGGTCGTGAGCGAAGCTTGCTCGATGGCGTGCCTCATTACCATGTGGACTATCAGGAGGCGATGTCTGATGATCCGGAGGTCCGGTGGACTTATCGGCTGACCGTCGATGGCAAGTGGGAGCCGAATCTGTTCAACTTTTATTACCGCGCCTATCCGCGGTTGGTTGAGGGGCTGGATCTTCCGTTCAAGCTCGACCGGAGTGCTGTTCGTCTTGAGGAAACGCATGTCCATGAGGCGCTTCGCGAGGCCTTGGTCAATACGCTCATTCATGCCGATCACCAATCCGCGAGGCCGATTACGGTCATCAAGCGGCGTGATGCGTTCATTTTCACGAACCCCGGACGGTTACGCATTCCGCGCGAGATGTTGTATCAAGGCGGTGTCAGTGATCCCCGCAACCCGAATCTTCAAAAGATGTTTCAATTGCTCGGGCTGGGTGAGAAAGCCGGGTCTGGCTTTCAAAAGATTTTGCGGGCATGGCGGGAGCAGCACTGGCTGATTCCTTTTGTCGCGGAACACCCTGTCTTGGAAATGACGAGGATCTTCCTTCCTGTTTCCAGTATGATTCCGGAAGCGATTGAGCAGGAGATTCGTGCGATCGTCGGCGATCAGTATGCGTCCCTTGACGAATCGGACCGGTTGATTTTAATGCTGGCACACCGGTTTGGGGAGGTAGGGAACGCGGACATTCAGCCCTATTGTCCGGACCATCCCCGCGATATCGGCGTTCGCTTGCGACGGTTTGTCGCCAAAGGGTGGTTGAGTAAGACGGGACATACGCGGGGAACTCGATATCGACTGCCGGCAAGTGCCTCACTCGATCTCTTTGCTGGGGGCGGAGACGTTGTCTCAAGCTCCGGACATTTCGCTATCAGCTCCGGACATTCTGGGGTGGCCACCGGACATTTAGAGGCGCACCAGGATGTTGCTATTGAGGGAGAGCAAGGTGGCTTACGGCAGCTTGCTGCGCCTGTCCGGGACAAAGGTCGTGCTCCAAAAGAGTTGGTCGAACAGACCATTGCATCCCTTTGTCGCGTCCGTTGGCTCACGCTTCGCGAACTTGCTGAATTGCTCGGACGCGACTCAGAGGCCCTTCGGAAGCACTATATTACTCGCTTATTGAGGCAGGGGCGTTTGCTGCCTCGATATCCCCATCACCCGAATCATCCTGAACAAGCGTATCAGGCATCAGAGAGTGCTGGAGTATGACCTCATCAGCCATTGTTCAAAAGCTCTGGAACTATTGCAACGTCCTCCGCGACGACGGGATGAGTTATGGCGATTACGTCGAGCAGTTGACGTATTTGCTGTTTCTTAAGATGGCGGACGAAAGGACGAAACCACCCTATAACCAGCCAAGTCAGATTCCCATCGAGTACAATTGGTCGAGCCTGCTCAAGAAGGATGGCGAAGACCTGTTCGGCCATTACCGTCATCTCCTGGAAGAGCTTGGCAAAGGGAAGGGCATGCTCGGTCTGATCTTCACGAAGGCCCAGAATAAGTTTCAGGACCCTGTGAAGCTACGCCGCCTGATTGTGGACCTTATCGACAAGGAAGACTGGTCCACGATGAGCGCCGACGTGAAGGGCGATGCCTACGAAGGCCTACTTGAAAAGAACGCGCAAGACGCCAAGTCCGGCGCGGGCCAATACTTCACCCCACGCCCACTGATTGCGGCAATGGTTGAGTCCATTGCCCCGAAGCCCGGCGAGACCATCTGTGACCCTGCCTGCGGGACCGGCGGGTTTTTCCTGGCTGCACATGACTACCTGGTGAAGCATAATCCCAACCTCAACAAGGACGAAAAAAGACAGCTCAAGCAAGGCACATTCAAGGGATGGGAATTGGTCCACAGCACGGCTAGACTCTGCGCGATGAACCTGATGCTTCACGGGATCGGGACCGACAAAGAACTTCCGATCATGTCAGGCACCGACTCCTTGGCTGCTGATCCTGGGGATCGGTTCAACATCGTGATGACCAATCCGCCCTTTGGGAAGAAGAGCAGCACGACCATTGTTGGAGAAGAGGGCCAAGTCTCCAAGGAACGGGACATCGTCGAACGTGACGATTTCTGGGCGACGACCTCTAACAAGCAACTCAATTTCGTCCAGCACGTCAAAACCCTGCTGAAACAGAATGGGTGCGCTGCGGTCGTGGTGCCCGATAACGTCCTTTTCGAAGGTGGGGCAGGTGAAACTGTCAGGAGGAAGCTCTTGCACGAGTGCGATGTGCACACGCTCTTGCGTCTGCCGACCGGCCTCTTCTACGCGCAAGGCGTGAAAGCCAACGTGCTCTTCTTCGACAAGAAGCCGGCGAGCGAGACCCCTTGGACCAAGAAGCTCTGGATCTACGACCTCCGCACCAACCAACACTTCACGCTCAAGACCGATCCACTGAAGCGAGAAGATCTGGATGAGTTCGTGGCCTGCTACAATGGCCATCTCGACCGGCCTAACAAGCGGGCTGGAAGCAACCGACACAACCGCACAGCCACCTGGTCCGACAAGAAACCAGATGGACGCTGGCGCGCATACGACTACGACGAACTCATCGCTCGTGACAAAGCCAGCCTCGACATCTTCTGGCTCAAAGACGATTCCCTCGAAGACTCCGCCAATCTTCCCAACCCCGACATCATCGCCCAAGAAATCGTCGACGATTTAGAAGCCGCACTTGAACAATTCCGCTTGATTTCCAATGACCTTGGTCGTCACACGTCAGAGAAAGTGACCTGATGCGCACTTCCTTTCCCTGGCTGCACAGGCCAAAGAGTGTTCGGCAGTTTCGGGATGAGATTATTTCGGTGCGCCAGGAATGCCCATGATCAAGGAGGTCCCATGTCTATAGTGACAGCGGTAGTGTTCTCCATGTTCTTGCTCACGGTGACCGGCTGCGTATCCGCAAACCCTTCTACTGCCGCAAAGCAGGAGACGGGCAAGAAAGGTTCCCCTGTGAAACCCGCCAAGCATGATGAGAAGAAGGCGATGAATGAGGAAAGCCTGAACGCCATTCGTTAGGCCGGGACCTCGGCACTTCCGGTTGCAACAGATGAAGGCGTTTTCCCTGGGGGCTAGAAAGTCTAGCGACGATTCCTTTGCACTGATGTGAAGGCTCAGCCTCTTTAAGGTGCCATGCGTACAATTCAGCGATTCGGCCAACAGTTCCAGCGGCAGCGAACCCGCCGTGGTCCGATGCAGTAGAGCTCGCGGTGAAGACTGGGTTGGTCCGTGTCTATGTTGCCAAGTTTGAGCAAGGGGAGCAACGACCTGACGCTGGCGAAGTTGGTGCGATGCATCTGGCCGCATCGCCGGCGTGTCGTCACGAAGGCAATGTCGGAGAGGCTCCTACCGAGACCTGAGCCGACCTTTCACATTCAAGTGGGGCAATACACCTGCCAGGTTTTCTTATTCATCACGGGATGAGCCATGTTGTGTCTTGACCAGCGTGGAGATGACCCGTGTGATATGCTCGGCCACCTTCAACTCGTGTGTGTCGAAGTCCACTCCGAACTCAGCCTTCTTGACCCATTTCACGGTGGCGCGATCGATCAACAACAGCTCCGGGTCTCCCGGCACATAAATATGCAGGGCGAGGACCATCCCGATGGAGACCGGCCTATTCCCGGTAATGTAACTCCCGTTCAGCGAAAGGTCTTTGATGATTCCTTCACCGGCAACCCCGTCCCCAAAGTAGCGCATGGTTGCAAATGTCTTGAGCCGTTGACCCTTCCGCAAGATGAACCCGGCCATGCGATCTCCTTGTCTCTTTCGATGACTCTTGCGTACCAAGAATTCCTCGGATGGTCGCGATCAATTCGTTCGCCTTCATGGGCAGTCTGGAGGACCGCGATCGCTCCATACTCCCGGACCTGTACACCGCTCCTGCAGTATCGTGTCCCGTTACCACAATCATTGGAATCGCCGGCAGCAGCCGGTGACGGGTCAGTCGTTCGAGTACGCTAATGCCGTTCTCCCGCAACAAATCACGATCTCAGAGTAACGTTGAAAAATCAAAGAGTTTCGGGATCTCTTCTCGCCGCACGGTCCACCGGTTCCTGCCTGCGTGCCCCCCGCTCTACCACTCTGTTGAGGTGAACCGCTTGCGCTCTTCTTCCGGCGGCGAGGAGTAGGCTGAAGACACGTGCGGAGTCGATCTGTCTCACAGGATTCCATTTCATCATTTTCCCCACTACAATCATGTGATGATGTCTACCGCTCCTCGAGTATTGATCATCGGTGCTGGTCTCGCGGGGCTTGCCTGTGCGCGTCGCTTGGCGCAGGCTGGCATCGCATGCACGGTGCTTGAGGGTTCTGACGATGTGGGCGGGCGAGTCCGCACTGATCGCGTTGAGGGATTCCAGCTTGATCGCGGGTTTCAGGTCTTCCTGAGCGGATACCCGGAAGCGCGCACGACACTGGACTATCCCTCGCTGGGGCTGAAGCTCTTCTATCCCGGTGCGCTCGTTCGCTACGCTGGGCAGTTTCATCGGATGAGTGATCCTCTTCGTCGGCCTCAGGACATCGTGCAGTCACTTCTCAGTCCTATTGGTTCGCTCGCCGACAAGTTCAGAATGCTTGGCCTTCGACGAGATGCGTTGGAGCATCGCCTCTGTGCGAAGGTGGGAGGCCCCTCTCGTTCTACCTTGGACGTCTTGCAGGCGTATGGTTTCTCTAACATGATGCAGGCGCGTTTCTTCGACCCCTTTCTCCGCGGGGTGTTTCTGGAACAGGCGCTGTCGACGCCCGGCTGGATTTTTGAATTAGTCTGGGCCGCCTTCTCCCGTGGGGCAGTGGCACTCCCGCGAGACGGGATGGGGGCCATCGCCCAGCAACTTGCCACTGCGTTGCCGGTGGGGACGGTCCGAGTGGGGGCACCTGTGAACCACATTGAAGGGGCCAGCATTGTGCTGGAGTCTGGTGAACGTCTCGCCGGTGATGCCCTGGTCATCGCTACCGATTACGCGACCGCAGCCAGACTGCGAGGCGAGCGCTCGCCACTTGGTGCGCCACGAGAGTCGACCTGCCTGTATTTTGATGCGCCCGCTCCTCCGATACGCGGTCCCTGGTTAGTACTGAACGGTGACGCAGAAGGTCCGGTCAGGACTTTGTGCGTGTTGAGCGAAGTGGCTCCCTCCTATTCGCCACCGGGACGAGCCTTGGTCTCCGTCAGCCTTTCCGATCGGCTGAACACTGCAGCTGGCGATCTCCCTCAAGCAGTACGAATATTTCTCCGCGCCTGGTTCGGTTCTGGCGTCGACTCATGGCGACATCTCCGAACCGATCGAATCCGCAACGCCTTACCTCCGGTTGACTTGCTGGACGCGCACGATGAAGCGGTGTCTCCACGACTGACCGCAGGCTTGTACCTATGCGGCGATTATCGAGAGTCTGGAACCTTTGATGGGGCGCTGCTGTCTGGCCGGAAGGCGGCTGATGCCGTGATGGCTGACTATGCAGCAAGAGATACCGGGGTCATGGCGTGACCTTGCCTCTTCGCTCGCTGCGGCCTTGCTGGACGGCCTTTTTGAGCATCCTGCGCGCGGTTCACCTGTTGTTCTAAATGTGCAGACCATTGAATTTCTACCGTGCCACAACAGCTTTTCCGCAGACTCCCAGGTCTAAAGAGTCAGCAGAGGCGCCATTCGATATACTGGGCGCTTGTAGTAGATGGTGCGAGAATTATGCGTGGCTGGTCTTGCGGGCGCGGTCGGCGATCTTTTTTCTGAGGCGGGCTTTTTCGAGGCTGATTTCAGCTTCTTTGACTTCGGACGGCAGGCCGCCGGCTTTGAGTCGCTCCTCGGCTTTCTCAACAGCGGCTTGGGCACGTCCCACATCGATATCTTCGGCTTTCTCGGCGATCTCGGCCATGATTGTCACTTTGGTTGGTGTGACTTCTGCATAGCCCCAAAGGACTGCCATGTGGCTGGTCAGATCCCCGACGCGATAGCGCAACTCGCCGATACGCAATGTGGACAGGAAATGAGTGTGTCCCGGCAACACACCGAACTCACCCTCTGAGCCCGGGGCGATGACCTCATCGACCTGCTGGCTCAAGAGCAACTTCTCCGGCGTCACCACTTCTAATAAAATCTTCCCTGCCATATCTCTCCTACGCGCTTATCAAAAGGTATAAGTAGGCGGGATGCTCTGACGTGCGCGCATCGACCGAGCACTGTTTCATCGTGCGCGGTCTGCGAGCACAAGAGCGCCCGTCTGTTTATACCTTGACCCCCATTTTCTCTGCCTTTGCAATCACTTCCTCGATTGGGCCGACCATGTAGAAGGCCTGTTCCGGCAGGTGATCGTATTTGCCGGCGAGAATTTCTTTGAAGCTTCGCACCGTGTCTTTGAGCTTCACGTACTTACCGGGCGACCCGGTAAAGGCTTCGGCCACGTGGAACGGCTGTGACAAGAAGCGCTGAATCTTCCGCGCCCGGGCCACCGCCATTTTATCGTCTTCAGACAATTCGTCCATGCCGAGAATGGCGATAATATCTTGGAGGTCTTTATACCGCTGCAGCACAGACTGTATGCCGCGAGCGACCTTGTAGTGCTCTTCACCGATGACTTGCGGATCGAGAATACGCGAGGTGGAATCGAGCGGATCAACCGCCGGATAAATCCCCAACTCAGCCAGTTGTCGAGACAACGTTGTCGTCGCGTCCAAGTGCGCAAATGCGGTGGCCGGAGCCGGGTCGGTCAGGTCGTCAGCCGGCACGTAGATGGCTTGCACCGACGTAATCGATCCACGCTTGGTGGAGGTGATGCGTTCTTGCAGTTGGCCCATCTCGGTTGAGAGGGTGGGCTGATAGCCGACGGCCGACGGCATACGACCGAGCAAGGCGGACACTTCCGAACCTGCCTGGGTAAACCGAAAAATATTGTCCACGAAAAGCAGCACGTCCTGGTTCTCTTCGTCGCGGAAATATTCGGCGACGGACAGTCCGGTCAAGGCGACTCGCAGACGGGCTCCTGGCGGCTCGTTCATCTGGCCGTAGATCAGCGAAACTTTCGACTTGGTGAAATCATCCGGGTCGATGACCTTCGACTCCTGCATTTCGTGCCAGAGGTCGTTGCCTTCACGGGTCCGCTCGCCGACGCCGGCGAACACAGAAAATCCACCGTGGTGCAAGGCGATGTTATTGATGAGCTCCATAATGATGACGGTCTTTCCGACTCCGGCGCCGCCGAAGAGGCCGACCTTACCGCCTTTGCTGTAGGGCTCGAGCAGATCGATGACTTTGATGCCGGTTTCGAGCACTTCGGTTTTGGTGTCCTGATCTTCGAGCCTCGGCGCAGGTCGGTGAATGGGATACGTCTTCGTGGTTTTGATGGGGCCTTTTTCGTCGACCGGCTCGCCCAACACGTTGATCAGCCGTCCCAATGTTTCGCGGCCGACCGGCACAGAGATTGGTGCCCCCGTGTCGTTCACAGCCATCCCGCGCGTGAGACCGTCGGTCGTGGACATCGCGATGCTGCGGATACGGTTTTCACCGAGGTGGAGCGCGACTTCAAGCGTGATGCGGACAGCCGGCGTGCCGGCAGCCGTATTCTCTTCCTGAATCACTTTGAGCGCGTTGTAAATATTCGGCAGCTGGCCGGGGGGAAACTCGACGTCCACCACTGGCCCGATAACTTGAATCACTCTTCCTGTGCTCATAACGCTCCTTCTCTTGCCAGTTCTGTAATCTGAGTCATGAGATCTGAGTTGTAGGTTCTGGTGGCGTTATTACTCAGAACGCAGTACCCAAAACGTCCAATCTACTTTAGCGCCTCTGCGCCGCCGACGATGTCCATCAGTTCTTTGGTAATGGCGGTCTGCCTGGTCTTGTTGTAATGCAAGGTCACTTTTTTGATCAATTGTCCTGCGTTCCTGGTTGCACCGTCCATCGCGGCCATCCGGGCGCCATGTTCTGCTGCAGCCGATTCCAGCAAAATACGAAACGTTTGTGTTTGGAAATGTTTGGGGATGAATACGTTTAAGAGTTCGGCTTCGTCCGGTTCATAGAGGTAGCTTCCACCAGTCCTGCCTTCCGCTTGTGCTGTTCCGAATTCGGCCGTAGCATCGACGGGGAAGAGCTTCTCCACGATTACGCGTTGCTGAATAGCCGACTTAAACTCGTTATAGACGATGTGGAGTTCGTCGAACGTCCCCTTGACGAAATTGTCGGTCAGGTCGCCGCCAATATCGATGGCATGTTCGAACGTGAGCTTGTCGAAGATGCCGGTCCACTCCTGCCTGATCGGCCAGGTACGGCGACGAAAATAGTCGCGGCCTTTGCGTCCCACGATGCTCAAACTTACTTGAAGTCCCTGGGCTTCGCATTGCCGTACAAACTCCGAACTCTTCCGCACGATATTGCCGTTGAACCCGCCGCACAGCCCACGATCGCTGGTGACGACGAGCACTTCGACCTTCTTCCCTTCGCGCTTCTGCAAGAGGGGATGGGAGGATCGATTCACGCGTTGACTCAAGTTGCTGACCACCCCCCGCATCTTCAGGGCGTAGGGGCGCGCGGCCAAAATACGGTCTTGCGACCGCTTCAGTTTCGCTGCGGCCACCATCTTCATGGCCTTGGTGATCTTCTGTGTATTCTTAAACGCCGCAATTTTACGGCGTAGACTCTGTAAACTTGGCATAGTTTCAGGGGCCTCGGTGCCCCAATTGAGAATTCAAAATTGAAAATTATGAACTATAATTTCGCACCGTATCCCATCTTTTGTTTAAAGGTCGCGATGATCTCTTTGAGTCTGCCAGAAACCTTGTCATCGATCTTCCCAATGCTCGCGATTTCTTTTTTTAGCTCCGGATGCTGCTGTTGCACATAGTGCAGCAGGTCGGCTTCAAACTGTTGGATTTTGTCGACAGGGACGTCGTCGAGGTATCCGTTAACGCCGGCGTAAATCGACAGCACTTGATCGGCCACCGGCATCGGTTTGTATTGCCCCTGCTTGAGCAATTCCACCATCCGAACGCCGCGCGCAAGCTGCATCTGCGTCGCTTTGTCGAGTTCGCTCCCGAACTGCGAGAACGCGGCCATTTCGCGGTATTGTGCGAGGTCGAGTCGGAGGGTACCGGCCACCTGCTTCATGGTCTTGATCTGCGCCGAGCCGCCGACGCGAGAGACCGACAATCCCACGTTAATCGCCGGACGAATACCGGAGTAGAACAGATCGCTACCGAGATAGATCTGTCCGTCAGTAATCGAGATGACGTTGGTCGGGATGTATGCGGACACGTCGCCGGCTTGTGTTTCAATGATAGGCAGTGCGGTGAGGCTTCCCCCCCCGAGCTTGTCGCTGAGCTTCGCCGCACGTTCTAACAACCGGGAGTGCAGATAAAATACGTCGCCAGGATAGGCTTCGCGGCCCGGTGGGCGGCGGAGCAAGAGAGACAGCTGGCGATAGGCGACGGCGTGTTTGGAGAGGTCATCGTAGACGATCAAGGCATGTTTGCCGTTATCCCTGAAGTACTCGCCGATGGCAGCGCCGGAGAAAGGCGCGAGGTACTGCATGGGCGCCGCATCGCTCGCGGTGGCGGCCACCACGATGCTGTACTCCATCGCGTGGTTTTCTTCAAGCGTCTTGACGACGCGGGCTACGGTGGAACGTTTCTGGCCGATGGCAACATAGATGCAAAAGACGTTCAGGCCCTTTTGATTGATAATGGTATCGACGGCAATGGCGGTCTTGCCGGTCTGCCGGTCGCCGATGATCAGCTCACGTTGGCCACGGCCGATGGGGATCATGGCGTCGATAGCCTTGATACCTGTTTGCAAGGGTTCGCGTACCGACTGGCGTGTATTCACTCCGGGTGCCACAACCTCAATGCGGGACGTGAGCGTCGATTTGATCGGACCCTTCCCATCGATAGGCTGCCCGATTGCGTCCACGACCCGGCCGATCAACGCTTCGCCGACTGGAACCTCCGCAATCCGCCCTGTGCGCTTGACCGGATCGCCTTCTTTGACTCCCACGTCATCGCCCATGAGGACGGCGCCGACGTTGTCTTCTTCAAGATTCAGGGCGATCCCGTAGAGGCCGCCCGGGAATTCGAGCATTTCACCGGCCATGGCACCGTCGAGGCCATAGATCTTGGCAATCCCATCTCCAACCTGGATGACGGAACCGGTTTCCTTGACATCGACTTGTTTGTCGAAGCCTTTGATTTTCTCTTTGATAATCGAGCTGATTTCTTCTGCCTTAATCTGCATAGCTACTCCTTCGTCAGCAAACTCTGCATCGCTTGTAACCGGCCTAGCACGGTGCTATCGACCACTGTGCTGCCGAGACGGATTTGCATGCCGGCGATATAGCGGGCATCCGTGTGAAAGGTGACTTCGACTTGGCGCTTGAGCACTGTGCGCAAGCGATTGCTGATTTGGTCTTGCTCGCATGGGGGGATCGCCGTTGCGGAGAAGACGGTGACCGGCTGAGTGCCTTTCAATGCATCGGCAAGTTTCGCGAACGCCTCGGCAATTTCAGGAAGAAAGCCGACGCGATTTTTTTTGACTAACTGTTCGAGAAAGGTTTTTCCGATGGGAGGACACCCCAATCGTGAACCAAGTTCTGTAAGGACGGCGATTTTGTCTTCGGCGCCAAACACTGGTGAAGCCACGACATGGCGGAGGTCGACCGAATCCTTGATCGCCTGCCCGAGCCCCGCTAAGGCCACACGGGTTGGTTCGATGCTGGATACGTCGAGTAGCTCGAATAACGCCTGCGCATAACGTCGCGCCACTGCTGTCTTAATCACGATAACGGTCCGTTCACTCTTTTTTTAGATAAAGGGGTAAGCCTTCGTGGCTCGCACGAAAAGCGGCGACCAAAATTAGCATTGGGGAGCGAGGGCTGTCAATATGGACGGTATGGATGATGACGCAGCTAGAGTGATTGGATGATGCCGCCGCCCAGCACGCGATCGTTTCGATAGAACACCGCTGATTGCCCCGGACTCAATGCGCGTTGTGGCTCATGGAACAGAATGCGAAGGGTGGTATCTGAACGAGACTGGATGGTGGCCGGCACGGCGGGCGTGGCATACCGGACTTTGACCGTGACATCGGTCGCTCCACGAAGGAGTGAGGAGTCAAAGAGGTTCAGGTCGGCTACATCGCATTGGCTGCGACGCAGAGATTCCTCTGGTCCCAGGACAACCGTGTTGGTGTCCGGTTGTACTTCTTGAACATAGAGCCTTCGGCCGGTCGCAATACCGAGCCCCCGCCGTTGTCCCGGCGTATAGAACGCGATGCCTTCGTGGTCCCCTAAATAGCGCCCTTCACCATCCACAAATGCGCCAGGCTTCTTGGCGGCAGGCGCTTCCTTCTCAAGAAAGGTTCGATAGTCGCCATGGCTCACAAAACAGATTTCCTGGCTTTCCTTCAATTCATCCGCGGGAAGGCCCAGGGTCTCCGCCTCTATCCATACGTCCGTCTTCCGCATGCCACCGACTGGAAAGAGAAGGCGAGTGAGCCATGACTGATGAAGACGGTAGAGAAAATAGCTTTGATCTTTCTTGGGATCGGCTGCTCGCTGAAGAGTCGGTGTTCCCTCGGATTGGTCGATTTGGACATAGTGGCCCGTAGCGACAAAATCGATCCCGCGTTCGTCCGCCAGTTCCACGAGGCTCCGTAGCTTCACGCGCTCATTGCACCGGACACAGGGATTGGGTGTGGTGCCTTCGAGATAGCCGGTAACAAAGTCGTCGATCACGCTGGCGCGAAAGGTTTCTCTGGTGTCGATCACTTCATGCGGGATTTTCAATGTCTGAGCCACATATTTTGCAATGCCGACCTTGCAACACCCACGCTCTTCCCACCGCTTAGAGACCGCGACTGTTTCATCTTCGTGCTCCCACACCTGAAGCGTGACTCCCTGAACGTCGTAGCCCTGGCGAACCAGAAGCGCTGCGGCGACAGAGCTGTCCACTCCACCACTCATGCCAAGAAGAACGGTAGGTCGTGCCATAGGGTGGCTATTGTACTGGGGAGATAGGAAAAGGGCTAGTCCGCATTATTCACGATGATTTGTGAATAATGCGGATCCTGGAGCTATTCCCTGCAGCTATTGGGCGGTTGCCACAAGGCCGGGAGTCATGTCGAGCGAGAGGGCGCGTTCGCCACTCCCAAGGTGCGCGCCCATATCGCACATGCCATGGAAGCGAGAACCTTCTTCGATTGCGATGACCGGGGTCCGAATATCGCCGATAAGAACACCGGGCTTCAGGATCTGAATCTTTTCAACGGCCGTAATGGTGCCATGAATCTTGCCGCTATTCATGAGCACCCCAACTGACACGATGCCTTGGATCATTGCATGCTCCCCGACAATGAGCGTTCCGGTCGTATGTATCTCGCCTTCGACACGCCCGTCAATTCGAATGGTGCCACCAAAACTCACGACGCCCTTGAAGTCTGTGCCTTTCCCCAGAAACGTGAAGCTCTCGCTGTTCTGATCGACTTGCTGGCCCCGTTCTTTCATTGCCCACATGATCGCCTCCTCAGAGTCTTCCCACACACGCATGATCTGTCGTCATGCTAAAAATTATAAGATAAAATACCTAAATAGTAATTTATCTCTACCCGTTGACTCGCTTAATGCTGGGTGGCGCGATCATTCCGACGGGTTGGAGCGTGGTGTCACGAGGAAGTTCGCGCACGCTGTGCGCCATTTCGAGCGCCCCGTTGAAGAGCACACCATCTTCCATGGAAAGGACCGGTGCCTTGATACTTCCATTCATGACGGCCGGAGTCCGGAGCTTGACACACTCTTTCGCCACGACGTCCCCGGTAATTTTCCCTTTGCACACAATGGTTCCTGCGGTAATTTTTGCCTGGATAACGGCCTCTTCTCCAATCAGCAGCACGCCATCCGTATGAATTTCTCCGTCGAGATATCCGTCAATTCTCACCGTACCGCTGTAGGAAATCGTGCCCTTAAACTCGACCCCTTTGCCTACAAAGGCACTAATATCCCCGGCCCCATCGGTATTTGTTGAGTTGGAAGCAACCATAACGACCTCTTTACCTTCCTGCTCACTTGAGCTCGTCCCCACTTTTTTCTCCTGCCCCCACATGAACTCGCCTCCTCGAGTTGGTGATCCCACTGTTCCGGCGCAACTGTAAAGCTGTGATGTATTTATTGATGAGGAAATAGTCAGTCAGAATGAATACGGTCACGTATACGTAGAAGCAACAAGTATGCCTCTATCTCTCATGACAGATTTGACGAAGAAGTAAGGTGGGGATTAATTTAAAAGAGTCTCGAGAATTCCGTCGAGTTCAGGGGGAGAGAAATAATGAATGATGATTTTTCCTCCACGTCGACCTTTTTGAATCATCACTTTGGTGCCCAATCGTTTTTGTAATCGTTCTTCAACATCAGACCAGGGTGTTCGCCGTAACTCTTTTGTCCCTCGCTTCTTTGTAACCAGTGAGGATTCTATAAGTTTTTCTGTCTCTCTCACCGATAGGGTTTGTAACACCACAAGTTGAGCGACTTTAATCTGTTCAGTTTGGCTCGGAAGACCGAGAATCACTTTAGCATGTCCCATGGAGAGCTGGTTCGATTCGATCAGCTGTTGGACCTCTACGGGAAGCTGTGTGAGGCGTACGACATTGGCGATCGATGATCGCTCACAACCCACTCGCCGTGCAATTATGTCCTGGGTGAGTCCAAATTCGTTCATCATCCGGTGGTAGGCCCTCGCCATTTCCATAGGATTGAGATCTGTTCGTTGAAGATTTTCCACCATTGCCAATACGACAGACTCTTCATCTCCACAATTCCGAATGACGGCGTGAATTGTCTCCAGACCTGCGTCTTTGGCCGCACGCCAACGCCGCTCGCCAGATATGAGCTCGTAGATTCCGTCACCCTTGCGGCGCACTAAAATCGGCTGCAGCAATCCACTCTCTTTCAATGAAGCCGTAAGCTCTGCCAGTTCCTGAGGAGAAAACGTTTGCCTTGGCTGATATCGATTGGGCACGATCGCATCGATACGCAGATGTTGGACCTCTGACAGTTCAGACGTCGCAACGGTCTTGGTGGCAGGCAGTAGTGCGTCGAGTCCTCTACCGAGCGCTTTCTTCTCCATGACTCATAAACTCCTTGGCTAGAGACAAATAGGCTTGAGACCCTGCCGATGCGACGTTATACAGCATAGCTGGACGTCCATAGCTTGGAGCCTCTGCCAGAGCCACATTACGAGGGATCACCGTCTTGTAGGCGGCGTCTTTGAAATGCTCCCGAACTTGCTCAACAACTTGACGCGCCAACGTATTCCGCGCATCAAACATTGTCAAGACGATCCCTTCCAGTTTGAGATCAGGATTAAAGGATTGACGAACTCGATCAATACTTCCAATCAAACGACTTAGCCCTTCCATGGCATAGTACTCACATTGAACTGGAACCAAAATGCTTTGTGCGGCAACAAGTGCATTGACCGTCAGAATTCCCAATGTAGGGGGGCAATCGAGAAAAATAATGTCAAATAAGTGATTCACATCCCGCAAGAAGCGTTGAAGCAGTTTTTCACGATCCTCGACATTAACTAACTCTATCTCTGCCCCTGACAAATCAGCATTTGCCGGCAAAAGTGATAAACCACTCACTTCTGTGACTTTGACGACTTCATGAAACTTTGCATTATTAATCAGACAGTTATACAAAGTTATTTGTAAAGATCTGGGGTCAACCCCTAGTCCGCTCGTCGCATTTCCTTGAGGATCCATATCGACAAGTAAGACGCGCTGGCCCAGAACTGCCACACCAGCAGCGAGATTCACAGCGGTTGTTGTCTTGCCTACACCACCTTTTTGATTTGCTATCGCTACAATCTTGGCCATATTAAGTATCGCGACGTCGGCTTTCCTTTCTAAGTTTCTCAGGAATGTTCCACGTGGAACATATACGTATAGCATTGATTATGTGACAGAATTATTTTTCTCAAGGACTGTAATGACTCTCTTGCCAGATCCATGAGGGAGAAGAAGAGCTGTTTCATTCAATCGATGAAATTCTTCCCCTATTTCAATATTTTCGATGACCGATGTTCGATATAAAATAACTTTACCTTTTTCGGCAAGCAATGCAGGGATGTGTTTTTGTATATCATCAAACTTCAATGCTCGTACGACAACCGTATCGATGGAATCGTTAAGAGCCTGCATGGCATATTGTTCTATGGTTCCAGCAAATGTAGACACACTACGAAGTTGTAACAGACCGATCACAGAATTGAGAAATGAGCACTTTTTCTGAACTGGTTCTACTAAAGTGAGCTGAATATCAGGTCTCACGATTTTAAGAGGAATGCCAGGGAAACCTCCACCAGATCCCACATCAAGCACTCGGCTATTTTGCCGAAAGCTCGTCGCGACAAATGCAGCGAGTGAGTCAACGAAATGTTTGGTAATTATTCCTTTAGAATCGGTGATCGCTGTGAGATTTATTGCTTTGTTCCACGTAATGAGATGAGTAAGATAGCGAACAAACTGCTCTGTGTGACTTTCGCTGATTGTCAGCCCAAGTTCCTGTGCAGAGCTAATCATGAACTCGCACAATTCATGTTCATGTTCCACGTGGAACAATTACGTGAATCATATAGCGAGGTCAAGACATTCTGGAACAGATAGTAGAAATAATTGAATTTATGTGTCTAGGAGTGGGTTTGGAGAAGACTATCTCGCATTGATTCTCCCTTGTGTTTTTCTAGTGAGACAAGGAGAAGCGAAATTGCCGCTGGTGTGATTCCTGAAATTCTCGATGCCTGACCAATAGACGCAGGACGAATTTTTTTAAGCTTTTCACAAACTTCTCGTGAAAAGCCAAGAGTCGCATCGTAGTTGAATGTTATAGGAATGGGCTTCATTTCAAGTTTTTTGAATCGAGCTATCTGTTGAAGCTGTCGCTTGATATAGCCTGAATATTTAATCTGCAACTCTATTTCATCAGTAGTTTCAGCATCTTGCAATGCATCAACTCCAAGTGCTTCTAATAATGTCGAATAGTTCGCCCCTTGGCGACGTAAGAGATGAGCTGCGGTGCAGGGTCCAGATATTTCATCAATATGAACCTTTGCCAAGCGTTCGCGAACCGCTTCGGTAAGTTTTGGTCGGAGTTCTTCGAGTCGTAGGAGTTCAGATTCAATAGCTTTCTGTTTCAATTGAAATTTTGCATAGAATTCGTCTCCAATCAATCCAACTTTACGCCCAGTATCAGTGAGTCGTAGATCAGCGTTTCCATGACGCAAAAGGAGGCGATACTCTGCCCGTGAGGTAAACATGCGATAGGGCTCAAGGGCGTCTTTTGTAATGAGATCGTCGATCAAGACACCAATATAAGCCTGTGAACGATCAAGTATCAGCGGAGACTCTCCTCGAATCCGCAGTACGGCATTGATCCCAGCCATGAGACCCTGAGCCGCTGCTTCCTCATATCCGGATGTCCCATTGATCTGTCCCGCATGATAGAGGCCATTGAGCAGCTTCGTTTCAAGAGTCTGGTGTAATTGCCGTGGGGGAAAATAGTCATACTCGATCGCGTATCCAGGTTTGAGCATGACGGCTTGCTCTAGCCCAGGAATCGTTTTCAGCATCGCGGCCTGCACATCAACTGGCAGGCTGGTGGAGATCCCATTGGGATAAAACTCTCGGCTGTCCAATCCTTCTGGTTCGATAAAGATCTGATGACGCTCTTTATCCGAGAAACGCACGACTTTATCTTCAATCGACGGACAATACCGCGGTCCAACTGACTCAATGATGCCGCTATAGAGTGGTGATCGGTCAAGATTCTGTTGGATCAATTCATGCGTCGCGTGATTGGTATGGGTCAAATGACAAGGGAGTTGTTTGTTCTCAATCCGGCTGGTCCGATACGAAAACGGCGGCGGCGGATCATCTCCCGGTTGCGGCACCATCACGGAAAAGTCGATGGTTGCACCATCCAAACGAGGAGGTGTGCCGGTCTTGAGCCGTCCCACCTCGAACCCCAGGTCGCGCATACAATCAGAGAGGTGCTCGGCGGACGCCTCCCCGGCTCGTCCTGCCGGGAAATGATTCAAGCCGATATGGATAAGACCCTTAAGGAATGTACCTGATGTTAAAATAACAGCTTTCGCCTCTATGTGATCGCCCCGGCCCGTGACTACCCCTGTAACCGAGCCGTCATGCGTCAGCAGGCGATCAACCGTGCCCTCGCCGATTGTCAGTCCCGCTTGCTGGCTCAACGTTCGTCGCATGGCGTCTCGGTACAGTTTCTTGTCGCATTGGACGCGCAAGGCTCGCACCGCCGGACCTTTGCTCGTATTGATGAAACGGAACTGGATACCGGCTTGATCCGTGTTCCGCGCCATCTCCCCGCCCATCGCATCAATTTCTTTGACCAGATGCCCCTTCGCTATGCCTCCGATCGCCGGATTACAGGACATTTGTGCGATCCGGTCGCGATCCATCGTGAGCAGCAAGGTGCGCGCACCCATGCGCGCCGCGGCCAAGGCGGCTTCACAGCCGGCATGACCTCCGCCCACTACGATGACATCAACGACGTTTCCCATGTCCACCTGTTCCTACTTACCGATACAGAATTCTGAAAAAATTCGGCCAAGGATCTCGTCAGTCGTGATGGCGCCGGTAATTTCACCGAGGGCATCGGCTGCGGCGCGCACATCGATCGAGATAAGCTCTCCTGCCATTCCGCACTGTACGGATTCCAGGGCTTGGCCCAAGGAGTCGTTGGCCCGGCGTAATGCGTCACGGTGCCGTACATTTGTGACTGTGACATTCTCCGCTGTTTCAAAACCCCTAGAAGTCAGGTGAACACGAAGAATCGACTTCAGCATCTCGATTCCCGAACCTGTCATTGCGGAAATACGGCATGAGGAATGGCCCGCAAGCGCGGCATCCGGGTTGGCTTCGTCAGGCAAATCCGACTTGTTCAGTACCACCACATGCTTCCGATCTTTGACCGCGATCAAAAGGTTCCGGTCATCATTCGTGAGGGGCACACTCCCATCCACGACCACGAGTAAGAGGTCTGCCTCATCCTGTGCAAGACGAGTTCGTTTGATCCCTTCACGCTCGACAATGTCGTCCGTTTCTCGCACTCCTGCCGTATCAACTAAACGAATTGTGACCCCGTCAAGATCGATAGACTCCTCTATGACATCCCTCGTCGTCCCAGGAATTGCCGTGACAATCGCTCGTTCTTCCCTCAGAAGACGGTTTAACAGACTGGATTTGCCGACATTCGGGCGACCAAGAATCACGACATGTGCGCCTTCTCTCAAGATTCGACCGTCGTGCGCCGTCGCTTCCAGTTTGTGAACTACGGCAGAGGCTTCTCTCATAATCCGCAGCAGTTCATCGTGTTGCAGAAAGGAAATGTCTTCGTCCACAAAATCGATCGCTGCTTCGACATGGGCCAATACAGTCAGCAAAGAGGTTCGAGCCTGGTCCACCTCGCGAGCGAGATCGCCCCGTAGCTGGCGTTGAGCGACATTCAGCCCCGCGTACGATGTGGCCCTGATCGTATCGAGCACGGCTTCCGCCTGAGAGAGATCTAGCCGACCGTTGAGGAAGGCGCGCTTCGTAAATTCTCCAGGCTCTGCCATCCGAGAACCCGACTCAACACAGATCTTGCAGACGAGCTCAAGCACCAACATCCCCCCATGTGACTGAATCTCGACCACGTCCTCTGCCGTAAACGATCGTGGTGCCTTCATGTAGACAACAAGAGCTTCATCGAGTAGACCTGAGACTGAGGGGCGAGAAGGGACGGGCCTAGCATCGCGCAACTTGTTGGATGCAGGAATTACAAGATCAGCAAGATGCAATGTATGTGAAGACATCGATGAAAGGGGGCAACCAGATCGAAGGCGAACCACTTGGGAAGCGACATCAAGTGATTGTGGACCACTCAAACGAACAATCCCTATACCGCCCTCGCCTGCCGCGGTGGCAATGGCACAGATCGTATCATCGAGTCCTCCACTCATGACGCCACTTTCACTCGCACGATACTGAAAAAATCAGCCAGCGTCTTACGCCCGAGACGAGCATGCCGAGCGAGGCAGGCAGGACACGCAAACTCTCATTATTTCAATGACCGTGTCTTGATCACACCCCGGTCTATATGGCTCCCCTGACCAGCGAATTGCAGGGGGAATGGGGCAAAGGCGCCTATGCGCTCGAGCTGCTACTCTGCTCGGCCCCTGCCGCGATGAGGGCCTTATCGGTTAGCAGAAAGCGATCAGTGACCAATTGTTGGGTAATGGTCAGGGTATTGTTTGTCAGCCAATACAGCACCAAGCCCGCAGGAAAATTGATGAACAGAAATGTCATGCCAATGGGGAGTACCAACATGATCTTTGCCTGCATCGGATCCATCGTATTGGGCGTGATCTTCTGTTGAATAAACATCGTGACCCCCATGAGCACCGGAAGCACATAGAAGGGATCCTGCACCGATAAATCGTGAACCCAGAGCATGAAAGGGGCCTGGCGTAAGTCGATCGTCATGTAGAGGACATTGAATAGGGAGATGAAGACCGGCATCTGCAAGAACATCGGGAGAAAGCCGCCCAGCGGATTCACTTTTTGATCCCGATACAGCTTCATGAGCTCTTTGTTCAGACGATCGCGGTCACCCTTGTATTTCTCCTGGACTTCTTTGATCTTGGGCTGGATCGCCCGCATCATCTTCATCGATTTATAGCTCTTGTATTGCAGCGGCACAAATAAGAGCTTGATCATACACGTCAATAAGATGATGGTAACCCCATAGTTCCCAACATAGTCATGGATGAATCGCAGGACATAAAAAATCGGCTTGGCGACCGATTTCACGATTGTCCAACTGCCGTAGATGAACCATCCAAAGTCGATCATATCTTCCAGCCCCGCGTCCAAGGAGCGGAGAATGTCGTATTCCTTCGGGCCTGCATAGAGCTGAAGCGCAACCGAGGAGACTGCCCCTGACGCGGCCATCCGCACCCCAGCTGACACCACTTTGGGTTCTTCCGTTTTAGCGAGAGCGGACGCACCCTCTTTCGGTATCAACACCGATAGAAAATACTTATCCTGCAGGGCGACCCACTGAACCGTTCCCTTCCGCTCAAGTTCTTTCTCAGGGGTCTCTTTTTCTACTTTATTATCGACCTGCGAGGCTGATCCGATCAGACCGATGAACCCATCGCCCCACTCCACAATACCGAAATTCGTCCCTAACCCGATATCATAGGACTCGGTCATTCCCTCGATAGCGAACGACATATCCACCAGATAACTATCATGATGAAATGTCAGACGTTTCTCCACGCCAATCTGGGCCGCAGCATTGTGAAACCGCATCGTGACATGCCCGATAGGATGAGCGGCATCGAGTTTCGTAAAGTCTTTTTCAATATTATAGAGGCCTTCTCGGAACATCTTGTCGACATCGGCATTCGCAACTGTCAGTGAGAGAGGACCTTTGAATTTTCCTCCTTGGTAGACGAGTTGTACCGGCTTCACTTCCGGAGGCGCCGTATTGTATCGCTTCAGCTCCCAACTTCGAATCACCCCTCCGAGGTTTGACAGTTCAACCCGAACCAGATCCGTCTCAACCGTCACTGTCTGTTCCGATACAGGCAGAGCAACACTTGCCGCAGCCGCGCCAGACTTTTGCCCTGGTTGGTTTGGAACATTCGTGCTGGCCGAACCAACGTCCTTTCCTGCCGTTCCGGCAGGAGTTGGCTCTCGCTCTGAGGAGGCGGGCGTTTGGACAGAGCTATCCTGAGCAGGGGGCGGCTCAGGAAGCCATCCCATCTGTCTCATGAAGAAGTCAAATCCAAGAATGATGGCTAACGATAGAACCAGAAAGACGATAACGCGTTTATCCATAATAACCGCTACACAATGTAAACAATAACGCCCCTATTGCTTCACAGAATCTATTTCTAGCGGAACAAGAAACGGGTCATTTGCATCCGAAAGCAAATGACAAGTTTGCGCCTACCTTAGGAAGGGTCGTTTGACCTAAGGATAGGCTGAGATCCAATCAGATAATCCGGTCCGTAGAGTCAGTCCAGCGCGGCAGGCGCTAGCTCTCATGCATACGAAGCAGCCTTTGACGTTGAAGAGTCGATACCCATACCTCTTTCAAGACGGCAAAAGGTTGTGCAATCGAATTTCGTTTGGGGAAGACAACAAGCGAATGCCCAGAAATCAATTGGCCGCGTAGCTGACGTGTGAGCTCTCGAAACAGGCGCTTGACGCGGTTTCGACTTACGGCTCCCCCGAATCGCTTTCCCACCACAATACCGACACGGCTGCCATCCATATCTGTCCGACAAATCACGAGATTAAATAGGGTTGTCGAGATACGATGACCATGCTGCTTCACATACTCGATATCACGACTACGTTTCAGAAATAGATCCCTGGCACCTCCACCCTGCGACATCACCATCATCCTGGGAGAGGGTCAGCTTGCACAGGGCTTTCTCTTGAGCCTGGATATCCAGACTCGACCATGATTACACACCGTCGTCTTGTGATGGGGACTACCCTGTCTGGGTCACATAACGGAGGGCAAAGGTTCCTTCGTGCAGCCCCTAGTCAGTGTCGCTCAACTTAAACCGTCAGGCGGGCTCGCCCTTTAGCGCGACGACGGGCCAAGACCTTCCGACCATTCTTCGTGCTCATCCGCTTACGGAACCCATGTTCACGTTTTTTCTTGAGGTTCGATGGCTGCTGCGATGTAAACGACATGCGATCACTCCTAGCCTGAGAAGATTCATAAATTATCTGGGCATTATAGGGGCGGGCTAGTACCCTGTCAAACTGCGTTGTATTCATCCGAGGTCAATTGTCTTGCCCTGAGACAATGAAGGTACATTCTTTCCAGCAGAATGACGAACCCCCCGTTAGCGACCTGACTATGGCAGGTAAGGCATGGCAAGCCATGGTTCCGCGTGCCCATGTACAGTTTCTACCGCGGGCGAGGTTGTGGTGGTGCCATCTGTGTGAACCGTAGGGCTTCAAACAGGTTAAGTCGTTTCACCTCGGCTCTTTCGAACTCAAGAGCGACACAAAACGTAACCCTTTGATAATTATTTTGTATTGAGGCGCTTTTGCTCTCGACGGACTAGATCGCCCCAAGACCGGATCAACCTTTCGCACACTCATATTTCTATGTTGTTGTAAAGACACCTCATTATCCCAACCCATGCACTGCCTGTTTTGGCATTGCCCTTGCGGATACACCCATGCGCTCAATATGTTTGATGAAAGAGCCCTTATGTTTTGGCGAGGGAGGCAGTAGGAACATTTCCCTCTCGCCCATGTATGTGCGCTTTACCAAGCTTCATTATTATGTGACTTCGCCACGGACCGTTATGAGTGGTGCGGGTTCAGTATTATTCGACGATGTGCGGTCGGCGAACGACGTGACCGAGCAAGCGACCGCACAAACGGATTCGAAAGCCCAATACGAAAACCGTCAGACCGTTTCCCTCGAAACTGAGGCGCTGGTTACCAGGATCAGAAAAGAAAAATGCTCTACGTATAAGAAGAAGTAAGGTACACTTGTTGTATGATCAGTCAATGTCCACGGCTAACGCGAATATTGCTTGGATGGGGCGCCATGGCACTCGTCGGCTCTATCTCCGGTTGCGTAGAGGCTGTGCCTGCAGATGTGGTTGAAGCGGTCGCCCATATCGATCAAGACTTGGTGGAATTACGAGCGGGCGAATTTTTCCCCACCGACTATACCCAGTTCTCCCACCAGTGGATGGTTCTCAAAGCTCGTGCCCAGGCCGACGAGGATCTCATCCGTTGGCCTTGGGAACCCAACGAGTTAGAAGTTGCCCTTCGTCAGTTGCAAGCAGAAGGGGATCGCATTGTTGCCCGGCTTACGAAGGAGCATGAATCGCTCCGCCGCTCGGCAGAAGCCAAGATCGCCCAGGCCGAGAATCGATTCCAGATTACGACGTTGCAAGTGAGTGTTGTTGACGGTCGCTTCCTATCCAGACAGAGGCCGGACGATATCGAGCGACTGATGACGCAGGCCCGTGTGCTCTATGACCAGGGCCAGTATGATCAATCTCTCATCGCATCCGCCCGAGCTGCACAGAGCCTGTTCACACGCTCGGCCGTGTTGAGGGGCGAGTTGAGGTAACACACCGATGGAAATTGAATCAGCGGCTGGAAATAGATGACCATAATCGCCCCCAGCCGCTCTCTCGACTCGCGCATTTTCCATCAACGCAAATCGTACAAGACGGGCCTTGTGCCATTCGCCGAACCACTAGGGGATGGGTGAGGCCTCATGTTTGTGTTTCTCTCATCCGATAACTACAATAGGAAAAAGGTATACGTATGACACGTGAGATTGATCGATCATTTCCCCTGGAACTTCAATCCCTGGTTACTGCAGGGCATGCACGCCTCGATGCATCCGATGCGGTCGAGCGGCTCTGGGCTCAAGACCATCGGCTCTGGAAGCCAGATCCCACCGACATTGCCAACCGTCTCGGCTGGCTGACGATCATCGAGTACATGACAGATCGGACGGAGGAGTTGCGGGCCTTCGCGGCTTCGGCAAAAAAGCGCGGGATCCGAGACGTAGTCCTGCTCGGGATGGGCGGCAGCAGCTTGGGTCCAGAAGTCTTTCGCACAACGTTTGGATCGTCACGCGGGTACCCACGCCTGTGGGTCCTTGATTCCACCGTCCCAGGCTGGGTCCAGCAGGTCACGCGGGAAATTGACCCGGCGCGAAGCCTGTTCATCCTCGCCAGTAAATCCGGTGGAACCATCGAAGTGATGTCCCTCTTCGCCCACTTTTGGGAACTCGTGCACCAGACTCCTGGCCACCAAGGAGGCGCTCAGTTTGTCGCGATTACCGATCCCGGCACCGGGTTGGAAAAACTGGCAGCAGAGCATCAGTTCTGGCGCACCTTCACCAACCCACCGGATATCGGTGGGCGGTACTCGGTGCTGTCCTATTTTGGATTAGTCCCTGCCGCCTTGATGGGAATTGATATTTCGCGATTACTCACACGCGCCATGACTATGGCCGAGGCCTGTCGATTCCCATCCCCTCCCGAACGGAACCCCGGTGCCGATCTTGGCGCAGTGATGGGCTCCCTGGCGCAAGCAGGACGCAACAAGATTACTCTGATTACATCCCCGCAGATCGCCGCATTTGGTCTATGGGCGGAACAGCTCCTTGCGGAAAGCACGGGAAAGGAAGGCACCGGTCTTATCCCTGTGGCGCATGAACCTATTGTCACGCCGACTGCGTACGGCACGGACCGGCTCTTTGTGTATTTGAGGCTGAAGGGAGATCAGAACAGACAGCTCGACCGACAGATCGCCGGGCTCGCACGCCAGGGTCACCCAATCTTAACGCTCGTGCTCCAAGACCGGTACGATCTCGGCGGAGAATTTTTCCGGTGGGAAGTCGCTACGGCTTTGGCGGGGCACCTTTTGGGGATTCATCCGTTCGATCAGCCGAACGTTCAAGAAAGTAAAGACAACACGGCCCGCGTACTGGCGACCATCCAGTCTACCGGCCGATTGCCGAAACAGGCTACCTCGACGGCGGCACAGGCTGCAACACAACTCAAGCGTCAGTGCCGGCCAGGTGCCTACGTCGCGATCTTGGCCTATACGACACCATCTTCCAAGATGGAACAAGGTATTCGCATGCTACGAAAAGCGCTCGTTTCTCATCACCATGTGACCACGACAGCTGGTTATGGCCCGCGCTATCTCCATTCGACGGGCCAACTCCACAAAGGGGGCCCAAAGAGCGGGATATTTTTACAACTCGTTGATCAGATGACTCCCGATCTCAGCATTCCTGGAAAATCGTTCACCTTTCGCACCCTCGCGCAGGCCCAAGCGATCGGCGATATCCAGGCACTCCACGCCCATGAACAACAGGGTATCGTCTTGCCTCTGGGCAAGAATCCCATCGCGACGATTCAGGCCCTGACGAAACTCCTGACCCCACGCACGCGGGTGCAGCGCCCCACCACGCGGCGGACCAAGAGCAAACGTACCCGCAAGAAGTAGAATGTCCGCAATCCCTGAAATCCGCATCCATAACGATAGCCAAGCCGTGGCAGAGGCGGCAGCTGAATTCATACTGGAAGTGGGTAGAGAGGTTGTTCGTGCGAAGGGTCGATTCGTTCTCGCTCTCTCAGGTGGGACGACGCCGGAAATCCTCTACAGAGCGTTGGCCTCTCCCGCCTTTGCCGATCGCTTCGATTGGTCCAAGGCCATCTTTTTCTTCAGCGATGAACGCTGTGTCCCACCGAATGATCCTCGGAGCAACTACGCCTTGGCTGGTAAAACGCTGTTCACCCCTCTGAACATTCCGTCCTCGCAGGTCTATCGTATGGCAGGGGAATCCAGTGACCCGCAGGCGGCGGCGTCTGAGTACGAACAGCAGCTGCGTCTCGCCACGAAAACCGCACCATCGGTCCCTCCGTCGCTCGACCTCATCCTCTTAGGGCTGGGTGAAGATGGACACACGGCATCGCTGTTTCCTGGATCACCAATCTTACGGGACTTCCGACATGCGATTGCGACCACGCAATCTCCGAAAGATCCACCTAACAGACTGACCATGACCCTAGCTGCGATCAATAGGGCGAGTGTGGTACTGTTCCTAACAACCGGAAGTAGCAAGGCAGAAGTCGTCAGAGCGATCCTCGATCCGAAGACCCAAGCAGAACGACAGTTCCCGGCATCGTTGGTCAAGCCAGAGGAGGGCCGCCTCGTCTGGTTCCTCGATCAGGCCGCAGCTGCCGAGCTTCCGATGCAGTAACAATGGATGAGTACATGAGGGTGAGATGATTGTTGCCGGAGATATCGGGGGTACGAAAACCCACCTGGCTTTATTTGACTGGAAGAAGGACCGCGTAGACCCCGTCCGGTTAGAGTCATTCCACAGTGCGGATTACACGTCGCTCGAGGATATGCTCACCGAATTTCTTGCCCCACCGACTGCTCCCCAGTCCATCGACGACGTCGCAATGGAGAAGGGGGATGCTGTTGAGGTGGAGCGCCCGGCGGAAAAACCCCAGAAAATCGACGCGGCTTGTTTCGGCATCGCCGGCCCCGTCATTCAAAACCGTTGTCAGACGACCAATCTCCCGTGGGTGGTCGATGGTGCAACCTTGGCGAAACAGTTCGACATACCGAAAGTGAGGCTGCTCAACGATCTCGAAGCTATGGCGTACGGCATTCTGTTACTCAGGCCGGACGAAGTCGAAATTCTCAATGTTGGAACTCCTCCGACGCAGAACCAGGCGCTCGCCCTGATTGCAGCGGGAACCGGACTCGGTGAATCGATTCTCTTCTGGAATGGTGTGCGCTATCAGCCGACGCCGTCCGAAGGAGGACACGCAGACTTCGGACCAAACAGCGATGACGAAATTGAATTGCTGCGGCATTTGCGCAATCACTACCTACATGTGAGTTACGAACGGGTATTGTCAGGCTCAGGTCTGCACGCCATCTATGATTATGTTCGCGACAGTAAGAAGAATGAACCGACGTGGCTTGCAGAGCAAATTAAAGCCGGTGATCCTGCTGCGGCCATTGCAGAGGCAGGGCTCAAGGGGCAGGCAGACATCGCTAAGCAAGCGCTGGACTTGTTCGCCTCTATTTACGGAGCGGAAGCAGGGAATCTTGCCCTCAAGGGTATGACACTCAATGGTGTGTATGTCGGAGGCGGTATTGCCCCGAAACTGCTGGTCAAACTCAAGGACGGGACATTTATGAAGGCCTTCACGAATAAAGGCCGGTATAAACGGTTGATGACCTCGATTCCGGTGAAAGTAGTCATGAATCAGAAGACCGCCTTACTTGGCGCCGCCTCCATCGCTGCATCGCTCCCCCATCCCCCTGCATCGTGATGAGTAGCCAGGATCTCGATAGCCTGAAGAAAGCCGCAGCACTCAAAGCGGTCGAATTCGTGCGTGACGGGATGGTCGTGGGCCTTGGAACCGGCTCAACGGCAAAGCACATGGTCCTCGCACTGGGGGAAAAAGTCCGCGCGGGCATGAGACTTCGCGGAGTACCCACGTCGAACGAAACGGCTGCGCTCGCTCGGCAACAGGGAATCGCGCTCATCGATACCGATGATACCTGGGTGATCGATGTCGCGATCGATGGGGCAGATCAGGTCGACCCTCACTTCAATCTCATTAAGGGTGGCGGTGGTGCGCTCTTGAAAGAAAAGATTGTTGCGGCTTCGGCCAAGCAGTTCATTGTTGTGGTCGACCACGCGAAGCGAGTCCCAGTGCTCGGGGGATCGTTCCCGCTTCCCATCGAGGTGATCCCTTTCGGCTGGGGCAGTACGGCTAGAGAAATTCAGGCCATCACGAAGAGTTCTGTGGTGCTCAGGGAACGGAACGGAGTGCCATTCACCACGGAAGCAGGTCATGTGATATTGGATGTTCATCTCCCACGGATCGACCATCCGCGAGAACTCGAGATTGCATTGAACCGAATTCCTGGAGTGGTTGAGACCGGCCTCTTTGTCGGACGAACAGACTTGCTCCTCGTGGGCACCGAGAACGGAGTCGAGTCGTACCCTGCGACGAGGACATGATCAGCAGAAGAGAAACCCTGCAGGTCCTCACGACGCATGCCCGACTCCTCTTGGCCCTTCCACTGGTTCCTCTCTTCAGCTCGTGCCTCGGAAGCCCCTTCGCACACACGACGACCGAACAATCGAAAGGTGAGGATATGAACCAGGACTCTTCCCCCAGCACACTCGATCCCTATCGGCTTCCGAGACATGTGGCCCCAATCCGCTACGACCTGCGATTGGAGCCGGACCTGCCTGGCGCAACATTTTCCGGACAAGAGACGATCACTCTGACGATTCATCAACCAACGTCTGCTATCGTTCTCAACGCCATTGAACTCGACATCGTCTCGGCTCAGATCGAGGGAGGTTCGGGTCCAATGAGGCAGGCCACGATTGCATTAGATGCATCGCTCGAACGGTGTCGTTTCACATTCACCGAGCCTCTCTTGCCAGGAACCTGGAGGTTGACCATCGCATTCCGCGGGACGCTCAACGACAAGCTCCGCGGGTTCTATCGTAGTACCTACAAAGACGAGCGCGGTACGACTCATAGTCTGGCCGCAACACAATTCGAAGCCACCGATGCCCGTCGGGCGTTCCCTTGCTGGGATGAGCCGGATTTCAAAGCCGTCTTTGCTACGACACTGGTCATCGATCCCACGCTCACCGCAGTGTCCAACAGCTCGGTCGTAACCGAAACGCTGGCTGGGGGGAAGAAGATTGTCCGTTTCGCTGATACGATCAAGATGTCTACCTACCTGGTCGCGTTCATCGTGGGCCGGATCGAGCCGACCGAACCTGTGATGATCGGCCAGACCCCACTTCGCCTATGGTCCATTCCCGGGAAGAAACATCTGACCGGCTTTGGTCAAGACATTGCGGCGGCGTCGCTCTCATTCTTTGAGAATTACTA
>Ga0163153_10001709_pt1 | contig 34198 bp, 32 predicted proteins | sample OliLakLV19MP6IB1_FD_148629 | JGI IMG/M metagenome (GOLD analysis project Ga0163153, IMG submission 148629) | Freshwater microbial mat bacterial communities from Lake Vanda, McMurdo Dry Valleys, Antarctica - Oligotrophic Lake LV.19.MP6.IB-1 | ecosystem: Environmental > Aquatic > Freshwater >... | reverse complement strand
TGACTCTTTTTTTTTCATCTTAATGTAAGATTTTGTAAAAGTTTTCAACAGGGTGACAGTATACAAAATTCTGTCAACCTATTCCATGAGACCACAGCAGTCAGAAGTCAGCGGTCAGGGGTCAGGAGTCAGCAGTCAGCGGGTCAATCTATTCACTCGAATCAATCCGCTCGCTCATATTTCCAGTTCCTTCCCTTGCCCTCGGCTATCCATTCTAGTGCAGTAGCCAGCCGTTTAGCCCTGGTTGGAGAGGTTTTAGCTTCCGTGATCCATTCGATATATTCTTTGCGATAGGAATAGGAAGCCGTATCAAATTTTTTCTTGGCTCTTATATTCTTTGAAAAAGCGGTAGCCAGATCTGAAGGGACCACAAGATCGGCTCGGGACTCCGGTTTAGGCACCAGGCGTTTAACAGTGATGCCCTTGTCATTGAGCATGCAGGCTTCTTTGATCATTTTGAGCATGGCCCTGTTGGTAGGAAGATCTTTAATAGAAGTGATCCTACCCATATGGCTCATAGCGGTCCGGTCTTTGAGTTGTAACTTTCCTTCGTCGGATTTAATCAAATCGGCTTTCCAAAACCCAAAAGCGCAATGGGCTTTAAATCCTGCCATCGAACACATCATCTGTCCTTTGTAATCAAAATGGGGAAAACTCCATTTCATTTTTTCTTCCACCTCCGGACAAGCCTGGTGGACCAGAGAGCGTATATGATCCATGATGGTTTGGGCAAAAGGGGCAGCCTTATCGATATAGGAATCTATTCGGGGATCGGATTTTGACATTCAAAAAGTTAATAACAAAAATAAAGTTCGCAAAAAATCTTCATGAAATCACCGAAAGAGATGAACCTGGAAACCTACCATGGGCATTAACAAATTAAAAAAAAAATTATATATTGGGTATTGTATATTTTTTGACTTAGTGTATCTTTAGACCCATATAAAAAATCTTAATATGACAAAAAGTAAAGATCAAAAGAAAGAAACAAAAAAGGCTCCGGCGAAATCACTGAAAGAAAAAAGGGCAGATAAAAAGAATAAGGCGAAATAAGAAAACACGCCCGAACCAACTTATTTTACTTGACCTGGTTGAGATATCCGTTAAAAGCCAATTGCTTTTAGTTTCAGTCCGCTTTCCTCCGGCCATCCGTAGATGATATTCATGTTTTGAATTGCCTGGCCGCTGGCACCTTTCAATAAATTGTCCAAAGCTGAAAGGATAAAGATTTTTTTATCGTGTTTTTCAAGGTACAATACACATTTATTGGTATTAATAACCTGTTTGAGATCGGGGGCTGCTTCGCTTATTTTAACGAAAACCTCATGGTCATAATACGTATGAAATAATTTTATGACCTGCTCCAGATCGGCCTCTACATCGGTATATATGCTCGCAAATATTCCCCGGGTAAAGTTGCCCCTGACTGGAATAAAATTAATGGGTACTGAAAATTCATTATCCAGTTGGCTCAGTGATTGACGGATTTCAGGGATATGCTGATGGCTAAAAGGTTTGTAAATACTAATGTTGTTGGTGCGCCAGCTAAAATGCAGGGTTTCGCTCCAAGCTTGCCCGGCACCTGTGCTGCCGGTGATGGCATGGACATGAATTTCATCCCGTAGCAATTTTGCCTTGGCCAGAGGGAGCAGGGCTAATTGAATAGCAGTGGCAAAACATCCACAATTTGCAATGTGCCGGGCTGATTTTATTTTTTTCCGGTTGAGTTCAGGCAATCCATAAACAAAATCATGGCTGGGATCTGACAAACGGAAATCCATGCTGAGGTCGATAATCCGCGTCCGTTTATCCAGTTTGTTTATAGCCATGAATTCTTTGGCTTTGCCATGACCAGTGCAAAGAAAAACCACTTCAGGCCGACCTTCAAGCTGATGCACAAAATTCAAATCGGTTTCTCCTAACAAATCAGTATGCGTGGAAGATACAGGTTTTCCGGCCTGACTTTCACTCACAATACACGACAATTCCACGAAGGGATGATTCAATAATAAACGAATCAATTCTCCTCCGGTATATCCTGCCCCACCGACAACGGCTACTGGTACCATATCTGACGGTAAAATTACGGAAATATAAATTGAAGGGATTTAGGTCTACTTCATTCATTGATCAGATACCCGGTGTATCTTATTCGCGATCGACATGATCTTGGTAAATCCCCTGGCATCATCCCCTGACCAGGCATTGTTCATTTCTCCATACTGCCCCATCTTGCTGCTCATCATATCGTGGGGGCTTTCGATACCGTGGAGTTCAAATCTATAGGGAAACAACTGGATAAAAACAGTGCCACTCACCCTTTCCTGGGTATGCTCGAGGAAGGTTTCTATATCACGCATGACGGGATCCAGGTACTGGCCCTCATGCAGCATCATGCCATACCAGTTACTCAATTGGTCTTTCCAGTAAGCCTGCCATTTGCCCAGGGTATGTTTTTCCAATAAATGGTGGGCTTTGATGATCAATAAAGGAGCGGCAGCTTCGAACCCCACCCGGCCTTTGATACCAATGATCGTATCACCGACGTGAATATCTCTGCCTATACCGTAAGGAGCTGCTATGGCTGCCAATGCCTGGATCGCCTCCACCGAACTGTTAAAATTCTGATCGCCGATACCCTTTAATTCACCCTGGACAAACTGAAGGCTGATCATCCGTGGTTCTGACGCAGTAACCTGGGTTGGAAAGGCAGATTCAGGCAGGTATTGATCGGAAGTCAGGGTTTCTTTGCCTCCCACACTGGTCCCCCACAACCCTTTATTGATAGAGTATTGTGCTTTTTCCCAGGATTGGTCTACGCCGAGTTTAACCAGATAATCCACTTCTTCCTGCCTGGACAATTTAAGATCCCGGATGGGAGTGATCACCTCCAGGCCCGAACCCAGGATATTAAAAATAAGATCGAATCGGATCTGATCATTGCCTGCCCCTGTACTGCCATGAGCGATATATTTTGCACCTTGTTTTTGGGCAAATTCGATGATGGCCAGCGCCTGAAATACCCGTTCGGCACTCACCGACAAAGGATAAGTATTGTTGCGCAATACATTTCCATAAATCAGAAAACGCAGACATCGGGTATAAAAATCCTCCGTGGCATTCAGGACGGTAAAGGAAGCGGCGCCCAGAAATACCGCGCGGTCACCGATCCGTTTTAATTCTTCATCTGAAAATCCACCGGTGTTGACAATAGCCGCATGGACTTCCAGGTTTTTTTCCAGTTGAAGGTATTTGATACAAAACGAAGTGTCCAGTCCCCCGCTGTAGGCGAGGATTACTTTCTCAAATGGATCCATTATTCTGGGCTAAATCGTTGATGATCATTCTGGACAAATCATAGGGCATTTCTTCCATTTTGGAAGGTGCCAGCATACCGGTACAAAGGCACATCTTGCGCTCGTTGCGTTGAAGGATATCGTAATTGGGGCAACTGCTACATCCTTTCCAAAAGGCATCGTCCGGGGTCAGTTCAGAAAACGTGACGGGTTTATATCCCAGTTCGGTATTGATCTTCATTACCGCAAGGCTGGTCGTGATCCCGAATACTTTGGCATAGGGATATTTGTCGCGAGCGAGGTTAAATGCTTTGATCTTGATTTCACGGCCCAGACCAGCTTTGCGCATGTCGGGAGCGACGATCAGCCCTGAATTGGCCACATATTGACCATGGCTCCAGGTTTCGATATAACAAAAGCCAGCCAGTTTGTCGCCTTGCACCGCTATGACTGCATCGCCATTGTTCAATTTTTTAATAATATATTCAGGGGACCTTTTGGCTATCCCTGTTTTTCTGGCTTTGGCGGATTCCTCAATCAACAGACAAATCTGATCGGCAAAATGGGCGTGTTCAGGACCAGCAACCACGACGGTGACTGGTTCTTCGGCGGGGGTGAGTTTTTCTAAGGTTTGATTTTCCTGGTTCATTTTTATTTTATAGCAATGGAAAGATTAACGTAAAATTTGTGCAAATAAATCCAACAGAAGAATTTTTTTATCAAAGAGAATGATAAATATCCGTTAGAATAATCAACGGATAGGTTGAAATGACCTGGGGGAGAGCAAATCCTGGCTAATAAAGGATTCGATATGAGAAAGTACCTGAGGTATCACGATACAAAGGTAGAGATTGTCCAACGAATGGATGAAAAAATTATTTTAATATTTTTCTCCGGTTGATTAAACGCCAGAGCTTAATTTTAGTCCAAAGAACAACATTTAAAATTCAATTTATGCGTACTACATTAATCACTTTGTTTGCAGTGGCCGTTTTCGCAACGACTGCTTTTACACCCATCAATGAATGGAAAATCATCGGCGAACGAGCTGTCAAATTTTCTTCGGACCGCGATGTCATCAACGTAGGCGGCAATGACTGGTATACCAAACTTAAGATAAAAGTAGTCGATGCCCCCCTCCACATCAGCAATTTTGATGTCATATTTGAAAATGGCGAACGTTTTGATGTAGCTATCCGGGAAGATATCCGTAAAGGTGGCGAAAGCCGTATCATTGATCTGCCCGGTAAAGAAAGGAGAATTGACCGGATTGAATTCAGATACCGTACGACAGGCAAACTAAGAGGTGGAACAGCAAATGTGATTGTTTTTGGCAGAAGGTAAGTTTGAGGAGAGCGGAGAGCGAAGATCACTTTAGGACTTTCCGACTCCTCCTACAAAAACAAATCCGGCATCAAAGGTGAAGCGGGATCCACTGCATAACCACTAAAATCAAAAATCCCGGCTTCGTTTAAGATATCTTCATCAATACAAAACCTTCCAGAACAAGTCGCGGCAGTGTGCTGGAAGATATAATAAGCAGCTTCTGCCACGATTTCCGGTTTGCGGGACATCCGCATCATCTGGTCACCACCGAGAATGTTTTGTACTGCTGCAGTTGCAATGGTTGTTTTTGGCCAAAGGGCATTGACAGCAATTTTGTTTTTAAATTCTTCAGCCCAGCCGAGGACACACATACTCATATTGTATTTACTCAGGGTATAAGCCAGGTGCTGCCCAAACCACCTGGGATCCATATTAATCGGTGGAGATAAAACCAGGATATGTGGATGAGTAGACTTTTTTAAATGGGGCAAGGCATATTTCGTCACCATAAAACTACCCCGCACATTGATTTGGTGCATCAGGTCATATCGCTTCATTTCTGTATTAGGGGTATCCGTTAATTGAATGGCGCTGGCATTATGAATGAGTAGGTCAATACCCCCAAACGTTTCTACCGTTTTGGCAATAGCTCCAGCCACCTGGTCTTCAAAACGGATATCCACTTGCAAAGGCAATGCTTTGCCCCCCGCTGCTTCAATTTCAAGGGCTGCGGTATATATGGTCCCGGGTAACCTGGGATTTTCTTCAACCGTTTTAGCTGCAATGACAATATTTGCCCCTTCCTGTGCGAGGCGAATACCGATAGCTTTACCGATACCACGGCTGCCTCCGGTGATGAATACAGTTTTGTTTTTCAACATTGACATGTAAATAGTGATTAAAAGGACTAAGCTAAATATAAAATCCAAAACACCCGATCTGATCCGTTTGATGCCGGATCACCCAGTTCAATCGCTGGCCTTTATTCAAAACCAGGGTGTCTTTTTTCGTTTTTTTGATTCCAAGATAAATGACGTCCTGGGTGATTTCTGTCTGTATTCCCGCAGGAACAGGGAATTCTAAATTTCCGGAGTAATTAAATGGATAAAAATAGGCTTCCCTATACACCTCATTTTTATCCAATCTCCTGGCCGATAAAATGATAGTATCCTGGACCGGATTGGTCTGTGCCTCAAATGAAACGCGCAATAACCCAATCGGCAGAATAGAAAAATGGCAGGTATGGACATGCCTGTCCGGTAACTTGGATGGTATCTCCGGGGCTATCATTTGTAAATAATCATACCCGGTCACCCCAATGTCCTGAATCTCTTCTCCAAAATAATAATAGAATTTATTGGCCATCACGCTGGCTTTCAAATACGTTATAAAACGGTATGTCAGGGTGTCTTCCGGATAGGTAAGGTTAATTTGGTAGTTACCCTGGGCATCGGTACGAGCCGAATCAGAACCCAGTTTTTTTGCTAAACCTCCACAACAGGGCTCCCCATAATCGGTATATACCATTACCCCATTCACACCTTGTCCATTATCGGAATTCACCACTTTGCCCTGGACGGTAAACAAAAATTCATCCTTTTTTTCTTTATTGCAGGCCCAAATAAATACCAGGCTAAGGGTTAAAACTGAAAACTTGCAAAAAAGACTCATTCCCAAATTTAAGGTATATTTCAGGAGGATGGTCATACCTATGATTAATTTCCGTTGCCGGTTTATTCCCCTAGCATTGTGGCTGTGTTTATTGCCCTGTGCTAATCCTTGCTTAGCCCAAACCACTTTATTTAAAAATTTTATCATCTGCGACGGCACCGGACAAAAAATGTATACCGGTGACGTGCGCATAAGGGACAATTATATAGCCCTGATTGGAAACCTCATTCCACGGTATGGTGAACCGGTGATTGACGGGCATCATCGTTTGATCCTGGCGCCTGGATTTATTGACACCCACAGCCACCATGACCGCAATCTGAATGACTCCGGTCAATATTCAAGTTTCCTTAATCAAGGCATCACTACGCTGATTATTGGACAGGATGGCTCGTCCCATCTGCCCATGTCGGCTTATTTTGAAGAAAGAAGGCGCTCTGGTCTACCGGTCAATCTGGGATCTTACATCGGTCATAATACCATTCGACTTGAAGCCATGGGCAATGAAGATTTTAAACGAACTGCTTCGGCCAAAGAATTGAAGCACATGAAAAACATCCTGAAAGAGGAACTGCAATCCGGAGCCCTTGGCCTGAGTACCGGCCTGGAATATGATCCGGGAATTTATTCTTCCAGGGAAGAAGTTATGCAATTGGCATTGGTCGCAGCTCGCAGGGACGGCCGTTATGTTTCGCACCTGAGATCAGAGGACATCGAATTGGAAAATGCTATTGAAGAAATCATATCCATAGGTAAAAGGACAAAAATGCCGGTTCAGATTTCGCATTTCAAAATCGCCATGAAATCCAAATGGGGCCTGGCGGGCGGTTTAATTTCCAGGTTGGATCAGGCAAGGGCTGAAGGTGTTCAGATCACAGCAGATATCTACCCTTATGATTTCTGGCTTTCTACGCTTGAAGTTCAATTTCCTAAACGCGATTTTGACAATAAGGCCAGTGCAGCATACGCACTTCGTGAACTTACTCCACCCGAAGGTATGATATTGGCCCGTTATGATGCCATGCCCGCTTATGTGGGAAAAAGCATAGCTCAGATAGCTTTGGAAAGAAAGGAAGATCCGGCGGACACTTATTTGTATCTGATCCGCCTGGCGCACGAGAAAAATGCAGAAGAACAAGTCATGGGAAGGTCGATGATTGAAACAGATATAGCGGATTTGATGCAATGGCAGTATACCAATTTTTGCAGCGATGGTTTTGGGGGAGGCCGCCATCCCAGGGGAGTTGGCAGTTTTCCAAGAGTGTTCCATCGATACGTCAAAGAACTAAATGCGCTTGATTTCGAAACCGCAGTGTTTAAAATGACGGGCCTCAGTGCAAATAACCTTGGAATAGAACGTCGCGGAAAAATCAGCACCGGATATTTCGCCGATCTGGTAATCCTGGATACTGCCATGCTGAAGGATAGGGCCACGTTGTCATCCCCGTTTTTATTAAGTACCGGAATTGAACAAGTATGGGTCAATGGTCAAAGGGTTTGGGACCATCAGGCCTTTACCGGTCTGCGCCCGGGGCAACTCATCAAAAGAAAACCGGAATGAATATCGGGGACTCGATCCGTCAACACCGTAAAACCTATGTGATTCTTTTAGGCATCGGTTTATGCATAATTACAGCAGGTGCTACCTGGTTAAAATTAAAGGGCCCTTTAAAATCTTTTGACGAAGGTCCTGCAGTCTATACCCATTACAATAATTACCTCATCTTTAAATCGGCTTTTTACCACCTGGTTGAAGAGAAAAATTTATATGTATTATACCCTGAAAAACATCATGATCTATTTAAATACAGCCCGGGATTTGCCTTGTTCTTTGGGTTATTTGCCAGTTTACCGGATGCTTTGGGCCTGGTCCTCTGGAACTTGTTGAACGTCCTGGTCTTCTTTTTTGTGCTCAAACGTATCGATGCACCCTGGGCAGCCCAATTTCCAATCCTTTTTATTTTCCTGCTTCCGGAACTGATCACCAGCACTCAAAATTCCCAATCCAATGCTTTAATGACCGGTTTGTTGATGTTGACTTATTTTGATCTGGAAGGACATCGGAGCGGCCGGGCTGCATGCTGGATTGCGCTTGCAGCATTTATAAAAATTTATGCCGGTTTGGCTGCATTGATGTTTTTGTTTTATCCACGTAAAGTCAGGTTTATTCTGACCGGGTCTCTGGCTGCATTGGCGTTGGCGGGTATTCCCTTATTCGTAACCACACCGGGTGATTTATGGACACAATATCAGTCGTGGTGGCAATTATTATCTCAGGACCATGGTAACTCTTACGGCATATCCCTTATGCAGTTGATTAACCTCGCTCTGCCCGGGTTTCACCAGAAAACAATTATACAAATCCTGGGGGTAGCTTTCCTTATTTTCTTATTATTCCCGTTGATTAAATTGGGGAAGGATCGCCTGAATTTCTTTTCTTTAATTCTGCTCACCCTGGTTATATTTAATCATAAAACAGAATCAGCCACCTTCATTGTTGCGGTCACCGGTGTGGCAATATGGTTTTTTTCAAAACCAAAACCCGCCGGTATGGAGTTATCGGTTATGATATTTGTTTTCCTTTTTACGGTATTGGGAGCGTCTGATCTGTTTCCTAAAATGATAAGACAAAATTGGATAGTACCCTATGGAATGAAAATCTGGCCCTGTATCCTGGTCTATGGGTTGATCAGTTACGAACTCTACCGAGCAAACAGCTTATCATTTAAGGGATCAGTTACTCAAACTTAAATGGTCTTTTGTTTCGGTTTTTAATGAGGAAGCGGAATTAGGCTGCACGGCTGCATGAAATTTGGTCCAGGCCTGGATACAGAGTTTGGTGATAACCTCCCAATCTGATGACTCAATCGTCTGGCCTTTGTCGTCCCGGATGAGCATGGCAGTTACCCGGTCCCTGGCGTATCCCATAAATTTTTCGGCGGGGACATGAAACATGATCTCACCTTCTTTTGACAAAATTTTCTCACAGTCCCTGGGGGAATATAGTTCGTGTTCGCGACGAATGATCCACAATTCCAGCTCTTCCTGAGCCAGTTTATGACCATTAAACGGCGTATCGCTCATCTCGTTTAATTGAGCAAAATAAAGACCGAGATAAGGGAGGGAACTGGCATATTGTATCCGGTTATGCCCATCTTTAAATACAAAAGCAGCCTTGACAGAATAATAGGCCAGCAGATATGACCTGAAATAGGGGGAATGAAACTGCTCGCGCATCAACTTACTGAACTGAAAAAAGAGTTTCACCGGTTTGCGTTCATAATAGGAACGCCACATTTCCGCATCCAGTTTACCAACTACCTCAGGATCAAAGTGTTTGAAGTTTTTTTTGATTGGAATCGTTAGATCCAGGGCCAAACCAAGCATAAGGATGGCACAGAGAAAGACGAAGATTCGTTTAATATTCATAGGGTTGTCTATTAATACAACGAAGTTGCCCTTTTGTTCAAGTCTTTAACAAGATCATTTTTTACTTATTTTTTATCCAAACTGTCATTTTTAACGCAGCTGCGAGCTAGTTGAGCAGCGGTCTTTAACTACACGGTATAAAGGTTAAATATCTTACGGGTGCCCACACCGGCCATAGTGCTTATCTTTGGACCATGGGAGCCCCACGCAGTATTGCATTTCACACCCTCGGTTGTAAGCTGAATTATGCAGAAACTTCCTCATTGACAGCGCTTTGTGAAAAGCAGGGTTTTGAAATTTTATCCTTTGAAGAGGCAGCCGATATTTATGTCATCAATACCTGTAGTGTGACCGAACAAGCTGATAAAAAGTGCAGGTACATCATACGGCAGGCTTTACAAACTTCTCCTCAGGCCAAGATCATAGTTACCGGATGTTACGCCCAACTCAAACCCAAGGAGATCGTTGGGATTCCCGGAGTATCTCTGGTGCTGGGAGCTGGTGAAAAATTCAGGCTAACTGAATACCTTGATGTATTGGCCCAATCCAATGGTCTTGCCCCACTACAAGCCGGTGAGATCCAAGAGGTTAAGACTTTCAACAGTTCGTATTCTTTTGGGGACCGTACCCGTTCTTTTCTAAAAGTACAGGATGGATGTGATTATAAATGCTCCTTTTGTACGATTCCCCTCGCCCGGGGTAAAAGCCGCAGCGACACGATAGAACATGCCGTGGAAAAAGCAAGGGAACTGGTTGCTTTGGGGGTCAACGAAATCGTATTGACAGGTATCAACCTGGGCGATTTTGGCAACGGCACCGAGGTTATTGAAGGTACTAAACCAAAAAAACAAGCTTTGTTTATTAATTTGATCCGAGCACTCGACCAGGAGGTAGATATTCCCCGGATCAGGATCTCATCTATTGAACCTAATCTGTGTACGGATGAGATTATTGAGTTTGTTGCAGGGTCAAAAAGGTTTATGCCCCATTTTCACATGCCATTACAAAGTGGAAGTGATGAGATATTAAAGCTAATGCAACGCCGGTATAACAGCGGACTCTATGAGTCCAGGGTGGCCAAAATTTTATCCCTGATGCCCCATGCCTGCATCGGAGTCGATGTCATCGTTGGTTTTCCGGGTGAGTCAGATCTCGATTTTAAATTGACTTACGATTTTCTTCACCGGCTGGAGGTTGCCTATTTTCATGTATTTACCTATTCAGAAAGGAGCCAAACACCGGCGATACATTTGCCAGGTTCTATCCCGGTAGCAGTAAGAAGAGAACGCAATGAAGTACTTCGATTGCTTTCTGAAAAAAAGAAACATTTTTTTTACCAAAATCATTTAAACACAAACCGACCTGTACTCGTGGAGCAGGATGGCGACGATGCGAAGTGGTGCGGATTTACTGACAATTATATCAAAGTAAATCTGGATAAAAACTTGTCAGAACCCAACCGGATTGCCCATGTCTGGCTAAAAGAAATTCAATCAAATGGGGAGGTATTAGGTATTGGCCAACCGGGTTCACCTAACCGCCTTGCTGTGAAAAAACGGCAATTGATGTAATTTTTGTTTGAAGTAAGCCAGATCATACCATTTGAAAAGATTGCCCTGGAGGCCACCGGTGATCTGAATGGTCGGGGTATCTGGATATTTCAGCCTACCCGTGATGGCTGCGAGGTCAGCTTTGATTGGAATGTCCGGTTTGACAAACCGTTTCTTTCAGAGTTTAGTTATTTCTTGCGACCGGTTTTTGAACTCAACCATCGGTGGGCGATGAATAAAGGCCTTGAGAGCCTGAAACTGGAATTACTCCGAAGAAAAGGGATACCTGGTATACCGCCGCCTCCGCTGGCCACTTTTCCGCATCGTCAGATACAAAACGTCCGGTTTGAATAATAATATCAAAGAGCATGCTCTTCAAGTTGGTTTTCTCTGGTAGTTCTGGCTGGAGTCAGTATTTTCGCAGCTCAATTCAGGTAATGCTATGCCGGTTTATTCTGCTGATTTAATTTATACCCTGGTCCATCCCGAACCCCTATCAAATTATGGAATCGAAACCGATGCTTCCGGTAAAATCATCAGCATCGGGCCACTGGAACAATATCAGGCAAGCTGGGGTGAAGTGTACCATTCGGAAGGAATCATTGTGCCAGGTTTTGTCAATGCACACTGCCACCTTGAGCTGTCTCATATGAAAGGTTTGATCCCTGCCGGTACGGGGTTGATCGAATTTATTAAAAATGTCGTGACGCGCCGCGGCGAAAGACCTATGGAAGATATTCTGATTGAAATTTCAAAAAGTGAAGATGAAATGATCCAAACGGGTATAGTCGCCGTAGGGGATATCAGCAACCAGGTGGATACCTTTTTACAAAAATCGCTGGGGAGAATTCGTTACCACACCTTTGTCGAAGCATTTGATCTGCTTCAAAATGACCGCACGGAAATCGAGATAAATAAATCCCAGGCCATATTAGACCAATTGTCCGGACCGGAAGGGCATAAAAAATCCTTGGTCCCGCATGCCCCTTATTCGGTATCCCGGACCATGTTTAAATTGTTAAACGATAAAAATAACAGGAATACTTCGGTGAGTATCCACCATCAGGAAACCCTGGATGAAAATCAGTTTATGTTTAACAAGACAGGAGGGTTAATGGAATTTTATAACAGTTTAAACCTCAATCTGAATGACTTTAACCCGATAGGAGCCATGTCCTCCCGGCAGGTCATAGACCTGATGGATGCCGGTCGCAGGACTTTGTTGGTGCACAATACCATGAGTACCCCACAGGACATCAATGCTATTCATGCATGGAACCCAAACACGTTTTGGGTCACCTGCCCCAATGCCAATCTTTATATAGAAAACCGGCTGCCTTTTTATAAATATTTTATGGATCAGGACGCTGCGGTTTGTATAGGGACGGATAGCCTGGCATCCAACTGGCAGCTATCTATATTAGAAGAAATGAAAACCATACAACGATACCAGTCTTATGTACCCTGGAATCGGTTGCTCCAATGGGCAACTTTGAATGGTGCCCTGGCACTTGGATTTGAAAAGGATCTGGGTAGCCTGGAAGTCGGAAAGACACCCGGGCTGGTCAATATCTTCCCCTTCGATTCTGTTGGGCAAAAACTGGGCCCTTATTCACGAGCCACCCGGTTAATTTGATGCTGAAATGCACCTTGCATTTGCCACCGACAGAGTACATCCGGATTTTGCAGAGGATGACCGGATATTGGTTGCCTATCTGATCAAAAGAGGATTTATCATCACTGCTGCTGTTTGGGATGATCCGCTAATCGATTGGGAAAAATTCGATGCCTTAATCTTTCGATCCGTCTGGGATTATTTTATCCACCGTGAACAATTTGACCACTGGCTGGAAAAACTGGCTTCGTTATCAATCCCTGTTTTTAATCCACTATCCATCGTCCACTGGAATAAGGATAAAACCTATTTTAATACCCTCAAAGCTAAAGGAATATTAATCCCTGCATATGAGATCATAAAAGCAAACAGCCAACAAAATCTTTCAGAACTTTTGCACCATAAGGGTTGGGATCAGGCAGTAATCAAACCTACGATTTCCGGAGGAGCTTACAACACCTGGGTTACTTCAAAGGCGCAGGCCACGGAACATCAGATGAAGTTTGAATTGGTAGTAGCAGGACAAGATTTCATCGTGCAACAATTTGCTACTGAAATCATCGAAGACGGGGAATGGTCGCTGATATTTTTTAATAAAAAATTCAGTCATGCAGTCTGCAAAAAAGCGCGAGTGGGGGAGTTCAGGGTGCAAGCACAATATGGCGGACAACACCACCCGGTGATTCCAGGGAAGGTTATGTTGGAAGAGGTGGAAGCTTTGTTGAATTTAGTGGAGGAGCCCTTATTGTATGCCAGGGTAGATGGATACTGGGACAAACAATTTCATTTTAATTTAATGGAACTGGAGTTAATTGAACCTGTGCTTTTTTTTGACAATAATCCTGCGACTTGCGACAATTTTTATACTGCTTTAAAAGACAGGCTTTATGCAGGCCGCTGGAATCCTTGATTTAAGGTAAATCCATGAATAAATAATACGGGGACCTGGCGAACACTTAAATTTAAGTCTGAATGGAATTGAACTTAAAACATGAGCCGGAGGCAGGAAGGTATCAATTCAATTTCAAAATGTTCAGACATACCCCGACCATCCCCATCGGTATGAAAGTGTACTGGCCGGGACGTGGTTACCAATAATTTATCCGTTTTGAAAGATTGCCAGTATTTGCTCCGATGGATGTTGCCGGAAAATACTTTTAAAAAAAATGCAGGTAATAGGGATATCGGCACTTTGGTGATCATCGAAATATCCAGTAATTGATCTTCCAGGGATGCAAAAGGAGCGACGATGGCATTATTGCCGTACTGCGAGGCATTGGCAATAGCCATCTGAAATACTGGTTTTACAATAAACTCGTTATCGTGCCGGATCTCCATGACGATGGGTTGGTATGATTTGTACTCCCGGTTGATCAGTTTCATATAATTACGCATACCGCGTTGACCGTTTTGTCCAAAAAGAGTTGATATATATCCGTCAAAACCGATGCCGGCAACATTGAACGACCAATAACCATTGATTTTAATGGCATCCACTGCGATAAATTTTTTTCTGATTAATCGTTGTATACAACTGGTCATATCTCTGGGCATACCCAGGTGCCGTGCTAATCCATTACCAGAGCCTCGGGGAATAATCCCTAAAAAAGCATCTTTGTGTATCAGGTTTCTTGCCAGGGTATTCACAGTGCCGTCACCCCCCACTGCAATAAAATTTGTTTTACCCTTATCGAGGCCGGTTTGAATAATTTCTGCGGTATGTTGGGCATCTCGGGTGAGGTGGCATTCGGCGCTGATTTGTAGGGAATCTGTAACCGATTGAATGCGTGATTCAAGTACTTCCGGTCGGTGCCTCCCGGACTGGCTGTTGATGATGAAGACAAAATGGTCCACGACACAAAGATATGGTTTAAGAGAACAGAAGGAGGCAGGAAGAAAGGAGACAGAGAACGTGAGAAGCTAGTAAAAAGGTACCAACCCGATAGGGCTTAAATTTTATTGACCACTGCAGGTGTGACATCAATCTATCGGAACTTTACAAGTATAAAGTCAAATTCTTTGAGTGAGGGAAGTAAATAATTACGTGAGCTAAGTTTATTCTGCTTGAATAAGCTTGACTTCTATGAATTCAAGGAATTTCAAGGCGTAGTCATAATGAATCAAATCAAGCCTTTTAGGATCATCGATTGTATATAGTTACTTCTGCATTGCTTTTAAAGAAGTATGATCCTCCTGAAGTCAGAAATTGTGATGCACTATGACTCCAGAGGAGTCAATTTTAATTAACCAAACCTAGTAAAATGCCACGGCGACTCCAGTGAGTCGGGACAAATCCAAATATTCTCCTTTAAGATCACCACCCTGCAGGTGGCAACTTCCTTTGACTCATGCTGGCATCCTGGAGTGGGCGTTTACGTTGTGCCAAAGTCACCCACCTATTGGTCGGATCCAGTTTCTGGCTGACCGGTGTTTCAAATCCCTCCTATACCAATTGATGATGACTCAGGTATTTTACCTTTGATGCACGGTTTCTTTGTGCTATGGTCATTTATACTTGCATTTGTATACCTAATTTATGAACTTAACTACATAATTTACAGGCTTTTATAGGTTATTCAGCAGACCCTAATTTATAGAATGAGAATTGACAAATAATGGAGCCTTCCAAGTGGTGTAGACTCCCTTTTAATGGCTGAACCTCCAAACCTGGAGGACTGAAATTTTGGTAGACGCTAAACGAAAAAATAGATCAGACTTATTCAAGTGATTTGATCATCAGCGTTGATCAAACTTGACTTCTTCGCAAAGGGATGCCATTTTTTACTTCAAGTGGTAATAAACCTCATTTAATTTTAAACGCTGCTTAAAATCACGCAGCTCTGTTAACCGGTCATCAATCACTACTATTTCGATATCCGCCATTTCAGCAAAATCCTGTAAATCCAACGCAGTAATATTCTGACTATAACAGGTATGGTGTGCCCCACCGGCAAGGATCCAGGCTTCTGCAGATAAAGCGAGGCTGGGCTTGGGCTTCCAAAGCACCCGGGCCACTGGCAGCTTAGGCATTGCATGATCGATTCTCACGGCCTCTACTTCATTGACCAGCAATCGAAAACGGTTGCCCAGGTCAATTAAAGAAACATTTAATGCAGGGCCCGCCGCACCATCAAACACCAATCGCACCGGATCTTCTTTGCCGCCAATTCCCAGTTTATGTACCTCACAGGAAGGTCGATGAGCGGCTATGGAAGGGCAGATCTCCAGCATATGGGCGCCTAAAACCCGGCTGCCGGCTTCATCAAAATGATAGGTATAATCTTCCATAAAACTATTGCCGCCTGGCAACCCCAGCGCCATGACTTTGAGGGTGCGCACTAGAGCGGCAGTTTTCCAATCTCCTTCACCTGCAAAACCATAACCTTCCGCCATGAGCCGTTGAACAGCAATCCCGGGCAGTTGACAAAGGCCGTGAAGATCTTCAAAGGTATCCGTAAAAGCAGTGAACCCACCATCAAATAGAAAATGGCGCAAGCCTACTTCGATACGAGCGGCTTCGATGAGGGATTGTCGCTGAATTTCACCATGCAATAAAGAAGGCATGACAACATAATCATCTTCATAAGCCTGTACGGTATGGATAATTTCAGATTCGGTTACCTCCTGTATATAATTGACCAGGTCACCCACTCCGTAGGTATTGACCTGATAGCCAAATTGTATTTGTGCTGATACTTTGTTGCCTTCTGTAACAGCAACCTGCCGCATATTATCACCCAACCGGGCAATTTTCATCTGTTGGCTCTCTGCCCAGGCCGCAGCCACCCTGCTCCATCTACTCAGTTTTTCAATCACAGTGGATTCTTTCCAATGCCCTACTACCACTTTCCGGTTTAATTGAAGGCGGCTTCCAATGAAACCGAACTCACGGTCACCGTGGGCGGATTGATTAAGGTTCATAAAATCCATATCAATTTCAGCCCAGGGAATATGATCATTAAATTGAGTGTGGAGATGGAGCAGGGGTTTTTTAAAATTTTTTAATCCATTGATCCACATTTTAGCTGGAGAAAAAGTATGCATCCATACTATTAATCCGATACATTGATCAGCTGCCGAGGCTTCTTTGAACAGCATCAGGATTTCTTCCGGGGTTTTAAGGACGGGCTTGATTATTATTTGCACCGGAATGGATTCCTGTTCATTGATAAAATAGACTATTATTTTCGTATGATTGCCTACCCGGGCCAACGTTTCCGGTCCGTATAAATGTTGACTGCCTGTTACAAACCAAACTTCAAATTCAGATAAATTTTTAATCATGATTATTTCAGTGAGGTGATTATTATTTCCTTCAAATTAACTGAAGATATAGTGCCCATTATTGTCCGTAATAAGCCTGACCACCATGTTTTCTTTCATAATGTTTTTTGATCAGGGTAGTTTTTAATCCGGTGATTTCCGGATTGATCGCCAAGGATAGATAAGCCATTTTCGCAATGGCTTCACAGATGCCGCTGTTGTATACGGCTTTATGCACATCCTTGCCCCAGGTGAAGGGGGCATGGCTGCCTACCAGGATCATTTCCACTTCGGTGTGTGAGCGGTTTCGGGCGTTCAATTCATCTATAATCTGATACCCGGTCATACGTTCGTAATCACCAAGTATATATTCATCTTTCATCGGTGGTGTACAGGGAATGTCCGTAGTGAGGTGATCCGCATGCGTAGTGCCCAGGATGGGTATATCCTTCAATGCCTGAGCCCAGGCTGTAGCATAGGTACTATGGGTATGGACTATTGCGCCAATATCTTGCCACGATTTATACAATACCGCATGGGTGGGTGTATCGGAAGAGGGCCTTTTGTTTCCTTCTACTACACCTCCTTCAAAATCCACAATGACCATCTGGTCCGGACTGAGGTCTGCATATGGAATACCACTTGGTTTGATTGCAAAAATTCCTTTATCCCGATCTGCGGCACTAGCATTGCCAAAGGTAAACACGACTAAACCCAATGCAGGTAATTGCATATTCGCCAGGTAGGCTTGTTCTTTTAATTCCTTGTATTTACTCATGGACAGGAGTCAGGTGTTTCATTAGGTATGGTTCCATCTGCGAAGATAACCTGCAATAAGCCTGGTAATATGGTTCATATAGGCGGGCATTTTCTGGTATGGGTATATACTCACGATCAAAACCCGCCCCCATAGCATCCATAGCGGAAAAGATATGAGGATGTACCCCCGCAGCTACGGAAGCAAACATCGCCGCACCTAATGCGCAAGTTTGTTCCGAGGCAGCAATTTTAATGGGCATATTCATGATATCGGCCATGGTCTGCATAATAAACGGTGATTTTTTAGCCACACCGCCCAGTCCGATCAATCCTTTAATCGGTATGCCTTCTGAAATAAAACGATCTACAATCAGACGGGCACCATAACAAGTGGATTCAATTAATGAACGGAATATGAGCGGGGCATCACTGCCCAAATGCAGCCCACTGATGACACCCTTGAGATTTTGATTGGCATCGGGTGTCCTGCGTCCGTTCATCCAATCCAGCGATAATACACCACCTGATCCAATGGGTAACAAGGCAGCATCCACTGTCAACCGGATGATCATCTGATCGAGGGTCTCTTGTATAAGTCTGGATTTTGTGGTCTCATCAAGACTGGCAGATGATGCAATAATTTTTGTAACCGGATAAGCCAATATCGATTTAAACCATGCATAGATATCACCGAAGGCCGATTGACCTGCTTCCAGGCCCAACATGCCCGGGATTACACTGCCATCTACCTGCCCGCAGATCCCCTTTACTTTTTTTTCCGATTTCCCATGTGGAGCGACCAGAATATCACAAGTAGAGGTACCCATCACCTTGCTCAAAACATACGGTTCAATTTGACCTCCCACGGCACCCATATGGGCATCGAAAGCGCCGACGGCTACAACGGTTTCAGGGTGAAGTCCAAGGCGTTCAGCCCAGGAGACACTCAATCGTCCGGCCACCTGGTCAGCGGTATAGGTTTCCCGATATAAACGCCCACATAATCCATCCAGTTTCGGATCCAGGGTTTTAAAAAATTCATTGGGAGGAAATCCATTCCAGGATGGATGCCATAGGGCCTTATGTCCGGCAGCGCAGCGGCTTGCTTTTAAGGCGGTAATATCATTTCCTCCGCTTAATACAAATGGGATCCAGTCACAATGTTCAACCCAGGAATAAGCTGCTTGCCTGACAGTCTCATCCTCCCGGCTGATCCTTAAAATTTTAGCCCAAAACCATTCCGAAGAATAAATGCCCCCTTCAAATTGGGTATAATCGGTGTGCCATCGTTGACACAGTTCGTTTATTTCAGCGGCTTCGTGGACAGCGGTATGATCTTTCCACAGAATAAACATTGCATTAGGGTTCTTTTCAAACTCCGGTAATAATGATAAAGGGGTGCCCTGTTGGTCTACAGCCACCGGAGTTGAACCGGTAGTATCGACTCCGATCCCAACTACTGCATCTCTTGCATCCTTTCCCGCGAAATCTAAGGCAGTACGTATAGCGCTGGTCATACTTTCTAAATAGTCCAGGGGATGCTGTCGCCACTGGTTTTTTGCAGGATCGCAATACAATCCCTGATTCCATCGGGGGTAATTAGCACTTGCACTTCCCAGTTCTTTCCCAGAATAAGCATCGACTACTAAGGCGCGTACAGAATCTGTTCCAAAGTCGATACCGATTACCGTTTTCATACCTGCCTCAAAACTAATATTTTATTTTTTTAAGGTATTATGGAAATGGTGGAGGCCAGTCACTCGGATCAATCGATCCGATGCGTCGGATCAATAAACTCATTTTTTCTTCATCATCTTGCCCTCTTTATATCGTTTCGCAACCTCATCCCAATTGATCACATTCCAGATGGCAGTAAGGTAGTCCGCCCGTTTGTTCTGATATTTCAGGTAATAGGCATGTTCCCATACATCAATTCCGAGCAGCGGATATCCTTTAAAATCGGATACACTCATCAATGGGTTGTCCTGATTTGGAGTAGATCCGATAGCGAGTTTCCCGGAAGCATTTAATACCAGCCAGGCCCAGCCTGATCCAAAACGACCCGTTCCGGCTTTATTCATCAGGTCTTTGAAGTTGGCCAGATCTTTAAATGCGGTATTGATGGCAGTGGCCAGTTCTCCACCTGGAGCGGTTGCTGTCATGGTAGTGTTGGCCTTTAATAATTTCCAGAATAAACTGTGATTGTAATGTCCTCCGCCATTATTGCGAATCGCGGGTGCGTATTTTGCCATGCTGGCAAAGATTGTTTCCAGAGTAAGTTTTGCGGCAGCCGCATTGGTACTCATTTCTTTATTAAGATTGGCTACATACGCACTGTGATGCCGGTCGTGGTGTATTTCCATGGTTTTAGCATCGATATGCGGTTCCAGGGCATCAAAGCTATATTCTAATGGGGGGAGGGTATATTGATCAGCAAGCGGTAATAGAGGCTCAACCATATTAAAAGCCGGTTCAGCTGACATAGCCTTCAGGGAAGTTTTATTCACAATTGAAAACAATCCAAGAGCTCCTATGCTCTTTAAAAAATTTCTTTTTTCCATAATGGGTATTTTATTAATTAAATCGTGGTGATCAGATTGGCCTTGTTTAATCTACCGGATCAAGGTCTCAGATATACCGGATCAATTAAATTTCCATGCAAAGATAGAGGATTTACTGACGGGCTACCGGGTGAGGCTGAAAACTAATCTAAAGTTGGGGTAAGATTTTAGTAACGATTTATAACTGTTACTGTTACTGTTGTTGTTGCTGTTGCTGTTGCTGTTGCTGCATTTCCATAAACATCCGGTAAGAGTTGTCCTGTGGTCCGGGCCGATGGATTTGATAAGAAAAAACAGGAACAATCTGTTCCTCTTCGGACTTGATCATATCATTTTCTATGGTGACTGACACCTCCAGGGTATGTTCTGTAGAACCTTTATAGGTGCCTTTGACCGGAGTGCAATCACCAAAATTGCGACCGATGGCCAAACGGATGTGCCGGTCACTGGCCACACAATTATTGGTGGGGTCCAGGCCGATCCATCCATCAGAAGGAAGATAGGCCTCTACCCAGGCATGAGTGGCGCCTTCACCCCTAAGTTCATGATTCTTAGGGCAAATATAACCGCTAACGTAGCGTGCTGGAATCCCGATGATCCTCAGCATGGCCAATAAGATATGGGCAAAATCCTGACAAACCCCGGCTTTGATTTTCCAAATCTCGTTGACCTCTGTTTCGACATCCGTGATCCCTTTTTTATATTCAAAGGTTTCAAAAACAAAAGCGGACAGTTTTTGGGCAACCTCAAAAGGGGTGATGTCCGGATTATGAATAGTATCGGTGACCTCGAGCAACTCATGCTCCATCTCAAACCGGTCCTGCCATAGAAAATCAATAAAAGGAAATTGATTTTTTAATAACTTTAATTCATCCCATTGGTGACTGGCCGGCACGGTATCCGTTGGTGTTTTTACCGGGTTGACAATGATCTCTATTTTAGATTGAATGAGCAGCTCATTAATGGGTTTTGCGATTGAAAAAATGCCCACTTTGTTTCCAAAATAATCATTGAATACTTCGACATTCGGTTGATTGGTGATGAGGAGTTCATGCTTTTTTACTTCCTGAAAATCATCATCAAATGGGAATAACATAATCTGATTGGCACTTTCGCGGATCGGGGAAGGGTAGGTGTAGCGGGTGATATGTTTTAGATTAAATTTTGGCATGGGGAAGGAGATAGGTTAAGGTTGAGGCTAAGGTTGAGGTTGAGGCCTGCCCGAATTCCGGTAACGGAAGGCGGGTTGAGACTAAGGCTAAGGCTAAGGCTAAGGTTAAGGTTAAGGTTAAGGTTAAGGTTAAGGTTAAGGTTAAGGTTAAAGCCTGCCCGAATTCCGGTAACGGAAGCGGGGTTGAGATTGTAGTTGAATAATGAGTTAAGAGTTTCCAAAATAATTTTGATTTAAAGCTGCGGTAATATCATATAATCCTTTGCGTATTTCTTCCAATAAAAGCTGCAGACTGTTACCTTTATAAATATCGATAGAAGTATATTTAAGTTGGTTGATCAATTTACCAGTCAGGAAATCCAATTGTTGATATCCTTCCGGAAGGCTCTCCGGTTGGAGTTTTTGGAGGTAGCGCGAAATCCGTGTAAGACCATACGAAATGGAATGGGGAAAGTTAGGATTATAGAGGATCAGTTGAATGACCAGATCGGCTTTTAGGTTTTCGCGATGGGTTTTGAGGTACAATTCATACCCCGACAATGAGTACAAAAGATACCTCAAGGCCGGGATTTCAATGCGTTGATCCAGTTTATAATTTAATTCAGCAAGTTTAATCATTAAGCTGTTGGTAGAGATATTAACCCGCTCTATAAATTTTCCCAGCGATAAAAACGCAAAACCATCGCCCCGGGCCATAGTGATATCGACGATGCCATGGTATAGCCAGCCCTGTGTGATTAGAGTATCCAACGCCGATAAGGTATCCCCGTGGCGTACCTGGTATTGTGTACTTTCATTGCGTATCAGGTGATAAAACTCATTGAGGCATTGCCAGACTTCTTTGGTGATATGGTCCTGCACCGCTCTTGCATTTTCGCGTGCCCGGGTAATATTATTCAGTACAGAGGCTGTATTTTCTTTATCTAATAATAAATGATCCAGGACCTCTGTAGAAGAAGTATATTCAAAAACTTTGGTCCCCGGATGATCACTGTAGTGGTTTAAGATCGGACGCCAGCTAAAGTCTTTGACCTCATCCTGGGATGAGATATAACTCGTCCTCAACAAACGCATCATCCCATTGGTGCGTTCGATATAACGTGCCATCCAGAACATAGAATCAGCTACTCTGCTTAACATACTTCGGTGTTGTAATTTTAATATTTTCTTTATAAATAAAATGCTTGGAGGCCTTGCTTTATAGTTTTTTGCGGGATATTATTCATTGATTACCCAGGTATCCTTGCTTCCACCGCCTTGAGAAGAATTGACTACCAGGGATCCTTCCCGCAAAGCCACCCGGGTCAATCCCCCGGGTACAATGTCGATGCCCTGTGGACCGTACAAGGCATAGGGCCTCAGATCTACCCGGCGTGCCTGCAAGGTGCCATTGATATAACAGGGCACCGAAGACAAGTTGATGATGGGTTGCGCTATAAAACTCCTGGGATCCGCGGAAATCGCGTTTTTGAAATCTTGCATTTGTTGTTCCGTGGCAGCATTACCAATCAACATTCCATATCCTCCGGACTCATTGGTTTTTTTGATCACCATTTTTGCCATATTCCCAAATACCATTTCCCGGTATTCCGTCACTTCCATCGGATAAGTGGGTACATTTTTTAAGATCGGATCTTCATTGAGATAATATTTGATCATATTGGGTACATAAGAATAAATAGCCTTATCATCGGCTACTCCATTTCCTATGGCGTTGACGACAGCTACCTGCCCCATACGATAGGCACCATATAGTCCGGGCACACCAAGCAAAGTATCCCGCCGGAACAACAGGGGATCAATAAATTCGTCATCCACCCGGCGGTAGATCACATCCACTTGTTTGAGCCCATTGGTCGTTTTCATGTAAACCTTATGGTCGTCTACCACCAAATCCTTGCCTTCAACCAATTCAATACCCATCAACCGCGCGAGTGTAGTATGTTCAAAATAAGCGGAGTTAAATATTCCGGGAGTCAATAATACCACCGTGGGATTGCTGGTCTGGCGGTTGGCCAGGGAGACCAGATTATTCAACAACAGGTCTGGATAATCTTTGATAGAACGCACCTTGTTTTTAGGTAAAAGGTCCGGAAATATTCTATACGTGATGCTCCGGTTTTCGAGCATATACGATACCCCCGAAGGAGTTCGAAGATTATCCTCCAGAACAAAAAAATGGCCTTCTTCATCGCGGATCAGATCGATACCTGCGATATGGGTATATATTTCATGGGGCACCTTGACATTGACCATAGCACGGACAAATCCCGAACAGGAATAGATCAACCTCAGGGGAATGATCCCATCTTTGACGATAAACTGGTTGTGATAGATATCATTCAGGAAGATATTCAGCGTTTTGATCCTTTGTTTGATCCCCGCTTCGATCACTTTCCATTCTTCAGCCTGGATCACCCGGGGGATAATGTCAAATGGAAATATTTTTTCAATGCCTTCTCCGCTGCTGTACACGGTAAACGTAATGCCCTGGCTCATAAAGAGTTTTTTGGCCAATTCGATCTTGTGGCTCAATTCTTCGTTGGACAAACTTTCGATGGCGGAAACCAGTTTTTTGTACCCGTTGCGGATACCTTTGGACTCAAACATCTCATCCCATACCCCGGGATCGACCTGGTATCCGGACAACAAGGATATTTTTTCCATGGTGTAAAATGGTTTAAAAAACGCTATTTCTGAAATTTAGTCATCCTTTTTGAGAATAGAAAATGAGTGGTTTTAATATGTTCAAAATTCAAAGGTCAATCGTAAGTATCATTATCCACTGGTAATCGAACACCTAAAAAAAACATATTAACTTCATGATATTCTTATATGATCTACAGCTTAAACATTTGATTTACAAAATATTGCAAACACAAATCGATAACCACACCGCTTGAAGCTTATTCACAAAAAAAAGTAAAAGGAGATAAATTCAAAGCTCAATTTTAGTTGAAGCTGTGGTTTCTAGGGAAACAGCTCGGTGGGCAAAATCCGTTATTTAACCCAATAGCTTTTTGGTTTTCTTTTCCATGAAGCCATTCAAAATCATGCTGGCCTGAATCAATATGGTTACCTTGGTACACAAAACGCTAACTCATGTATGATGGTATTCGGACCGGATTTATATTCTGCCTGACCGTGACCGGGTTGGTGGCACAAAGCATTGACCCCTGGATTGTAACTGCTCCTGTCATAGATCCCGCTAATTATTATGGGATTACCTCGGCCAATGGAATGATTGGCATTGTCTCTTCTCCAGAACCTTTTAAGGTCAAAGAGGTGGTCCTGGCGGGTGCCTACGATCTTTATGGACGGGGCAGAGTCAGCAATTTTCTCAAAAGCTTTAACCTCCTCAATATGTACCTCGAAATAGATGGCCAGCGTCTGGATGCCAAAGGGGTACAAAATCTAAAACAATCCATGGACCTTCGGCAGGGCCGTTTTGCCTGCTCTTTCGATTATAAAGACAAGGCCAGTATTTCTTATCATTACTCTGCGCTCCGGCATCTGCCTTATTGCGTCTTGATGGAGATCACGGTCCAGCCTAAACACGATTTGAAATTGACCGCAGCTTCGGTAATGGAAGCCCCGGATGCGCTCCGCGATGTTGAAAATTATTACAATGAAATCGACCGGCCCCATGTCACTATCAGTTTACTTACCTCTTCATCCAAAAGCCCCACTGGTGCATTGACCTTGTGTGCATCAAATACTTTTTTATTTGATGAATCGCATGGCCAGGAACCAAGGGTAATCCATGAGATGTGGGACAATAATATGCATTTGCTCAAGTTTTCAAAATCACTCCATGCCGGACAATCATACACCTATGCGGTGGCGGGTACTTCGATTACCTCTGCGCATCATGATGACCCACTCAATGAAGCCGAGCGACTGACTATCTACGCCAAACTGGAAGGTAAATCCCGCTTGTTAAAATTTCACCAGGAAGCCTGGGCCAAACTTTGGGAAAGCCGGATCGAAATCAAGGGTGATAATCAGGCCCAGCAGGATATTAACAGCATGTTGTACCATCTTTATGCATTCACCCGTGAAGGAACAGCTTTATCGCCCTCACCGATGGGACTCAGTGGATTGGGTTACAACGGACATGTGTTTTGGGATACCGAACTTTGGATGTTTCCAGCTATCCTGGTATTGAGGCCTGAGTTGGCTAAAAGTATGGTCGAATACAGGTTTCAACGATTAGAAGCTGCCCGCCGGAATGCATTCAGCAAAGGATTTAAAGGAGCCATGTACCCCTGGGAAAGTGCAGCTACCGGAGTAGAGGAGACACCGGTCTGGGCCTTAAGCGGACCTTTCGAACATCATATCACGGCTTGTGTGGCGATCGCTGCCTGGAATTATTATTGCGTGACTCAGGATAAAGTCTGGCTCAAAGAAAAAGGATATCCGATCCTAAAAGAGACAGCCGATTTCTGGGCCAGCCGTGTTGAACGAAACAGTCCTGGACATTACGATATCAACAATGTGGTCGCAGCGGATGAATGGGCGGAGAATGTGGATAATAATGCTTTTACCAATGCTGCTGCCAAAGCCAATCTTCGGTTTGCCACCGAAGCAGCAAAACTAATCAATGAGACACCCGATCCGGATTGGATGACGGTTTTTGCCAATATCCCCATCTTAAAATTTCCGGACGGCACCACCCGGGAACATGCCAGTTATAATGGAGAAGGAATCAAACAAGCCGATGTCAATTTATTGTCCTATCCATTAAAAGAAAATACAGATCCTGTTTTCATCAAAAAAGATCTGGAATATTATAAAACAAGGGTGCCCGATGCCGGTACACCCGCAATGACACAAGCGGTATTTACCACGTTGTATTCCAGGTTAGGAGATAGTGACCAGGCCTATAAATGGTTTAAGGAATCTTATCTGCCCAATCTCAACCCTCCTTTCCGGGTGATAGCAGAAACAAAAGGGGGCACCAATCCTTATTTCGCCACCGGTGCAGGCGGGGTATTGCAAAGTGTATTGATGGGATTTGGTGGACTGGAAATTACTCCGAATGGAATTGTACAAATCAAAACTGCCTTGCCTGCGAATTGGGCCAGTGTGAATATTATAGGAGCAGTAGGAGGAAAGAAGGACTATTCGAATGGGAAATAGATATTAGGTTAAATGGCTTTGACTTTATTTATAAAATACCCATTTAGCAATCTCCTTAAAACTCGCTTTTTTCCCATACTTCAATAAGCCTAAATGTTGAAATGTTGAAATGTTGAAATGTTGAATTGTTGAATTGTTGAATTGTTGAATCGTTGAATTGCCTGAAAGCTGATAGCTGTTGAATTGTTGAATTGTTGAATCGTTGAATTGCCTGAAAGCTGATAGCTGTAAAATTGTAAAATTGTTGAATTGTTGAACTGTTGAACTGTTGAACTGTTGAATCGTGGAATCGTGGAATCGTGGAATCGCCTGAAAGCTGATCCCTGAAAGCTGATACCCGAAAGCTGATACCCGAAAGCTGAAAGCCGATACCCGATCGCTCTCACTACTTATAAAACACCCACTTTGCTATTTCCTTAAAACTCGCTTTTTTACCATACATCAATATGCCGGTCCGGTAAATCTTAGCGGCTACTAGAGCAAAGAAATAACTCGATACCGCCATAATCGCCAAAGAGGTCAGGGTCTGCCACAACGGAGGATCGAATGCCAACCGCGTCGGCATGACCATGGGTGCAAAAAATGGAATAAAGGATGATATTACGGCCAGGTTGCTATACGGTGCACGGATAGCGGCCATAGCAATATACAGTCCCATCACGATCAACAACGTAATGGGCAGGAGCAATTGCTGGCCTTCCGCCTGATCGTCGCCTACTGCACTGCCTATCGCCGCACACAAGGAGGCATATAGAAAATACCCAAATATAAAAAACAGAAGAAAAACCGGAATAATAAACCACCAATTGATCTGACCCAACTCCATGATAATATTTTCAAAACCCATTTCCCCGGCTTGTTGCATAGCCTGGTCAACATTGACACCGGACATATTGGACTTAAATACGTTTTTGCCAAACATCAGACTGGTGACTATGGCGGCTAAAGGCATGAATATAATCCAGATGATCAATTGGGTAAGACCTACTGCTCCTACACCGATGATTTTACCCATCATGAGTTGGATGGGTTTGACGGAGGATAGGATCACTTCAACAATGCGGGTCATTTTTTCTTCCATCACACTGCGCATGACCATCATACCTTGTCCCAAAACGAAAATATACATGAGCACGCCCATAATCCCTCCCAGGATAGCCCCTACGACATTGGAGGCATTGGATTGTTTTTTATCCTGTTTAAAGACAGATTGGCGATCAAGGTCTATGTCAACATTGAGGTTATTAATTTCGGTAGAATTGAGGTTGAGCTGTTTGATTTTGTAATTGCGGTAGAGTTGGGAGATGGTGCGTTTGATGGTTTCACTGGTATTGATATCAAGCCTTTCATCCGTATTGATTTTAAGCCTGAACTCGCGTTGTTGCATGTTTTCGGGAAGAGTGATTTCCAATACGGCTGAATAGTTACCGGCTTCCATTTCCGGTTTGAGTTCTGCAAAGGTTTTAGTGGTATGCACATATTGAATACCAGACCCCTTGATTTCAGTACTGTCCGAAAACATCATCTGTGGATCAGAAATCGCTACTTTGATATCCTGCACCGTATTTCTGCTCATGATAAACCCGATGATTATACCAAAAGCGACGATACCCAGCGGCACCAATAACGTGAGCAGGATAAAAGATTTTTTAAATACCCGGGTGGTGTATTCCCTTTTGATGATCAACCAGAGTTTGTTCATGCTTTATTGGAGTTTTCTACGGTTTTGATAAATATGTCATTGATGCTGGGAAATTGTTCCTGGAACGAACTGACATGGATATTTTCATTCAAAAAGTGACGGAGTAAATCTGCTGCGTTGATTGCTTTTTCCGGACTGAATTTTACTTTTCTGCCTGCACGGGAAATTTCATTAAAGGAACCAGGAAATTGGGCAGGCAACTCGGATTCGCTGACCAGTTCAAACATATGCTGACGATTGGCTTTGCGGATTTCTTCCACATTACCCTCAAGGACGTTTTTGCCTTTATTGATCAATACCATCCGTTCACAGATTTCTTCCACTTGTTCCATCCGGTGGGTGGAAAATATGATTGTCGTCCCCGATTCACTGAGTTTGGTTATTTCATCCTTGATCATATTGGTGCTGATGGGATCGAGACCGGAGAATGGTTCATCCAGGATCAGTAGCTCGGGTTTGTGGATTACAGACGCGATGAACTGAGCTTTCTGGGTCATTCCTTTAGACAGTTCTTCTACTTTTTTAGTGTACCAGGATTTCATATCCAGGCGTTCGATCCACATTTTTAATTCCTCCCGGGCAGATGTTTCCGAAAGTCCTTTAAGTTGGGCGAGGTACATCAGATGGTCCCATACTTTCATTTTTTTATACAATCCTCTTTCTTCCGGCATATAGCCAATGCCTTCAGGGATAGTGGCATTGACCTTTTGGCCATTGAGAAAAATCTCCCCGGAATCAGGATGGGTGATCCCGGTGATCATGCGGATGGTTGTGGTCTTGCCGGCACCATTGGGCCCCAGCATCCCATAAATACAACCCCGGGGTACGGAGAAACTGACCTGATCGACCGCTTTATAGGCCTGAAAGGTTTTACTGATGGCTTGCAGAGTAAGGATGGACATAAATTCGAAAAATATGGAGATCAAATATGGCTAAATAGCCATTAAATAAAGATGGTTTTAGACGAATTTAAACATTCAAACGATAGAATAAAAACTAACCGTGAATCACATAGCACGGACTGGATTTTGTATTAATTAGAAGCGTGGACAGAAGATGACCGGTTTGACAACGGGCTTTTTATAGATTTTGGCAATATAACTTACACCCAGTTCGTAGCCGCCGATTCCACTGGTACTGGCTGTAGCTCCTGAAACATTAAAATCATAAGCCAAACCAACCCTAAGATCTTTGATACGCGCACCGAAGATGGCAAAGGCAGCATCTCCTACACGGTAACCTAAGCCACCCATTACCGCAAAGTCTTTTTCACGATTGACTAATAGCTCCCCTTTTAATTGCCCGGCGGTTTCAAAATTGCCTCCGGACAAATGAACGACGACCCCGGGGATAAAAGTCAACAAATCACCCTGTGGCAGGATCATTTGAGCATGGCCGTTGATAAGCATGTTTTGTTTGTCATTGCCGGGTGTCTGTCCGCTCCCGGACCCGCCGCCGCCTAAGGCACTATTGGGTTGGGATAAATGGTAAAGAGCAAGGCCGATATTTAAAGCGGAAGTCTTGGCTTTATTCAAAGCAGTTCGGAACAAAAGCCCTGCATTGAGGTCAGTACTTGTTTTTTTATTATCACCCCCGGCGCTTCCCCCTGGAAAAGCTGGGTCTGTGGGATCCTGGAAACGGGGAGTACCGTTCAGACTTCTGGCAGTACCACCACTTTGCACCCCGATCGATAATAAAGTAGAACCATCTTTTTTTAAAGAAAGGTGATAAGAACCGCCTATCCAGCCTCCGGTTTTTTTGAGACCAAATTCATCCCCGGCTTTGTCCTGAAAAGCAGCCAGTCCCAGGCTAATCCAGTCGTTTTTGCCTAAACCGCGGAATAAAGGGGCATCAATACCAAAGGCTGGGGTCTGGTATTTTGCAATAGTAGGCCATTGTATCCTGTAAATGCCGGTGACCCGGAATGTACCGCTAAAATCACCTATAAATGCGGGGTTGAGCGTCAGGGGAGACATATCAAACATTGTAAAATGGATATCCTGAGCCAGTGTTTTGTTGCCCAACACTATTCCCACAAAAATGAAGAGATATGGTTTTAATTTAAGCGACATAATTTTCAGGAGTGAAAGATAAGCAGATTTATAATTAATTATTCAAATGCCGGTTTTATGCCTGGATTTTACCTTGCCCCTTGTATTTGAGAAGGAAAAAGTGAATGGCCTTAATCTAACGTTGCCGGGTTTGAAGATGCTTCTATGAGGACATCGATTATACTCAGAAGGGTGATGAAAAGAGGTATCTGCCCTGATTTGGTGACGGGATGTTCAGGATCTTCTTCATCAATTTGCAAGGCATCCTCAATATAATAGAGCATCTCGGGTTCTTTGTAGTCCGGTATTAACCGGTCGATAATATTTTTCAAATTGGTCGGCCGGAGCGAGTCCACGCGGTTCCAGTTGGTTTCTTCCCTGAAAGCCAGCGCTTCTGCATCCACCTCTGCCAGGTCAGGATAGGTCCGGTCAAAACTCATCCAGCACATTACGGCCAGGTAATAGAGATATTGGGTCTCGTTTTCAGAAAAAGCCTCGTGGTCTTCTGCAATCAGGTAGGAAGACAATACCGGCTGATCCTCTGTCAGGTGGGCCAACCAGTCTTCATTGCCCTGGGCCAATTCTTCTATACAAGAATCAATAGTTTCTTCGATGATCATGGTGTAAAATTAAACCAAATCTCCTTACTCCTTATCTTATAGCGGATTGCTCAACACGCCATTTTCTTTGAGTTAAATTATTTAACAGCATGCCCATCCTGGAATCAAACATTAAACACGAAGGACTGTTACCTTTGTACCAATATATTCAATATGAAAAAATCGTTTAGCTTGTTCTTATTAATCACTGGTTTATTGGCGCTGAGCCCATTAAAATCTCTGGCCATAAACTTCGGGGACGAAACCACCTCTTTTAAGGTCAATGGAACCTGCACGATGTGCAAGAAAAAAATAGAAACTTCATTAAGGGTCAAAGGCGTTAAAAAAGTCAATTGGGACAGGGAAACCCATATGCTCACGGTCACCTATAATCCTGGTGATATTACAATAGACGAAATACATCACCGGATAGCCGCTGTTGGTTATGACACCGATAAAGTAAAAGCAACAGATGAAGCATATAACAAATTGGATGAGTGTTGCCAGTATAAGCGGGAGGGATAGGGGAACAATGAAGAATGAAGAATGAAGAATGAAGAATGAACAATGAGCTGTCGATTGCGCGAACTAAACGCAGTACTTTTACTTCATGCTAGTTGCGTTTATTTTGTTTTGGGTTTTGGTACTGGGTATGAATTATATGTTCGCTTTAAGGACCAAAACCGACACGAAGTTTTCCAATGCATTAAAGGCGATGATCATCATACCTATGGCTCTCCTCGGTTATCTCCTTCATCCTGTCCTGATCGAAAACGTTTTAAACAGAAATCTCATTGCCATAATGATGATGGCGACCATGGCCCTTTTCGCCTTTATAAACCTTCGACTGATTACCAGACTTAGGAGTTAAACAGAGTTAGGCTGTATATTCCCACGAGAGATATAAAATTTTTTTGCCAATAGCCCGGTGTTTACTTTCATAATAAGTCTGGATAGCCAAAATCCCATTAGTGAGTCCATCCCCATCGATGTCTGTGGAATGTGTATTGATTTTTACTCCTGGCGTCGTTTTTAAGGTCTGGAGTGAAAAAAGGTATAGTTCTTTACTGTCCGTCTTCAGGTGGGCTCTGCCTCCCGGTTTAAGTAACCTGCGATATTGTTCCTGAAAAAATGGGGAAGTCAACCGGCGATTGGATTTGCTGTGTTTAAGATAGGGATCCGGAAAGGTGATCCAGATTTCATCGAGTTCACCTGGGCCAAAATGATTGGATAACCATTCAATGCGGATGCGTAAAAAAACAGCATTTTTAAGTTGAAGCAACAAACCTTTTTTTGCTCCCCGGTGCATCCGGTTGCCTTTGATATCAATACCGATGAAATTTTTTTCAGGTTGAAAACCAGCCAAACCAATAGTATATTCCCCTTTGCCACACGCCAGTTCGATAACCAGAGGTTGTTGATTTTTAAATATTAACTCGTTCCAATGGCCTCTGGCCGCGATCAGATGTCCATCGGCTTGACGGATTTCCATACCTTCCGGATCAGTGCATTGAAAAACATTTTCAAAACCATTCATTTCAGCAAATCGCTCGATTTTGCTTTTTCTGGACATGTTCTATCTTGTTTATTCCGGGGTAAAACTAAGCAAGGGTAGGGGAACTTGTAAGCAGGGTTCCTGATATTCTAAACAGAAAGATCCATTTATAACTGATAAAATGGGATATCATTAGGATTGCCGGTTAAACTAATGTTAAACGAAATTCAATCTGAATCAAATCCTTACCTTCCTATGTTAATTTTGTATCCTTAAAACACAAAACTATGCAATCAAAAATAAATTTAATTCTTTCAGCCCTGATCGGCGGGGTTTTTGCTCTGGGTGGTTTTTTAGTCATTCAACCGCATACCCAGGCTTATAAACAAAATATGGTGTTGCAGCCAGTCAGCTTGAACGGGGCTAGCGCAGTTGCTGCAGGAGTGCCTTTTGACTTTACCGTAGCTTCCGAAAAAGCTAAAAAATCGGTGGTTTATATTGAAACCAAATCAGACCCCATGGCCAACCAAAGAAGGCAGGATAACAGCAGGAGGCAGTCACCCCGAAGCATGGACGACTTATTTGACATCGAAAAATTATTCAGGGGTTTTCAATTCGACCTCGGCCCCCGGGAAGGAAAGGGGAGCGGAGTCATCCTTACCGCAGATGGCCTGATCGTGACCAATAATCACGTAATTAATAATGCGGATGAAATCAATATTAAAACCTATGATGACCGCAAATTTGTTGCCACGAAAATTGGTGTTGACCCAAGTACAGACCTGGCCATACTCAAAATCGACGCCACCAACCTTACCCCGGTAGAAATAGGCAACAGCGATGCCCTCCGTGTAGGTGAATGGGTGCTGGCAGTTGGCAATCCGTTTAACCTTGACTTTACAGTGACTGCCGGTATAGTTAGCGCCAAAGGACGTAATAAACTCAACCTGATCCAGGATGCTAAACCGATTGAAGAATTTATCCAAACCGATGCTGCAGTCAATCCGGGTAATTCGGGTGGCGCCCTGGTGGATGTCAACGGTAAATTGGTCGGCATCAACACCGCCATTTATTCACCGGATGGCAGCTTTGCCGGTTATTCCTTTGCTATCCCGGTCAACCTGATGCAAAAAGTCGTCATGGAAATTAAGACCAATGGAAGTGTAGAACGGGTAGGAAGCCTGGGAATTGAAATCCATGAGATCGATGAGACCCTGGCTAAAGAACAAAATCTGCCCAGTAAAAAAGGCTTATTGATCAAAAGTGTCCAGGAAGGCAGTATAGCTGATTACGGAGGTTTGATTCCCGATGATATCATTTTGCAGGTGGATGGCAAGGATATCAATACGTTTGATCAACTGGTCAATGTACGCGATGAATCCAGGGTTGGACAAGTCCTTCAGGTCAAGATCATGCGGGATGGGGAGATAAAAACCCTGCCGGTGAAATTGAGGAAAAAAGTATAGTACTAAAAGTATAAATAGTCTTTATAGCATAGCATTTAAGGTTTTCGTTTTTTTAATGCCTGCCATCCTTATGGTGGGCATTTTTTTTGAGTGCCGCAAGAG
>Ga0163153_10001708_pt1 | contig 34207 bp, 26 predicted proteins | sample OliLakLV19MP6IB1_FD_148629 | JGI IMG/M metagenome (GOLD analysis project Ga0163153, IMG submission 148629) | Freshwater microbial mat bacterial communities from Lake Vanda, McMurdo Dry Valleys, Antarctica - Oligotrophic Lake LV.19.MP6.IB-1 | ecosystem: Environmental > Aquatic > Freshwater >... | reverse complement strand
AGCACGATGGCGCCCATCGTGCTGGTGCTGGGCGGTCGCGACGCGCAGGACGCGAAAGCGTTGGCGGCCGATCCGCGGCAGGGGTTTCGGGTGCGCGGCGCCCCGGAAGACCCGGGTTCGGGCGTGGCGATGCAGTGGTTCGCGGGGAAGCGATCGATCGTGCTCGTGGCGACCTTCGTGGGTCAGCTCTGCGAGTTGGCGCAACTGTCCGATGGCGCTACCGACGCTCATGCCGCGGAAGATGAAGTGTCGCCCTCGCTCACCGAGAGCGGGCGCACGATGATGCTCGGCGATCCGCGCGCCGCGACGCCGCGATCGGTACGACCGCAGCCGACGCGCGAAGGGACGGCCATGATCGAGGGGACGATGTTCGTCCCGTCGGGCGAAGGCTCGAAGACGGCCTTTATCGCGATCAGCCAGCCTGGCGTGATTCAAAAGGCCGCGGCGCGGATGAATTCCGATGCGGCGGCGGAACAGCAGTTGCGTCTGCGCTATCTCTGCCGGCTGCTGCGGCGACTGCGACGCCCCTATTGCCCCGTCAATGGCATGATCGCGCTGACGCCTTACCAGCATCTGCTGCGCGAGGCCGATGCCGTGAGCCTGGAAACAGCGCTCCGCGCCGACCTGGACGTGGCGTTCCAGACCTTAATGGTCCGCTGCCCAACCTCGGTATTGGTGACGGGCATGGATCTGGACCGAGGCTTCGACGAACTGTCCCGCCGGGTTGGAGAAGAACGGACCACGAAGCAGCGCTTTGGCAAGGGCTTTGAACTCTGGCGTCCGCAAAGCGATGAAAACATGCACACTGCCGTCCGTCACGCCTGTGCGGCATTCGAGGACTGGACGTACAAGCTGTTCCGCGAGCCGGGCGCCTTGGAAGAACGAGGAAACCGGGATTTGTTCGCCCTCGTTTGCCGGATGCGCGGCCGCGTGCAGCAGCACCTGATGCACCTCTTGGAAAGCTGCTTCGCCAGAACCGCGGGCGAGGAATCGCGATTGCTGTTCTCAGGTCTCTATTTTTCGACGTTGGGATCGCGCCCCGCCTTCGCCACGGCGATGATCGAAAAAATGATCGAGCAGCAGGAAGAGCTGGAATGGACGCGCGAGGCGCTGCAGACCGACGCACGTTGCCGGATCTGGGCGAAATGCGCTCTGGGCGCGGCGGCGTTGTTTTTGGCCGCCGTGGCCGCCACAACCTGGCAGTATGCCCGCTAAGCAAGTATCTGCGCAGGTGTTGGGGCGGCCAAGCGGACGCAACGCCAACTTTTTCTTTGGCCGCTTCCGATCGGGAATCGGAAGATTGCTTAGGGATTGTCGGCGCCCGGCGCTGGCTTCGGTTCCTGGGCAGTTTCATTAAACATCCACGCGGCGCGGCTTGTGACGGCATTTTTAAGGTCGTATCATCTATCCCATGAAACCTTCGTCCGACTCCGGCGCACGCGGTTCCGAAACGCACTACCGGGCCGATTCTGCCGCCGCCGGGCGCACCGCCAGTCCGGAAGATACGGCGGCGCAGGCGCTCTTGGAACTCGTCCTGCAGCAGACCATGGCGGCCTATGCCCAGACGCAGAACGCGCCGGAATCCGTCCGCGACGCGTTACGGTCGGTCGCCTCGCGTTTTCACGGCGAGTCGCTGTCGTTCGAGCCGTGCCTGGTGGCCTTGGTCGACGCTGTGATTCGCGAGCCGTTCGCCAGTTGGGTGCCGGAGGGCCCGCCCTGGGAGGCCCTGTGTCGCCGCGTCGCGCAGACCATGTACGACGATCCCACGGCTCGAGCTCGTTTAGAGTCGCTTTGGCGCCAGCTCCAGGAGCAGGGGCCATGAAAGAAACCGATGCCGGATCCGTGGAACGCATGACGTCCTGCCAGGGCCTGGTGAAGGCGATCGCCTGGAAGATCCACTGTAAGTTGCCGCCCAACGTCGATCTGGATGATCTGATCGGCTACGGTCAGGTTGGCCTCGCCGAAGCGGCGCGTGGGTTCGATGAGACCCGCGGCGGCCAATTCACCACGTACGCTTATTACCGCATCCGCGGCGCCATTCTGGATGGCCTAGAGCGGATGAAGTGGTTCAACAAGATCGACTTTCACAGCGGCAAATACGAACAAATGGCGGACTCGGTGCTGGAGCCTGAGTCGCAAGCCGCCCAAGCGCAGGCGGAACACGCGGGCGAATCGTTTGACGCGCAAGTCAATTGGTTCTCTGACACCAGCTCGATGCTGGCAATCGCGTATTTAATGTCCGACCGCGGCGGCCGGGATGACGAGCGGAACCAGGAGATCGAGGATGCCACGGCGGTTTGTCCTGGCGCTGTCATTGCCAAGCGTGAATTGATCGAGCGACTGCATGCGCTCATCGACGGCCTGCCACAAAACATGGCGACCTTGATCCGCGCCAGCTATTTCGGCGGATTGACTCTGACCGAGGCCGGCAAGTCGATCGGCGTCAGCAAATCCCGGGCAAGCCGATTACACGCCGAGGCCCTGGAACAGCTCGCACGATCGTTACGACGAGCGCAACTTGTTGACTGACCCCAGGATAAGTACGAACGTAGACCGCGTGGTAGAGTTGTCGGGCGCTCCCTGGGCGTAACATCGGCACTCGAACTACGCTGAGCCAAATACGATGGATATCGATCTGGAAGCCGTCGCGCAGCCGATTTCGCCGGACCAACCGGCGGGGCCGGATTTGCGCGCGGACGAGTCCCGTAACAATATCTACTTCCGCTTACGCGACGTCTGGGACGTGGCCCGGCGCAAAGAGCGCGAAGCGTTGAACTCCGATCCGGACCATGGGGATCAAGGGTCGAGCGCGCAAACCGAGAGCATCACGGCCTGGCGCTCGGTGAATTCGCTCGCCGCGCAGTTGGTGAGCGGCCATGCGAAAGACTTGGAAGCCGCCGCGTTTCTGATCCAGTCGTCGTTGCGTGTGGAAGGCACGCGCGGCCTTGGCGTCGCCTTGACCGTGGCGCGGATTCTGGTCGAGAACTTTTGGAACGATCTCTATCCGCAAATTGGCGAGGAGGGACTCTCCTCACGGTTGCGGCCGATCGAGTCACTGAGTACCGCGCCTTCGCTGGTGATTGAGCCGTTGCGGCGCATGGCCGTGGCCAACAGCGCCGGACAGGGGGAAATCACTTTCTCGCAGTATTTGTCCGCCGCGTCGGGTCGGGGCTCGCCGAGCATGCCCGACGTGGAACGGGTGGCGCAGGAAACGGACACCGGCTTCTACGTCAGCCTGTTCGAGGAATTGAGCGTGTGCCAGCGCGAATTGGCGACGCTCTCTCAGCAGCTGGATGAAAAAAGCGGCGTCGATGAGTCAGGAACGCCCCAAGGGCCGTCGCTGGGTGACCTGAAAAAGGCCCTCGACGACTACGTGGCCGCAGTGCAGCACCTGTCGAAGGGACGCGTCGGCCAGGCGGTCGAAGCAGCCGGAGTCGAGGCGGATTCGCCCGGGGGGGACGGCGCCCCCAGCGCTGGCGTGAGCGTCCCTGGGCGGTTAGAATCGCGGAGCGATGCGCTGCGAATGCTGGTGAAGGTGGCCGAGTTCTTTGAGCGGCAGGATCCGCACTCGTTGCTCGGCGCTCAGGTGCGTAAAGTCGTCAAATTGGCGAATATGTCGCCCGCGGAGTACTACAGCGAATTGCTGGAAGACCACAACGCGCGGCTGCAGCTGTTCAAATTAGTGGGGATTGATCCGCCGCGCGATTAGCGTTGAATTACGAATTTCCGCCGCGAACCGCGGGCGCGACGAGCGCTCGGGACGGGCGACACTTGAAAGAGAACCGGTGTGAGCCATGGCCGAATCGCAACAACATAAGCTGGACCGAGTGCGCAAGCCGCGGGTGCAGATCACCTACGACGTCGAGACAAACGGCTCGATGGTGAAGACGGAGCTGCCGTTCATCGTCGGCGTGCTCGGCGACTTCGCTGGGGACAACAAGAATCAGAAGCCGCTGGAGCAGCGGAAATTCACCAATATCGACCGCGACAACTTCAACGACATTATGGCGCGGATCGCGCCGGAGTTGAACCTGCGGGTGGAAAACACGCTGGCTGGCGACGGCTCGGAACTGGCCGTGCAACTGGCCTTCAAGTCGCTTGACGACTTTGAACCGGGCAAGCTGGTCGAGCAGGTCGAACCGCTCAAGAAACTGATGGAGATGCGCAATAAGCTCCGCGACTTGAAAAGCACGGTGGATCGCTCGGCGAATCTCGAGAAGATCCTCGAAGAGGTCATGAGCAATACCGAAAAGGCGAAAAGCGTGGCGGGCGAGTTGGGCGCAAAGACCGGAACAGGGGGTGACGCATGAGCGCAGGGGAAACGAAATCGGCCGCCGCGGCGGACGCGACCACCACGGAAACGGGAGGCCTGCTCGACAAGATTTTGGAGAGCATGCCCAAGACCGTGAAGCAGGAAAAGGGCGTCGACATGATCAAAGGCCTGATCGGCCAGATCATGGACGATCAGATCACGTACGACAAAAACGTGATGCGCACTATCGATCAGCGGATGGATCAGATCGACGCGGCGATCTCGAAGCAGTTGGCCGCCATCATGCACAGCCCGTCGTTCCAGAAGATGGAAGGCTCGTGGCGCGGTTTGCATCACTTGGTGGATCGCTCTGAAACAGGCGAGTTCCTCAAACTCCGCGTGCTCAACTGTTCCAAGCGGGAACTCTTTCGCGACTTGGATCGCGCCGTCGAGTTCGACCAGAGCCAACTCTTTAAGAAAATCTACGAGACCGAATTCGGCATCCTCGGCGGTCAGCCTTACGGGGCGCTGATCGGCGACTATGAATTCACCAATCATCCCGAAGACGTCGATCTGCTGACAAAGGTCTCCGGCATCGCCGCCTCGGCCTTCTGCCCGTTCATCTCGGCCGCCGCGCCGCAGTTGATGGGTTTCGAGAGCTACACGGAATTGTCGCGCCCGCGCGACCTGACGAAGATTTTCGATTCCATCGAATACACGAAGTGGAAGTCGTTCCGGGAGTCGGAAGACTCGCGGTTCTGCGTGTTGACGATGCCGCGGGTGCTGTCGCGCTTACCCTACGGCGCCGCGACCAAGCCCGTCGACGAATTCAAATACGAAGAGTGTGAAAGCGACGAGCGCGGCCGCCACTTGCCGTTGCCGCACGAACACTACGCCTGGATGAACGCCTCCTACGTAATGGGGGCGCGCCTGACGGATGCGTTCGCACGGCACGCCTGGTGTACGGCCATCCGTGGTGTAGAAAACGGCGGCAAGGTCGAAGGCCTGCCGGCGCACATCTTCACCAGCGATGATGGCGACCCGGACCTCAAGTGCCCAACCGAGATCGGCATCACCGATCGCCGCGAAAAGGAATTGAGCGACCTGGGCTTCCTGCCGTTGTGCCACTACAAGAACCGCGATTTCTCGGTCTTCATCGGCGGGCAGACCTGTCAGCGGCCCAAAAAGTACGTCGATCCGTCCGCTTCGGCGAACGCCGAGATCTCGGCACGGCTCCCGTACATCATGGCGGCTTCACGGATCGCCCACTACTTGAAGGTGATCGCCCGCGACAAGATTGGCGGCTTCCTGGAAGAAGACGAGTGCCAGGACTGGTTGACGCGGTGGATTTCGCAGTACATCTGCCTGGACGACAAGCCGACGGACTCCGTGAAGGCCAAGTACCCGCTCAAGGAAGCGCGGATCGAAGTGAAAGCGGTTCCGGGCAAGCCCGGGTCGTACAACGCGATCGCGCATCTGCGGCCATGGCTCCAGTTCGAGGAGCTGAATGCCTCGATTCGCATGGTGGCGGAATTGCCGAAAAACGCTCGGTAAGCCGGTTGCGCGAGGTGCGCGGACGGACCCTAGGTTGACGTATGCTTGGAGCGGACGGGGCAGTTGAGCCTCGTCCGCTCCACATCGCTTACGCACCCTCGCGGTGCGACGGACAGACTGGGCTCAGGGGTGTCTCGTTTATGAATGTTTTGCCCGCTGGACAATCTGCGGCGGATGCTTCCGTCGTTGAATTGCCGCGCGAGCGGGCGGCCTCCCGTGCACGCGGATTGCTGCAAGCGATTCTCGACGGCTCCGCTGCCGGCGCCAAGGCCGATGCCCGGGCCTCCACGCTGGAACTGTTTCTCCGCGCCAAGTCGCCGGCCGAAGCGCTGCGACTTTGGACCGCCGAGGAACTGACCCGTGAAACAGCGCCGGACATTTCGTCGCAGCTCTCGCGCGACATTGCGAGCGTCGATCAACTACTCGCCGACCAGGTGAACCAGTTGCTGCACCATCCGCGATTGCAGCGGTTGGAAGCTTCGTGGCGCGGCCTGGCCCATCTCGTGCAGCAGGCGTCGGATGCCCGCGAGTCGATGCATTCCGAGCGGCAAGATTCAGACATCAAAATCCGTGTGCTGAGCCTGACGAAGCGCGAGTTGGCGCGCGACCTGGAGAACGCCGTCGATTTTGACCAAAGCCAATTGTTCAAGCGTGTCTACTCGGACGGCTTCGGCATCCTCGGCGGCGAGCCGTTAGGCGTGCTGATCGGCGATTATCAGTTCGCGCATCAGATCGATCGGGAGCATCGCGTCGACGACGTGGCCACGCTACGGCGCGTGTCGGAAGTGGCGGCGGCGGCCTTTTGTCCGTTCATCAGCGCGGCCGCGCCGGAGTTGTTCGCGCTCGACGAGTTTCGACTCTTCGAACAGCCCATCGAGTTGGCGCCGGTGTTTCGCCAGCCGGAATACATCAAGTGGCAAAGCTTCCGCGAATCCGACGATGCGCAATTCATCGGCCTAACGGCGCCGCGCGTGTTAATGCGGCTGCCGTACGAAGACGACGGCGGACGACGCGATGGGTTTCGATTCGAGGAACGCGTCGGGGATCCCTCGGGCGACAACTACCTCTGGGGGAATGCCGCCTTCGCCTTTGGTGGAGTCTTGGTACGGGCGTTTGGGGCGAGCCGGTGGTTTGCTGAGATTCGCGGACTTTCGCGCCCAGCAGTCGCTGGAGGCGAGGTCGTGGGAATGGACGCCGATTGGTCGCGCCCCGAAGCGCGCCATCTGGTGCCGAAGTCCTTGACGGAAGTGGCCATCGACGAGGAACGCCAGCGCGAATTGGCGGAGTTGGGAATCATCCCGCTCTGCGCGATGCCGCACTCGCCGCGCGCAGTATTCTATACGAACGCTTCGGCTCATAAGCCGAAGAAGTACGTCGATCCAGTCGCCACGGCGAACGCCAAGCTCTCGGCGATGTTGCAATATGTGATGTGCGCGGCCCGCTTTGCGCACTATTTGAAGGTCATCGCCCGCAACAAGCTGGGCAACGTGGCCGACGCGCAACAATTGGAAGACTTGCTCAACGAGTGGTTAAGCCGCTACGTCACCAGCGACGCGCTGGCGCCGGCGGAAACGAAGGCGCGGTTCCCGCTGCGGGAAAAACAACTCCGTGTCGAGGAACAGCCGGGGCGGCCCGGACACTTCCGGATGGTGATGCACTTACTGCCGCATTATCAATTGGACGACCTGAAGGCATCTCTGAGGCTCACCACGTCGATTGGACCAGGTTCGGAATAGCGTCGACGTCACTGCTTGGAATGAACGAAGCACCTCGTTCGGAATCGCTATGGCCTCACGATCCGACTCGACTCCACCGCTGTTGCCTTCGGTGCTGGACCGGCTGCTCGACGCCGACCCGACGTCGCAGGTCGAAGCGCCGCCCTATCCGCCGGCCGTGCTGCGGGAAATCCGCCAAGCGGTGCGACGCGACCTGGAGAATCTGCTCAATACGCGTCGGTTCTACAAGCCGCCGGCCCGGGACGATGATCCTCTGGCATTATCGAGCGTCGGCTACGGCATTCCGGACTTCACCGGCGGCTCCGTCGATAGCCACGTCATGCTGGCCGCGATTCGCGACGCGATCCAACGCTATGAACCCAGGCTGACCAATATCCGCGTGACGCTTGACGACGCCGTGGAAGCGATCGATCGCACACTGCGGTTTCGCATTGAGGCCACGCTCTGGATTGAGCCGCTTCGAGAGCCGGTGGCGTTTCGGACGCGCTGGGAGTCGACCACGTCGAGCGTGCAGGTGGAAGGAGAAAGCGCTTGAGCGACGAACTGCTGCCGTACTACAGCCGCGAACTGGCGTTCCTCCGCGAGATGGGGGCCGGGTTCGCGGACGAGCATCCCAAGATCGCCCGAAGATTGTCCTGGACGGGCGGTGAATCGCAAGACCCGCACGTCGAGCGGATCATCGAATCGGTCGCGTTTCTCAACGCGCGGATTCGCCACAAGCTGGACGACGATTTCCCAGAGATCTGCGGAGCGCTGATCGACGTCCTGTATCCGCACTACCAGGCGCCGACGCCGTCGATGGCGATCGCCAAGCTTTCGCTCGACGCCTCGCAGGCGGGACTTGCCGACGGGTACACATTGGCCGCCGGCGCAGAGATGGACACTGAGACGGGCGAACACCGTTGCCGCTTTCGCACGGCGTATCCTGTCACGGCGTGGCCGTTCAAGATCGAATCCGCCGCGCTGCTGCCACGTCCGTTCACCGGCCCGCAATCGCCACTGATCGATCGCGCCGCGGCGGTCCTCAAGATCGAGTTGAGCACCTTGGCGCCGACGATTCCGTTGGCGACCTTTTCCTGTCCGCGGCTGCGGCTGTTTCTGCATGGCGCTGCCGCGCAGCAGAATGTGCATGCGCTTTACGAGCTCATCTTCAATCACACGTTGGAGATCGTCATCGAAGGGAGCGGGCCCGACAAACCGAGTTTGCGGTTGTCACCCCAAAGTTTGCGCCCCGTCGGATTCGAGCTGAACGAGGGCTTGCTGAACTACCCGGCCCGTTCCTTTCCAGGCTACCGATTACTCACCGAGTACTTTGCCTTCCCGGAAAAGTTCCTGTTCGTGGACTTGGCGGACCTCGATTTTCAGCGTTGGGTCGGTCTTGGGAATCACAAGGCGACAATTCACCTGTTGCTCGATCGATCGTCGCCCGATTTGGAGCGGACCGTCGGAAAGTCGACTTTCCACCTGGGCTGCACGCCGATTGTGAACCTGTATCGGCAGGCGATCGACCCGTTTCGCTTGACCCAATTGGCGACCGAATACCGCCTGGTTCCCGACGCGCGCAACGTCCAGGGAACGGAGATTTACTCCGTTGACCAAGTGGCGGCCACGCTGCCGGACGGCCAACGAACGGTGTTTCATCCGTTTTTCGGAGCGCGACACGCGGTACCAGAGCATGAGGCCCGCGCCTATTGGTATGCTTCGCGCCGCCCCTCCGCGGCGAAGCGCGCCGGGGAATTTGCAGACAAGGGTACGGAGGTCTTCCTGACGTTCGTAAACTTGGACCCAGCGCTCGGCCTGCGCGACGACTATACCGTCGACGTAGAGGCCACATTGTTGAATCGCGACTTGCCGCATCAGTTGCCGTTCGGCGGCGGACAACCGCGCATGTCGCTGTTCTCCGCCCCCAATACGGTGGTCCACGTCGAATGCCTGACGCGAATGACGAAGACCCGGCGCCCGCCGCCTGAAAGCGGACGGCTGTGGCGGCTGATTTCGCATCTTTCGCTGAATCATCTTTCGCTCGCCGATAGCGCGGAAGGCCTGGACGCATTGCGCGAGATCCTCACGCTTTACAATTTCACCGGCGAACAGGACGCGAAAGATCGTATCGCCGGCGTGGTCGGCCTTTCGAGCAAGCCGGTGGTCGATCGCGCGCCGGGCGTCCGTGGCGGGTTTCGTCGCGGCACAGAGTTGAAGCTCAGCTTCGATGAGACGAAATACATCGCCAGCGGCTGCTACTTATTGGCCTGCGTCTTGGATCGCTTTTTCGGGCTGTATTGCACGATGAATTCCTTTTCCAGGCTGGTGGCCGTGACTACGCAGCGGGAATCCAAAGGAGATATCTGGAGATGGCCGTCTCGCGCGGGCAGCCGGGCGCTGATCTGATCGAGCGCCTGGTGCGGGCATCGCATCGGTTCGAGTTTCACCAGGCCATGCGCCTGCTGGAACGCCTTGCGCGCACCGCGAACGGCGAAATCCTGTCCGGCACGCGCTCGGTCGGCGAGGACAGCCATCCCTACGAGGAGATGATCCGTTTTCGGAGCCTGCCGACGCTCGCGTTTCCCGCGGCGTCGATTGAACGGCTCACACGCATCGAGCCGGCATTTAACGGCGCGGAAAAGCCGCCGTTTGAAATGTCGGTGACGTTCCTGGGACTGATGGGGTCGTCCGGCACGCTGCCGCAACATTACACTTCGCTGGTGATCGAGCGTTGTAAGCAGAAAGATTTCTCGCTTCGCGATTTTTTGGACTTGCTCAATCACCGCTCGATTTCACTGTTTTTTCGAGCGAGCGAAAAATACCGTCTCCCGTTTCGCTATGAACGGCGGCAATTCGATCCCTCGTCGCGCGGGCCCGATCTCGTTACGTTTGCGCTGCTCGGCCTGGTGGGAGTCGCCACGCCCGGCCTAGAGCGGCGTCTGGCCGTCGATGACGAAACGCTGGTCTACTACAGCGGCTTCTATTCCCATATGCCCCGCGCCGCGGCGCCACTGGAGCGACTGCTGGCCGACTATTTCGCGTTGCCAATTGAGATTGATCAATTCCAGGGACGCTGGCAGTACCTGGACGAAGCCCAGATGAGCCGCATCGCCGGACGGCACTCCCCGGATTCGCGGAATCGCGAACTCGGGCGGAATGTGGTCGTAGGACGGCGATTCTGGGACGTGCAGAGCAAGTTCCGCATTCGTGTTGGTCCGATGTCGTATGATCGGTTCCGAGAGTTCCTGCCGGACGGGCGCGCAATGCGCAAGTTGGTCGACCTGGCGCGGCTGTATGTCGGCGACGAACTGGAGTTCGAGGTGCAGCCGTGGCTGCGCGCCGGCGAGGTTCCGCGTACTCGGCTCACGCGCCAAGCTCCGAGTCCCAGCCGACTGGGCTGGAATTCATGGGTCCACGCCAAGCCGGCCGCCCGCGACGCCGACCAGGCTCGCTTCCGAGGCGACCGATTGCGGGCCGCCGGAAAAGCCGGCCGGCCGCTCGTGGCCGGCCCGTTGGCCGCTTCGTCGGGCTAGCGGGATATACGCTCCAGGGAGGCGTTTTTGCGAGTTGCCGGAGGCCGAAAAGTCGCTCGAAAAGATATTTTGGAATTCGGGCAACAACTTGGGACAGCTCACGATAATCGTAGTATCCAAGGTTGGCCGCGACGCAACAAAGTGACGCAGGCCGACCTACCTGGGAGTTAGCGAGCGAACGACGCCCGCGCCCAGGGATCTCCGCAGCCTACCCCGTCCGACCGTGTGGCGTGACGGGTCGGCGGCCTCGCTGGCCCGTCAGGACTGCGGTCGGAGTTCGCGCTCAACCCGTTCAATTCAGAAGGAGTATTGCCATGCCCGCTTACATGAAACTCGGTGACATCAAGGGCGACGTATCGAATGCGGATCACAAGCAGTGGATCACGATCGAGTCGATGAGCTCGCCGCTCTACCGCTCGATTCCGCCCGGGGCCCGCAATCAAGGCCGTACACAAGGCGAAACCACGCTGGGCGACATCGTGGTCGTGAAGTTGTTGGACCAATCGTCAACGAAGATTCAGGAAGCCTGTGCCAAGGGCGACTTCCAGAAGTCCGTTGAGATCCACTTTATGACGGACGTGAAGGGCAAGGAAGAGCCGTACCTGAAGTACACGTTGGAAAACGCGATCATCAGCAGCTACAGCTTCCACGGCAATTCGTCCGGCAGCCCGCTGCCGACTGAGCAGTTGACGATTAACTTCACGAAGGTTACCTGGACCTACGTGGTCATCAACAAGGACACGGGCGCCAAGGAAGGTAACATCGAGACGAAGTACGACAAGGAAGCGGCGAAGGCCGGCTAGTCGTCCTTGAGATTGACTCGAACTATCCCGGCCGACGTGCGACGATTTCGCTGACATCTTTGTCCGCACTCCTTGCTTCACAGCGAAATTCGTACGCGTCGGTCGGGTCGTTCGCGCCAACGACTGACAAAGTAATGGATCACGTGATCCCCCGCGGGATCACGCCGACCGCCGGGAATGGGCGCCCGCTCATTGCCCGGCGTTTTTGTTGGCGCCGGTCGCGAAACGAAACTTCTGATTCACATCACCGACATCGACCGGCTAACCGTCATGTGCCCCTTTAAACAGCAAGAGCATCGCTTAGGTTTGGAAACGCCGCTGGGCCCCGACGCGCTGTTATTGGCGCGGCTCAGTGGGACCGAGGAGATGTCGCGGCTATTTCACTTCAAACTGGACCTGCTTTCTGAGGACGACGGGCTGCCGGCGCCGGGGATTGTCGGCAAGAACGTCACGTTTCGCGCCGACTATCCCGATGGCTCGCCGCGGTTCTTCAATGGCTTCGTGAATCGCTTCACGTATTGCGGTCGCGGCGACCGGCTGAGCGTATACCGCGCCGAGGTAGTCCCTTGGCTCTGGTTTCTGACCCGAACCACCGATTGCCGCATCTTCCAGGGGAAGAAGGCGCCGGACATCGTCAAGCAGATCTTTAGCGATCTCGGCTTCACGCACTTCAAGTTCGATCTGCAAGGCAATCATCCCACTTGGGACTACTGCGTGCAGTACCGCGAAAGCGACTTTCAATTCGTTTCGAGGTTGCTGGAAGAGGAAGGCATCTTCTATTACTTCCAGCACGAAAACGGCAAGCACACGTTGATGCTTGGCGACCATAAGGACGCCTTCAAGGACGCTAAGGACAAGGACGTCGAGTTCCGCGCCAAGCTCAGCGAGGGCAACGTCACCGATCATATCTGGAACTGGGAGCATCAATACGAATTCCGCACTGGCAAGTGGGCGCAGACGGATTACAACTTCGAAACCCCGACGACGAGTTTGATGGCGAACGCGTCCAGCGTCGTCAAGCTTGATGGCAACTCAAAATTCGAACAGTACGAGTACCCCGGCGGTTACGAAGTCCGCGCCGACGGCGACGCGAACGTCAAAGTCCGCATGGAAGAAGAAGAGGTCGCCTTCGACACGGTGCGCGGCGCGGGGCAGTGCCGCTCATTCTCGCCTGGCGGCAAGTTCAAGCTGGTGGGGCATCACTCGTCGCGCGAACAGGGGAAAGGCTACGTGCTGACCCGCGTGGTGCACACCGCGCAGAGCGAGGCGAGCTACGCTAACGAAGCGTCAGCCGAGGTCGAGCCCTATCATAATGAGTTCGAATGCATCCCGGACAGCGTCGTGTTCCGTCCGGAGCGGCGCACCACGAAGCCGTTGATTCAAAGCGTGCAAACGGCCGTGGTGACCGGCCCTGCGGGCGAGGAAATCTTCACGGACAAGTACGGTCGCGTGAAAGTGCAGTTCTACTGGGACCGTGAAGGAAAGCAAGACGACAAGACGACCTGCTGGATGCGGGTCTCGCAGGTCCACGCCGGCAAGAGCTTCGGCGGCATCGACATTCCGCGCATCGGCGAAGAGGTGATCGTCTCGTTCATCGACGGCGATCCCGACCGCCCGCTGATCACCGGCCGGGTGTACAACGCCGGGAATATGCCGCCGTATGGGCTCGACGGGCCGGACAATGCAAAGAACAAAGTCATTTCCGGCATGAAGTCGAAGACCTACAAAGGCTCCGGCTACAACGAATTCATCATGGACGACACGCCCGGCAAGGAGTTGATCCGCGTCCATGGCCAGTACGACATGGACACGACGATCGAGCACGACTTGCGCGAAAAGGTGCGGCACAACCGTACCCGTAGCGTGTCGGTCAACGAAACAATTTCGATCGGCGTCAATCGCACCGAGACCGTCGGCAAGAACGAGTCGCTGACGGTCGGTGAGAACCGCGAACAGACGATCGGTATGAATGACACGTTGACCGTAGGACTCATTCGCACGCATGTCGTCGGGGTGAACGACTCCATCACCGTCGGCGCCGCGCAAGAGATCACCGTGGGCGGCGTTCGCACGGTGACCGTGGGCGGCGCGATGAACTACGCGGTCGGCGGCGCCATGGCGATCGCGGTCGGCGGCGCCGTGGAAGAGGCCATCGGCGGCAAGTACGAGCTGGCCGCCGGCGATGACATGACCGCGTCGATCAAGAAGAAACTGAAGATCGACGCTGGCGATGAGATTGAAATCGTGACCGGCGCGGCCAGCATCGTCATGAAAAAGGACGGCAAGATCGAAATCTCCGGCACCGACGTCACGATGAAAGCCGGCGCCGGCAAGGTGAACATCGACGCCAGCGGCATCATCACGATCAAGGGCCCGATGGTCAAAATTAACACCTAGCATTCAATTGAATTGCAAACACTAGCCCGTAGCGCAAGCGAGGGAGAGTTGACGTCGCCGAGAGTCAGGGCAGGAAGCTCTCAGCAAGCTCCTCTCTCTCGCTAGCGCTACGGACGATCGATCGAACGAATTATTTACGAGATTCCGATACGAGGATCAGGCCATGAGCGGACAACCAGCGGCGAGAATCGGCGATACCATCGCTTGCGCCGTGCCGCAAGCGACGCCCGCGGCGTTGCCGCATGCGCCGCCGCCGGGCTTGCCGATCGTCCCTCCGGGAGCGATCCAGGTCGTGATCGGTGGCAAGCCCGCCGCGCGGATGGGCGATCAGAGTATCTGCATCAGTCCGGCGCCATTGCCGAATCCCATTTTGAAGGGCGCGTTCCCGGTGCCAATCTCCGGCATGCCGGCGGCGCGGCTCACCGATCAAGGGACGCATCCCGGCTCGGTGATCATGCCGCCATGCTGCCCGACGGTATTGATCGGCCTTTCGGGCACTACGGGCAATCCGCGCGTCGGGAACCAACAGTGCCAAAATCTCGCCGCCGGGCGCACGCCCCCGGCGGGTTCCACGACTCCTGGCGGGGCCCCGTTGCAGGCCAACACCGCCGGGCAAAGCTATAACAATTGCGGCGTGGAATCCGCGCGACAATTGATCAACCAAGCGAACGGCTCGAATGTCTCGCAAGAAGCGCTGTTCAATCAGTCGATTGCCAGCGGCAATGCCGGCCAGCCGGCGATCGGCAGCACGTCCAACGGCACGGTCGTCACCGCGGCGAACCAGGCCTGGATGAGCGGCGGCACCAACGCGAACGGCCGCGTTGCAATCTTAGCGGCGAACGGCGTACCGGCGTCCACCTTGCCAACTACGGCAGCTGGTCCGCAAGTCGCGGATCTCGGCGTTTCACTCTCGAACGGGCGCGGCGCGATCGCGGCCATCGACACCAACGGCATGCCCGGCTGGGGCACGCAGAGCGGCGCGCACGCGATTACCGTCACCGGCATGGAATACGACGACAACGGGAACATCACCAAAGTCACTTACAACGACACCGGCGTCGGCCAATGCAACGTGACGGTCACCGCGGCGCAGTTTCAAACCGCGTTGAACGGTCGCACCGCCATGGCGTCGGCTGGCGGGCAGGCCCCGGTGCCGTTCGTAGTGACCAACAACCCAATTTGGTAGCGAGCATGTTCCGCGGCCTCGGCGCGTTGCTGATTGGATTCATACTACTAAGCAGTCGCGGCCTGGCCGACGACCAAGGGGATGCGGCGATGGGAATGCAGGAAATCGTGCAGGAGATCGGTGCTCACACGGAAATGTTCTCCGACGAGACCGTCTACTCGTTGCCCATTCCGGAGATCGTGGAAAAGAAACTGCTGATCGTGCGCTTGGCTTATGGAACGCGCGTGGTTCCGCAACAAGGCGTCTACGTCATGCCGCCGTCGCACAAGTTGATCGCGGACCACGCCACTGGCAAATTCGTCGCCCTTGAGGAACTCGACGTCCGCGCCGCGGGCATCAAATTGCCGCCAGCTGGCGACGCCTGGATGCATCAAGGCCCGTCATTCGCGACGCCGCAAGAGCGGATCGCCGCGTACGAACGGTTGTGGAAACTCTATGACCAAGTGCTGCCATCGTTCGCCGCACGTCGCGCCCCCGACGCCGACGCAAAAAAGGCGATTGAGGAATTTCGCGAGCTGTTCGCTCAGTTGGCCGAAAAGCCCCTGCAGCCGTACTACGAAACGCTCGGCAAAGAATTCTTTACTTGGCTGGAACAAAACAAGTAGATACGCACGTCTGTAGCCGAAGTCTGTGACCTCGTTGTACTACACACCTCGGAAGGAACCACGAAAGGCACGAAAAACACGAACGTTTGGCATGCTTGGAACGCTACGGTGGTCCCACAGCCCACCCAATGTCCTGGTGGAATTTGCAGCTCAAGCCGATTTTCTACAAGATGTTCGTGCCTTTCGTGTCTTTCGTGTTTGCCTTTGAATGGCTGGAAGAAATGTATGGAACAACAAGGACTGTGACCTTGGCGCGTGGGACGTGACATAGCCCTTCACGTCCGGCCTCACAGAGACCGGCTACAGACAACCAGAACCAGACGACCTGCTAAATACAGAGACCGCAGATGGCAACCGCTCCCCAAAAATGCCTTGGCGCCGGCGCACTGGTCAGCCGTGCTCGACAATACGCCGGGCAGATGCTCGGTCCGCTCACGCACCAGTCGTTGCCGATCGTCGCGAGCTTTCGCGGGACGTCGACGATTGCCTTCATGTTTGGCCGCGCGGAGATCGTCGACGCCGGGAGCCTGACTCTCTGGGCTCCGCGCTACGTGGCGCATTTGAATCCCGCGGACGGCGCGTTGCGACAGATGCAAGCGGTGACGCCGGAAGCGCTCGGCCTGAAAGCGAAGCCGGACGAGCCGATCGGCGGATATCTCACGCCTGGCGTGCGGATGAGCGAGAAATTCCTCACCAGCCTGGGGCAGTTCCACGAAGGCTTCGACGCCGTCGTGCCCGGCTACCTGGAGCGCAAGCCAACGCACGACCCCGACGTCAAAGCCGGTCTGGCAAAAATGCTGGAAACCTGGCCGCAACTCGCGGAAAAGCCGCTGCTGGCGTGCTATCGCCAGATTGCTAGCGAATTCGTGAATTGGGCGAAATTGCCGTGCTAGTAAACGGGGTTTGAAGTTTTCAGTTTTCAGTTTGAATCGGCGGGCCTTACGTCTCGAATTCTAAGTGCACACGCAGAAGAAATAATGCGATGGGTGCCACTGGCGGCTTGTCCGCCAGTGCGGTTTTGATCTCGTTAGCAAGCCCAACTCCAGCACTGGCGGACAAGCCGCCAGTGGCACCCCGCATCAAACTTTATGCGGGTGTACTTAGTCGCCGATCGGTGCGCGACGCCGAACTTTTCGACTGAATTCTATCCCGTGCACGGCCCGCCCTACCGACTTGCCCCCGCTCGCTTCTCCCTCTTTCTCTTCTCCGTGTTCTCCGTGGTGAACCCCAGAAACGGACGATTCACCTCAACGGCCCGATTTCGTCTCCAGCGACTGGGCAATTTCTGACGATAAGAGCGGCCGTATGGTCTCGTTCCGTTGCCTTGCGGCGGCGCGGACCTTTCGAATGCAGCCGGGGGGCGACGCATTCCCGATTGAGGAAGCTTCGTTCCATGCGCGCCGTTTGGCTATTTTTGCTGTTGGGCCTCGCAAGCGGTTGCGCCATCGCGCCGCGCCCATCGCGGCAGCCGCAGGTGCATAATCCCTTTCCCCAGCTTGCCAAGGTCGCCGTCGCCCCCTTCTTTAACTCCAGCAGCGAGCGGTCGGTCGACGGCCGCCGTGTGGCGTTGGCTTATTTCAACGAGTTGCAAGCGGTGCCCGGCTTTGAAGTCGTGCCGATGGGCGTCGTCGAAGCGGCGATGCAGCAACACAACATTCAGCTTGCCAGTCCCAGCGAAGCCCGGCGGCTAGCGCAGTTGTTGGAAGTCGACGCGATCGTGATCGGCGCGGTGACGGACTTCTCGCCGTATTATCCGCCGCGGATGGGCATGCAGGTGGAGTGGTATTCCGCCAATCCCTGCTATCACCCGATTCCGCCCGGTTACGCGCTGCCTTGGGGGACGACCGAAGAGGAATACATCCCCGATCGGCTGGTGTTCGAGGCGGAAATGGCGTTGGCGAAAGAGCAGCTCAAAACACAGACGCCGGCTTACAAGCCCGCGGAAACGCCGACGGAATCGCTTCCCCTGGAGCTACAGACGGAAGACTCGTCAAACTCGCCCGACGGCGTAGTCCACGCCAGTGGCGCGGAGGAAATGTTCGCCGCCGACGGCAAGCGCGTCGGTTTGCCGGAGACCTGGCCGGATCCGCGCGGATTCGCACCGCGCGTGCCGACGGTGGACTGTCCGGATTGCGATGAGAGTACGCAGCCGGTTTTGCAGCATACGCGGATTTATCACGGCAACGACGCCGACTTTACCACGGCGCTCGAGAGTTACTACTACTTCCGCAACGACCAACGCGCCGGCGACTGGCGCGCTTACTTGGAACGCACGGACGATTTTACGCGGTTTTGCTGCCATATGCACATCAGCGAGATGCTCTCGGCGCGAGGCGGCGCTGGAGAATCGCGAGTGGTGTGGCGGTGGCCGGAAAGCCGATGAGTAGCTAACGGCGGCGAAGGATCGCTCCGACACAACGTCGCGGCTTGACGCAAGCAAGGAACTCACGTGACGCAAGACATCAATGTTCTGGCGCTGGTCAAGGGAGACGAACGTTACGTCTTCCTGTACGACGATCACAGCCGCGCGGAAACGCTGCGGACGCTCGGCCGTTTCGCCTCGAACCCGGAGCTGAGCTTCTCCTGGTACGACGCGGCGGTGCTGAGCCAAAAAATCCGCCAGGAAAGCAAGCAGCAACAGGCCGCGACGCGGCCGCGGTTCGAATTGCCGATGTCGAGCGATTTAGACGAAAGCTAGGCGTTGGGCGCTTTGACACGCAGAGTCGGACGGTAGCGAGTTTGAAGTGTTCAGTTTTCAGTACACGAGCATTCAAGCGACACTGAAAACTGAAAACTTCAAACTCCTAGACGCCTCCGCGGTAAAGTGAAAATCGCACCCTGCCATGCAAACCGAAGTCGGACGGTTTCTGCAGTATTTGAATGCCGAGCGGAATGCTTCGGCGTTGACGTTGAAGAGTTATCGTGAGGACCTGGCGAATCTCTCCACGTTTCTGGGTGAAAACTACGGCGGACATGCTCCTGACGCCGGGCATGTGACCACGCTGGATTTGCGCGGCTATCTCGCGCATTTGCACCAACAGCAGTACGCCAAGACAACGATCGCGCGGAGACTGGCGGCGCTACGGAGCTTCTTTCGCTTCGGCCAGCGTGAAGGTTGGGCCAAGAGCAATCCGGCCAAGCCCTTGCGGACGCCGCGCCGCAGCCAGCACTTACCGCATTTTCTCTCATCCGACGAACTCGGCCGCCTGCTGGAGACGCCGACCGTCGCTAACGCCAGCGGACTGCGCGACAGGGCGATACTCGAAACGCTCTACTCCGCCGGCTTGCGCGTCAGCGAACTCGTCGGACTGAACGACGGCGATCTCGATTTTGCGGCGGACGTGTTACGCGTGCGTGGAAAAGGACGCCGTGAGCGCCTGTCACCGATCGGTTCGCACGCTTCCAGGGCATTGCGCGTCTGGCTGGGCGAACGCAAATTGCATCCGCGAGAAAAACAGGGACTGGCCGCGCCGGTGTTCGTGAGCCGGTTGGGCAAACGCCTCACCACGCGAAGCGTGGGACGGTTGCTGGAAAAATACCTCCGCGAATCCGGCCTCGACCAGCGCACGACGCCGCACACCCTGCGGCATAGCTTCGCCACGCACCTGCTGGATCGCGGCGCGGATATCCGCAGCGTGCAGGAATTGCTCGGCCACAAGAGCCTGGTGACGACGCAAATCTACACGCACGTCAGCACGGCCGCCCTTCGCGCGGCTTATGAAAAAGCGCACCCGCGAGCACGCTAGGCTCGCCCCTTCTGTAGCCGAGGTCTGTGACCTCGGCCGCACTGCTCGAAACCCACGGCAAGCTCCCTCCGCCAAAAGCTGGCGGAGGAAACTCACACGCAGTGTTTCGATGGTCGCGAAGAACTAGGCGACCAGCCGCACCGATTCGACGACTTCGCCGCGGATGCCGCCGAGGAATTCTTCGAAGATGCGCAGGTCGAGCGCCGAGGCGCTGTCCGCTTCCGGATGGAATTGCGTGCCGAAAGCGAACCAGGCGTCCTGGGTGCTTTCGATCGCTTCCACCACGCCGTCCGGGCAACGGGCCGTGACGCGGAAGCCCGGCGCCACTTCGTCAACGGCCATGTGGTGCATGCTGTTGACGCGGATTTCTCCTTCGCCATACACGCGTTCCATGATCGAGCCGGGCACCACTTCGAGGGCATGACGGTGGGCCGGATCGATCGGATCCTTGTGCGGCACCGCCTTGGGGAGGTCTTCGGGGATGTGCAGGAAGAGATTGCCTCCCTGCGACAAGTTCAACAACTGCATGCCGACGCCGATGCCGAACACCGGGATGCGCTTGCGGGCGGCCATTTGCACCAGCATGCGATCGAAGGTTTCGCGACGGGCGTCGAGCGTACGAATCGAGGGGTGAAGCATGAAACCGTCGCGGCGCGGGTCCAGGTCGGCGCCGCCGGTCAGAATGATTCCGTCCAGCATGTGGAGCACGCGTTCCAGATCGTCTTCGTCGGCCAACGGCGGAATGACGACGGGAATCCCCCCCGCGGCCACCACCGAGTCAAAGTATCCCGCGGTCAGAAAACTGAAGGCCGGAGCGTCCTTCTTGGCGGCCCGGTAGTCAGCATTGATTCCGATCAGCGGCTTGGCTTGCGACATCGTCGACTCCTTTGTTTTCTTGGAACACGTCCTGTGTTCGAAAAAAGACTCGTCACGCGTAGGTCTGAGACCGTCCCGGGAGACGCGCGCAAGAGAGGCGAGCTGAGGCGCCGAACCTGGTGAGACCGCTGGGGCGCTGCAAGATTCCAGCACGCGTTCATGCGGCTCGAACTTGCCCGGCCGATCGGCGTTCGTCCCGTCAATTCCCTGACGTGACGTCGCCGCCAAGCGTCGGCGTTTCGTTCCACCCGTCCTGGGTTTGTTGGTCCTGAGTTGACGTCCCTATCGTCAGTGGTCTCGTGATCTGCAAGCCGCAACGTGTAATGATCCGTTGACGTGCGACTTGCCACGGGGGCGGTTATACGCCTGAGGAATTGAGCCGCAAGCGCCCCACGCGATTTGGTACCCGGAATCCTGCCGACCCCTACAACCTGGGCAAGCACCTCGGTGCTAGCAGAAACTGCTGGCGCGCATGGGTTTACGATCGGCGGTTAGCAGGGGAGAATAAGCAGGGACTTGCAGCCGCGATTCGAATATCGCACTATCCCCGCGATTCCACGCGAAATAAGACTCACTGACACCCGCCCTATGCGCTACCAAAACGTCTGTTTGGAAAGCTTCGGATACACGCTTCCCGATGAAGTCGTCACCTCGGCCGAGATCGAAGAGCGATTGCGGCCCTTGTACGAGCGATTGAGGTTGCCCGAGGGGCGACTGGAATTGATGACGGGAATTCGTGAGCGACGATTCTGGGCTCCCGGAACGCTGCCCAGCGCGAAGAGCATTGAGAGCGGCGAAAAAGCGATCGCCGCCGCTGGCATCGAACGCGGTCTCATCGGCGCCTTGGTGCATGGCTCGGTCTGCCGCGATCATCTGGAGCCGGCCACCGCTTGCGCCGTGCATCATGGTCTGGGCTTGTCCGAAGAGTGCGCGATCTACGACGTGTCCAACGCCTGCCTCGGGCTGTTGAACGGCATGTTGCAAGTCGCCAATATGATCGAACTTGGACAAATTCGCGCCGGCCTGGTCGTCGGCACCGAAAGCAGCCGGCCGCTGGTGGAGACGACGATCGATCAACTCAATCGGGATACATCGCTGACCCGTGCGCAGATGAAACTCGCTGTGGCGTCGTTGACGATCGGATCAGGCAGCTGCGCAATGTTGCTGGTGGACAAAGAATTGAGCCAGTTGGGCAACCGCTTGACGTCCGGCACGGCGCGAGCGTACACGGCGCATCATCAGCTTTGCCACAACGGCCACGACGAAGCGATCGGCTCCGGCATGGCCCCGTTGATGGATACGGACAGCGAAAAGCTGTTGATCGAAGGCGTCGCGGCCGCGCGGCGGACGTTCGATTTCCATCTGGAAGAGGCGAGTTGGCAGCGCGCCGACGTCAACAAGACTTTCTGCCACCAAGTTGGCGCGGCGCATCGCAAGTTGTTGTTCGAGTCGTTGCAACTCGACCCCGTGATGGATTTTCCAACCGTCGTCTTCCTGGGCAACATGGGGAGCGTCTCACTGCCAATTACGATGGCGATGGGCATCGAACAAGGCTGGCTCCAGCGCGATGACCGGGTGTCCCTCTTGGGCATCGGTTCCGGAATTAACGTGGTGATGGCCGGCGTGGCCTGGCAGGGGATGCCGAGCGAACCCCATAAGGCCCGACGCAACGCTCTGAGCGAGCGGTTGTCGATTTGACCGCTGTGGACCTGCGGCACAGAATAGTAGTAAGCGAGATCGAGCCCGTCACCTCAATTCGACAAACGATGGCCATCGCGGACATTCCCAACTCGTCGCTCCAGGTCCCGGCGGATGCGCCTGAGCTGCGTTCGCGGCGTTTCACTGTGGACGAGTACGTCCGCTTGATCGCACTGGGCATGTTCGGTGACGACGAACGCCTGGAGCTTTTGGAAGGACTAATTGTTCCAATGATGACCCGGGTGCCGCCGCACGAGGTAGCACTGCGACTCGTCTCCAAAGCGCTCGATCGGCGATTACCGGCCGGTTATGATCTTCGCGTTCAATCTTCCATCCAACTCGGCGCAAGTGTCCCTGAGCCGGACTGCACAATCGTCATCGGCGAAACACGGCACTATATCGATCACCATCCGTCGGCGAGCGAGATCGCGCTAGTGGTCGAAGTGTCGGATTCCTCATTGAGAATCGATCGCACGACGAAGGCGCGAATCTACGCGGCGGCAGGAATTTCCATCTACTGGATTGTGAATCTGCCCGAGCGACAGTTGGAAGTGTGGAGCGATCCGACCGGCGAAGCGGAGCAACCCGGTTATCTCAAGACCCTTGTGTTCAAAGTCGGCGAGAACGTTTCCCTTGTACTTGGTGACAAGCAGGTGGGGGACATCGCCGTAGCGGATTTGTTGCCGTAGCGCCGGTCAGGCACGAAGCACCAGAGGAGAACTCAATTATGGCAACGATCGTAGAAACAAAACTGGAAGATGCGATCTGTGATCCGCTCGCGGAGCAGGCTGAGTTGTTTCTCGCCAGCCGCCGGTTTACGCCGGATGAATATATGAGCATGGCGCAGGCCGGCATCTTGGACGAGGATGAGCGACTGGAATTATTGGAAGGGGCGATTATTAAAATGATGGTGCGGTATCCCGAGCATGACTACAGCATTCTCAAAACGGAAGAAGCGTTGCGGAAACTCTGCTCCGCGGACCATTATGTCCGCGTGCAAATGGGGATTGCGACTTCCGATAGCCGCCCGGAACCCGATTGTGCTTTCACGCGTGGAAAAATGAGCGATCACGCTCATCGGTTCCCCGAAGGCCAGGAAATCGAACTCATCGTTGAGGTCGCCGATTCGTCGTTGCGTTGCGATCGCGGGATCAAGGCCCGAATTTACGCCCGAGCCGGCGTTCCTGTGTACTGGATTCTCAACCTCAAGGGCCGCCAGCTGGAAGTGTTCAGTGATCCGACCGGCGACGTTGAGCAACCGGCATATCGCAAGTCGCAAGTGTTCATGCACGGGGAGAAGGCGCCGCTTTTGCTTGGCGGGAAGCAGGTGGGCGAAATTGCCGTCGCGGAATTGCTGCCCTAGGCGGCGCTGGTGTCCGGTGATCGCTGTTCGCGGCGCACATAGACCAACTTCGCAAATCGCCCGCCGCAGTAGCCGAGCAGCAGTCCCCACCAGATGTGGGCGACGCCGAGGAAGTCCTCTCGCATTGGCGTCTCCGTGCCGCTGACGCCCCCCGGGAAGCCGCCGCCGCCGAAACCGCCTCCCATGCCGCCCATCATGTTGGGGAGTCCGAGCGTCGCCCGATACGTCGCCGCTTCTTGTGGCGTGCGGAAGCGCATGGACTGGTCGTATTGCATGTTGGCGTCCATCACCAGGTACTCCACGAGCACCATTTTCTCGAACGGCCAGCGCATCAGCTTGGTCGTCGGCAATGAACCGGCGTAGGGATCGAATTCCCGCCCATTCTTGGCCGCCGCCAGCGCGACGGCCGCAGCGTACATGCCGGCGCAAAGCACAAAGCCGATCGCGAACGCCTGCCGGGACCCGCGATCGATGAAGGCCACGACCATTGCGGCCATGAACAGCAACATCGCCGCGGTGGAGAGCCCGATCCAGAACCAGTCGTTGGCGAATTTGAGCGAGACGCAGGCCAGTCCGACTAAGGCCACGAGGAGCAGTAGTTCCCGCAGCGAAACAGACCATGGGCTGAGCACGGTGCGAGCGGACATGAGAGCCTCGCGAAGTTATTGCCTCGAATCATTGTTCCGCAGGCCAGCATAGCGGAACGGAACGTCGGAAAGCAAACTCTTCTCAGGCGGTGCGCATCGCCGCGGCGCACCAGCGCATCTCTTCCGCGATGCCGGCCGCGAGATTCGGTTGCTGCAGTTCCGCCGGCAGCACGCCCCAGGCGTAGGTTTCGACTTCGTAGTCGGTCACGTCGGGATGAAAACGCCGCAATGCGCCGAGCGCGTCGACGATCGCCGGTTGAGAGGCCTGGAGTTGCCCGAACCGTTGCACGTAAACCGGCACGTGGAAATGAATTCGCCATTCGCTCGTCAGCGCCACGGCGTCGCCGACTTCTGCGAGCGGCTGCGACAGATCCTCGTAAAACCGCACTTCCCCGTTAGCCTGACGAATGTTCGTCTGATGCAGATAACGTCTCTCGTCGAAGCCATGCAATTGTTCGATCGCCTGACGCCGCTCGTCCGGAGCAAGTCGGGCGAAATCGACGGTCACGGCGGAAGAGACCTGAACTTTGCCGACGCGAATGCCGGCGCGGTGATACTGCTCCAATACGTCGGCCTGCTCCTCGTACATCACGACGCTGTGACAAACGTCGTGGCAAACGCCGATGTGTCGTCGCAACGTTTCGGCGGGGGTTTTCCTCTGCCAGAGCTGCTCATGGAAGAAACTCAATACGTCGCCTACGCGTTGAATCGCACAGCCTGGCTCCGGCTCGATCGAGAGGACGATCTCGTGGCCCGTCGTCTCGCGGAGCGCGTGCAAATGTTCGCCGACTTCACGGACATGCGCCGCGGCCAGGTCGAGCTGAATTGCGGTCGGCGCCGGCGTCCCCCAGCACAGCGGCAACGTCGAAATGCTGCCCCCTTGGCCCGAGGGCAACAACGCCGCCAGCAGCGTGGCGAGTTGTTTGGTGTATTCCACACGCCGCCGGTCGAACCAGTTCGGCTCATAGACGCGGTGCTTCACGACCGGCTGATGGAAATCGCCGTACGGAAAACCGTTCACGGTGAAGGGACGCAATCCGTGCGACGCCAGCCAGACGCGAAAACTCTCGGCCGCCGCTGGGTTTCCGAGCGACTCCGCCGCCGAGTTGGAAAGCCAAAGCCCGACCCCCATGGCTTCCTGCGGCGAGACGCGCTCGCGGACGGCCACGGCATAGCGGGCCAGATTCGCCTGGGTCGTCGTCCAATCGGCGCCGGCGTGGACGTTGGTGCAGTAACCCAGAATCGGCTTCACTTACGGCAACCTGCTGGCAGGGGTCGGCTGGCGGACAATCCTCTAGGATACACCATCGCCGTCGAGTTTTCAGCCGATTCGCCCCCGCGGCGGGACATCGTTACAATGCGACTTCGCTCGCTGTATTCGGCTCGATTTCGCGTTGTGGACACCTGCACGATGCCCTTTTCCGCCGTCGCCGCCACCGTTCAAGACATTCTGCCGTGGCGCGATCTCTACCGGCAGGAGATGAACTGTCAGATCATTCATGATTCCCTCCATTCCCGACCAGGCTGGACGGAGCCGTATCTGTTGCAAGCGGGCGAGACCACGGTCGGGTACGGTTCCGTCTGCGTCGGCGGCCCGTGGACAGGCAAACCGGCGCTGTTTGAGTACTACGTCCTGCCCGCGCACCGCGCCCGCATCTTCGATCTGTTCTGTGCCTGGGTCGCGGCCACGCAAGTGATGCGCATGGAGATCCAGTCGAACGATCCGCTGATCACGCCGATGCTCCATCTGTTCGGACGCGATATCAAGAGCGACAGTATTCTGTTTCATGACCGCGTGACCACGTCACATTTATTACCGGGAGCCGTCGTGCGCCGCGCTCGGCCGAACGACGTTGAGCAAATCAAAGCGAGGCAGCTCGACGCCGACGCCGATTGGCTGGCGACGGTCGATGGCGAAGTCGCCGCGGCAGGCGGGATTCTCTATCACTACAATCGCCCCTACGGCGACATTTACATGCACGTGGCCGAATCGTTTCGCCGCCGTGGCGTCGGCGCCTTCTTGGTGCAAGAACTCAAACGGCATTGCTATGAGCGCGGCAGCATTCCCTCGGCGCGCTGCAATCCGTCGAACGTCGCCTCGCGCCGAACGCTGCAACGGGCTGGCTTCGTCCCTTGCGGGCATATCTTGCTGGCGGAGATCGATCCGGACAGACTTTAGGCGGATGCACCACGGAGGCACGGAGAGGGAGAGAGCGGGAGGATTCAGGTGTCGGGTTCTTGAATTGAAATAGGAGGTGGTGATGGCGACTACAACCAAATGCTTGCGGCGGGATCCGGCTGAGGCGACGCCCTGGGCGGAGACCTGCGGGACGATTCGATGTCTCGTGGAAGAGCGCGACGAGGCCGCGGGCGAAGTGCATCACGTCGAGATTCAAGACGCGAAGCTGCACTACCACGAGCGGACCGACGAGTTCTACTACATCATCGACGGCCAGGGAACGATGATCCTGGACGACGAGGTGATCGAACTGCACCAAGGCGTCGTCGTCTACGTCCCGCGCGGCGTCAAGCACAAAGCCATCGGCAAGCTGACCGTGTTGACGGTCTGCATTCCGCGCGGCGTGCTCGGCGACGTTCACGAGTTGGAGTAGACCGCGGCGGCGGAGGCTATTCGCTTAATTGATGCACCGTGTTGTGAATCACGCCGAGAAATGGCGCTCCGTCTGCCAGCTTGAGCGAGTAGTTGATCTCCATGCACCACGTGGGCTGAATATCAGGCATCAGTAGCGTTATGGTTTTCCGATCAGCGGAGACCTGAACGGACTCGACGGCGACGTGCTTCGTGCCGTAATGGTCCGAGCCGTAGTTCTCGGTGCGTTTGAGCGACCACGTGGTTACCTGATAGTTCAAGAGTTCCCGTGCTGCTTCCTCATCCAACGGCTCGGTAAAGGTGATTTGCATTCCGCTTCGAGTGGCGTGCAATCCGACCGGCAAATGCATCGGCTGGCCGGTCGCGCGGATGCGATAGAGTCCGCCGGGCTGGATCGCGCTGCCGGCCCAGGCGAACATCCCGCAGGTGTAGAGTTGCCCGTCCTGCGGATGAAACCGACCCCGCATGATGCCAGTCGGCAGCGCCGGAAACGGCAATTCGCACATGCCTCCTTGCATCACTCCGTCCACGTGCTCGTGCGGGACGACGAAGGCTTTTCCATAGCCGTAGGAGAGATTCAACAACCGGCCGTTGAGCGGTCCCCATTTTTCGCTGTTCACCCATACAAGTTCCGCTGGCGAGCGATCGAACGCGTTGGTGATCCAACAGAGCGGCTTTTCCATGCGCTCGTCGGAAGGATCGGTCACGTCATGGTAGCCGAACAGGTTGCCGTAGAACTTTGGCTTGCCGGAGGGATCGAGCGTGACCCAATTGATGCGATTCTTCGGGTTCCAATGGCCTTCCTGATCGGTGACGAAAAAAGAACCGTCGGGATTCAAGCAGACGCCGTTCGCGGCACGGAAGCCGTTCGCGAGAATGTCCGTGCGCGAACCGTCGCGGCTGACGCGCAACAGCGTCCCATGCTGCGGCACGATCGCCTTCAATGCATGCCGGGCCGACTTGGCATAGTAGAAGTTGCCGTCGGCGTCAGTCTGCAGACCCATCGCGAATTCATGGAAATGCTCGGTCACCTGGTGGTCGTTGTTGAGGCACTCATAGAAATCGGTGGCGCCGTCGCCGTTGCGATCGCGCAGTACGACGAGTTGATCGCGACACGTAACGTGCAACACGCCGTCGATGATCTTGATTCCGAGCGGTTGAAACAGCCCGGTGGCCACGCGCCGCCAGGTTAGCAGATTTGCCGACGGATACGGAGTCGCCGTTGGCGTCGTTGAGAGCCATGACAATCCGCTGACCACCCAGACATCGCCATCCCAGGTACAGGCTGCTAAACGGTCGCCGTCGTCGTAGAAATCGAGACCCGTGAAACGCATCTGCGCGAGCCACGGGTTCGCCTCGGGGTGAACGAGCGTATCGACGGCGAACGGGCCTTCGTTCGATCCGATTTGCGCGGTTGTTGTCAGCCGCTCCGGCCATAAGTCCGGACCCCCGTTCGTGAGCGCGTCCAAATCCGGCGCTGCATCGTCGAGCAACGGCGCGGCGATCTCGGCCCGCGACGCAGCCCACAGCACAAACCGCTGCGGAACGTCGCTCGTGGGAATGCTCAAGCAAAGTCGCTGTCCATCCAAATACCATTTGGATCCGGGAATACGCCGCGAAAGACCTGACACGATGGCCCCGCAGCGAACGCGATCGCCAGCCGCTTCGATCCGCGCGCCTTCGACCAGCTGCGTCGCCACGAGCAATCGCAATTCGCGCTCATGTGCATTAATGCGGAACGCACGCGTGAAGTACGGATTCGCGGACGACATCGTTGATTCCCCCGTGGAATACGCCCCGCCCGGCATTTCGAGAATCTCGGCGTCTCCGACGCGATAGGAAAAGACGGCGCGCTGGCCGTGCTGATATTGGCCGTGATATTGAGCCCAATCGCGCGGCAATGGCCCGTAGCGACGCCCGTCACGGCCGACGACACGTTGGTCGTCGTCGAACTTGCCGGTGCGCGGATTCGCCCAACCAGGGCCCGTCTCATTGGCAAACGCGATTTCCCCGACGAGTCGCGGATGAATCTCATGCTGCCCGTCGAATTGCACGCCGTTCCAGTCGATGAAGCCTTCGCCGGACCAGGCGGCCGCGATGCGCATCGTGTCGTGGTCGAAAATCATCCACGCCTTGCCGCGGGCGACGCCGCCGGCGCCTTGATCCAATCGCACCGCCACGCCCTTATAAGCGAAGTTCGTGCCGTCATCGCCGCGCTCGTAGGTGTGCGTGAGCGTCGGCCCGTAGTCCATCGCCGACCACGGTTCGATCGTCATCGGTTCCGGGCCGAAGGTATCCCCCGTGGGCAAGCTCGCCAGATAATCGTCGTCCACGGCCGCGTACTGCGACGCATTCAACGAGCGTAGGTATGTTTCGCGAACAAAATGAATCACATCGTACTTCTGTCGCGGCACCATCCATGTCTGCGGCGTCATTTGCCCGAAGCCGTGCGTGAGCGTGCGATACATGCCCGCCGGATCGAAGCCGCTTCGGAACACGCCGCTGGAGAACTTGAGCGACGTCGGGAGCGAACCGGCGCGCTCCGCCGTCCCGTGGCAGTTCTGGCAGACGCGCTCGTAAATCGCGCGACCGCGTTCGAGCGCCGCGTCGTCAAGCGCCCGAATCAACCCGGCGTGATCGACGTGCTGCTCGTATTCCGGAATCTGCAGTGCGTAAGCGGACGCAGGTGGCTGCAATTCGCGCGCACGGGCAAGTCCTCCGTCACGGATTTCGAATAGGTAACGCGCTAAGTCCAAGAATTGTTGCCGGCTCGTGAGCTGATTCGCCACGCCTTCCGGCATCAGCGAGACGTCGGAAACGGCCTGCTCCTCGATCTCGTCGCGCGGCACAACGATCTGCGCGCCGCCGCCGGCCGGATCCCAAAGTTTGCACGCTTGCTCCGTCGACTCCGCTAACACGCCGGTCAACGTGCGCCCGTCCTTGGTGACGACGGTCACGGTTTCGTAACCTTTGCGAATGGCTTTGGACGGTGACAGAATCGATTCGACGATCTGCGTGTCGTCGAGCGATTCCTTACTCGCGGTCAGGCTGGGGCCAAGTGAAGGCGAATGACCGTCAACGGCATGGCAGCGCGTGCAGGTTGCTTGCGGCAAGTGGAACACAATCGCGCCGCGCCGGGCGTCCCCATCGCGGCGCGCGGCGGCGGCCAGTGACTCGGCCCTTTCCGCCGTGAGTTGGTCCGCGATCGTACCTTCGCCGAAACAGCGCACGGGTGCAGCCAAGAAGCTCACAACGATCGCAAGCGACAGGAACGCGTATTGCATCTTGTAAATCATGCGCAATAGAAGGCTGTAATGGTACTGAACTAAGGCGTTTCAGCTTCGACGATCATTTGTCCGTTCATCACCATCCAATGTCCCGGAAAGGAACAGATAAACGGATACCGGCCCGGCTCCGTGGGGGCCGTGAAATAAATCGTCTCGCGTTCTGCCGGCGACGTGACGTCGACGTAGGCGAGTACGTCATCCGTTTCCGGAATGTACTGCCGGGCCGCCGCCTCAGGCACGGCGACAAGTTTGTTGACCAGATCGCCCACGCGCGGCATCGAACCTGGCCGCAACAGCACCCAGTTGTGCGGCACGACGTCGGGATTTGTGAACGTCACCGCCAGGGGTTCGCCGGCGCGGACGGTGAAGGATGACGTGGCGAACGTGAGGTTCTTGCCGGCGGCGACGTCAATGTCCCGCGCGCCGACGATCGATTCTCGCCAAGGGTTCGGCAGTTTTGGCTGGTTGAGCCGCGCCAGGTCGGCCAACAGCGGGTGCGGCAACGCAGCATGTTCGCGCGGCGCGTAGCCGGGGAACTCCGTGAACGGCTCGCTCCAGCCATGCACGGTGAGGAACATATCGACCGCGTGCGAACTGTCCGGCTTGAGGCGCAAGTGCAGTTGATTCACCGGCTGCATGTCGCGCATTTCGAGAAACAGCGTCTTGCCGTCCGGCAAGACATGCGCCGACGCAATTGCCATGCGATCATGCGCCGGCGTGTCCGGGTGGCTGATGGAAAACTCCTGAGATCCGTAAGCGGAGCTGTAGCGATAGTTCCAAGCTTGTGCGAAGTGATTCTCGGCGATGGTCGCGGTCGCTGGATCAAGTGACTCGCTGAACGTGACCAGGATGCCGTTGCTTCGCACTGAGTATTTGACCGGCAATTGCACCTGCGCGCCCGTGAATCGCACGCGTTGGAATGAACCGTCGGCGATCGTATACGTCCCCCAACCGCCCATGCCGGTTACATAGAGCTGCCCATCGTGCGGAGCAAATCGCCCGCGGTGCGCGCCGGAGAGAAAATCGCCGGGCAATGGCACGACTGCGCCCTGCACTTGTCCAGGAATCGGCCCTTCCGTCGTCTCGTCGCGAAGCAACAAGAAGTGATTTCCTGTGCCGTAGGAAAAGTGAATCGCCGCGCCTTGGAGCGGCCCCCACGCGGAGCTCGTCACTTCGAGTTGGCCGCCGGCGGAGTTGTCTAGACCACGCGGCAAATACACTAGAGGCAAATTCGGAGCGAAGCCTGTTCGCGGCCCGCCGTAGCCATAGAACGGCGGAGTGGCAGGATCGATCGGAAGCGTTGAAGCTGCATCGCCCATGCGCGACGGGATCTGGCAAATCATCGACGTCGCGGTCCATTCCCCTTCCGAACACGGCACGGTCACCGAGCCATCGCGGAATAAGCCTAATCCATCCGGATTGCGAAAGCCGCGCGCCAGGCAATCCACTTGCAGTCCATCGGCGCTGATGCGGAGCAATCCTTCGTTGCCGGACGCGACGTAAAATCGATCTTCGGCATCACGTTCGAGGCCGCAGATGAAATCGTGCCCGGCGGACGAAGTGGCGTAAACGTTGCTGAAACACTCGTAATAGTCCGCCTCGCCGTCTTGGTTCAGGTCGTGTAGACGCGTGATTTGATCGCGTCCCAAGACATAAGTCTGTCCGTCGTGAACCACGACGCCTTGGGCATGATGTAATCCGGCGGCGAAACGTCGCCAAGTGATCGTGCCTAAATCACCATCCAATCCAGTGACGTTCCAGACATCACCTTGCATCGTGCAAAGCCGCGCCGTGCCGTTTGGCAGGAAATCATGGCCGCCGAAAAACATCGGCGCCTTCCACGGGTTTTCCGCCGGCACGGTGATGGTGTCGAGTGCGTACGGCGATTCGCTTCCAAGTTCGCCGCGCGTCGTCAATTCCTGCGGCCATTGAGACGGACCGCCGGCAATCAAATGGCGCAATGGATGTTGATTGAGCGGCGCCACCGTGCACGTGAACGCTCCTTCATTCACCCCAGGAGCATCCAGGTATTCCACTTCGCCGATACGATACCGAAACAGCACCTGTTTCCCGTATCTGTGAAAGCCGAGATAGCGAAACGGCGCTGCGGGCTTTTCACCAGGAGTGTGTGCAAGTCGCTTTCCATCGATCAACAACCCGTCCATGAAGCCGTGCCGCACGGACGAAAACCGTACAAAGCCGCCGTCCCACACCGCTTCATACTGCAGCGTATCCGGGTTGAAGCAGGCGGCCAACTCACCTCGCTCGCCCAAGCGTACGCATACGGCGCGTGGCACGACAAGTTCATCGGCGTGGAACACGCCGCATTGCAATGATCCCAGGTCGGTTGCGTTCCAACGGTCGTCCGCCCAGGTCGCTTCGCTCTGATTGCCCCAATGTCCGTAGCGTCCGCCGTCCATGCCTGGATACGGCGCAAGTAGCCCATAGCCATTCGGCGCCTGTCGAAAATGCTCGGCTTGCTTCGCGTAGAAGTCGTACAAGCGATCGCGATTCACCGGCTGCTCGCGATGCGGCCAGGCGTTCGGTTCGAGTGGCGCGAAGTCGTACTCGAACTCCGCCGGTTGATGGGCATGCGCCAGCATCGCCGCCGCGGCGCTGCCGTCGCCGCGCCCCAGATCGAGCAAGAATTTTAAGACGTCGTGCCGTTCCTGCGCGGTCATCGCCTCAGCCAGCCCGTCCGGCATCAGCGTGCCGATCTCTTGTCGTTCCTCGATTTCCCCCTTGGCGACGATGACGATCTCCTGCGTCGCCGCGATGCGCAAATCAAGCGCTTCGTCGGTTTCACCGGTGACATATCCCTGATGCAAATGCCCGGCGCTCGTGGCGATCGCCGTGGCCTCGTAGCCGGGTTTGATTTTCCGCTTGGGCCACAGCAACGATTCCGCGATCTCTTCCGGTCGGAGGCAAACGCCAACCGAGGACAAGTCGGGACCAATCGTACCGCCCACCACGCCGACTTTGTGGCAAGCGTTGCAAGCGAACTTCGTCGAAGCGAACACCGCCGCCCCGCGCGCAAAGTTGCCCAGCACCCGCGCGTTCGCCAGCAGTTCAAGCGTTTGCTGCACTTCGTTCTGGCTTTGCACGGCAGGCGGTTCGTAGCTGCGATACGTCGGCCGCGGGCCGGCGTCCTCACCGCGTAGTTGTCGATTGAGCCATTCCAAGCCGTCGAGGTTATCCAACAACCTCGCTTCGGCGTCGAGTTCCGTGTGATTCAAGATGCCGATAGGTCCGCGATAACCGCTCTTCTCGATCGTGCGCAACAAATCCAAATCCAACTCGCCCGCGCCGATCGGGACAATCTTTTGCCCGTTGGCCTCACCGTCGCGGACCATGCCGTTTAAGTTCAATGCCAACAGATGCGGTTTCAATTTTTCCAGCAGCGCGGCGAAGCGATCGACGTGCGCGTGCCCGTGATGCTGGTTGTAGACGATGCCGACGTTGGGCATTCGTAGCGCTTCGATGATCGCCAGTTGATTCTCCGGCTCGCCGAACCAGCCGCCGTGGTTGTAGAGCCCGACCTGGCAATCCAACTTGGCGGCCTCCTCCGTGAACGGCCGCAACGCCTCTGCCGCCGCTTGAACCTTGCCGGCCTGGTCCGGCGCGGCCGGTTCGCCCATCATCACCCAGAACTGCAGCTTGAGTTGATGCCGTCGCGCGACATCCAGAATGCGGCGGTTCACCTCGTTCAATTCCGGCCCGCTCGTCCACCAGGCCGTGATCTTTACGCCGTGGCGCGCGCACGCCGCGACTTCCTCGTCGAACGTCGGAATGTGCTCGTCGCGCCAATCGTAGGCGAATTGTTTGATTCCCATGCGCTCCAACATCGCCGCTCGTTCCTCCGGCCCGCGCCGCGCGGCGTCGAACGGCACGATGCACCAGGCGACCAGGTTTTCGCGGCCGAACCGAGCTT
>Ga0163153_10001705_pt1 | contig 34241 bp, 33 predicted proteins | sample OliLakLV19MP6IB1_FD_148629 | JGI IMG/M metagenome (GOLD analysis project Ga0163153, IMG submission 148629) | Freshwater microbial mat bacterial communities from Lake Vanda, McMurdo Dry Valleys, Antarctica - Oligotrophic Lake LV.19.MP6.IB-1 | ecosystem: Environmental > Aquatic > Freshwater >... | reverse complement strand
TGCAATAGTTAAAAGCTTTAAATAAGCTCAATAACTGCTGTAATACAAAATTTACACGGCTTTTATATTACAAACTCTTCAATGCTTAATGCGAGTAATACATGCATTGTCGTCCAAAATGTTTTTGAAAATTTAAATAATTTTAAATTCAATCTGTTTTTTAATATTTTTGCACCAATATCTAATCTTTAAAATCAACCTTTAAATAACTTTGAAGATTTACATCTGCCGTGCAATAACTTTAGGTTAATTCTGTTTTTAAAATTTGTGATAATATTTTTTATTCGTGATCATTCGTGAAATTCGTGGCAAGTTATTTCTTTGTTCTGGAGGATGCGTTATACATCAAAAAATTGAATATCTTTTCAATTTCTTTTTAAATAACAAATTTTGATTTTATGTCAATTATAATTTTAGGTTAATGCGTGATCATTCTTTAATAAGACTTTTAAAATCATTTTCAAAAGCTGAGATAAAAGAATTCAGTGAATTCATTTCTAATTCTTATTTCAATAAAAGAAAAGCAGTCAAAAAACTTTTTGAATTAATAAAAAAGCATTATCCGGATTTCAGTGCAAAGGATCTTGAGAAGGAAAGAATTTTTTCCGAACTTTTTCCGGGGAAGAAGTTTAATGAAAATTCGGTGACTGTGATGATACATTATCTTCAGGACCTTGCAAAAAAATTCATTGCACTTAAAAAATTCCAAAGTGATAAACTTGAATATAATTTCCATCTCGAGTCGGAGCTGTTCAGAAGAAAGCAGTTCAGCAATCCTGAAAAGGTATTGGAAAAACATCTTAAGGAGCTCGATCCTTCGGAATATAATTCAGAGGTATATTATCTGCATAGACACAGAATAAAGTTTGACAGGATGTATTATCTTTATGAAGCAAATTCCGGTGTTTATGAAAAATTCATGAACAAGATCGATCTGCAGGGCACGTTTTACGAATTCCATTGTCATTATCTTTTAAAATCGATGCGTCTGTATCTCAATCTGCTTCAGACAGAAAAAATCTACAATAAGAATTTTGAAAAGAAATTTTTTGAAAAGATGTTTAAGAATATTTCTATTGCCGATCATAATGACGTGCCGATCGTGCAGATATATTATTATCTTATCCGGATGCTGAAGGACAGTAACAATGAAAAATATTACTATGAAGTCAAGGAGCTGTTGAAAAAAATTTTGGGAGCTGTTCATTACGATGATATTCACGAGATCTACATTAACATGCATAATTTTTGCAAACGAAAGCTCGCCGAAGGTAATCAGCATTTTCAAAAGGAAGAGTTTGAAATATTGATACAGCAGTTGCGGACAAAGACTTATATTATCAATGACTGCATGAGTCCTATTTTTTACAGAAACGCTGTCAATTCCGGGCTGAAGCTGAATGAGCACAGCTGGGTCAGGAATTTTATCAATGAATTCAAGGATGAACTTCGTGAAGATTTTCGTAAAAGTACATTCTTATGCTGCTCCGCTCAGTATGAATTTGTAATGAAAAACTATGACAGGGCGCTTGAGCTGCTGGCGACTGCAAAGATTGATGAAATTTATCAGAAGTACGACGCGAAGGTTCTGCAGATGATGATCTACTATGAAACCGGCGCCATAGAGTCGCTGCTTTCATCACTTGAAGCTTTCAGGCATTTTTTACAAAACAATAAAATACTGCCGGGAGTGAAGAAGAAATTCTATTTGAATTTTTATAAATTCTTCAACAGGATCGTATCAATAAGGAACAGAAAAGACAAGCTTGGATTGATTAAGACAAAGGAAGAGTTGACCATAGAAATTTCTGTCAGTAATAAAGACTGGCTGTTGAAAAAGATCGACGGGATATTAATTCCTGCATATAAAATTAAAAGACCTGCTTAAAAAAATTTAAACAGGTCTTTTAAAAAGCACTTTAAAAAAATCTTTATGCAGTCTTCATACCTTTAACACGAAGTGCCAGTCCAATGAGCAGAAGTCCCGACATTATTGCAAAAATTCCGAATATCATTACCAAAGCCTGAGCTCCTTCCATTATATTCAGCAGTACAATTATTCCAAAAACCAAGGTGATCAAACCATTAAGAATACCGAGCCATTCATTACTGATCTCTTTCCTTAATTTAACAGCGTAAATTATCTGCATTATTCCACCGATGATCGCCCAAAACGCAATGAAATACATTACAAATGACACAACAAAAGCAGGCATCAAAATAAATAACAGTCCGAACAATATTGAAACCACACCCTCAAGTATTCTCAAACCTCTGTCACTTTGCTTGATCGCAATTCCTTCTATTATAAGGAATAGACCACTGAATACGGCAACAAAGCCGAAGTAGAATAACAATGTATCAAGAACTATCCCCGGTGAGAAGATTGCTACGAGTCCGAAAACTATTGCCAGGATCCCTCTTAAAAGAAGAAGCCACCACTTTTTTTGTATACCTACTAACATGATTTATTGGTTTAGTTTGAAAATAAACTTTTACTTCAAAAGTAAAATTCGTTTGAAAAAATTATCTATTTCTTAAAATTCTTTTCTTTAAACTGAAACCTGTTATCACAGTGGAAAGTAAAACAAATGCTCCGAAATAGTAAAGCTCACCGGACTGAACCTCATCTGTTTCATTCTTTTCAATTGATTCAATTGATGATTTACTCCTGCACATCAGACCATCAGAATAAGCAGCGGAGTTTCCGTATTTATCAGTGATCAAAAAATGAATAGGAACCGCCGCAGTAGGAATCCGGATCAGCTTGTCAGTATCAATTACTTCCTGTATTGTTTCACAATTATCAAGCTGGTATTGTATCCACTGCAGCACTCCTCCCATTGCGGGACGTTCATCCTTCGCCGGATACTTTGTATCATCGAGCCACATAAGCTCCACCACTAATCCTGCTTCATTGATACCGCCGGTGGGAAATTCTCTTCCAAACTGATTGAATGTTACACTGCCGTATTTTGAAATCCATTCGGCTCCAGGCTGCTGTGAAGTCATCGCGTTCTTGATCACGCCTTTTTTGTTAATGAATACCAGACCATAACCAATATTGAAATCATAGTTCCTGCCGAAGACAAGCTCGTCATCAGTTTTAATTGTGAATGTAGTACATGAACGGGAAACATTGGAACACAGGAAAAAACAAATGAGGGACAACAATAATATTTTTTTCATTTTCAAAATGAGTGTCCTTTCAATTTTTTTCTGACTTTACGCACCGCACATTTTATGTTTTACAGATTGAGAGGTTCAAATCCGGGGAATACCTGCTTTGCCTCTTCGGTCGTACCGTAAGGAACATAGTCAGATGACTCTTCGAATTTTTTCCAAAGCTTTAACACTGATTCATTTTTATGAGCTTCGTTTATCGCTTCCTGCGACTTCCATTCAAAGACTTCAATGATACTTCCGTCCTTTGCTTTCATCACATAACAATCACGCTCAGTTACCAGTCCTGCGTTTCTTAATACAGGCATGTGTTCGGTTACAGCTTCAAGCAGAAGAGCTTCTTTGCCGGGCTTAGGTTTGAAACAAGTGATTACAAAAATACCCATTCTTTCAATTATAAATTTTAAGAAAATTGTTTTTATATATCACAATCCCTATCTTAAAACCAAAGGGAGAAAATATAAAAGAATCATTTAAAAAACCGCCCAAAGATTCCAGTAGAAACATAACCAAACATAACCTTATAAAATATTTTCAAAAATACTTAATTTTTGTATCATGAAAATCAACATTCCACTATTCTTAATGTTTTTTTTATTAATTGGCTTATCCGAAAATTTTGGTTCAAGTCTTTGTGAAAACAATAATGCGAACGGTTTAGGAATATTAGCAAATAATTATCCTGTAGCTCAAACTGATCCATTATCTCGCAGCACAGGAGTTTATTCTGAGAAATCAAATACTCTTTACGTAGTATTAAATGATACTTCAATACTGAATAACACATCTTTGTTTATTTTGAAATCTTCGAGCGGTGGATCGAATTGGCAATTACATACAGCTATACCGGGAAACTGGAAAGTTCAAAAGTCAAAACTGATAATTGGAAAAAATGATTCTATATTTTTATTTTTCCAATCTGATTTTAAAATATACAGATGGAGTTTCGCAAGTAATCAAGTTTTACCTTTAAACAATTACCGATACAGAGATTTTGATGTTGTAATTTCAAAGTCCGGATCATTGTATATATTTCTTGATTCACTGGAAAACAACAATTTACCCCGTTATGCATCAACTGATGGAGGGTATAGCTGGCCAATATGGGGTAATGTCATAAATATTGGTGCTCATCCAAGTGTATTCATGTCTGCGTCCGGTGATACAATCACAATTTCGTATTATAGATTTGTAGATTCAGCCCCGGATACCAGTGCAAATTTATTACGGCTGACAACATACCGTGAAGATTCACCCGGAGTAATTGTAAATAGAATAGGATATAATGTTTCGGAAATCCTTCTTCCCAAAAGAGAAGTAAAAAATGTTTTAATCGGCAAAAATTTATGGATAGCCTATACTATTGAAGATTCATCAAGCAAAAATTTATTCTGCAGATTTAGTTCAACCGGAGGTAGAACTTTTTCAACGCCTTTTTTGATAGGTAATTTACCGACCAGAAATGAGTTTTGGTTTGATGCTGATTACTCCACCAAACAAGATAGCGGCATTAAATTAATTTATTGTTCAGACAGCCTGGTAAACGGCCCGCCTACAAATAATTCAAGTAAATTACTTTATACTTTTTCTTCAGTAAAATCCCCTCTTTTATTTATGGCTCCTGAATTGTTAAGCCATTTCCCTCCTGTTTACACATTAAATAACACTCCAGCATTGATATCAAGCTTTGATACAATCGGAATTATCAGGTGTTTATGGTTAGGTTATGAAAATTCATTAAAAAAACTATTCTATTGTAATCTGGATAATTTAACAAATGTTCAAAGCATTTCTGAAATTGTAAAAAACTTCACTCTGTCACAAAATTATCCAAATCCTTTTAACCCTATTACAATTATAAATTATACTGTACCCACAAGCATTGAAGAAGGAAATGAAAATGTTAAATTGATAATTTATAACACTTCAGGCAGTAAAATTTCCATACTAGTAAATGAACGGCAAAATGCAGGAAGTTATTCCGCAATTTGGGATGCAACGAATTACCCCAGCGGAATTTATTTTTATAACTTGATGGCAGGTGAAAACATTTTAACTAAAAAAATGGTGTTTATTAAATAATTATATTCGATTAATATGAGTTTACATTATTTCCAGTTATATTGCTGATTATCTTTCATTAAAATTTCTCTTTGACTGCCGCGATGCATTTCAGTTCAATGGCTATCGGAGTAGGAAGCGAACTGATCCCAATTGTAGTCCGGCACGGCTGATTATCCTTAAAATATTCCGCATAAATTTTATTATAGACGGGGAAATCATCTTTCATATTTGTAAGGAATACCGTCACGTCTAACAGCTCCTCCCACGACGAGCCTGCTTCTTCCAATATGTAACGTACATTACGGAACACTGAATGGCACTGCGTTTCAATATCGTATGATAAAATACAACCTTCTGCATCAAGCTCAACTCCCGGGATCTTCTTTGTTCCTCTTTCACGCGGACCGACACCTGAAAGAAAAAGCAGGTTGCCGGTTCTTCTCGCATGCGGGTATAAGCCAACCGGCTCAGGAGCCCGTTCAGAATTGATCTTTTCGATTGATGACATTAAAGAAAATTACTTTTTTAAAATTAGGGAAAAGTTGTTACGATTGTTTAGCTAAAATTATATTTAATGAATTGTAAATGCAAGTTTGAAGTCAGCAGTGCAAACTTGAAAAAGCAATTTAAAATATATATGTTAGGCAATCCTTAAAGCATTAATTATTTCCCGCTTAAAAAAACTTATACTTACATTTTTTTTATTAACTGTACAGGTGCTGGATTAAAGAAAACTGAATTCGTACTTGAATCAGGATTGAAATTCCGCGCCAATGTAAAATTTTCATTTCTGAAATTTTTAGGATTTCTCACGGACTTCTGGGGCTTAAGGTTCGGAATCAAGAACACCGGCTTCATAGACATAAAAAATCTCAGCTATGTCTTTGACATCGGGGCAGGCGTGTGGTGATCAATTTTAAATTATAAATTGTAAATGGTAAATTGCTACAAGTAATACGAAGCTTTTGAAAAAAAACAGATGATAAAAACCTCTAAAGAAATAAAGCTTACAAAATCAATAATTAAAAATGCCGTAAAAGATCCGGCGAGCAGCGCTCAGTCAGTAAACCTTATCTATGTCAGCGAAAAACATTTGTCCATAGAAAGAACCGGTAATAAAACCTTTACTTATACAGAAGACGGCATAAAAATTAAAGAAGAAAAAATTCTTGAGCGGATTAAAAAGCTTGTTCTCCCGCCTGCCTGGACGGGTGTTAAGATTTGCAGGCTTGACAACGGTCACCTTCAGGCAACAGGCTTTGATATTCTGGGAAGGAAACAATACCGGTATCATTCGCTCTGGAGCAAGATCAGAAACCATACAAAATTTTACAGGCTGCTTGAATTCGGGAAACAGATGCCTATAATAAGGAAACAGCTCGAAAAGGATCTCGCACTGCCTGGATATCCAAGAGAGAAGGTGCTGGCTGCGGTTGTCACATTGCTTGAGCTTACAAACATCAGAGTCGGCAATTCATCTTATGAAAAGCTTTACGGCTCATTCGGGCTCAGCACTCTAAAGAATCATCATGTCGCTTTCAAAGGATCGAAATTAATTTTTTCATTTGTAGGGAAGAAAGGCATTAAGCATAAGATCTCATTGAAGAGTAAACGGCTTTCAAAAATAGTAAAAGGTTGTAAGGATATTCCGGGCAAAGAGCTTTTTGAATATGTGGATGATGAAGGAGTTGTTCATAATGTTGATTCGGGAATGATCAATGAATACATTCGGACATTATCAGGCGGAGATTTCACTGCCAAAGATTTCCGGACATGGGCGGGCACAGTTCAGTCTGTATCAGCATTCAAGGAAGCCGGAGATTTCAGCACGGAAAAAGAAATGAAGCAAAAAGTAAACTCAGTTTTCGAGAACGTAGCATTACAGTTGGGCAATACCAAAGCTGTCTGTAAAAAATATTATGTGCATCCGGTAATAGTAAAGCTTTATGAAGATAAAAAATTAGATGCATATTTAAAAAATCTGATAGTAACCGAAGAGGTGAATGATGAACATAAAGCATTAACAGCTGAAGAGAAGATTCTGATGAAAATACTTCAGGAGAATTAAAATCAGAAAAAGTAAATCAGGATAAATGACAGAAATAAGAATAAGGGAAGCAAAGGTTGATGATGTGGAAGACATTACGCAACTCTATTATGGTACAGTCACAAACGTCAACGCAAAGGACTATTCTCCAAAGGAAATTGAAGTTTGGTCAGGCACCGCTCATAATAATAATGACCGCTGGGAGAGATCAGTAAATGAACAATATTTTTTGATCGCAGAAATAGATAAAGAGATGGTTGGTTTTTCTTCTATCGCACCAAACGGATATCTTGATTTTATGTATGTTCACAAGGATCATCAGCGCAAAGGCATTGCGCTGATGCTGCTGAATGAAATTGAAAGCAAAGCCATTGAGCAGAAGAATAAGGAGATCTTTGCTTACGTTTTAATTACTGCAAGACCTTTCTTTGAGAAATACGGATATGAACACGTCGGTTATAAGATCATCACAGTTAAGGGCGTTGACTTCAAAGATAATCTGATGATAAAGAAACTTTAATTTATTTTTTACGAAGTTAATTTTATTTAAAATTAAAAACTTCATTATGGACAAAGGCACTCAAACAATGATCGACAACCTTCAGAAGAACACCGGAAAATCTTTGGAACAATGGACCGGGATCGTAAAGAAAAGTAATATAACCAAGCACAGCGATATTATTAAAATGCTGAAGGAAGATCATGAGCTTACTTACGGCTTTGCGAATCTTATTGCTCATAAATCAAAGGGCTCTGATGCGGGGTCCACAGAGAATTCGGATGAGCTTGTGATAAATCAGTACAAAGGTAAGGAGGATTTAAAACCGTTATACGATACACTAATCGAAAACATAAAATCTTTTGGAAGTGATATTGAGATCTCTCCCAAGAATGCTTATGTAAGTCTTAGAAGAAAGAAGCAGTTCGGGCTGATACAGCCGTCAACAAAGGCGCGCATTGACATTGGTCTGAATTTCAAAAGTAAGGAACCTTCAGGAAAGCTTGAAGCTGCAGGAAGTTTCAATGCGATGTGCACTCACAGGATCAGGATAGAAAAAAGAGAAGACATTGATAAAAATGTAATTGCCTGGATCAAGGAAGCGTATGAAGGCGCAGGGTAAACTTTAGAAACTTTAAATAAAATAAATTTGGACAGTGAGATCAGAGTAATAAAAATTGAACCGCAAACAACTGCTGTTGTGAGAAAGCAGTCATTGCCCGGTGAGCTAAGTTCTTCAATCATCACCCTGCTCGATGAAGTTCATGAATTCTTAAATATGGATTATGATTTCAAGACGGGCAACAACATTGTACTTTATCTTGATGAGATACCAACAATTGAAGTTGGTGTGATCGTTGAGAAGAAATTTGAAGGTAATGATAAAGTATTATGTTCTGAAATACCGGCAGGCATCGCGGCGTTTGTAGTTCACACGGGCGAGTATTCGGAGTTGAATCAGACACATACCACAATACGTGAATGGTGCATGAGGAATAATAAAAAAATTTCCGGCATAAACTGGGAAATTTACGGTGACTGGAATGATGACATCGATCTGCTTAAAACTGCTGTTTATTATCAGCTTGAAAAATGATTTCCAAGAATAAGAGCTAGCCACGAATTTCACAAATTAACACGAATTAGTATTTTGAAAGAGAAAAAAACTTTCTATAAAGTATAAAAGAAATAATTCTTCCTCACAAGTATGGATTTTATTGTTCATGATAAAATAGTTCTGGGATAAAAAGAAGAAAGAGCTTTGCCACGAATTTCACTAATTAACACGAATTAAATGTATATGGACGAAAAAAACTTTTCTATAAAGTATAAAGAAATAATTCTTCCTCACAAGTATGATGCAGATTTTATTGTTTATGATAAAATAATTCTGGAAATAAAAAGTAAAAAAGAAATCGTAGAAGAACACACAAAACAAACGTTGAATTATTTATCTGTATCAGACATAAAACTAGGGATAATAATAAACTTTGGAGAAAAGTCCCTGGAATATAAACGAATAGTATTATGAAATTTGTGCTAATTCGTGTATTTAGTGGCAAAAGCTTTTTGTAGATCGGCTAGAGCAAGAGCTATCCACGAATTTTACAAATTAACACGAATTAATGAATATGGACAATTCTGAATTCCGAAAAAAAGCACATGAGCTTGTTGACTGGATGGCTGACTATCTCGAAAACATTTCACAATATCCTGTCAAGCCGGACATCAAGCCCGGTGACATTAAAATACAGCTTCCTCTGGCAGCTCCTGATGTAAATGAAAGCTTCGATAAAATATTTTCTGATTTTGAAAATATAATTTTACCCGGAATGACGCACTGGCAGCATCCGGCTTTCTTTGCATATTTTCCAACCGGAGTCAGTGAAGCTTCGATACTTGCTGAGATGCTGACGACCACTCTGGCGGCTCAGTGCATGATCTGGCTTACTTCTCCGGCGGCGGAAGAACTCGAAGAAAGGATGATGGAATGGATCCGCGAGATGACAGGGCTTCCTGAAAATTTTACAGGCGTGATTCAGGACAGCAGTTCGACTTCAACACTTGTCGCTCTGCTCACCGCAAGAGAAAGCAAAAATAATTTTGAGATCAATAAGTCGGGATTCAAAGAAAATAAATTCAGGATTTATACTTCTGATCAGGCGCATTCATCTGTAGATAAGGCAGTTAAGATCGCCGGCTTTGGGATTGATAATCTTATTAAGATAAATGTTGATGAAAACTTTGCAATGATACCTGAAGAACTTGCGAAGGCAATTCAAACTGATATTAAAAATGGATATGTTCCGCTGTGCGTTGTATCTACCATCGGCACTACAAGCTCGTGCGCGATTGATCCAATTGATAAGATCGGAATGATATGTCAAAAGTATAATTGCTGGCACCATATAGACGCATCCTATGCCGGCACTGCACTCATCGTACCTGAGCTGCGCTGGATGAATAAAGGAATAGAGCTGGCGGATAGTTTTGTTTTCAATCCGCACAAGTGGATGTTCACAAACTTTGATTGCTCGGTTTACTATGTCAAAGATAAGAATGCACTTGTTGAAACATTTGCAATTATGCCCGAATATCTGAAGACGCCCGAAGACAAGTTGGTAAATAATTATCGTGACTGGGGAATTCCTCTTGGTCGTAAATTTCGCGCATTAAAATTATGGTTCGTAATAAGAAGCTACGGAGTTGAAGGATTAAAAAATAAAATAAGCGAGCATATAGAATACGGACATTGGTTCAGGGATCAAATTGAAAAGACTCCGGGATTTGAATTGATGGCGCCTGTGCATTTGAATTTGATCTGCTTCAGAATAAAGCCGTCCGGGATCACTTCGGAATCAGAGCTTGAATTTATTAACAAAGCATTGCTTGCAAAACTCAACAATAGCGGAAAGATCCTGTTGACCCAGACAAGACTCAATGAAAAATTTGTAATCCGTTTTATCGGTGGCAATCTTAACACAACCCTTGAGAGTGTGAAAGCAGGTTGGGAGCTGATCCGGGAATATTCAACCGGGTATATGAAAATTGAAAATTAGTAAATTATAAAGAGCATCACTTCAGAGACAAAGCCATTATCAAAACAAGAAAGACAACTTGCATTATTCCCAAATAAAAATGAATTTTCGTAAAGTTTTAATTATAGTTTTTTTAACGGTCATATTCAGTCAAACTGTATTATGTCAGAGTAGGAATTACAAATGGAAGTTTGAGCAAAAAGCATTCTGGCGGGACGAATTCAACGGAGAGTCAATCGATCTTAACAAGTGGAGTTTTGAAACCGGAGGTGACGGATGGGGCAATAATGAACTTCAGTATTATACAGACGGAAGCAACATTGAAATCAAAAAAGGTGTGCTTAAAATAATTGCTCACGAGGAAAACATGCATTCCCTCAAGTACACCTCGTCAAGATTAATTACAAAAGACAAGTGCGAATGGAAGTACGGAAGGATAAAGTTCCGTGCAAAGATGAGCAAAGGCAGAGGAACGTGGCCGGCAGTATGGATGCTGCCTGTGAAAGGATTTAATGCATCAGGTTCCGTCAACGGAGAGATAGACATTCTCGAGTATGTAGGATTCGAACCGGGGTTAGTTCATTTTTCAATTCATACAAAGAACAACAACAGTGACATAAACAACGAGATAACATCCAGTAAATACATAAAGACTGCAGACAGTAAATTTCACATCTACAGAATGGACTGGACTCCATACGGGATCATGGGATTTATTGACGGAAAAAAATATTTTGAATACCTTAATACAGGTGACGGACATTCATACTGGCCCTTTGATGAAAAATTTTTTTTGATTATGAATCTTGCCATTGGCGGTGACTGGGGAGGGATCGAAGGAGTGGACAATAAAATTTTCCCGGCAGTGATGGAAATTGATTATGTCCGCGTTTATAAATTTATTGAATAAATATTTTTTACAGGTCCGGATGAGTTTTGATTGAAGATAAAAAATCTAACGATTAAAATTTTCTTAAGAATATGTTAGAAATAAAAATGTGTTATGATTATATTGCAATAAATTAACTATTAAACTTAAATTTTAAAAATCATGGGCACAAATTTAGATGCTGTAGAAGGGATCTCTTTGGAACAATGGGCAGGCGTAAACGCGAAGCTTGCTTCAGGAACATCAACTGACGAAGCGATCAAAGACATCGGTGCTGACATGCCGAAGTGGGATCGAGTTAACGCTGAATGGCTCGCGAGAATGAAGAACGATACTTCATTCACAATTGCCACGAAGTATGCCGCGGCATTCAATACGAACGCTTCAGGAAATCTTGGCAGCGGTGCGGGAATCAGCGCAGAATCAATTCCCTTTGAAAAATATATTGAGTCAATGGTCGCGCAGGACGTTCTCGGCAAGCAGGGACGTGATGCACAGGATGTATTGAAAGATTTTGGAATGACTGTTGCTGATTATTCAAATGTCAGTTCATACTGGACAGGTAAGATGATGTCTGACTTTTCACTGGCAGCAAAGATGGCACAGCTTGACGCGGAGTACAGAAAGAAGTACGAAAGCATGCAGGGTCCGGGATCGCATGAAGATATTAGTTTTTAATTTGTATGGCGGATAATAAAAACGTATCGGAATTTAAAGCCGAGACCGAAGACGCGTTTCAGAACGCCTGGCATTCGGAAAAAGGCGGAGACAGCAACTGGAAAAATTTTCTTCAAACTTATGGGATCGAGTCTCTTACTGATTCAGAAAAACAAATACTCCTTAATTCGGAAATCAAAATTGCCAAAGGAGCATTCCCCGTCGAGCTTAGAAGAGTGTATGACAAGATAATTGAAAAATTCTCTTCACGTGGCGATGCTGAACTGATGAATTTCATCCGGGATTTTAAGATGGATGAAAAGGTAATGGAATATTACCGTAAGGTAAAACCTTTCTCCGGAATGAATGACATCTTCGGCAATGCATCAGCAACACAGGATAAATATTCAGCCGGTATGCAAAAGGCAAAGCATCACACAATGAAATGCAAGAACTGCGCTTCTCCACGTCTTGAGGAGATGCAGTATGATATCTGCCTTTTCTGCGGAAGTAAACTTTTTGAAATTGCATAAATTAAAATCATGGGATTATTTGGTAAATCGGAATCATCACCTGAATTTCAACAGCTCATTGCAAGATGGGACGGCTTTATTGTAAAGCTAAAGGAAAGATATAAGGAGGTCCTTCAGCAATCCGAAGAACCCCTTAATAATGTAATTGAAAATCTTCAGTATGATACGGTGGTAATTCATAATATTAAAACCGGTCTTCGTAATCAGACCGTTGAGCAGCTTTCAAAGAAAGCTGATGACGGCTTCATTAAAATGGAAGGCGAAATGAGCAAGCTTGGATTCTCATGGGATCAGATCAGCGAGCAGCGCAAGAAGGTCGATGAGTTCAAGCAATGGGTGGACTGGGAATTCGGGATATTCGAGGTCACGACTTACGGCAAGGCAGCAAGGAAGATCCTCGATAATGTTAAGAAGCATATTGATGATAAAAAGCTTCACCGCTGTACACAATGCGGCGCTGAGCTGCCGATCAGGATCTATTCATTCATGGCGATCAATCTTAAATGCGACAGTTGCGGCTCAGTCAATACTTACCAGCCCGATGACAGAATCAGAGCACTGGAATATTACGTTCTCAACCATCTTGCTGAAGAGCAGGCTTATCCCTTCAAGCAAAAAGCAAAGCATGACAAAAATTCACAAAAGGAATACTTTAAAACATATTATGGATTCCTGATGGAGAATGTTCCGGATAAAAAAGAATTTTACCAGCGTGACATGGAGGAAAGGATCAACAATCCTTTTTTCCAAATGGGATTCTAACATAAGTGAAGTAAAAATTTAAACAATGCCCCCTGTCTTTTTTATCATCTCGATAGTATTATATTTTTCCATACTTCTTACGATCTCCTGGTACACTTCGCGCAATGCGACAAGCGAGTCATACTACCTCGGCAATAAACAGTCACCCTGGTTTCTCGTGGCATTCGGAATGATAGGTGATTCACTTTCCGGAGTTACTTTCATTTCCATTCCGGGAACGGTCGCGAAGGATCAGTTCTCATACATGCAGCTTGTGCTGGGATATCTGCTCGGCTATTTCGTGATTGCAAAAGTATTGCTTCCGCTTTATTATAAATTAAATCTTACATCGATATATTCATATCTTGGGGAAAGATTCGGTAGTTCATCAGAAAAGACCGGCTCATTTTTCTTTTTACTTTCCAGGTTAATTGGTGCCGCGTTCAGATTATATATTTCAGCGGCTGTCCTGCAGATATTTATTTTCAATCAGTGGGGCATACCGTTCTGGCTGACAACAACTATCGTGATAGCACTGATCCTGCTTTATACTTACCGCGGAGGGATCCGGACACTCGTATGGACTGATTCGGTTCAATCGGGATTTCTTCTTATTGGTGTAATCCTTTCCATTATTGTGATAGCTGATCATCTTAATCTTAGCTTTACGGGAATATTTACAACAGTAAGGGACTCACCTTATTCAAAAGTATTTTTCTGGGACTGGCAGGAAAAAAGTTTTTTCTTCAAGCAGTTCTTCAGTGGAGTCTTCATTGCAATTGTAATGACAGGTCTTGATCAGAATATGATGCAGAAGAATTTGAGCATGCGCACGCTTTCTGACGCGCAGAAAAATATCTACTGGTTTGTTTCAATTCTTGTTCTTGTAAATTTGTTCTTCGTTTCGCTTGGTGCTCTGCTTTACACTTTCGCGACATCTTCCGGCATCCCTGTCCCTGCCAAGACGGACGAGCTCTTTCCTTTACTCGCTCTTAATCATCTCGGAAGCTTTGCAGCGGTTGTGTTCGTACTTGGAATTACTGCCGCGACATTCTCCAGCGCGGATTCGGTTCTGACAACTCTCACAACTTCCTTCTGCATAGATTTCCTTAAAATGAAAAGTGATAAGGAAACTGTTAAACAAAAAAATACAAGACACGCCGTTCATATTTCATTCGCGGTAATACTTCTTTTTATAATAATTTTGTTTCGGGAGATAAATAATGACGCGGTAATAAATTCGGTTTTCAAGGTCGCGGGATATACGTACGGTCCCCTGCTGGGGCTTTTCGCTTTCGGATTATATCTGAAAGCAAAAGTAAAAGATAGGCTTGTACCAATTATCTGCGTTATCGCTCCTGTCTTATCATATTATCTTGATACCAATTCAGTGACCTTATTCAACGGTTACAAATTCGGTTTTGAGATACTCATCTTAAACGGGCTGTTAACATTCATCGGGCTGTACATCATAAAGTTGAAAGTAACGATGAGCAATGAACAATGAGCAATGAACAATGAGCAATGAGCAATGAGCAATGAGCATCCGTCTCCGCTGTGTCTCCCGCACATGTTTACATTAAATTGTCGAACTCCTCAACGCGCGGGGACACAGCGGTGACGTTGTATTGAAAGAGCTTTTAAAAATAAAAAAAGCGTCAGAGCTTTTTACCCCAACGCTTTAAATTATAATTTAAATTTACAATTTATCATTTAACCAGCGCCATTCGCTTCGTATCAATAACATTTCCATCAACGGACAATCTGTAAAAATACATTCCGCTCGGTAGATTGTTTCCGTCAAAGGTTGCCTGATAATAACCTGCTTGCTTATTTTCATTAATCAACGTCATAACTTCCTTTCCAAGTGAATTATAAACCTTCATTGTTACAAATCCCAAATCCGAAATTCCAAATCCCAATTTCGTAACAGGATTGAACGGGTTCGGATAGTTCTGCACAAGACCTGACTTGACAGGAACACCGATAACAACTTCATTTGTAAGATTGTAATATTCAAAGTTGCCATTGAAGTCGGTCTGTTTTAATCTGTACTTATATTTTCCGGAAGGAAGATTTCTATCGCTGAAAGTATAGCTGACAGGTGCACTTGAATTTCCATTTCCATCAACAAATCCAAGCTTATTCCACACATTTGAAGTTTGACCATTGACGTCTGACCGCTCTACATCAAATCCCGAATTATTCTTTTCGCTCGACGTAGACCAGTACAAAGTAATATTGTTTGTGCTAACTGCTGAGTTAAAGGATGAAAGTTCTACCGGGGAAGGAACGTCAGTGTTAAGTAAAATGGCAATTTCCGGTGTATAAGGATTGATTGACGCAATGTCCATATCACCATCATTATCGTAATCCGCATTAGTTGATGAATTTGGATAATTACTTATTTGAGGACCGGCTGAAAAATTTCCTACTCCATTATTTGTGTATAAAAAAAGTGAATTCATTGCCGATATGTTTACCGCCATATCCAAAGATCCATCTCCTGTGAAATCAGAATTTGCGGAGTTTACAAACCAAAATCCTAAAGTTGCAGCCGAAAACGATTCATTGCCATTATTGGTGAATTTTAATTCAGGAGTAACAATATCAACGTAACCGTCATTGTTATAATCAAAAGATTTTGAATCATAATATGAGAGCACCCAAGGAGATATTCCACTGGTTGTATGGTTGTAAAAATTGTTTTGCGAGAAACTACCTGCCCCGATATTTTTCACAAGAGAATAATTTCTACATAAGGTGTATTGAAATAAAAATTGATCCGTTAATCCATCTATTGCCATCATATCTAATAACCCATCATTGTTATAATCATCGATCAACACTTTGTCACGGTAATCACCAAGGCATCCTTCTGTAAAATTGAATGATGTATCTTGTACTAAAATACCGTCTTCGTTTTTCATAACTGTTAAATCAAGATTGTTAGCGGGATTATATGACGCTAAGTCAAGCATTCCGTCTCCATTCAAATCACCAAAGTTTGATACTCCACCGGTAAATTGGTAAGTTTGAATAAAATTTCCTAAACCATCATTTACATAAAAAAATACTGTGCTTCCGTTTTGAATAAGTATATCAAGATCACCGTCATTATCAAAATCTGCAAGTTCAGGAGTACCTTCTATGTTTAGTGTACTACCTAATGAAAAATTAGCAAATCCATCATTTTTATAAATGATATTATTTCCAACTATATCAATATCTCCATCATTATCGATGTCACCACTTTTTAACAACATTTGAATGCTTACGATACTAATACCCGAAATTCTACTAAATATTCCATTTCCTCCTAAAGCTTGAACTCTGAACTTATATACAAATGGCGTAATTCTCTGCCCACCCATTGTCATTATATTATCTGTTAATGTAAGGCTTATCTCTTCACCGATCTTCATTTCTTCATTTGGATTTATTGTAAGAGTTTTCGTTGCCTGTTCATAACTTACAGCTACATCTAATAACCCTCTCAGATAACCGAATACTTTTATGTTAGAGGTATTCATTGTTGCGGCATTCATAGGCTGTGTAAAGACTACAGATATATCTGAATTCCTATTCACGCTCACTGCGTTCATTGGAGGGTTTACGTTGTCAATGAAAATGTTGATGGGTGTGGAATAAGAGATTTTAAAGACAAATAAAAAAAATCCGGTTATGAATAATTTTGTAAAAGGTTTTATTATTTTATTCATGCTTGAATTATTTTAAATTTTTAATAGGGTTATAAGATTATTTACTTCAAATTAATTTACGGACTTATTTTAGTAACGCTGGCATTATTATGAACTATGTTTACATCAGCTACATCAACAAAATAATTTCCGTCAATATCTGTGTCAACATAGCCGGTAACAAAGCTTGCAGCATCATTAAAGACAGACACTTTGTCACTAACATCAATTATATTATTGTTATCAACATCTCCTGAATAAATATTATACTCTCCGCCTTTTAATACTAAATTTCCTCCATAAGCTCTTGTTGACGCAACAGTAAAATCATAGCTTGTAGATGTGCTATTAACAATGGAAATTCCTGAAGAGCTCCATGTTTCAAGAGAATTCCTGTCTTCTATTACAAGATAATAACTTCCGGGGCTTACGTGGGGAAAATCAAATTTTCCCGTTAGTGATGAAGAATCAATCAGGGCTTTGACTGTTGATTCAAGGTTATACGGAGAAGTGGTACTTCTAAGCTCACCTGTTAGTGTATCTTTTAATACATGTTTGCCTGTTCCGGTATTTATAAATCCTTCGACCCCTGCTGTTACATAAACTATTGTGGGAGGTCTCCATTCGTTTAATTTAGCAACTGAAATTTTTTGGAGATAAATGGAATAGTGCTTATCTTTATAAGCTGCTGTATCTCTTGTACCAGTGCAGGGACTTGTAAGCCAATACCAAGAGTGTAAAACTGTACTTTCAAATGAATAGATATATATCGAATCTTTGACTAGTGTTCCTACTGCATAAATTGTATTTATAGAATCATGAAGGGGGAGAATGGGTTGACGGTTATTTGTTCTATACCAATCTTCTCCGTCATTCGACCACATCAATTCAACATCTGAAGTATACTCAGGATGTGTATGTGGTAATAATTCATGTTCAGCTCCATTATCACCAACTCGATACATTCCAACTAGTCCCCACCAGTCTAAACCACTTCTAAAAACCTGCATGTAATAAACTTGCGTACTGTAATCAGGAGAATTAATGTTAGTATACTCCGAAGGATCAATTTCTACAATTGTATCTCTTGCACTCCAATCATTTGCTTTAGGAAAAAAGTTGTTATTTTTCATCAAAGCAATTTTTCTAACTCCGTTCCCTATGAATCTTCCATTATAAAAAAACAATCATTAGTAATATTTCTAGGGCGGACATATCCCCAGTATTCACGAGAATCTTCATTCCACAAAAACGACTTATCTTCCCCTAACTCCATAACAACACTGTCTTTCAAAAAACTATAACCACCATCAGTGGATACTGCTTTATACATATAGGAAACTGAACCTATCCATTTGTTAAAACCCATATATATGTTAGTTGAATCTACTCCTTTTACAATACTTTCATAAATTTTTGGTACACCTGTTATTAATTGTGTGTCTGACCAAGTTATACCAAAATCAATTGATCTAGCTAAATATCTTCGTCCAGTAGCGCCATTAATGTAAGATATTTTAAATGTATCCTGTCCCATAGGATAATTATAATATTGCATTGGTTAATAAGCGAAAAAAAATACACTACCATTACTTGGATGAGGAATTATTGCAGTCGGATATTTGGTGGGGTAAGTTAACTGCGCAGATGAAAAAAGAGGAATAGATAAAGCAATGATAAGTAAAACATTTTTTAAATTTGCCATAATCGTAATATTTAAATTTTATAAAAATATTTTTGGCAATCCTTAAAGAATACTTATAGAAGAAACAGGTAAGAGTTTGTAGTAAAAATTAATTTCTTCCTAATATTACTCTTCCAAAATTAATGTAAATTAAAAATATTAAATTTAAATGTCAAACGGTTTTCTACATTTGCACAAATATTCTTATTGAACATAATAATAGAAGCGGTGAAAAATTAATTTCACCGCTTCCAGGTAACTTAAACTGAACAGTATTTAATTTCTTTTATACTTTATCTCCATGGTAAAATACATTTCCAAAACCTAATTGTTGTCATCAACAATATGGTGCTGCATTCTCTTCGTCTTGCCATTTGACGTTTCACGTCCCGCGTTTTACGTTACTTCACCAGCGCCATTCGCTTCGTATCAATAACATTTCCATCAACTGACAATCTGTAAAAATACATCCCGCTCGGAAGATTGCTTCCATCAAATGTCGCCTGATAATAACCTGCTTGCTTATTTTCATCAATTAACGTTATAACATCCTTTCCAAGTGAATTATAGACCTTCATTGTAACAAATCCCAATTCCGAAATTCCAAATCCCAATTTCGTAAAGGCAAATGATAACTTCAACCTAACAAATGATAACTATAACCTATAAAATGTTAATTTCTACCGGTAACCACATTAATAAAATGCGGAAAACATATAAAAAACCCGGTAACTTTTAAAGTCCCGGGTTTAATAATTCTTAACTCTTTAACTGTTAACTATTATTTGATAAGCATCATTCTCTTTGTATCAGAGAAGTCTGATGTTTTAATTCTGTAGAAATATACTCCGCTCGGAAGGTTACCTGCATTAAAGCTGTATTCATAGCTTCCCGGGCTTAAGATCTCATTTACAAGCCTGTTGATCTCACGTCCTCTTGAATCATAGATCGCAAGCTCAACAAAGGTTGATTTTGCTACATCAAATTTAATGTTTGTTTCCGGATTGAATGGATTTGGATAATTATTTCCAAGTGAGAATTTGTCCGGAACAGTTGAAGAGATAACATTGATACCAACTGTCGTTCTTATAAGAGTGATAAGGAAGCTGCTTGCAGATGCTGCCGAATCAAAGCCGTTATAAGACCATACTCTCCAGCTGCATCTTACTGAATCACCTGTAGTTCCTAATGTTAATGCAAGTGAATCAAGTAAACTTTTTCTCAATGATGCTACCGAATCGTTGCCGCTATTATCCGCGTTATATATATAATCTGTTGTAGCGCCTATCTTTCTGAATTTGACCTTATATTTTAATGAAGGATCTGTTCCTGCACGGCTCCATACAAACTTCTGACTTTGTGTACTATTGAAAGCCACTTCCAGTCTTGACAAGGTCGGAGGTGAAACAAGGTTGTAAGGCAGATAGCTGAGTAAAATTTTGAACGAAGCGTCAGTTGTATCCCCGACTGAAGGATTTGCTGAACTAATGACTCTTACCTTTGCCTGAGCAGTCGAAGAGATCACAGGTAATATCCAGTCATATATCCTGTCAGTTGCAGCGACATTATTTTGAATTGTCTGCCAGCTTGAACCGTTGTTAGTTGATAATTCTATATTGATGTTTCCGGTAAGTGATGTTCCCCAGTAGATCTGCGTGCTGAGACCGGTTCTGAATGTTTCACCGCCGTTAGGATATCCCATGTATAAAGTTCTGTCTGAAATATACATGCAGCTTACTGATTCTGCAGCATTTCTTAATACTGCCCTTGGCTGCGTACCAAAACCTTTGGTCAAACTTATAGATCCGTTAAGATGGCAATAGCTCATGATCGTTCCAACCCTTGCAATTGCAGGACCGTTGTAACATCCGCCTTCAACAGCATAACAACTGTCGATCGGACCGTCTACCCATCCGCAATTGTGTGTATGATTTGAACCGAAATTATGTCCGATCTCGTGCGAGACAACCATTACATCCCATGAATAAGTTGGCAGAGGCAATATCGGTCCGTCTGTACCGCTTAAACCGTAACCAATCCCACCGCTTAAACTGGAGCATAATGCATTTACCCAGGCAATTCCTCCGAGACCGCCACCTCTTCTTGTAATAAAATGCGCAAGTGCTCTCTGAACTGACTGCTGGTTTGCATTCCATTCAGCTCTGAACTGGTTCAGCAATGCGTTTGAATTTCCACCGGTATATGGATCCGGTGAAGTCCAGACCCTTACATAAGGAATTACAAATCTTACATTTACTTCCTTCATGTATATTGCAGACGATGCCGCCATTAATGCCAGTGCATAATTAGTTGTATTCTGAATTGATGCTCCGTAAATATTGTATGTCGCGAAATCCAGCTCAAGAGCTATCTCGGCAACATAAAGATCTGTTGGTGAATCGTTATTCATGCTTTGCATTATGATATTTCTCATATCACTTAAATATTCTGAAGACATATTATCTTCTGTAGCGCAGTTAAAGGAGTTCTTTGCTTTAAGATCGCTTTCTCTGTAAAGTACAAACTGACCTGTTTCAACGCCCCTGTTATCATTCAATGCGCCTAATACATAATTGTCATTGCCTGTTACCATCAGACCGGTAACATTGTTCTTAGTAAATGTAATGGAAACCATTGTGTTTTCCATTCCCTGAACTTTTCCATTGTAAGAAAAAGCAACATCATCAAGAGTTACTTCTACATTTCCGGCTGCTGTTCTTGAAACTATCTTCGCATTCGGTGTAAGAATATCAAATCTTTTAAGTTCAAGTCTTGCAGTGGAGTTCATATAAGGAATATCAATTGTGATCTCGGGATTTTTGTTCTCACTCAAAGATCTTAACTCTTCCCTGTTGATATCAAGGATTGTTGCATTTGCGACGGCAGATTTCAGTTCAGGTGAATTTGAAAATGTGCTGTTGTCAGATGGGGTGAAAAGATTGTAATTAGTTTTTACCTGTGCGTATGTCTGTGTTGTAATTGATACACAAAAAATAAAAAACGCTAATCCAACTAATAGTCGTTTAGACATAGTTCTTTTTAAGTTAAAAGTTTTTGAAATAAATTTAGTCCTTTTCGAATGGTATAAAATAGGAATAAATAATTTGTAATAAAATGTTTGATTTTGCCTTTAATAATTTTAAACAATTTTAGAGGAACGGATGAATGATTAATCTGATCTTTGTTTCAACTTTGAGATCAGTTCGGTTTCCTTTTCCGGACTTAACCCGGCTTTAAGGACATGATTATTTCTTGATTTATCAAATAGTAGAGTATCTTTTAAAGTTTCTTGAATTGGTCTGAATGTCAAACCATCTTTGATGGCTTTACTTATGTCAATGTTGTTCACACCCTGATCTTCTTTTGGAACCCACATCGGCAGTTCTGACCAGGGAACTGCACCTTCATCAAGCAAAAATTTTTCATCTGCCCATATCAGCTTCGCATCATTCTTCGAATAATTTACACACTCATTAATAAAATTTCCAAATGTAAGCGGCTGACCGGGTCCTGTCGCGTTGTATAATCCTGACTTTCTTTCTTCAGCCATTTTAATTATCCATTCCGCAAGATCCTTGACATCAATGAACTGCACGTGATAATCCTTTGTATCCGGCACAAGAACTTCCCCTCCTTTATCAATGCTGTGTATCCAGTAAGTGAATCTGTCCGACCAGTCATTCATCCCGACAATAAGTCCAGGTCTGATGTTCAGTGCGCGGTCTTTAAATACATCGGACACTGCATTCTCACATAAGACTTTTAATGCTCCGTAATTCTCCATTGTCATTTCATTCACATTACCATCAGTCACGACCGCTGTTTCTGAACTTTCATTTATTCCGTTCTCAGAAAAATCCTTGTAAGCAGAAATGCTGGAAATGAAAGTATAGTGACCTGCTGAATCCTTTAGCATCTCCGCTAACTTTTTCACGCTTCCTGGAATGTGCCCTGAAGTATCAATGACAACATCAAATTTTTTTCCTTCGAGTGAGCTGATGTCACCGTTCCTGTCACCTCTAAGCTTTTCAACATCCGGATACAGGTCGGGATTACGAACTCCCCTGTTAAACAAAGTGACATTCTGATTTCGCGCCTGCGCAAATTCAACAAGCTGTCTTCCGAGAAAGACCGATCCTCCTAAGATTAAGATGTCCATTAAAGTTTTTTTATTTTATGAATATTCTTAATACGGAATCTAAAAGTTGAAAGTTGAAAGTTAAAAGTTAAAAGTTAAAAGTTAAAAGTTGAAAGTTGAAATTAGTAATTAGTAATTGGTAATTAGTAATTAGTAATTAGTAATTAGTAATTGGTAATTAGTAATTAGTAATTAATTAGTAAATATCTCGGCGAAAAAATTCTTCATAGCTGACCATGATCTTTTATCAGCGTTCTCATTGTAAGCGGAGCCTTTTGAAATATCGTTACCCGCACTTTCCATTGTAAATGAATGAACCGTTCCGCTGTATTCAGATATCACATAGTCGACCTTAAAAGCTTCCATTTCTTTCTTAAAATTTATAACATCATCATCAGGTACGTTGGGATCGATTGCGCCGTGCTGGACCAACACCTTGCATTTAATATTTCCCGCGCCGGGGCTTCCGGTCTTTAATCCTCCGTGAAAGCTGACAACTCCTTTAATATCCGCTCCGCTTCTTGCAAGTTCAAGAACCGAGCTTCCGCCGAAGCAATATCCGATCGCCGCGATATTATTTGCATCGACAAGGGGCTGCATCTTAAGTTCGGAAAGTCCTGCTGTAACTCTTTCTCTCATAAGATTCGGATCACCGTAAAATTTCCCTGCCTGCTTACCTGCTTCTTCATTTGAAGTTGGTCTTACTTCTTTTCCGTACATATCGCACGCAAACGCAAAATATCCAAGCTCAGCAAGCTGTCTTGCGCGCATTTTTTCATAATCGGTAAGTCCTTTCCACTGATGGACGATCAGTATCCCCGGACGTTTCGCGCTGCTTGAATTGTCGTAAGCAATATATCCCTGCAGTGTAACATCGCCGATCTTATATTCAACATCGGATGTAACAATTTCAGAATTTGCATTCATAAAAAATGACAGTAATATGGTTAAGGTTAATAAAATTTTCATGACCGCTCCTTAATTTTAGATTTATAAATTTCTAAGTTTTATTTTAGTTACTTAATTATAAATCAAATAATCAGGATTTATAATTCAAAAAATTAGATTATCAGACTATCCGGTTATCCGTTTATAAAATTTTATGAACATTCAACTTTCAACTTTCAACTTTCAACTTACTCAATTATATTTGCTGAACTATTCTTATGATTAATAATTTTACAACGGGTAACGAGGATCAGGTACCTGATGAAGATAAGACGGAGAAGAATAAGATCATCTCTTCCTTTTTCTACAGCGGATGCTTTGTAGTTTTGCTGTGGATAATTCAGTTTATTCAATGGGCTTCAGGAAAGAACATTTCCTCGTTCGGTGTATTCCCGAGAAAGATTGAAGGTCTGATCGGCATTCTCACAGCACCACTGATCCATGCTGATTTTTCTCATCTTGTTTCAAATTCAATCACACTTTTCCTTCTTCTCTTTGGAATTTTGTATTTCTACCGGAGCTCGGTGATAAAAGTATTTTTCATAATTTATATCGTTGACGGGCTGCTTGTCTGGATTTTTGCAAGACCGTCCTATCACATCGGCGCAAGCGGTCTTGTATATGGCTTCGCAGCGTTCCTTTTTTTCAGCGGACTTTTCAGACTGGATAAAAGATCGATCGCGCTTTCTTTGCTGATCGTATTTCTTTACGGTGGAATGGTATGGGGTGTGCTGCCGACTGATCCACAGATATCATTTGAATCGCATTTATTCGGAGCGCTGACAGGAATTGTCTGCGCCTTTATTTTCAGAAAAAATGATCCGCCTGTAAAGTATGAATGGGAGGAAGAGCAGGAAGACGATGATGATTATGATGACGGAAAGGAACCTGAAGAAGCCGACATTGATGATGATGCGGAGCCTGATGATTTCAGGAGAAATTAAATTATTTTCACCACTCCATTCTTTTTTTCAGTTCATTGATATGCGCGTAGTGATGCTTTCCATGCCACGCGTACATTGCCGCGATCTCATTCAGAGGACACTCTATACCGTGCTCGGGATGAAAAAATGTTCTTGTAAAATCCTTTTCGTTCATCGATCTGAGGAGATTGACCCACTTAATGTGAAGGGCATCAAGTAAATTCAACGAAACATCTACCGGCGTATTTTTAGAATCTCCAAGCTCAGCCCACTTATCTTCATAGTACGGCTTTATCGTTGGCGTGTCTTCGGTCAGAGCGGCTTTAAAACGAATGAACGCGTTCATGTGACTGTCAGCAATATGGTGCACGACCTGCTTCACGCTCCATCCGTTTTTTCGGTAATGTGTATTCAGTTTTTCTTCTGAAAAATCCGCAACGAGCTTCCTGAGATCCGCAGGTAATGATTCGATCTCTGATATGTAAGTTCTTAAATCATCCTGCGTAATGCTTTCCGGACTTTTAAATCTGCCGATCGGATACATCAATTTTTCAATTTCAGGTTTTTCCATGCTGGTATGTTTTTTAAATTTTTTATTTAATGGCAACGTGAACAGATACTGCCGGTTTATTCTGCCCGGGAGTTTCAGGATAAAGATCAAAGTCACCTGTGTAAGTTCTCTGCAGGTCAGAGCTCCATATATAATGCCAGGTCTTTATCAGCTCGTCGGGCATTTTCCCTGTAACAGAAAAGACAGCGAACTTTGAAGCCGGAATTGTCTTTGATACCATCCCTTCCGGTATATCGCTGAAGTCTTTTACTTTACAGCAGATCACAAGTGTAAAGGGTTTTGTATAATCTGATTCGTATTCGGTGTATAGCCACAGAACTTCTTCCGATACTTTATTCGGAATCTTGTCCATAATGTTTTCAGAATAAAACCTGTTCATCAGAAGAGGAAAGTCCTCTTGCCCGTCAGCGTTGCTCGTTCGCATTTCTATTCCAATGACCTTTATTTCTTCAAGTGAAACGACCTGATGATCCATTCTGAATTTTTTTAAATTACAAAAACTTTTTGCCAATTTAAACAATCACTATATGAAGAGTTGATTTTCCGGTGCAGCTCGTTTCGGATTATAATTATGCGTGTCAAATACTGAAATGTTGTTTTGGATTTTCAGTTATTTAATATAATGTTTAAGGACTTGTTCAGTTATGGTCAGATTATAAATTCCTGACTTTTGAACGGGATCTCAATGTCTTTAAAATTCTGCCCTTTCAATCCTTCCTTAAATGCTTCCTGCATGTCGGGCTCACCGTGAACAAGAAAGATCTTCTGCATCTGATTGCGGTCAAACTTATCAAAGTATGCAAGAAGCTCGTCCCGGTCTGCGTGAGCGGAGAATGAATTCAGCACAACGATCTTCGCGTGTATATAAAATTCCTCACCAAATATCCTTACCATCACGTTTTCCTCTTCACGTGATTCGATGAGCCTTCTGCCAAGTGTATGCTCTGCCATGAATCCCACAATAAGCACAGTTGACTTCGGATCTTCGATATTGTTCTTAAGGTGATGAAGAATTCTACCCGACTCAGCCATTCCAGACGCGGAGATAATTATACAAGGTTCTTTTATAAAGTTGATCTTTTTTGAATCTTCCACATCCAGCACATAATGCAGATTTGGCAGCTCAAAAACTTCATTTCCGTTTAATATCATATTGGAAAACTCTTCATCATAACATTCGGGATGAATTTTGAAAATGTCAGTTGCTTTGGTTGAAAGCGGACTGTCGACAAAGATCGGGATTCTTGGAATTTCACCACGGTCAAATATTTTTGACAATGAATATACAATTTCCTGTGTTCGTCCTACGCTAAAGGCAGGGATTATTATCTTTCCACCACGTCCCAAAGCTTCCTTTATCACCGACGCAAGCTGGTCATCCATCATGTTTGACTTATCATGAACTCTTCCGCCGTAAGTCGATTCCGAGATGATAAAATCAACATTACCGATAAACTCCGGATCTTTAAGTATCGGCAAGCCGGGTCTGCCGATGTCACCTGAGAAAGCGAACTTGTATTTTTTCCCGTTCTCATTGATCTCAAGGACCATCATTGCCGAACCAAGAATATGTCCCGCATCAAAATATTCTACTGTTACGCTTTCACCGAGTCCGTCAATAAAAAATTTCTTTCTGTATGACACAGTCTTAAAATTTCTCAAAACATTTTTGGCGTCATTCATTTTGTAAAGCGGCTTGAACGGAGCAAGGTTCTTACGTATCCTTTTTTTATTTACATATTCAGTATCCTTTTCCTGAATGTGCGCGCTGTCGAGAAGCATGATCGAGCAAAGATCTCTTGTAGCCGTAGTGCTGTATATATCACCGGAAAAACCCTTTTTGAAAAGCGACGGAAGATTCCCGGAATGATCAATGTGTGCATGAGAAAGTATGACGCAGTGTATCTCTTTCGGATCAAAAAGAAAGGTCCGGTTTATATCGTAAGCATCTTCTCTTTTGCCCTGATACAATCCGCAGTCAAGCAATATTTTCTTTCCGTTAAGCTCGATTAAATGCTGAGAACCTGTTACAGTTCTGTCTGCTCCGCAAAATTTTATTTTCATTTGTAATATTTTAAATGTATAAACTTACCGGTGTATTAATTCTATATTTTACAAAACCTCTTTATTGAACTTATGCTTTGTCACATAAGGATTATCCTTAATAAAGAACCTGTATGGAAAATCAACTCCTACATTAAGTCCGATGCGTCTGGTGGTAATGATCTCAGGTTTTTCCCTCTTATCAGGTTTGGAAATAAAAATACTTCTGCTTTCAGTAGCATCTGCTCCATATAAAGAGCTGTCAATATTCATTGCAAGACAAAGCTTAGCAGGACCGTTCGTAAGTTCGTGCAGATTTTTTACAGGTCCTCTGAACTTTTTCATTTCATCAATTCCTTCAAGCGGTTCGACAGCGCGTATCAGTGTCGCATTGCCAGTTCCTTCAGGTCCGCTCACAAGATTAAAGCAAAAATAATTTCCGTAAATGAAATAAACATAGACAAGACCTCCACGTTCGTACATTACCCGGTTACGTTTTGTTATTTTTTGATAAGCGTGACTTGCCGGATCATGTTCACCAAGGTAAGCTTCAGTCTCGACAATTTTAGCGGCAAGAATTTTCTTACCGGTATTTCGGATAAGTATTTTACCAAGCAGTTCCCTTGAAACAGTGAGCGAATCCCTTAGATAAAATTTTACGGTAACTGGCTTATAGTTATGCTTCAAGTGTGACAGGGCTTTATAAGGCAATATAACAATGAAAGTTAAAAGTTGAAAGTTGAAAGTTGAAAGTTTGTAAAATTGAACTTCTGACAATCTGATAATTGATAATTGATAATTGATAATTGATAAGAATGTATTTGAAACAATGGTTAATGAAAATTATTTTAAGAGAAATTATTTACCTTCAAAATCACATCCTAAAACAAATGGATAAATTGGTTACATGGCTCATCATAGTTCACGCAACAGCCGGAGGTGTAACATTGATCGCCGGGCTGCTTGCTTTAATAGCTGTCAAAGGCAGTACGAAGCACATCATGGCAGGTAAGGTCTTTTTTTATGCAATGATTGTAACTGTAACACTCGCGTTCATTGTGTCGGTTTTACCCGGATATGAAAATTATTTTCTGACTTCGATAGCGGTATTCAGCGCATACTTTATCATTACCGGTTTCAGGATCTACAGTCTTAACTCTCTCCCGGATCGCAAAGGCAGAACATCTGATAAAATTATCGCAGGCTTAATGACATTGGTAAGTCTATTGATGATAGGGTACGGAGTAATTCTTAATAAAAGCGGACGTAATATCGGATGGGTGCTTATTATTTTCGGTGCGCTTGGCATTCTTACTTCGGTAAGTGATCAGTTCACATACCGAAAAGGATTTAAGGACTTCAACGGACTTGTAATGTTTCACATTCCGAAAATGATCGGAGGTTACATTGCAGCTTGGACCGCATTTCTTGTTGTGAACAATCTTCTTCCCGGACTATGGTCTTGGCTGACTCCAACAGCTCTCGTACCTTTTCTAATAATATATTTTCAGAAAAAGTATAAAGACCTCAATGCGTAGACAGTTTGTAAAGTTTGTTTAGATTTAAAGATGAACAATTTATATGCCTGATTCATAAAAGATGTCTGTCAAACTATTGATCTCTTAATAAACGACTACATTCAAATTCAAAATACTGGAATATCAATTCGAATAAGTTATTCCTGATTCATTGACAACGAATTTCATAGAAAATGTTTGCTATTAAAGGTAAATTCATTGACCATGATTAAGAATAAATCCGAATATTTACTAAACCGCGAGCTTTCCTGGATCGAATTTGACAAAAGAGTTCTCGAAGAAGCCAAAGACAATTCCCAGCCGCTGCTTGAACGGCTGAAATTTCTTTCCATATTCAGCACAAATCTCGATGAATTTTTTATGATACGTGTTGCCGGACTGAAGCGACAAGTTAAGAGTAATGTTAATGAGCTTTCTTCTGACGGGATGGCTGCACAGGAACAGCGTGACACCATTTTTGAAATGCTCACACCGCTTGTTGAAGAAAGTTATCAGGCATTCAATGAAGATATAATTCCCGAGCTTAAAAAAAACAATATCCGATTCTTTAAATATGATGAACTCGATGATGAGGAAAAGAAAAAGGTAGATCAGTACTTTGAAGATGAAATATTTCCCATACTTACTCCACTTGCAATTGACAATGTTCACCCGTTTCCAAACCTGATCAACAGAAGCCTTGCGCTTGCAATTCTGCTGGACGATCCTGATACTAAGGATGTTGAAGAAAAAGTTTGCGTAGTTCAGATCCCGAATAATATTTCACGTTATTATCTGATCGAGTCTGATAATGAATACAATTTTATACTTCTTGAAGAGATTATCAAAGCCAACGCGGAAAAGCTTTTTGCAGGAATGAAAGCTGTTGGAAGCTACGCCTTTCGCATTACCCGCAATGCCGATCTCGAGCTTGAAGAAGAAGAGGCGGCGGATCTGCTTACTCTTATTGAAGAAGAAGTTAAGAAAAGAAGGCTTGGAATTCTTGTACGGCTTGAGGTAGACCGGGATATGCCGGAGAACCTTTTGAATTTTCTGAAGAATACTCTCGAAGCTGAGAATAATGAGATCTACAAGATCGACGGTCCGCTGAATCTCGGCGACCTGATGTCTTTATATAAAATTGATAAGCGTGATCTGAAGTATGAAGGGTTTACACCGCGCATCTCATCCTACTTCCGTGAGGAGGATAATTTTTTCAAAATGATCTCCGATCACGATGTACTTTTGCATCACCCCTTTTATTCATTCTCATCTGTCAGTGAATTCATTGCACAGTCAGCCGAAGATCCCAACGTTTACGCTATCAAACTTACATTATACAGAACAAGCGGTGATTCACCAATTATACAATCACTCATTGAAGCAGCCGAGAACGGAAAGCAGGTCACGGCGGTGGTTGAACTAAAGGCAAGATTTGATGAAGAGAATAATATCATCTGGGCAAGAGCTCTAGAAAATGCCGGTGTGCATGTTGTTTATGGTGTTGTTGGTCTGAAGACACACTGTAAGATGGCGCTTGTGGTAAGGAAGGAAGAAAAGGGAATGAAGAGATATCTTCATTTGAGTACAGGGAATTATAATTCGGCAACATCAAGAGTATATACTGACTTCAGCTTATTCACCGCAAATCAGGAATTCTGCAAGGACGCTTCAAACCTTTTTAATTATCTTACCGGATATTCAAAGCAAAGGAGTTATAAGAAATTGCTGATCGCTCCGCTGAATCTGAGGAGAAAGATCCTTAGGATGATCGATGATGAGATCAAGTCACATAAGGAAAACGACAACGGCTATATACTGTTTAAGAATAATTCGCTGGTTGATGAAGAAGTCATAATGCGTTTATACCAGGCATCTAAAGCAGGTGTAAAAATAGACCTTATCACAAGAGGAATATGCACGCTTCGACCGCAGATAAAGGATCTCAGCGAGAATATAAATGTTTACAGCATAGTTGGAAGATTTCTCGAACACAGCAGGGCATATTATTTTCACAACAATGGTAATGCGAGACTGTATCTTGGCAGTGCGGATATCATGCAGAGAAATTTTGACAGGCGTGTTGAAGTATTGTTCCCGATTGAAGATGTCCGGATCAAGGAAGACATTACTGACATATTGAAATTGTATCTGACCGATACACAGAAGACATGGGTAATGATGAGCAACGGTTCTTATTCAAAGAAGGAAGAACTTTTTAAGATATCCGGTGAGCAGTTTGAAAAGGTGAACATTCAGGAGCACTTTGTGAAAAAGGTGATTAAGAAATATGAAAAGGAATTGAAAGAAGACTTGCGCAAGAAAATTTCCGCCAACGGTGTTCATAAAAGAATAAGCATTGATTAGATCCGTTTACTCACCCAATATAGCACAAAAGCTCTGATGCCAAAACGTACAGACCTTAAAACAATTCTCATCATAGGCAGCGGACCCATTGTAATTGGTCAGGCGTGTGAGTTTGATTATTCCGGAACACAAGCCGTCAAAGCATTAAAGGAAGAAGGATACAGGGTTGTCCTTATCAATTCGAATCCGGCAACAATTATGACAGATCCGGAGATCGCTGATGCTACATATATCGAACCCATCACAAGCTATTACATCGAAAAAATTATACAAAAAGAAAAGCCCGAAGCAATCCTTCCCACTATGGGAGGACAGACTGCATTGAATGCCGCTATGGATCTTCATGAAAAAGGCATACTGAAAAAGTACAATGTGGAGCTAATCGGAGCTAAAGTTGACGCGATAAGGAAAGCTGAGTCACGCGAGCTTTTTCATGATGCAATGATAAAGATAGGACTTGAGGTCGCAAAAGGAAAATTCGCAAAAAATTATTCCGAAGCAAAAGGATTTGCAGAAGAATCAGGATTTCCAATTATCATCCGACCGTCATTTACGCTTGGGGGAACCGGCGGAGGCATAGCTTATAATTTTGAAGAGTTTGAAACGATCGTCAACCGGGGACTTGATGCTTCACCAACACGTGAAGTGCTTGTTGAAGAATCTCTTATCGGGTGGAAAGAGTTTGAGCTCGAGGTGATGAGAGACGTGAATGATAATTTTGTTGTGATATGCTCGATAGAAAATTTTGATCCGATGGGAGTTCATACCGGTGATTCTATCACTGTCGCTCCTTCACAGACTTTAAGTGACAGGCAGTATCAATTGCTTCGCGATGCATCCAAAAAAATCATATCCGAGATCGGTGTTGAGACCGGCGGATCGAATATACAGTTTGCCGTAAATCCTGACACAGGTAGAATAATCGTGATTGAAATGAATCCAAGGGTATCAAGGAGCTCGGCGCTCGCATCAAAGGCAACGGGTTTTCCGATCGCGAAGATCGCCGCAAAGCTGGCTGTAGGATATACGCTCGATGAGATCCCAAATGACATAACAAAGACAACACCATCATGCTTTGAGCCGGTCATAGATTACATTGTTGTAAAAATTCCGAGATGGGATTTTGATAAATTTCGTTCGACGAGTCCTGACAATGATGTGCTTGGCGTTCAGATGAAATCCGTAGGTGAGGTAATGTCATTTGGCAGAAATTTCAAGGAAGCATTTCAGAAGGCGATCCGCTCACTTGAGCTTGGACGGTATGGTCTGGGTGCTGATGGAAAGGATATTTATACTTCTGAATTCATTTCAGGATTAAGCAAAGATGAAAAAGAAAATCTCAAATTGAAATTATTAACAAAGCTGCAGACACCGAGGAGCAATAACATATTTTTCATAAGATACGCGATGCTTGCCGGAGCAAGCGTTGATGAGATCCATTATTCAACAAAGATAGATAAATGGTTTTTGTATCAGCTAAGGGATATTGTTGCAACAGAGCTTGAGCTGTATGAATATGAAATGTAGTAATTTGATAAAGTAAAGTTCAAACCTGAGATGATAGTCATCATAACTTTTCTTTTACTTTACAAACCTTTTTCTGTGAAACTCATTAAAAATGTCAGGATTTTTATTTAATGTTGATTTGCTTAAGAATAATTTTTTACTCACATCCATGTGATTGTTCATCATTCGCCATGGTTGATCATTTGGTAACTTTCTAAATAGATATTGTTGCTTCATTTTTTTTCTTTCATCACTTCATACTTAATTATTACCCCATTTAAAATTACAACTTGCTTTGGTCTGGACAGAGGTGATTTGCCCCTAAGCAGCTGTGTGTGACTCTCAGACAATTTATATAAGAAATAAAAAATAATATTTTTCAAACTTTTGACTTGATTTTATGGGGGGGGGCAATGTTTTACAAACATATTCTTACCCAAAAAGAATTTTTTAAAGTCCTACTCCGATCTTTTCAAAAAAAGTTTTTCAAAATTTAGGTTTCATTATTATGAAAAAAATAATCTCGTGCATTCTCGTTGTGAATAGCTTAATGCAAAATGCTCATGCTCAATGGATGCAGCAGCAAAGCGGTGTAAGCTCTCCTTTGTATGATATAGAAATGATAGACAAGAACACGGGCTGGTCTTGCGGAGTAGGTGGTGTGATCCTTAAAACAACAAACGGCGGAACGAACTGGATGCAGCAAGTAACAAATGTTCCAACCAAGCCACTTCTTGGAATTCATCCTGTAAATGATAGTGTAGTTTATTCAGTTGGTTGGTTTGGAACAATATTAAAAACTACTGATGGAGGAGAGAACTGGTTAGCAATTCAAAACGGAGTATTTGGAGATGGAAATTATTTCTGTGTTTTTTTTATGTTACCGGTTATTCTACTAGTATAGCATTCATTGAAGAAAATACTGGGTGGGTAGGGGGAACAAATGAATTATATAAAACAACAAATGAAGGAAATACTTGGATAAGACAAAACGTAAGCCCCGGAGTTTTATATTCAATAGAACCTACAACAGATAGTTTGGTTTGGACTTGCGGAAATGGAGGAAGAATCTGGAATACTATTCGAGGTGGTGACACAATAACAAATATAAAACAGATTTCATATATTATTCCCATTTCATTTGAACTTAAGCAAAATTACCCGAACCCATTTAACAGTACTACTGTAATAG